>Ga0302320_10013917_pt1 | contig 16707 bp, 18 predicted proteins | sample Bog_T0_3_FD_202130 | JGI IMG/M metagenome (GOLD analysis project Ga0302320, IMG submission 202130) | Peat permafrost microbial communities from Stordalen Mire near Abisko, Sweden - Bog_T0_3 | ecosystem: Environmental > Terrestrial > Soil > Wetlands > Peat | place: Sweden: Abisko, Stordalen Mire... | reverse complement strand
CCATGATGATACAGCATGGTTCCGAAAAATCCAGTTCAAATACTTTTTTTGCTGTATTCATTTCACTGGTGAAAACTTTGATGCCATTCAGATGCAGCGTGTCGACTGCTTTCAGTAAACTGCTGACACGGCAAATATTTATTTTTTCCAATGCTCCGGCGGATGATTTCATCGCTTCTTCATTCAATGCACCCACGCCTTTGTCCGGAATGATAATGGCCTGTGCTCCGCAACAGACGGCACTTCTGGCAATAGCGCCAATGTTGCGCACATCAGTGATGCCATCGAGCATAACAAACAAAGGAACTTGCGCATCCGGAATAATATGGTCAATCACCTGCTGCAGGTTCATATATTGCACCAATGCAGCAAATGCAATAACTCCCTGATGGTTTGCCTTTGTAATACCGAATAGTTTTTCAGGAGGCACTTGCTGAATAGGGATATTATGCTCTTTCGCTAATTTCCTTATTTCCCCGATTGATTCCCCGCTGGTATTTCGTTGAAACAAAATCTTATCAATGGCACGGCCTGAATGGATTGCCTCGATCAAAGGCTGCCTGCCGATTATGAGAGACGATTTTTGCATGAAAAGTTTATAGGTTGAAGCGTTGATAAGTTGAAACACCGAATCTGCTTATCAACCTCTCAACTCAAATTCTTTATCTAATAGCATCAGTTTCACTTTCTGTATAGCTGCTACCGACATGGCATCTGTTATCCGGCCTTCTGTAACCATTTGATAGGCTTCTTCAAAAGGGATTTTTTTTACGATCAGTTCTTCCGTTTCTTCTGGCATCGCTGAACGCTGCTCCAGTTTTTGCGCCAGGAATATAACCGCAATCTCATCGCTAACAGAGTTCGACAGATGCAAGGTTACTATTTCTTTCCATTCAGTTGCTATAAGCCCGGTTTCTTCCAGCAACTCTCTTTTTGCCGAATCCAGAGGGCTTTCTGTAAGTTCTGCGCCGCCTTCCGGGATCTCCCAGCTATACTGATTTAGCGGAAACCTGAACTGTCCAACAAGATAAGTATTGAGGTCTTCGTCTAACGGTAACGCACCAACGGCAATTTTTTTGAAATGTATTTTCCCATATATGCCTTTGCCTCCGTTCGGATTGAGGACATCAAATTCTGTAACGCTTATCCATGCATTGTCATAAACGTTCTTTTCAGACAGGATTCTCCAGGGATTTATGTTTTCGTCCATATCAAAAATAGCTCAATACGAAAATGGCTCAAGTTCTCAATTTAATTGAGCCATTGAGCCATCGCATTATTTATGAAATTAAATTTATTTTATACCAAAAGCATTCTTAACTTTTGTCACATAATCGAGTTTCTCCCATGTGAACAGTTCAACCTCTACTTTCTTCTCGTTTTCTTTTCCTTTGTTGAAGACCTTTGTCACTACTTCGTTCTTCCTGCCCATGTGTCCATATGCCGCTGTTTCACTATAAATCGGGTGGCGCAATTTAAAACGCTGCTCAATTGCATAAGGGCGCATATCAAATATTTTTTCGGCGATCGATGCAATCTCGCCATCAGTCAGATCCACCTTTGCAGTACCATTAGTGCTTACAAATAAACCACAAGGTTTAGCTACCCCAATTGCGTAAGATACCTGCACCAACACTTCATCTGCAACTCCGGCAGCGACTAAATTCTTTGCAATATGACGTGTAGCATATGCTGCGCTTCTATCCACTTTGCTGGGATCTTTCCCTGAAAAAGCACCACCGCCATGAGCGCCTTTTCCACCATATGTATCCACAATAATTTTTCTGCCGGTAAGGCCGGTGTCGCCATGAGGCCCGCCGATCACAAATTTCCCGGTTGGATTGATATGATACGTGATTTTATCATTGAATAATTTCTGTATGGAAGGCTTTAATTGTCTTTTTACTCGTGGGATGATAATACTGATAATATCTTTTTTGATTTTATCCAGCATCACTTTGTCTGTGCCAAAATCATCATGCTGGGTAGAAACAACGATAGTATCGATTCTGATAGGCACATTGTTGTCGTTATACTCAATTGTCACCTGGCTTTTTGCGTCCGGGCGAAGGTATTTTAACTCTTTGCCAGTTCGGCGTGTTTTGGAAAGTTCCTGCAAAATTTTATGTGCGATATCCAATGCAAGCGGCATGTAGTTGTCAGTTTCCTTTGTCGCATAGCCGAACATCATTCCCTGATCGCCTGCGCCCTGCGCGTTGGCTTTTGTCTCAAAATCTTCTTTCTTTATTTTTCTGTCAACGCCCTGATTGATATCTGAAGACTGTTCGTGAATTGCAGAAAAAATGCCACAGGAATTTGCTTCAAACATATATTCAGACTTTGTGTATCCGATTTTGCGGATCACTTCTCTTGCGATTTCTTGTACATCCAGATAGGCTTTTGATTTTACTTCTCCCGCAAGAACAACCTGCCCTGTAGTGACAAGTGTTTCACAGGCTACTTTTGACTGAGGGTCATAGGCAAGAAAGTTATCAATCAATGCATCGCTTATCTGGTCAGCCACTTTGTCCGGGTGACCTTCAGAAACACTCTCCGAAGTGAATAAATAAGGCATAACGACTAAAAAGTTTTTATGTTAATAATTAAAAGGCTAAAAAATTTTATTTTTTCAGTTTAAGGCTAAAATTTGCCGCCGCAAAGATAATAGCAGAAATAAATTATTGAAATATAATACCATTTTTATTAGGTAATAACGAAAAACGAAATACTTTAGAAAAACTTATTTGGCAAGGTCATTATATAATTGAAGGTAATCTGACAAATCAGACTCCGCATTAAAATGCAGCACTTGTTTGCCACGCACTTTATGAAATTCTTCAGTCAGTTTCTTATCTGTCTTTTCTGCCCCGAATGTGATTGCATCTGCATAAGTCGCACCTCCGCGGAACATAGCCGCGTTGTTCAACTCCTTGAAAGGCTCAAAGTCCTTTTCTTTGATATTTGCATGGATATTTGCAATCTTCGAAAAATTACTGCCAATTTTTTCTTTGAAAGTGCTTTGCCCGATGGTAAAAACTGTTTTCGCATGTGCAAACACAGGCTCTTTTTTGTAAACCGTTTTGATGTACAATGGGATCAGGCTGGTCATCCAGCCACTGCAATGTATAATGTCAGGCGGCCATCCGAATTTTTTTACTGTCTCCAGGGCGCCTTTGCAAAAAAATACTGTCCTCAATCCATTGTCATCATACCATTTTTCATTTTCGTCGTGAAAAATGTATTTGCGCTTGTAAAGATCTTCATTGTCTAAAAAATATACCTGCAGCCTTGCATTAGGTAACGAAGCTACCTTGATCTGTAGCGGATAATCGTCATTATCTACCGAAACATTAATTCCAGACAAGCGCACTACCTCGTGCAGACGGTGCCTTCTTTCATTTACTACTCCAAAACGGGGCATGATGCAACGTACCTCAAAACCATTGTCATTCGATTTTATTGCCAGTTTGTTCACTGTTTCCGCAAATTCTGTAAGCTCTAAATACGGTGACATTTCGTTGGCAATAAATAAAATTCTTTTCTTTGTTAGCATTATGTATTATAATTAGTGAGTAAATGCTGCCTTAAAATTGGTCGGCGAAGTTAAGATAATTATTGCAGAATAAGTGCTGTCGCAGCTTTTCAGGAGTATTAAACTTGGAAAAATCATGGTTCTATTTAAGAAAGCAGACGATTTACGTGAATATCTTGCGCGAAAAAAGAACGAAAGCAAGACAATAGGCTTTGTGCCAACAATGGGTGCGCTGCATCAGGGCCATATCTCGCTCATTGAGGCATCCATACAGGGCTCAGCACTTACTGTTTGCAGCATTTTTGTAAATCCAACACAATTCAATAACCAGACAGACTTTCAAAAGTATCCGTCTGCGATTGAGAAGGATATTTATTTTCTTGAAAAAAACCGAGCCGATGTTTTGTTCCTTCCTTCGGTGCAGGAAATATATCAATATGGTACTGATCAGTTGGAGCATTATGAACTGGGTTATCTTGAAACGATATTGGAAGGGAAATACAGGCCAGGGCATTTTCAGGGAGTTTGCCAGGTCATGAAGCGGCTGCTCGATATTGTGCAGCCAGACGGCTTGTACATGGGCCAAAAGGATTATCAGCAATGCATGGTAATAAAAAAATTGATTTCATTGATGGGCCTGCCAACTATTTTTCATGCATGCAGGACCAGAAGAGAACCGGATGGCCTTGCAATGAGCAGCAGGAACTTGCGGCTTAATGAAGAAGAAAGAAAGAATGCAACAGCAATTTATCAGGCGCTTTTGTATATCAAAAAAAACATTCAGGATAGAGATTTTGATGAAATTATTGCCGGAGCAAGAAATATATTGTTTGCAAATAATTTCAAAATAGACTATGTCGAAATTGCAGATGCGGAAACACTTCAATTGGTTCATGAAAATAATGGGCAATATCCGCTGATGGCTTTGATTGCAGCATTTCAGAATGAGGTCAGACTTATTGATAACGTGCTCCTTACCGATGAACAGAACTGATTGTGGATTGTTGAGTTTTATAACATCAATGCTTTTGTTATGCAAATAGAAATTTTAAAATCGAAGATTCACCGTGCGGTTATCACCGAAGCAAACCTCAATTATGTCGGTAGTCTTACACTGGATGAGGATTTGATGGAAGCTGCAAACATGATAGAAAATGAAAAAGTGCAGGTAGTCAATGTGAACAATGGCTCAAGGATTGAAACTTATATTATTAAGGGGAAAAGAGGTTCAGGTGTTTGCTGTCTGAACGGCCCCGCAGCAAGACAAGGCGCGGTGGGAGACATAGTGATTGTCATTTCTTATGCCACCATGGATTTTGAAGAAGCAAAAACTTTTAAGCCCTGGATCATTTTTCCTAAAGAAGCCAATAAAATTTAATTGAAAAGAAACAGCGGTGGTTTGCTAATGCCTTTATTTGTTGGTAAATTGCCACCTTTCTTATGAATAAAAAAATCGCAGGCATACTCCAGTATTTATTCTTCGCTGCGCTGGCAGCGTTTTTTGTGTGGCTCAGCCTCCGCGGCCTTAATGGAGAAAAATGGCTGCAATTAAAAGATGCGCTGCACAGAGCGCATTATTGGATTTTAGTGCCGGTTCTTTTCTTTCTTTTATTAAGCAACTGGCTGAGGGCTTTGCGCTGGAAGCAATTGATGGAACCGATGGGCTATAACCCTTCGATACTGAATACTTTTTTTGGGGTGCTTATTGGCTATTTTGTAAATCTTGGAGCACCAAGGCTTGGCGAAGTGGTAAAATGCACTATACTTGCCCGTTATGAAAAAGTGCCTGCCGAAAAATTGGTTGGCACTATTGTCGCCGAAAGGGCTTTCGATGTCATCTGCCTCGCAAGCGTATTTGGCCTTGCATTTGTTTTTCAGTTCGATGTGCTGAAATCATTGGCCTCATCATACATCTTTCCCATTTTTCAAAATGCACATGGGAAAACTTCTTATCTGAAAATAATAATCATTTTTGCTTCAGGGATCATATTGTTGTTGCTCCTGAAGTTTTTGCTTGGCAAATTCGGGCATATCAATATAGTCCAAAAAATAAAAACCATTCTGACTGGCGTACTGCATGGATTGACGAGTGTAAAATATTTAAAAAATAAGTTTCTCTTTTTTGTTTACACAGTTGGTATCTGGTTTCTTTATCTGGTGAGCACGTGGTGTGGTTTTTTCGCCATTGATCAGACCAGCAATCTAAGTTTTGCTGATGCGCTTACCGTGCTGGCTATGGGAAGTGTGGGGATGATCGTTTCTCCCGGCGGCATTGGAGCTTATGCTTTGCTTGTTCAGGAAACCGTTGCATTTTACAATGTGCCAAAAGAACCATACGGGCTGGCACTTGGCTGGCTATTGTGGTTTGGACAGTTCCTTAATTTTATCATATTTGGTGTGGCGAGTTTTATTTTGCTGCCACAGGTAAATAAAAAAAATTATGAAAAAACCGCAGATAATCCAGCTTAAAATTTTCGCGCTTCCTCAATTGCTTCATCAGATATCCCGCTGGAGGTTATTGCAAAAAAAAATTGCCTTCACCAACGGGTGCTTTGATATACTTCATCCGGGCCACATCGCTTCACTTTCACAAGCTGCTGAGCAGGCAGATTTTTTAATTGTAGGCGTGAACGCGGACGATTCAGTAAGGAAATTAAAAGGCGGCCACAGACCTGTGAATGATCAGCAATCACGGGCTTTGATTATCGCATCTCTGTTAATGGTTGATGCGGTAGTTATTTTTGAAGAAGATACTCCACTGAACCTGATCAACGCCATCTTGCCTGATGTTTTAGTGAAAGGCGGAGACTATACCATTGATGAAATTGTCGGGGCAAAAGAAGTGATTGCGAATGGAGGCAGCGTAGTCATTAACCCGATTGTGCCGGGGTTTTCAACAAGCGGTTTGATTGAGAAAATTCATAGGCTTTAAAATACAAAAGCAAGATTCTCTTCTGTCTCTTGCCCCTTGTTCCTTTCCCCCATTTCCCCTAATTTCGCTTTTTAATGCAACTAAGCACAAAACATCTTCTTGGCATTAAAAGCCTTTCGACTTCAGACATCCAGCTTATTTTAGATACAGCCACTCAATTCAAAGAGGTCTTGCAAAGACCCATCAAGAAAGTTCCCACATTGCGGGATGTGACCATTGTGAATCTTTTCTTCGAGAATTCTACACGCACCAGGATTTCATTTGAGCTTGCCGAAAAAAGGCTGTCTGCAGACACTATCAATTTTACGGCATCCGCTTCATCCGTTTCAAAAGGCGAATCATTATTGGATACGGTGAATAATATTTTGTCCATGAAAGTGGACATGGTGGTGATGCGACATAGTGCAAGCGGTGCACCGCATTTTCTCGCACAGCATATCCCTGCTGCTATCGTGAATGCTGGAGATGGCATCAATGAACATCCTACTCAGGCATTGTTAGATGCATTCTCTATCCGCGAAAAATTGGGTTCGCTCGAAGGGAAAAAAATTGCCATCATTGGAGACATCATGCATTCGCGGGTCGCGCTGAGTAATATTTACCTGCTTAAAAAAATTGGCGCAGAAGTGATGGTTGCCGGCCCACCGACATTGATTCCTGTTTACATAAAAGAGGCTTTTGATGTGCAGGTGGAATACAACCTGAAAAAAGCATTGGAATGGTGCGATGTAGCGAACGTGCTGCGCATTCAACTCGAGAGGCAGAATCAGGTTCTTTTCTCTTCACTGCGTGAATACAGTCAGGCTTACGGAGTGAATAAGAACCTGCTTGACAGTCTGAGTAAAGAAATTGTGATCATGCACCCCGGGCCAATCAATCGTGGCGTGGAACTGAGCAGCGACGCTGCTGATAGCAAACAATCCATTATTTTGCAACAGGTGGAAAACGGCGTGGCAGTGCGCATGGCAGTCCTTTATTTACTGGCTGGCGGCAAAGCAGAGCAGAATTAACCGCAATTCAAAAAGTTTAAATTTTACATTATTATGCGCATCGGTTTATTCCCAGGGACATTCGATCCCATCACCATCGGGCATCTGGACATTATCCACCGCTCATTGCGCTTGTTTGATAAACTATATATCGGCATTGGCCGCAACGCGAATAAAACGGCTATGTTTTCTGAAGAACAGAGATTGGCATGGATAAAAGAAATTTATAAAGACAATACGAAAATTGATGCGATTATATACGATGGCCTTACGATTGATTGCTGCAAGCAAGTGGGAGCGAACTTTATTTTGCGCGGCATCCGTTATGTGAACGATTTTGAATACGAGAAAGCGATTGCTGATATGAACCGCAGCCTGAACAATAATATTGAGACTGTGTTTCTTACTTGTCTTCCGCAATATACTTCTGTGGCATCAACACTTGTGCGGGATGTGCTGCGGAATGGAGGAGATGTGGAGCAATTTTTGCCGGAAATCGTGGCAAAATCATTAAAGAAAAAATCATAAGCCATGCCAATATGGTTCAATAACAACTTATCAATCGAGCAGGTAAAGCCCATCAGCAAAGGCACAATGGCCGAGTATATTGGCATTGAGCTCACGGAGATAGGGGAGAACTATATCAAAGGCCGGATGCCTGTTGACCATCGCACGCAACAACCTTATGGCTTATTGCATGGCGGAGCTTCTGTAGCTTTTGCTGAAACCTTGGGCAGTATTGCTTCTGCTTATGTTATTGATTTTTCAAAATTCATTTGTGTTGGGTTAGAGATAAACGCAAACCATATACGCGGCGTTAAACAAGGTTTTGTTTACGGTACTGCTGCCGCTCTTCATATTGGCGGCACCACCCATGTGTGGGATATAAAAATTCATGACGAACAGGAGAAATTAATTTGCGTAAGCAGATTGACGGTTGCAATTTTGAAAAGAAGAGAAGAAAGCTGAAAATAAGCAAAGTGAGATCATGCCATTTACTGTAACTAAATCACCCAAAATTTAAACTGACCACTGCTCATATTTCTCAACCACGTCTTTTACCGAAGGGAAAGAATTACTTAATACATCACCCAGTTTTTTTCTTTTCACCCATTTCGCTTCATGGATATCCTCAGTTGTCTGTGGGATTAAATTTTGTTTTCCTTCTACGTGCATTTCATACCAATAGCTCTCTTTTAAAATATGCTTCCCATTTTCATTATAGGTATGATACGTTGTGAGCAGGTCTTTCTTTAAAGATATATTCTTTAGCCCTGTTTCTTCTTCTACTTCGCGGATAGCGCACTGTTCAATGGTTTCTCCCTCATCTAATTTGCCCTTGGGCAAATCCCATTTCCCTCTTCTGAAAATAAACAACACTTCCTTATTTTCATTCAACACCAGTCCGCCTGCCGCTTTGATAATCTCGAATTTCTTCCACACTGCCTTTTTTAAATGATCCAAATCTGAGTTAAGAAAAATCCCTGCATGAACTTTTTCCTGTCGCATCTCATGGATGATTGAATTGACAGCAGGCGTTGAAAACTCATCAAGAAAGACCGCATCGTCATGATGTGCGTAGGTTTTTATTTCTTCGGTCATCTCGTCACAGAGAAATAATGGTTTGTCGTTAAAGTAAATTTTGATGTACATGTTTATGATTTAAGGAAAAATGCACAAGGATCAAGCTGCAAGGTACAGGAGGAAAATTTGAATTGAAAAACTTATGCCTTGCCTCTTTCGCCATCTGTGCCTTGGTTCCTGATTCTTTACTACTTTCGCAGCATGACGAACGAAAAAGCAGTAGCTGAAAAATTATTACAGATAAACGCTATCAGGCTGAATGCCAGAGAGCCATTTACATGGGCTTCGGGATGGAAAAGCCCGATTTACTGCGATAATCGAAAGGCACTTTCATTTGCTTATATACGTGATTTCATTAAATCAGAAATGTGCAATGTGGTATTTGAAAAATTCCCCGAAGCCAGTTTGCTCGCAGGCGTTGCAACGGCAGGCATTGCGTGGGGAGCCATGGCAGCCGACCAGCTTAAACTGCCTTATATCTATGTGCGCCCAAAGCCCAAAGAGCATGGGCTCGGCAATCAAATTGAAGGGTTTTATCAACCGGGTCAAAAAGTAGTGGTCATTGAAGATTTGATATCCACTGGCAAAAGCAGTTTACAAGTTGTTGATGTGCTGAAAAGAGCTGCGCTGGAAGTTGTCGGCATGGTCTGCATTTTCAATTACGGATTTGATATCGCAAAAAAATCATTTGAAGAAGCCGGTGTGCCATTTCAATCATTGACCAATTATGAAACTTTGATCAGTTTGGCAATCGAAAAGAAAATTGTTTCTGAAGATCAGGAAGCTCTTTTGTTAAATTGGAAGACGGACCCTGCAAACTGGAAAGGAGTTTTGTAGATTTGTGTATAAAAATTAAGAACAATGAAAAAAATACAAATACTGTTATTTATGATATTGGGTTTTTCTTCTTTTTCTATTGCCCAGGTAATAAAAAAAGGTGGTCTTGAAATTGCAACTATCAAAACGCCCACCGTTCAATGCCAGGAATGCAAGGAAAGAATTGAAAATTATATCAGCCGCGAAGAAGGTGTTACCAAGGTAGTAGTAGATTACAAGAAAAAGATCACAAAGGTCACTTATGTCACTGACCGCACCAATCTCGAAAACGTAAAAACTGCTATTGCCAACTTAGGATATGATGCAGATGATGTGGCTGCCAATCCTGAATCTTACCAAAAGCTTCCTACCTGCTGCAAAAAGCCTGAAGACGGCGGTGGCCATACAAAAAAGAATTAACCTGATATAGCTGATTATTTTTACTTTGATGAATTATTAATCTTTCGTCTTTCTGGATGGCTTTGCCTCACCAGTGAATATTTCCCGGGTTTATATTCTGCTCTTGGTGTTTTACACTAAAGCTCGAGTTGCTATTTTTTTCATTTATCAGCTTCCCTTGATTTTTATCAACGAATAAATCAATAAAAAAAATTTCATAGTCATCATCGTCAATAAAATAGTATTTATCAATGTATTGTAAAAATCTATAAATATTATTAAACTAAATATTTGTACATTTTTATTTTTTATTTACATTAATGAATTAAAATTGCATCATACGAACATATGATATTATTTGTAATCTATTAATCCAAATTATTTATCATGAAGCAGATCAGCCTAAAAACAGCAGCTCCATTTGTAATACTTCTTATTATAGCCGCATTGGCTCTTTTTATCCCATCCCTGCCCAATTTTGATGATGGCAAATACAATGGTGCTGATGTTGCCTGGATGATTGTTGCAACAGCCTTGGTTTTTATCATGACGCCCGGCCTTGCTTTCTTTTATGGTGGCATGGTTCACCGGAAAAATGTGATTTCCACTATGATCAAAAGCCTGATAGCAGCCGGTGTGGTAAGCGTCTTATGGATCATAGTTGGGTATAGCCTGAGTTTTGGTGAAAGCTTCCATGGAATTATTGGCAACCCCATGACTCATTTATTCTTCAAAGGAGTTAACTCGGGCAAGCCATGGGTTGGAGCGCCAACTATTCCGCTCACATTGTTCGCACTATTTCAGCTCATGTTTGCCATTATAACGCCCGGCCTTGTAGTTGGCGCAGTGGCTGAAAGAATAAGATTCACCTCATTTATTCTATTCGTGGTGTTATTCAGCTTATTTGTTTATACACCACTGGCTCACTGGAGCTGGCATCCTCAGGGGTTTCTTGCACAAATGGGCGTGCTTGACTTTGCAGGTGGCACAGTAGTGCATATTTCAGCAGGATGTGCAGCGCTTGCGGGGGCAATGGTTTTGAAAAGAAGAAAAGTTCATATTGAAAATAAAGAAATCCCACCTGCTAACGTTCCTTATGTGCTTATCGGAACCGGGCTTTTGTGGTTTGGATGGTTTGGTTTCAATGCGGGCTCTGCTGGCGCTGCAAGTAGCTTATCCGTTTCAGCATTTGCGACAACAAACACAGCCGCCGCTGCTGCTGGTTTATCATGGATGTTTTTTGATGTATTGAAAGGCAAGAAACCATCTGTAATGGGCTTTTGTATTGGCGCTGTGGTTGGCTTGGTTGCGATTACGCCTGCTGCAGGTTTTGTTGCTATACCACAAAGTATCTTCATTGGGGTTGTGGCTGCCATCATTTCGAATACAGCCGTACATATAAGGTCAAAATCACGCCTCGATGATACGCTCGATGTATTCCCTTGCCATGGCATCGGTGGAATGGTCGGCATGCTGATGACGGGCATTTTTGCTACCAAAACAGTCAATGCTGCCGGAAACAACGGATGGTTTTACGGTAACTTTTCTTTTTTCGTGACACAGTTCAAAGCATTGCTGATAGTAGTTACTTATAGCTTTGTCGTTTCCTATGGAATTCTCAAATTCGTCAATGCAGTGCTGCCTTTGAGGGTGAGCTCACAAGATGAAGAAGATGGCCTGGATGCGAGTCAACATGCAGAAAAATACCTTCAGGGTACCCTTCTTATCTCAACCCCCGCAGGCATACGTGAGGAAGTCGTATCTGAATAATAATATTTTAATACTTGGGATTGAATTTTGTTTTTAAGAATCAGCAAAGGAAGCTCACTTGGCTTCCTTTGCTGTTCTGATAGAAATCAAACTGCAGATACCGGGCTTGCCATCGGAAAGGAATTTTTCACTGAACGAAATAACCATTTTGTGATTGCTATAAAACAGTATATGGCCTGGTTTGTATTGCATAAGAAATTGGTCATCGAAGGCCAATGCTTATCGAATGTTTTGGCTGTTTCTGCTACATCTGGCATTTCATTTTTGTTCTCCGGATACATAGGCTTTAAAGAAAAGGATCTCATCTTATTGGCCGCACTTACTCTTATCGCAATATCATTCAATATAGTGTCCGTTTTGATTGCCGCACGGAGCAAAATTCATAACCCATATCACCCTGAAAAATATTAGTCTTATGAAAAATATTCTGGTGATAGACAATGAACCGCAGATTCTCAAACTGCTTGAACTGACACTTCGTTCCGCTGGCTATAATGTGATACCAACAGCAACTGCATCAAAAGGGCTGTTTGCAGCGGTAAATCATAAACCAGACCTGATTATCCTGGATTTGGGATTGCCCGACGAAAGTGGTCATATGACTTTAAAGAAACTGCGTGAATGGTACATGAATCCTGTATTTATCCTTTCTGGCCGGAATGACGAAAAGGATGTCATTGAGTCATTGGATAACGGAGCAAACGATTATTTGCTCAAGCCTTTCCGTACAGGCGAATTGCTTGCAAGGATACGTTCTGCATTGAAAAGCATTCCTGCAAAAGAAAATAATCCGGTCATAAGATTTCCCGGATTTGAAATTGACTTGTCGGCCAGGAGCGTAAAAATAAATAACCAACCACTGAAGCTTACTGCTACGCAATATCATCTTCTTGCACTTTTTGCAAAGAATGAAGGCCGGGTGCTGACCCATGACTATATATTAAAGGAAGTATGGGGGGCTGATTACACTGGTGAATTGCAATATCTAAGGGTCTATGTTGGTCAGCTCAGAAATAAAATTGAGAAGGATCCCAACACGCCTGAACTCATAGTTACCGAACCTACAATAGGTTATCGGTTTGTTTCAGGAGAATAAGCCCCCGCTTTATAAGAAATCAGTAAATTTTTATGAAGGTGCCCCAGATTATTTCTCGCCCAATTCGCTCGCCCATTTGTCCCTTTCATCAGGCGCAAATTTCCAGGGGGCAAAATTATTTTCCACATTACTGAACATCGTGTTCCATTCCTGTGGCGCATTGCTGTCTTCCATCACCAGCGATCTGCGCAGCTCTAAAATAATCTCCAGCGGACTGATGCTTACCGGGCATTCTTCCACGCAGGCATTGCAACTGGTGCATGCCCGCAATTCTTCCACAGAAATATAGCTCAGCAGATTTTTGCCATCTTCTTTGAAAACCCCATTTAAGTTTAAATTATTCCCTACTTCTTCTAACCTGTCCCGCGTGTTCATCATGATTTTTCTTGGGGACAATAATTTGCCGGTAATATTAGCAGGGCAAGCTGCCGTGCATCTCCCGCATTCCGTGCAAGAATAGGCATCCAGTAAATTTCTCCAGCTCAGATCGAACACGTCTTTTGCTCCAAACTTGCCGGGCACCGAAGCCTCTGCGGGCGCAAGCTCGGGCTGCATGGCATATAAAACTTCCTTCTGTATCTCGGTCATGTTGTGCATTTTCCCTTCTGGCCACAGACGTGCATAATAAGCGTTTGGAAATGCAAGAAGAATATGCAGATGTTTCGAGTAAGGTAAATAATTCAGGAATGCAAAAATGCCGAGGATATGCATCCACCAGCATATTCTTTCTAACACAACAAGGCCCTGATTGCTTAAGCTGTTTAATAAAGGATGGATGAATTGCGAGAAGGCAAAATTGCCGGTGCTATGCATCGCGTAATGCCCGTAACCTCTTGCTTGCAATAAAGTATCCGCGGCATTCATTGTCAGGAACAATGTCATCAAAATAATTTCCGTGATCAGAATATAGTTTGCATCCGATCGTGGCCATCCGTCCAGATCTTTGCTCACAAAGCGTCTCAGTTTGATAATATTTCTTCTGGACAAGAAAATGAGGCAAACAGCCAGCACACCAATAGCCAGGAATTCAAACGCATTAATAAGAAAAAGATAAAAACTTCCCAGCATCGGAGCGAACAAACGGTGCTTGCCGGATATGCCATCCAAAAAAATCTCAAGCACTTCGAAATTGATGATGATGAAACCGGCATAGATAACAAAGTGCATCACTGCAACCAGTGGGTTTCTGAACATCTTTTTTTGTCCAAATGCCAGCAGCAACATATTTCTCCATCGCATCGGGGCATAGTCACTGAAGTTTTCGTCTTTGCCCAGCAAAATATTCCTGCGTATCTGTTTTATTTTTCTTGCAAATAAAAAAACGGCTATCGTTGCAGCAATAATGAACAAAACCTGTTGTGCTATATGCATAATGAAATCAACATTTTGAAAGGAATGATGAGTCAATGATGAGCAATCGTAGATTAAGCGTTGAATATTTCACTATTCATTGTTGATCAGTCACTAATATTCACCAATAAATACACAAGATTCTCTTAACATCAGGTATTGTCTCAGTTTCATCTCACGCAAACCCCTTGCGCCTTTGCACCTTTGCGTTCTTTGGGTGAAATATTTTCAAAACTCATACACTACCTAACATCACACTAAGTTAAGCAAGTAAAATTTTTTCATGATTTTTTTCGTAGTTAATTTGTAACATGGATAAAAACTATATACTCACAGAGGAAGTGGCCCAAAGGAAATTGCTGCGTATGGCATATGAAATACTGGAAAATAATTTTGGCGAAGAAGAATTGATATTGGCCGGCATCCGCGAAAGCGGTAGCGTGATAGCAAGGAATATACAGCAGCTTCTCCATAGCATACAAAACATCCGGACGGATATTGTCACCATTTCACTCGATAAAAAATTCCCGGAAGAAGTCACGCTTAGCAAGCCCGTTTCTTTCGATGGCAAAACAATTATTTTGATTGATGACGTCAGCAATTCCGGTAAAACGCTTCTTTATGCGCTGAAGCCTTTTCTGTCAGTGCACCCAAAAAAAATACAAACCCTTGTGCTGGTTGAAAGAACGCACAAGCTTTTCCCCGTAAACCCTTACTACGTCGGGCTTTCCGTTGCTACTACCCTGCAGGAGCATATTTATGTGGAAGTGGATGGTGAACAGGTAAAAGGTGCCTGGCTTGAATAGAAAAATGCCTCCTTTTTATGTGCAAAAAATATTAGAAAAAAGCAATTTGCATTCAGGTTTTGAAGCTTAAAAACAATAGTTTTGCACCCTTCCTGAATTATAGGAAACCATTGCTTGGTAGTATCTAAAAATCACTATGGACGAAAATAATCTTACACCGCCCGAAACGCAAGATAACAACCGGATCATCCCAATAAATATTGAAGAGCAGATGAAGACTGCTTACATAGATTATTCTATGTCAGTAATTGTAGGCCGTGCACTGCCGGATGTGCGCGACGGGCTGAAACCCGTGCATCGCCGGATTTTGCATGGTATGAATGAATTGGGCAACCACAGCAACAAGCCTTACAAAAAAGCAGCCCGCATAGTAGGGGAGGTGATGGGTAAATATCATCCCCACGGCGACAAAGCAATTTATGATACCATGGTGCGCATGGCGCAGGAATGGAGCATGCGCTACATGCTGGTGGATGGACAGGGAAACTTCGGGTCCCAGGATGGAGACGGCCCTGCCGCTATGCGATACACGGAAGCACGATTGAATAAGATGGCTGAAGCCATGCTGGAAGATATCGAAAAAGATACCGTGGCATTTCAGCCAAACTTCGATGATTCGCTCGAAGAGCCGGTAGTGCTTCCTACTCGCATCCCGCAGCTTATTATCAATGGCGCAAGCGGAATTGCTGTGGGCATGGCCACTAACATGATGCCGCATAACCTGACTGAAGTCATAGATGGCTGTGTTGCATATATTGATAATCGTGATATCACGGTGGAGGAAATGATGAACTACGTGAAAGCTCCGGATTTTCCAACAGGAGGTATCATTTATGGCATGGAAGGAGTCAAGGCAGGAATGCTTTTCGGCAGGGGAAGGGTAGTGCTTCGCGGAAAGCTCCACGTGGACACAAAAGCCAGCGGCCGCGAGCAGATCATCATCACGGAAGTTCCTTATCAGGTGAACCGGGACGCATTATGCGACCGCATCGGGCAACTGGTGAATGAAAAAATCATTGAGGGAATCGCGCATGTAAATAATGAATCAAACCAGAAAGAAGGATCCCGCATTGTCATAGACCTGAAAAGGGATGCTATCGCAAATCTCATCATCAATCAGCTATACAAGCATACGGAACTCCAGACGTCTTACGGCATCAACAATGTAGCGCTTGTAAAAGGTCGGCCCCGGACGCTTAATATCAGGGAAATGATATCTGAGTTTGTCGAGTTCCGCCACGAAGTGGTCATTCGCCGCACACAGTTTGAATTAAAGGAAGCGGAGAAAAAAGCGCATATACTGCAGGGTTACCTCATCGCACTGGATCATCTGGATGAAGTCATTGCATTGATACGGGCATCCGCAACACCGGATGCGGCAAAAGAAAGTTTGATCAATGCAGGGTGGGGGCTTGACGATATTCAGGCGAAAG
>Ga0302320_10013916_pt1 | contig 16708 bp, 15 predicted proteins | sample Bog_T0_3_FD_202130 | JGI IMG/M metagenome (GOLD analysis project Ga0302320, IMG submission 202130) | Peat permafrost microbial communities from Stordalen Mire near Abisko, Sweden - Bog_T0_3 | ecosystem: Environmental > Terrestrial > Soil > Wetlands > Peat | place: Sweden: Abisko, Stordalen Mire... | reverse complement strand
TCTTCCCAATACGGACGTTCTGTCTTGAGGAAGCGGGGCAGATCGAGGATCAAAGAGCTTGTCTCCTCTTTACGTCATTGTATTGCCGAACCAAATCCAGGCCCGCCGAGCCCGCAGTGAGCAGGGCAGTGCCCACACCCAAGCGGCTTAAGTTGCGTTCTAAATCCTTCAGCGTGGCCCACTGTAAATGACCGGATAGCCGCGCGCTAATCTGATCTTGATTCTCCGGCAAGGAGCCTGAAAATAGCGGGCGTACTTCCTGGTCTGCGAGCCTGTTCACCAGCACCACATGGCGCCGGGAAACCAAGTGTACGTCTCGCAGGAAGGATTCGGCAAGCATCGGATCTGCCAAGTCAGTGAGAAAGAGCAGCAGAGAGCGCCGCCGCACGCGCAGTTGGAGGAATGAGAATAGCTCTGCGAAATCGGGTGAAACGGTTGCGGTTTGTAGATCGTAGATGGCATCGCGGCAGCGCGCGAAATGAGCTTTACCGCGCGCCGGCGCGACGAAGTGATTTACCCGGTCGCTAAAGGAGACTAAGCCGAAATTGTCCCCATTGTTTTCCGCGGCAAGGGCGAGCATCAGCGCCGCGCTTACGAATTGCTCCACCGCTCCGCTACGAGCGCCAAGCCGGGAAGAATCAATCACTGCAAAAACATCTTGTGTGCGCTCTACCTGGAAGACCCGCACAATGGGCCGTCCACGGCGCGCGCTGGCTTTCCAGGCAATTTCGTCGTAGCTATCGCCCGGTGCGTACTCGCGCAGGCGTTCAAACTCACGCCCTCGCCCAATCGTGCGTTGCGTGCGGAGGCCCCCCATCTTTTTCATGAGGAGAAGTTTGCCGCCGGGTTCGCGTTCCAGATCGGGGAACACCCGGATTTCCGTTTTTATCTCTTTCGGTAAACGAACGCGCCATAGCCGCATGGGAGAAACAGCCCGCAGGTAGCAGCGCGTGACTTGGTAGCGTCCGCGTACTTCAGGAAGACATATGAATTCAGCCGCGTTATCGCGCGGCGTGAGTTTGATGATCTTTGTGGTGGTGGAAAGACCCGGTGGTAAATCGAGACTAGCCTCGAGTGGCGATTTCCCGCTTACGTTGAGTTTGAGTATTGACGGACGCGCTTTGAACCATTTTAGAAAGCCGGGCGCCGTTACCGTCACGCCGGATAAGAGTTGCTTACCCCAAGCAGCGTCAACCGCCGCCAGCGCTGCCAGAATTAGGATAAATAGCAGACAGGGCTCCGCCCAGGACGGTGCGAGTGACGCCAGCGCGCATAGGGGCGCCACAACCAGAGCACTCAAACAAATCAGCCATGCACTGGGCGCAATCATCGCGGCACAGGCACTTCGTTGAAAATCTGTTCAATCACTTCCGAGGGGCGCACGCCCTCTACTTCCGACTCCGGGCGTAAGATCAGACGGTGTTCTAGCACCGGCCACGCCATAGTGCGCACATCATCGGGTGTGATGAAATCTCGTCCTTCCATGGCGGCTTTGGCACGGCTGGCTAACAACAAACCCTGCGTTCCGCGCGGCCCAGCACCCAGCAAAACACCTTCGTGGGTACGCGTAGCGCGCACAACATCGACGATATATTGGGTCATCTCACTACGCGCAGCCACGGAAGCCAAAGCGCCGCGTAGCGTGTCGATTTGCCCTTCCAAAACGGGCTGAACAACTCCCTGTTCCAAACTCACTTCGGGAGCCGAACCGCCCAACATTCGTTCGGCCAACGCGAACTCCTCCTCGCGCGACGGCCAAGTCATTGAGATCTTCAGCATAAAGCGGTCTTTCTGCGCTTCCGGCAGCGGATAGGTGCCTTCGAACTCGATCGGGTTCTGCGTGGCGAAGACCGCGAAATCCGGCGACAAGGGCAGTGTTTCGCGATCGATACTGACTGTCCGTTCCTGCATAGCCTGCAGCAAAGCCGACTGTGTTTTTGCCGGCGCGCGGTTGATTTCGTCTGCTAATAGAAACGTGGTGAAGATGGGGCCATGCACAAGCGTGAACTCGTTCCGCTGCAAATTGAAGACATTGGTCCCTGTGATGTCGGCCGGCATTAGGTCGGGCGTGAATTGGATCCGGCCAAAAGGGCAGCCCAGCACGTGTGCCAACGTTCGCGTCAGCAGAGTTTTGGCGATTCCAGGCACACCTTCAATCAATGCATGTTGGCGAGCCAGAATTACAATCAGCGCTTGATCAATGACCGCATGTTGGCCAATGATGACTTTGCCAACTTCCGTCCTTACTCTCTGTATCAATTCCTGAAACTGATCTAAGGATGTGCTCATATTTGTCCGCGCTTCCTCGGCAGGCTCTCTTGCAATTGACGATAGATAGCCACTGGATCGATCTTCGCAGGTAGTTCGGTGCTGATGCGTTGATCTGGTTTCACGCGGTTCCACTCCGCGATGCAGCTTCCTATCAAGTCTCGTGGCGTAAGATGGCGCGCGATCAGGCCGGCAAAGGTGCTGCGCGCGTCCGCACCCGTCACTTGTTTGTCCTGGCTGCTTTCGAATTGTGTGGGAGGTGGAAAGCTCACAGACCGATTCCAAATAAACAGGCTTGCCAGGATAAGCAGTCCCGCGAGGAGGCCTTGTAACTTGTAGCGCCGAGCCAGGCCGGCAATACTGCCGGATTCTTCAATTCCCAAATGTGTCTCATCGAAGATCACCGCCGTGTTTTTTCCGATGAGAGCTGGCACACGGTCTAACACGTCCGCTTTGGTCGCCAAGGTCTTATTGGAGAAATCATCACTATGCAAGGCGATGACAACGGTACCCCCTTTATCAAAATGCTTCTCTACGGCATCCTCTAGACCGCTAAGGCGTTGCCAGGAAGAGTCCGCATCCAAGGTCGGCTCATTTTCCTTGTTGAAAACTTGAATACCCCAGCGAGTTTTGATCAAGGATGGCGTCTTGGTGTCGCGCTTCTTTTCGATGGATTTGTCAAGAATAAAGAGAAGAACCCGGTTGTTGGCCCGGGACAGCGTTTCGAGTTCAACCAAGTCTTCTTTCTTCGCTAGCTCCAAGTCAGCACCTGTTAGCGAAAAAAGAAAGATCGTACTAGCGGAAGGCCGCCATTGGCTGAACGGCAAGTAGTTGCGGCTTACGGCAAGCAAACGAGTATTGGCCAGCGTGTCAAACAACAGCTTCGCCCCTTCTGGCCCTGAGTTGAGCGAAGACATCCTGGGATAAGATTCGGGCGCGGTCAGGCCGGCGAAATAAGCCGCGCCTGTGAGGAGCGCGATCATCAGTAAACATGCAAACGTTACGGCCGGCCACTTAGACTTTCGCATGCTGCCTGAGCGCCTCCACATCCTCTTGGAAGGCAGCTACAAATTCAGGTGTCACTTCGTGAAAGCCATACCAAGCGCGCTCAAAGCTGCGGTTTGAATGAGTAAAGGGGAGGGACAACTCAGTGCCGCGCGGCCGCAGCCGCAATTCGCGCTCATAGATAGAGTTCGATTTCGAACGAGCAATTTGCAGGAAGCGCTGCGCACCCAGGAACGAAAGATTCGCCAGGTACATCGCTCGTACCGCAAGCCGCAATTCGCCTTTTTGAACCAATTCGCGCGCGAGGCGGAGCCACTCTTCCTCTGGCAGATCGGAGGCTAGGACGTTCTCTGTGTTCAGGTCTGGTGTATGGGCCGCGGACGACGCCAGAGCGACAGGCTCGGTTGATCCAATTCTAGACCGCCAGAGAAAAACCACTGCGCTAAGCACGACGACTGCCGCCAGGGCGTAAAGCAGCCAACGGACTTCGCCGCTGACCGGCTTTGCTGTTGGTTCGAATTCAGGTTTGGGCTTGTTGTTCTCCCATCGCTGGCGCAACCAGCGCTTGAAATTCGAAAACCAAGAATGCAGCGTGTCGAAGATGTTGTCTAGATCACGGTTTAGGCGCGTAAAAAAGCCGTTCTGCGCAGCCTTTTCTTGCCGTTTGGCGTTGAGCCACGAGTAGTCTTCATTCTTCGTCGCTTGCTGCAACGCCTGGGAAAGTTCTCGCTTGGAAACAGCATCTTCGGCGAAAAGTTTCTGGCTCGGCAACAAAAGCAGCAAGAGCAGGACGGCAAATGCGGCGGGACGCAGTTGCGCCAGCAAGTCACGGCCATCCGTTCGCGCCTCCGCGTAAAAACAACGAACCACGGAGTAAGCCAAAACGAGCGGGTCGAGGATGAACCACGATAGCGCTATCACCACGCAAAAGACATTGAAGCTGAACAGGCTGTTGAGCGAGCGGGTAAACTCCGTTTCCACTCCGCTGAACATGCGCAACAAGAATGGCAACAGGCCAATCACCAGGTATACGTTAATGAAGGTGAGCAGGGCAATCACCGAGAGAAGGCCCACACCCATCCAATTTCCGCGCGCATTCACGTTGGCGCGCTTGGCGGATTTTGCGATTACGCTCAATAACGTATTCCCGGCCAAGCTCGCTTCAATGGTGGCGTTGCGAAAAAAACCCGAGGTCCAAGCGATTGGTAAGACCGAAACGATGGCAAACGGCAAAGTGATGAGCTTAAGGCTTTGCAAAATGCATTGGAGGTAAGCCGTACGCCAGAAGCCTGCTTTTGAGGAGGCCGGAGTATGCCCGCTCAACGAGGCGAGCAACGCGCCGCCGAATTTGGCTTTCCATGCGGAAGCCCAAAAAAACACCACCGCGCAGAGCAACGATTCCAACGTACAACGAGCCGCCAAGTACCCTCTGGACATATCGTGGAAAAACTGAAGAAGCGTCAATAAGCAGGGCACCGCGCCTAGCAGATATTGTGCCCAGGTGCGCATGTCTTGACGGCGCAACAAGAAAATTGCTTCTTCGATTTGGCGGATTGGATTGGTTTCCATTACTGCACCGCCGTCGGAAAAGCCGCCAACACCATTTGGCCGATTCCGTAGAAATAAGTCCAAGCTACTATGAACGACAACACGCACAAAACCGGAGCGGCAACCCAGCGTACCGCCCGCCAACGAGATTGAGCGGCCTTCTGTGGTTCCGCCAGGGCACTCAGGCAGCCGGAACAAAGAAATTGCCCGTCGTGTTCAGTGACGCACTCGCGGCAGTAGAAGTGCTGGCAACGCGGGCAACGGCATACCGCTTCGCGCTGCGCGTGAAGGTAGCAACGGAGTTGGCTTAATGGGCCGATATTTCACCTCTGCGATAAGAATCCCATGTTGTAAAGATCAATATAAGTCCAACGGCTGCTAGGGCAAATTGGATTCCGGCGTTCGTATTGACGTAGTAACGATTGAACATAGCGCCAAAATATGCGCTGTACGCGCGCGCCAAGACCATCTGTGTTTGAGTCAGCGTCAGTCCCATCAACGTTCGCAATACGCACAGAACGATGATCGTAATCAGAAAGGCGCGTAATCCTTTGAGGGCTTTGAGCCCAGTCAAGCTTTGCAGTGAGAGAAAGACGGAAACCAATTCAGCAGCGATAAACAAGTATCCGAACCAAAGCGGCCATCGTCCCAGAACAGGCCTGGGCTCGGACGAAAACCACAATGTGAAGACCGAGTTGAGCAGCAGGAGGAAGCACGTGAGAATCGCAAGGTTGATTCCGCGCGCAGCTAACCGCCGGCGTTCAAGAGCGGCGGCTTCCGCGAGCACCTGCGAAGCCGAGGGGCTGTCCGGCGCTGGCGGCACGACGAGTGAAGCCACGTCCTCTTCTGATTCTGAAAAGGGAATCTCATCTGGCAATTCCCCTTGCTCGGCTATGATGCGGGTGTGCAATCGGTTGATCGCATTCTCCGCGTTCCGGCGGCGAATGAGCGAGGGCAGGACCTCACGGCTCACCGCGGTCTGTATGGAGCAGCGGCAACTGCGGCGAAACGTCAGGTCTAAACGAATGAGCAGGATGAGCGAAAGCACCGCCAGCCCCACCCACGAATAAGGCGGATCGTTCTGCCCGGTTGAAATGGTGGCGATGATCAGAAGGATCGACAGTATGATCCACCAGCCCGGACTGCCGGCACGCGGACGTTTCTCAACTAATAATGCCTGAATGTCGCGATAGTAAAAGCGCCGGTATTCCTCGCTAAAACGCGAACCGCTGACCAAGAGAATGTGGTCGGCGCCCTCCCAAAGGCTGGCCTGGCGAAAGAAACCGTGATACGAGCCCGGCAGTTTGACGTAAGGGAAAGCGGGGGTCATTTTTGAACCGTCCCACTGCTGCTCCTCAACTGGAAAAACGCGAAGATCACCAAAGCGAACATTCCCAATTCCGCGGATGCGAAGAGTAATGCGACAACGAAGCGCCATTTGCTGCGCGGAATGATACTCGAGGGCCTCTTCCAATAACGAATAGCCAGATAAAAAACGGCCGGCCCCGTGAGAATGGCAGGATAGACAAACAGCGCCGGCAATACGGCCAGAGCCAATGCAATTGAATCAAACAGGGTGCGGCGGTTCTCCAAAGCTTGAATCGGGCCGCCGGTATTCCTGGACACCAGACAACTGGGGCACCAAATCTGGCCTGCTACTTCCACCTCACACAGGGCACAGAGGAAACGGCCGCACTTGTTGCAAACCGCCACCGCCCGCTTGCCGGCATGTTCGAAACACGTCGCCTCGCCTTCCATGGGCAACATACTTTGCGTGTCGATCTTCGCGGTTGAACGAAAGAGCGCGGGAAAGATCGTCAGATCCAGCGCCGTACCGCATGTTGGGCAGAAGGTCTCTACCTTCGGTTTCCGAAAAACGTAATCCGGCAAAGCACCGTTGCAGCTAGGACAGAAGATGAGCACGGGGCCTTAGTCGCGAATCACGCGGGTGTTGCAGATGTGATCGTGCAAAGCACGCTTCTGATCGTCAAACGCGGCCATGATGTAACCGATGAAAAAAATGAGCGCACTGAGGTAGCGTGCGAAGAAGCGGCCCACCGCCCGGCCGACACTCACCGGACCGCCATTGGCCGTAACTACTTTCACGCCCATCAGCATCTTGCCGAGAGTGGCGCCCTTCTGGCTAATGAAGTAGACAGAATATATGATTTCCACGGCCCATGACAGCGCGGTTCCAAAGCTCCAAAACGACATCCAAAAAGCATCAAAGGGTTGCACCGGACGGTCGCCCAATTTAGCGCCGGCGCCCAGCGTCAGCATCGCCCAGCGCATCGGCAAAAGCACAATAAATAGCAAAATATTGTCGATTATAACGGCCGCAAGGCGCCGCCAAAATCCCCCATAGATAACGGTACTCGTTGTGGTGGCGCCCTCGCGTAGCCGTTGAACGTAATTAGGCTTGCAATCGGCGCATACGGCGGAAGCTCCAAAACGAACCAAGTCCTCCACTGCGAAAGGCCGGCCACACTCAGAGCAAAATTGGCGAGAACCCAGTTGTTCCATGGTGTTACTGCTCATAAGACCTGCCTCCGTTATTTTGCTCAGCGTAGCACGACTTGGCTCAGTATCACATAGCCGGAAAATGACGTTAGGCAGGGTAGTCTGTGGCTCGAACCACGCGTGTTCCGCAAACACGATCCTCCAGCGCGCGGCCCTGATTGTCAAAAGCGGCCATCGTCATGCCAAATCCAAGTGTCAGGAACTGACTCAGAAAGGCAGTGGATAAATAGCGCGCGAAAGCTCGCCCCACACCGATGGTAGCGCCCGTGGCGGCGATCACCTTCAAGCCAGCTAACATTTTCCCTGGCGTCGCGCCTTTTTGACTTGTGAAATAGACGCTGTAAAGCATCTGGAGCGCCATGGCGATCGCTGTGGGCTTCCAAGTTCTTGCGTATTGCTCCAAAATGGCGGTGCCCGGTGAAGGATTGATTGTGGTGGCGAGGAAAGGTATGTTGTGCCAAAGGTTCCAGCCAATTAGCACCGAGTAGTAAAAAAAGCCAACGAAGAGCATATCGACCGCGAAAGCGCCGATTCGTCTGCCGAACAGGGTAGGATCGATGCGGATAACACGTGTGTCGCAGATGCGATCATGAAGCGCACGTTTTTGGCTGTCGAAGCCTACCATAATATCGCCGATATAGAGGATTAATGAGCTGAGACCTCTGGCAAAAAACCGGCCAATGGCGCGCCCGGTACCGATAGAGCCGCCTGAGGCGGTGACGATCTTCAGACCAAGCAGCATCTTACCGGGTGTGGATCCGCCGTGCTTCGTAAAATAAACGCTATAGAAAATCGAGACAGCCGGCCAGGCGACGAAGAAGAACAGCGCGGGTAACGCCTGGAGCAAGGGCGACGCGCCATCAGTTCCATTCGCCCCCGTTTTGAGGGCGGAAAACACCACCGCTGCCATAATCAAAACCCAGGCAGGAAAAAGCATGTAAAACATAACGGCCGCATCTACCATCTGCGCCGCGAACCGCCGCCAGAAACCGCCATACACAACGGCCCCAATTGACCCGGCGGTACCCTCACGCATTCGTTGCACGAAAATGGGTTTACATTCAGCGCATATAGAGGCATCTCCGAACTGGACGAGATCGTCTATTGAGTGGGGCTTCCCACATTCGGAACAAAACCGTTGGGGACTTACCTGTTCAACGACTCCGGTTGCCATAAATCGCCACCTCCAAGTAGTTGCGTCAGCTTACCACAGTGAAAGAAGATTTAGCTGGCCAAAATTTGTCTCCTAAAGGCATAGATGACACTCACTCCGTTATCATCGGTAGAGTGAGCGCCCAATGGCGAACGGTGTAAAAACGGCACAACAAAAGACCCCGATGGAACCGATGACGGATAGCATCATCATCCAGCCGGGTTTTCTCGCTCGCACATGGTGGCAACTGCGTAGTGCTGTTATGGCCGCCTATGAGGACAACTGCTTTGGTATCGCCAAAGGCGCCGCCTACTCGGGGCTGCTTTCTTTGTTCCCGATTCTCACCATTTTCACCGCTGTGCTGATCCAGGCCAACGCGCAAGCGGTGGTGCACGTGATTGAGCGGTTTGCGCAAGATGTCCTGCCGCCTTCAACGGAAGATCTGGTGCTGTCGCGTCTGCGCGACCAGACGCACCGCGGAATCTCTTTGCCGGTGATTGCCGTGATTGGCGCTATTTGGGCGGGTTCGGGCGCGATCTTGAGCCTAATGGAGGGTTTTCAAGCGGCTTACCGCATTCCGTCAGGCCGGCCTTTCGTACAGCAGCGGGCCATGGCGCTTTTTCTTCTGCTGATTGGTGCGATTCCGGCCATTGGCGCCTCGAGCTTGATCATCTTTGGCAATCGATTCGAAATCGCGATTGTTCAGTGGGCCGGAATTTCCGAACTCAGTACCCCGCTCGAATGGGCCTGGAAGTTTGGCCGCCTCATGGTGGCCTTCCTGACTATCACTTTCGTTACGGGCTTGTTTTATTACTTCGGGCCGAATCACCGGCCTGAGCAGCGAAAGGTGGGCGCCGCACGGCGTTCTCGTTTTCTTCGCGTATGGCCGGGGGCGCTGGTGGCCACGGTACTTTGGTTGATCGCTACAGCGGGGTTCGCCTGGTATGTAGGACATTTGGCCAACTACAACCTTTTCTACGGCAGTGTTGGCGCGGTGATCGTATTGCTGATCTGGCTTTATCTCATAGCCTGTATCTCTTTGATTGGCTGCGAGTTCAACGCTGAGAGAGAACGCATTGATCAACTCGCCATTCCCGACTGATTGTTTGCCTGTGGCCATTTCTTAGGCATTTGCGCTTTATACTGAGGGCGTGCCGTTTAAACTTGAAATCGACTACGAGCCGCGCGGCGATCAAGCCGCCGCTATTGAACAGTTGACCCGCGGTCTATTTGAAGCTGAACAACATCAGACTTTGTTAGGCGTTACCGGATCGGGCAAAACTTTTACCGTTGCCAAGATTATTGAAGCGTGCGGACGGCCTTCGCTCGTTTTGGCTCACAACAAAACGCTGGCCGCCCAACTGTATCACGAATTCAAAACCTTCTTTCCGCGCAACGCCGTTGAATATTTCGTCAGCTATTACGACTACTATCAACCTGAAGCCTACATCCCTTCCGGCGACATCTACATCGAAAAAGAAGCCACCATCAACGATGAATTGGACAAGCTGCGCCTTTCCGCTACCCGGTCATTGTTCGAGCGCCGCGATTGCGTGATCGTGGCCAGCGTGAGCTGCATCTATGGCTTAGGATCGCCCGATGCTTATTACGGCATGTTGCTCATGTTGGAAAAAGGACAGAAGATCAGCCGCAAAGAAATATTGCAAAGGCTGGTGGAGATCTTATACGAGCGGAACGATCACGATTTCAAGCGCGGAACGTTTCGCGTGCGCGGCGATGTCATTGAGCTTTTTCCGACCTACGATGATAACGCCTTCCGGATCGAACTGTGGGGCGACGAAATTGAGTCGCTCAGCCAAATCGATCCGGTGCTGGGGCAAGTGAAGCAGACCTATTTGCGTTTGCCGATCTATCCGAAAACGCACTACGTTATGGATGCGCCCACGCGCGCGCAGGCGATGAAAAGTATTGAGAATGAGCTGCAGTGGTGGCACAAAGAGCTCGAAACCAAAGGCAAGCTGATTGAAGGGCAAAGGCTGTATCAGCGCACTATGTTTGATCTGGAGATGATCAAGCAGATTGGCTATTGCCATGGCATCGAAAACTATTCGCGTCACTTTTCAGGACGGTTGCCCGGTGAGGCGCCGCCTACGCTGCTTGATTATCTGCCAAACGACGCGCTGATTTTCATTGATGAAAGCCACCAAACCGTTCCGCAACTGCAAGGCATGTACCACGGTGACCGTTCGCGCAAGGATGTGCTGGTGGATTACGGCTTCCGTTTGCCAAGTGCGCGAGATAACCGGCCGTTGACCTTCGAAGAATTCGAAAATCGAGTGGCGCAGGTGATCTACGTTTCGGCTACGCCCGGGCCTTATGAATTAACCAAGTCGGCTGGCGTGGTTGTGGAGCAAATTATCCGGCCGACAGGGCTTGTTGACCCCGAAATTGAAGTTCGCCCCATTAAGGGACAGGTGGACGATTTGCTGAATGAAATCCGGCTGCGGACGGAAGTGAACGAGCGGGTCCTGGTAACGACGCTTACCAAGCGAATGTCCGAAGATTTGGCGGAATACTACGCCGAGGTGGGCGTCAAATGCGCTTACCTCCACTCAGAAGTGAGCACCCTCGACCGCATTAAGATCTTGCGTGATCTGCGCAAGGGAATATATGATGTGCTGATTGGCGTAAATCTGCTCAGGGAGGGTCTTGATCTGCCGGAAGTATCGTTGGTTGCGATTTTAGATGCGGATAAAGAAGGTTTTTTACGCTCGAGCGGGTCGCTCATTCAAACCATCGGCCGTGCTGCGCGTAACCTAAGGGGTCGAGCCATTCTCTACGCCGACGTCATCACGAAAAGCATGGAGCAAGCTATGAATGAAACCGGCAGGCGGCGCGCGATTCAGCAAGCTTACAACGAAGCGAACAACATCACTCCGCAATCGATTGTGAAACCCATTGACATGAGCCTGGTGGCCATTGCCGAAGCTGATTACATAACGGTTCCGTTAGATGACGAACCCGAGACTGGGGTGGAACTGACGGCTGAACAGCGGAACGTTTTGATATCTGAACTCGAAGGCAAGATGAAGCAAGCGGCAAAGGCATTTGATTTCGAAAAAGCGGCGCAATATCGAGACCGCATGAGGGCATTGAAAGCGAGCGTCGTTCATGAAGAAGCCAATGCGAGTGGGCCTGGTAGTGGAGGGTAATGCCACCTCTTCACCGGTGCTGCGTTTAAAGAGCTTAAGAGAGGAACTGGGGCCCATTAAATCAGTCGGGTTGCAGGTCGCGCGCAGAATCTCTAATTTCTTGCGCGCCGGTTATGCGGTAACTGAATATCGGGAACTCGATACTGCGCAGGTCATTTTGTTGCGCTTACCCGATACGGAAGTTTTACGGATTGTCGCCGAACTTTGCGACAGCGGCCTGCCGCTAGACAAGATGGCGTTTGTTCTTTGCGAGAGCTGGCTCAAAACCGATATCCTGCTCCCGCTACGGCGGCAAGGTGCGCAGATCGCTAGTCTGGTCAGCATCGGCCCACTTTCGACGAATTGTTTCGTGATGGAAGGCGACTTAGCCGCAGTCAGAAGAGCGAAGCGCGTGCTGGTACGCGGCGAGGCGCGAGTCATTGAAATTCGCTTCGGTACCAAACCTTTATATTTCGCGGCTAATCTGCTCGCGACCGCTATCCCGGTTCCAGCGTTTCAACTGGCGCAACAAGCCTTACGCGAAAGCGGTGTTTCGGGCAACGATTTGACTCTGTTGACCGATGAATGGTCTCGCCTATTGCACGACCGCGTGAGAAAGGGCGGTAGGGGAACATGGGGTGGCCCGCTGGCGGAAACGAGCGAGGCGACCGTCAGCGAGCACTTTCGAAGCCTTGAAGTGCAGAGCCCTGAACTGGCGGCGACTCTTCAGGACTGGCTCCGTTTGGCGCGCCGGCAAATGTCGAAAAAAGCCAAGGGCCAGACTGCCTGACCCCAGCCGACGTAACCCGAGAATGTGTGACTAAGACGCTGAAGGCACGAGGCTCCGCGCGATCACGAATTGCGCTACGCTCCAAAGTTGGGCCGGACAGCCAGCGGGGCGTTGCGGTGGATCTCCGTCGTAGACTTCGCTCAGCGAGCCCAAGCAGCAGGCGCCCATCTGGTTCTCCATGCTTTCTAGCAGTCCTTTGCAATAGGCCAAGCTAAACGGGTTGTTGCCGAACGCGTAGAGATAGGCCGCGATATACGGGCCCGTCAGCCATGGCCAGACGGTTCCTTGATGATAAGCGGAATCTCGCTCTCCCATATCGCCTTCAAATCGGCCGCGGTAACTCGGCTCGTCTGGCGCCAAAGTGCGCAGACCCATAGGCGTCAGCAGCGCGTTCCGAACAACAGACACAACCGCTTGCGCGCGTTCGCGGTCTAGCAGCGGGAAGGGAAGGGAAAGGCTGAAAATCTGGTTCGGACGGAGACTGGCGTCGTTCCCCGCGCTGGTCAGTACGTCGTATAGACAGCCTTTGAGCTCATTCCAAAATTTCCTTTGGAACGAATCGCGAGTAGCATTTGCTTGCGTGGTGAACTTGGCCCACTCCGTGTTTTGGCCAAGCATACTGGCCCAGCCTGCCGTAATCTTCAGAGCGTTGTACCAAAGGGCGTTGATCTCGACAGGTTTACCAATCCGCGGAGTAACGACGTGATCCCCTATCTTGGCGTCCATCCAGGTCAGTTGGACGCCCGGAATTCCTGCGAACAGAAGGTTATCGAAGGGATCGTTCTTGATGTTGAACGCCGTTCCCCGGTTGTGCCAGTCGATGATCTCAAGGGCAGCCGGGTAAAGCGTATCGGCTAAAAATTCTAGATCGGCCGATTGCTCAATGTAGTCGTAGGCTGCGACGAAAAACCACAGTGTGGCGTCCGCGGTGTTGTATTCCAAAGTGCCCGCCCGATCGCAAAAGCGGTTTGGCAACAAACCGTGCGCGCGCTGTTCGAGCAACATGTTCAATATCGCTTTGGTCTCGGAAGAGGCAAAGCCGGCTTTGGAAAGCGCGGGCAAGCTGATGAGCATATCGCGGCTCCAGTCTGTGAACCAAGGGTAGCCGGCCATGAGTGAAGGCCGATTGCTCGCGCGCGTAACTCGGAATTGATCGAGCGCCCGCGCCGGCAGACTGCGGAAAGTGCGCCGTTTCGTCTCCGCCGCCAGCATGGCGGCAATAGCCGCGTCGTCCAATGGCCGATCCCAGGCGTCTGGTTCGATACTGGCGAGCATCCATATTCGCGCGTTGGCTGGAACATCAAATACAATCGAACCCGGCGAATAAAGATCCTCGCGAAAATCAAGGCCCCGGTCGATTTCGCGCAGATACTCGTTGTTCAAATACCACTGCGCGTCGGGCTGGAAGCTTTGCCCCGAATGCAAGATTGTTAGCGAGGGCGAGCCAGTGTAGGGAGTGAAACGGCAGCGGCCGGTGGCTGCGCGTACGGTTGCGGAGATGGCCCCGTTTTCGTGCGCTAGCGAATGGTAATCCCGCATCGAAAGCATCAGGCGCACGTGCATCTGGCAAGCCTGGGAAACCCGGTAGCAGAGTAAGACGCTTTGTTCGTTATCCAGTAGGCAAACTGTCTTCTGCACGCTGGCGCCTGCGATTTGGTAGCGCCAAGTGGGAAACGGGTCGGCGCGAAACTCATCCAGTAGCAAGTAGCCGGAAGGCTGCACCGCTCCCGGATATTGGGCTGTTGCCAGTTCGAAGGATTTACCTTCGAAAATGACTGTTTCTTCCACCCGCGAAAGAACCGAAATGCGGTTTGCCGGAGGATTTTGCGAGGCGATCAGCAGCGAATGATAGCGCCGCGTGTTGACCCCAGCCACCGTACCCATCGCAAAAGCGCCGGTGTGGTTCGTATCGAGCCATTCCAAATGGGACGAGCGGGCAAAATCGCGGCAAGCGTCTTTTGAAACAATCAGAGGTGTAGCGCTGTCGGAGTCTGCCACACTCATAGTCTAGGGAATGCCAAAACGTTATCAGTGGAAATTAAAGCGTCGTGAATTGAATTTGGGCGAGCGGACCTTCATCATGGGGGTCTTGAACGTCACGCCGGATTCGTTTTCCGATGGCGGGCAATATGCCGATCCCGACCGCGCCTTCGCTCGCGCCATGGAATTAGAAGAGCTGGGCGCCGACATTCTAGACATCGGTGCTGAATCCACCAAGCCCGGTTCGCAACGCATCAGCGAAGGTGAGGAATTACGCCGCCTTGTGCCAGTACTCAAGCGCCTGAAAGATAAGCTGAGCATTCCCATCTCCGTCGATACTTATAAATCTGGTGTGGCCGATAAGGCTTTGGAGCACGGCGCGGAGATCATCAATGATCCGAGCGGTATTTTGCTTGATCAAAACCTACCCAAGATCATTACGAAATACGACGCTGGCCTGATTATTAATCACATGCGCGGCACGCCGGAAACTTGGGCCAAATTGCCGCCGCTCAAAGATTTGATGCGGACCATTATGATTGATCTGGATGCCGCCCTCAATCGTGCGCGCCTGGCTGGCGTGACGAAGCAGCAACTTGTGGTTGACCCGGGTTTAGGCTTCGGCAAGCGGCGCGAACAAAATTCTGAAATCATTGCGCGCTTGCCTCATTTGCGAAGCTTCGATTTGCCCATCGCCATCGGACCGTCCCGCAAGTCGTTCCTCAAAAAGGAAGGTGAGGATGAGACTGAATTTGCGACGGCTGCCGCAGTGGCGGCGTCCATTCTGTGCGGTTGCCACATTGTGCGCGTGCATGATGTGAAAGCAATGAAAGCCGTGGTGGACGCGGTTGACGTGATTCAGCAGGCTCGCGAGCAGGAAGAGGCGGAGGAAAAGGCGAAAGCGGAACCGCCGCCCCGTCCACGTGTCCGGCCCGTGGAATCAGACGATGGCCGCGAGCCGATCAAGCGCCTACGTCCGCGTTTGAAGGATGCTCCCACCCCGCCCGGCCGTTATGACCGCTGACACTTCGGGCAAAAGTGCGTGCCGCGCTGGCCCAACACGATTCGCTTCACAGGATTGCCGCAGGTCGGGCACCGTTCGCCTGTTCGCCCGTAGACATTGTGTTGTAACTGATAGTTCCCGCATGCGCCATCGGCGTCCACGTAGTTCGAAATGCTCGAGCCGCGGTGTTGAATCGCCAGTTCCAGTATCGCTACAATTTGCCGATGCAGTTCTTCCGCGCGCCTTTTCGAAAGCTTACTAGCCCGCGCTTTCGGATGAATCCCCGCCCCAAACAGCGATTCGTCGGCATAAATGTTCCCAACGCCCGCAATAAATGCTTGATTCAGCAGCAGCGGTTTGATGTGGCCTTTGTATCGCTTCAGCCGCGTTAGAAATTCCTCGCCGCTCACCGTGAGCGCGTCCGGCCCCGTCTTGGCCAGGAAATCCGGAACCTCATCGTAATATTCCACTCGTCCGAATTGGCGCACGTCGTCAAAGATCAAGGTGCCGTTGTCGAGTTCGAAAATCGCCCGCGCATATTTGCTTCGTTCGCCGTTCCATAACAGCTTGCCTGTCATGCCCAGATGGATATAGAGAAGGCCGCGGTCCAGGTGAACGAAAATCTGCTTGCCCACGCGCCGGACGCTTTCAATCTTCGCCCCCGTCAGCGCTTTGGTTGTCGCCGCGAAAGGACCGCGCGTCACGCGATGCGAAAAAACCTCCGCATGCCCAATCGTATGACCCACTATGCGCGGCGAAATCGACCGCACCACCGTTTCAACTTCAGGAAGTTCAGGCACAGCGTTTTAAGGAAGTTCGGCGAAGATGCTGCCTTCTTTGATCTCCACCGGATAGCTCTTCAATTGGATGTCGGGATCGAAGTCGTTGACGCCTGTTTTACAATCGAAGGCCCAACCGTGCCACGGGCACACGATTTGATCGCCGTCCAGATTGCCCTCTCCCAACGGACCGCCGGCGTGCGGGCACAGACCGTCAAAGACGCGAAGCGTGCCGTCGGCATGATGGCAAAGTGCGTAGGCAGCGCCGTTGATTTCCATTTGCGCCAGGGAGCCGGCCGGGAGTTCGCCAAGAGGCTTGATTTTAATGAAAGGCATTTGCCAACAGGATACCTATAGCCAAAATTGCTACCATAAGGAAGAGTATTTTCCCCGAAAGCCACCCTAGCTCAGTTGGTAGAGCATCTCATTCGTAATGAGAGGGTCGTCAGTTCGATTCTGACGGGTGGCTCCAGACTTTCCAACCATTTGCGTTCATTTTCAGCCTCCTCT
>Ga0302320_10013915_pt1 | contig 16708 bp, 13 predicted proteins | sample Bog_T0_3_FD_202130 | JGI IMG/M metagenome (GOLD analysis project Ga0302320, IMG submission 202130) | Peat permafrost microbial communities from Stordalen Mire near Abisko, Sweden - Bog_T0_3 | ecosystem: Environmental > Terrestrial > Soil > Wetlands > Peat | place: Sweden: Abisko, Stordalen Mire... | reverse complement strand
TGCCATACAAGTTGGAAGAATCGCCAAATCCAACGTACCACGAATCAAGTGGATATACTATTAACTAATTTGGTCTAGTCAGAGCGTTTTCGATTTAAGTGTTTACGCACCCGCACGTGGCGAAGAAGTTCGAGCACTCGGCTGGCGTGACGGTGTTGGTCTGGTCACCGACTTGCTTCCATGGGGCATCGACGGATCTTTTTGGTGCTTTGCGGGGCAGTGCCTTGAGTTTGGAAGAGAACTTCCCGATGAGGTTGAAGCCTGATCCCAGGGTTCCGTCCACTGCGGCGGACTTCAGCCTGGGGTATTCTCATGTGCTCCTTACGGGAGCAAGTGCAGCGCACCTTGAGCTAGAGCGCGGCGAGCGCCTCCGCCTGGCTGGGAAACAGCCCGGCGTATTTGGTGATGCCGACCATGGTGAAGACTTTGACGAAGTGCGGCGAAAGGCCGAAGGCGTAGACTTTCTGGCCGGAGTTGGCGGCCTCAATCAGCAGTTGGATGACCAGGGCGATCCCGCTTGAATTGATGTAATCCACCTTGGTGAAGTCCAGCAGAATGAGCTTGACGGTGGTCTTCGACAGAGACTGGTAGGTGCCCAGAACGGCATCTTTTGAGGTGCTGGCGATATCCCCCTCGAAGCGGATGACGGTGACTGGGTGGCCGGCAGGGGAGGTGAGCTGGTCAACATGCGACTTGGTTTCGCTCTGCACGATCGATAATCTCCATATCTTCTGTTGGGTTAATCTTGATCTTTAGTCATCGGTCCCGAGTCATCCCTGGTCTTTGTCCAGACGGATGACAAGCCGGACGTAACTGCTTTTGCCGTCGGACCCGGCCACCCACTCGGCCTCGTCCACGAGGGCCTGGATGAGGAACATGCCCATGCCGCGGGCGTCTTCTTCGCCGTGCATCTTGCGGTCGATGTCAGGCTTGGCGGGCTGCTTTTTCATGCCTGTGCCGTCGTCGATAACTTTGACTTCGAGAGAGTCTTCTCCGGCCGAAAGCACCACGCCTACCGACAGTTTCTCATTAAGACGGTTGCCGTGCTCGATGGCGTTGATGCAGGCTTCGGCGACAGCCGTCTTCAGGTCTTCAATCCGGTCTTCGCGGAAGCCCATCAGCTTGGCCACGGAAGCAGCCGTGCTCATGGCCACTTTCTCGAATCCCATCCGCGAGGGCAGCCGGACCTCAACGTTGGTGGTTTTCATTGCGCTCATGCCGGCATCTCCGGGTTAGTCGTACACCGGCACAGCGCCAGTGCGGTCATGTCGTCTGACTGGGGACCGCCGGAGGAGAACTCGTCCAAGGTTGTCCACAATGCATCGAGAATACCATTTGCTTTCTGCGCCGGGCACTTGGAAAATTCATATAAAAGACGTTCCGGCCCAAATTCCTCATCCCCTTTGAACACTTCGGTAAGCCCGTCAGTGTAAAAAAGCAGGCGCGAACCGGGGATGAATCGATGCGTCTCGGAGCTGTACTGCATGCCGGGAAGCAGGCCGAGCGGGGTCCCGGCGGCGTCGAATTGGTGGCTTGCGCCGCCGGCCGGCTCAACCAGGAAGCCGGGATTGTGCCCGGCGTTGACAACTTCGACTACGCCCGCCACAGGATGGAGGCGCATGAAGATCGCGGTCACGTAGCGGCGGCGCGCCTCTTCGCCCTCAGCCCAGTGGTGCTGGTTCATGCGCGTAGCCAGTTCGTCAAGCGGCATGCCGGTAACGGCCATGGCGCGAAAGGCAGAACGAAAACTGGTGGCCATGATCGCCGAGGCTAAGCCCTTTCCGGCGACGTCGGCAACGGCCAGGAGCAGGCTGCCGTCGGGCTGCTCAACGATGTCGAGGTAGTCTCCGCCCACCTCGTAACAGGTCGCGGAGCGGAAGCCCAGAGAATAGCCGGGAATGTCGGGCAGGTGTTGGGGAAGCAGGGAGCGCTGAATCTGCCGGGCTGCGTCCAGGTCCTGCTGCACGCGGGCAAAGGCGATGTTGCGCTTGTGGTTGCGCGCGTTTTCCAGAGCTACGGCAGCTTGCAGCGAAAGGCCTTCGAGAAAATCGGCTTCATAGAGGGTGAGTTCGCGGCCGTCGGGGGTGGCGACCAGGAGATCGGTCATCCGCCTGCCGTCACGATCCTCGAGGGGAAAACGGAGCACTCCATCTGCATGCGGATCCGGGTCGTCGCCGTAGCTCAACCCGGTTCCGGTAAACGCCGCGCCTGCCATCTCCAGTTCGCGCACCACGATGCGCAGCACCTGTTCCAGAACATCTTCCTCGCGCGTAGTGGCATGCACCTGTCGCGAGGCTTCAAGCAGGGCCTGCAGGCGGGCTACCTGCTGCTGCAGGTCGATGGTCTCGCCGTTGCCCGGGATCTCGATCCCAGTGGTCGCCATTGGGCCTTGTCCTCCGTGGAATCCCACTCTAACATGGCAGCGCTAGCGCTTGCTCAGGCGCTCGCGAAGCGCGGCCCTATTGGGGCGTCCGGCTTCGCGCATTCGAGGGCTGCTCTGGTTTCCCACGCTTGAATCGGAAAACGACTCAAGTATGGGCTCGGGGGATTTAGGCCTGAAATTTGAGCACGCTGCCTTACTTGATAATGACCACGTTCATGCTCCACGGGGTCAGGATCAAGGTCAAGGGCAGGGTTTGTGAGCCAATGCTGGTTGTTGTGGGGCCAGCCCAAACGTCGCTCGCCGACTGGTCGTAGAGCGCCTTGTCGTAGGTGGTCACTATAACCGCGGAGGAACTGCTCTTGCCGGTGAGCGTGACGACCACCTGCTGGCTGGTGGTTTCGTTGTCGTTGAAGAGCACCAGCGCAGTGCCGCCGTTGTTGGTTGCGGCGTAGGCGCGCACGTCGGTGGTGTCGCCGCCGACTGTCGCTGTGAGGACGGTCTCGCCGGTGAGGGCTACCTGGCTGAAGAGCTGGAAGGCGCGCGCGGTAGGAGACATGGTGCCGAATGCGCCGGCGCCGGGACAATCGGCGTCTTGCGCTCCATCGGAAAATACGTTGTAGGCGCCGAAATCCTGCCAACCATAGAGCGACGCGCTGAAGTTTGCAGGATCACTAGGGGTGCCGGTGCCGTTACAGTTGCCGAACCCAATCCACCAGGTGAGGCGCGAGACTCCGTCGTTCATCATCTCGCCGAGCACTTGGCCGGCGTAAAGACCCTGAGTAATCGACCAGCTCTGCTTTCCCGGATTGCTGTAAGGGCCTCCGATTTCGCCCACATAGATGGGAGTGTCCGGCTCGCCGGCGGCAGTCAGCTCAGTGCGGAGAGTGTTGATGTCGGTGGTCAGCTCTTGCGCCGCCTGTTGCACCAGGAACGTATCATTCTCCTCGCCTGGGGTCTCGGGATAGTAGTGGAATTCGACGAAGTCGTAGGATCCCTTGGCGTTGGCCAGTACCGTATTGTCCCATCCGCCAACCGTGTTATCGGCTTCCACGTCCACGCCAACCAGTGTGCTTGGGGATGCCGCCTTGATCAGCGCATAGTAGCCGCTGGCGCCTGTTACCGCAGCGGCATAGGTGGCGGGATCGTTGGGGATTGAGTGGAGATCCTCTTCCCAGTTTCCGTACTCTTCGTTGCCGACGGTCATATGGCTTACGGTGATGCCGTCTGTAATCGCCTGGGCGGCCCATGCCGCGGCCTCGCTTGGTTCGCCACCGCCGTTGCAGGCAGCGTTACTTCCGTAATTTGCTGTCAACGCCAGGTCAACACCTGCCGGAAGGGCGAAGTTGCTCACGAAATTGCCAAAAACGTCGTTGGAATCGGGCGTTCCGCCGCCGTGGGGTCCACTCTGGCAATTGGAGTTTGTCTGCCAGTGATAGACGTCGGACCAGGACCCGCCCGGCCAGCGGATCGCCTTGATGCCCGCTGCATCGAAGGCGGATTGGATCATGGGCGCGTTGGTGCTGCTGGCGTCGTCCCACCAGGATGCCAAATTCATGCCCAGGAGTTGGTCGGTGACCTTGGGACCGCTGCTGCTCAGATCGACAGTCACGGTGCTCGCCGTGGCAACGGTGACAGTGACGGTGGCGGTTACCGCCGTTCCACTGACGGGCGTCACGGTGAGGGTGTACATGGTGGTGGCTGTTGGACTGACCGTCACGGCCGTGCCGCTGGTGGCAGGAAGATTGCCGGGAGTGATGACGCCAGTGCCGCCGGTGAATGTCCCCGTAAGCATGGAGCTTCCGTTGGGTGCTATGGCGGACGGGACGGCGGTAAAGCTGCTAATGGAGGGCTTAACCAGGGGATTCACGGTGACGGTGACCGTTTGGTTGATTGCGGCGCCGGTGGCAGGCGTCACGGTCAGGGTGTAGATGGTTGTGGCCGTGGGCGAAACTGAAACAGCCGCGCCGCTGGTCGCGGGCAGATTGCCGGGCGTGATCATGCCGGTTCCGCCGGAGAACGTCGCGGTCAGATTCGAGGACTGGCCGGCATTGATGGTGGAAGGACTGGCCACAAAACTGGAGATGGTTGGGGTTACGGGATTCACGGTGACGGTGACCGTCTGCGTAACGGCGGTGCCGGTGGCGGGCGTGACGGTAAGGGTATAGATGGTGGTCGCCGTGGGCGCGACCGTGACCGCCGTACCGCTGGTGGCGGGGACATCGCCGGGCGTAATGACGCCGGTGCCGCCGGAGAAGACTCCTGTGAGCATGGAGCTTCCGCCGGCCGCGATGGTAGCTGGGCTGGCAGTAAAGCTGCTGATAGCGGGCGGGACAACCGCATTCACGGTAACCGTGACCGTCTGGGTGACCGCCGTGCCGCCGGTGGGTGTGACTGTAAGCGTGTACGTCGTCGTCGCGGCGGGGCTCACGGCGACCGGAGTGCCGCTGGTCGCGGGCAAGTTACCGGGCGTGATTTTGCCGGTGCCGCCGGTGAAGACTCCGGTCAGGGTCGTGCTTGTTCCGTCCGTAATGGTGGCCGAGGCCGCGGTGAAGCTGGTGATGCTGGCAACTGGGACGACGGGCGTGGAGCTCGAAGAACCGCCGCAGCCGGCTAGACCCGCCAAGGACACGCCGGCAAGCGCAGCGTACAAGGCCACAACAAAGAATCTTTTCATGAGAATTTCCAGTGCGAATGATCTGTGGATATTTCTGCCCGCCCATGATACGGCTTGGCCACGGTGGTCTGTCTATCCTTTTCACCGGACGCTTGTCAGAAACGCGACAGGCGCGCTTGCTGGCCGTCTCCTCTGTGGCCGCGCAAGCGGCGTATACTGCACCGCAGGTGCCGTCTGTCCCATCGCAGGTGGTGGTTTATTCTTCCATGGATGCGTCAAACGCTGTCGGTTGCCATGATTGCGATGAACGAGGAGGCGAACCTGCCGCGGACGCTCAAGTGCGTCTGCTGGGCCGAAGAGATCGTCGTGGTCGATTCCGGTTCGACGGACCGCACGCTGGAAATCGCGCGATCCTTTGGAGCGAAGACCAGCTACCACGCATTTGGCGGGCATGGGGAGCAGAAGAATGTTGCGCTCGATCTCTGTACCTCAGACTGGATTCTGCTGCTCGATGCGGACGAGGTATTGACGCCGGAATTGCAGTCCGAGGTCCGGCACCTTCTGGGCGGCGCGGATGGGCACGAGCCGCATTTCTCCGCGTACTGGATTCCGCGACTCAATCTGTATTTCGGGCGATGGATCAGGCATGGAGGGTTTTATCCCGACCGCAAGCTGAGGCTGTTCCGGCGCGGGGCTGCGCGGCTGAGCGAAGGCGTGGGGCCTCACTCAACGCCACACTTCGCTGGAGCCAGCGGCAGGCTCAAGGGAGACATGCTGCATTACGCTTATCCGACGCTGGGCGTGTATCTCGAACACATGAACCGCTACAGCTCGGAGATTGCTTTGCTGCTGGCGGCGAAGGGGGGCACGAGCAAATCGTGGCCTGTGTTTTTATGGAATTGCGTGGTGAATCCTGCGGCGACGTTTGTTTATAACTATATTTTGCGGCTGGGCTTTCTGGATGGGCGTGAAGGGCTGATCCTGCACATCAATCACTCGGTTTATATCCACTGGAAGTACATCAAGGCTTGGCGGGCGGGGCAGGGGAAGGAATGAGGCGCTTGTCGCGCAAGCGACGGCCTCTAGTTTAATCGCACGCGGCTTTCGCGCATTGATCTTTGCGAAAATCGTCGATGTAGATGGTCATGGGTTGCTGCATCAGGTCTCGATACAACCCCATCTTGAAGAAGAAGAATCCGTGCGCGGGATATCCGCGAGCCGCGCGATAGGCAGTGACGCCGCGGTAACGAACGATGGACTGGCCGTTGAGCCAACCGTCGATCGCGCCGTCGCTGGCTTGCGAAAATCGATTGACAAAGCGGAAGTTGAGCCATTGACCGCGCATTTCGCCGTGAGACGAATAAAGGACTTCTTCGCCGTCATCGTTCTTGCGCGTGACGAACAAAACGCCTCCGACATATCGAATTGCGAGTACCGGATTGTCCGGGCGGCATCCGCCGGTTTCGCAAAGCTGCTTCCACTGCGAAATCACAAGGCGCGTCTGGACGATGGGAAAATCGCGAGGCAAATAAAGGCTGAAGGAATACTCGTAGGCCTTTCTCGATTGCGACCAGAACCGGGGCGCTTCCATCAACTCGTCGCGCTCGCTCGCAGGTCCATCGTCGCTTCCGGCTTCGAACTTGTCATGGGGCCGAACCGTGATCTGCGCGGCGCCATGGCCGCTGTGCACGATCTCGCTCTGGATTGAAAAGGCTCCGGGGACCAGGCGCTCCGCGGTCCAGATGGAACTCAGCGCCGGCGTCTCGAAATGGTCCTCTACATGGATTTGGCGGTGAGGATCAATTCCACACGAGCAATCGCGGCTGCAACGAGAAAGGGAACAAGAGCCGCAACGAAGAGCAAGAGTCCTTTGCGCCTGAATCTTGGCATGGCAGATGCCTCAAAATCCTTCGCTCGCAGCATTCGCAATCATTCCCGCTGCAAGGGGTCGCTGTCCGTTGGTGGAGTGTCTGCGTGTGCGCCGCGTTCGCGATCCGGTGGTCCAGAGAGAACGGGGACGGCGACAAGCGCTTCCTCGGCCGGAGGTTTTTGACTTTTCGAAAAGAGCGTGGCCCACCAACCCAGCAGCAGCACCCAACTGATCACAGCCAGTAGGTAAGCTCCGGCGAGCTTCCCGGCCAGAGCCCAAATCTGCGCGGAGACGGTGCCCTTGGGGGTTCGATTAAAGAAATGGCCGGGAATCCAAACGCCTACGAGCGAGGCGAAAACAACGCCGAGCCACCAGCGCCAGTTGAAGAGAAATTTGAAGACGCTGCGCCACGGCAAGCGCCAGCCCCACTGGGACGAGGCCGCTGCATAGGGAATGAGCTTGGCGGGAACGACGACCCAGCGCACAACCCACTCCAGCGCCGTAATCCAGCGCTGAATGTGCTCATAGGTGAACAGAGAACCGCGCGCACTTGAACCGGACTTCGAATTGAGGTAGCCGGCGAGCAGGGGAATCTGGTCGTCGAACCAGTCGAGAAGCGCCCAGACCGCCGCGCCCACCGCGATCCAGACCAGCAAGGTAACCGCGCCCCAGACGAGCTTGACGCGCCTGCCATCGTCGTCCGCGAAGGCGCGCACGATGCCGGCCTGCAATTCGAGCATAGACACGACCAGCAGGAGCGGCACCACCAGGTCCAGCATCACCTGCCACACGTGCCGGTCGGGCAAGCGCGTCCAGCCGACGAAGAACGAGAGGAGCAGGAGCGTGAGCACAACCTGCGCGGTCACCCACTTCCAGGCGCGGCCCAGTCTGCGGAAAAGATCGTGTACATTGCCCTCGCTCACGGCTGCACCTCCAGGGTTGCCGGGTCGGAAGTGGTTTGGACCTGCGGCTGGTCCATGGGGCCTGCCTGCGCCGGGCTGATGGCGAATTTGCCCGGATTAACCACCTTCAAAAGGTAAACATACTCCCTTCGGCCTTTGAATTCGGTGTTGAAAAAGGCAGCGCGGTCATCGTGGAACTCCTTGCGCGTAAACCAATCTACCCACCAGTCGGGCTTGTCATTGAGGGTGTAGAGATCGGTGCGCTCAAGGAACTCGGGTCCGGATGGGATGGGGTCTTCGGCGAGGAGATACTTCCATTCCGCCCCGCTCGAGGCCAGCCGCACCGCGACGATATCACCCACATGCACGGGGCCCTTGAGTGGGACCAGGTCACAGGTGATGGGATCGGTTGGTTGGGGCTGGTCCTTCTGGAGGAGGGCCAGGAAAGCTGCGACGGGCTTGTGCTCTTATCGAAGCTTGCCGCGCGAACCGTTGCAGCGGATGAATCGCTTGTGCCCCCGCGAAACCTGTGGCCACGGCCGTGGACGAAAACAACCAGCCGCAGCAACAGCAGCAGGACGGCAAGAAACACAATGCCCGCCAGAAGCAGTCGCTGCGGGCGCGATTTTGTAGGTGAGCGCAAGGGTGTGCCGATCCGAGGTGACACTCATGCTACCGCGAAACGCCGAGAAAACAATCCGGTTGCTGGGCGAGAGTCTCGCGGGGAGTTATAGACCTTTTTTCGCCGCCGACGCAAAAGGCCCTGCGGCTTGCGCCGAAAGGCCCTTGCTTAAGCAACGACTGCTTGCAGGCTACGCCGTAACCGTCCGCGTCGGCTTTGATCCCCACAGGCCGTAAAAGGCAATGTAGAGGTAGCAGATGATGGGGACGATAAACGAATGCTGAATTCCCATCTTGTCCGCCAAAAATCCAATCAGCGGAGGAATGATTGCGCCGCCTACGACCGCGGTCATGATGAGGCCGGAGCCCTTGCTGGTCAAGGGACCGAGGCCGGCGATGCCCAGGGTGAAGATGTTGGGGAACATGACGGAGTTGAAGAATCCGCAGAGCACCAGGGTGGCGATTGCTATCTCTCCGCTGGTGAACATGGAGACGGTGATGAGGATCGCGGCGGTAATGCCGAAGATTCCCAGCAGCTTTCCGGCTTTCACCTTGGTCATGATGCCCGCGCCGAGCAGGCGGCCCACAAGTGCACCGAACCAATAAAGCGAAACCAGGAACGACGCTGTCTTGGCGGTGCTGATTCCCTGCTGGTTGAAGTAGTTGACGGCGATGGAAGCCAGCCCTACTTCGACGCCGACGTAAAAAAAGATGCCGAGAGCGCCGAGAACGGTGTGCTTGTAGCTCCAGATGCTGCGGCTGAGAATCGGATCGCCTTCTTTGGCAGGGCGGAACGCCTGGGTTTGTTCAACGTGCGGCAAATGCATGAAAGCTACAGCGAGGCCGAGCAGCAGCAGGCCTGCGGCAATGAGCATATAAGGCAAGCGCACCGTATTGGCCACTTCCATCTGGGTGGCATTGGGGCCGAGGTCGGTAAGGATGTAAGCGCCGGCGACAATGGGGGCGAGGGTGCCCCCGATGGAATTGAAGGCCTGGGCGAGATTGAGCCGGATCGAGGAACTGCCCTCAGGGCCGAGAATTGACACGTAGGGGTTGGCCGAGGTCTGGAGCGCCGTCACGCCTGCTCCGACGACGAATATTGCAGTCAGGAACAGTGGAAAGTTGACCAATTTGGCTGCGGGAATGAACAAGAGGCAGCCGACCACCTGGATGAAGAGGGATACGACCATGGTCCTCTTGTAGCCGATGGATTCAATCAGTTTGGAGGTAGGAGCCGAGAAGACGAAATAAGCCAGGAAGAAGGCCGATTCGACGAGCATGGCCCATGCATAGGGCAGCGTGAAGATCTCTTTCAGGTGCGGCACCAGCGCCATGTTCAGGTTGGTGATGAACCCGAAAATGAAAAACAGCGCGGTGACGATGATAAACGGAACAAGATACCCGGGCGATGTTAGTGCTGAAGATTGTTTCGTTGTTGTTGCCATAGGAGGTCGATCCCCGTTTCCTTGAAAAAGTTACGCCCGGTAAGGGCCTGTGTCTGCGTCCTCGAATTGACTCGAATTCCATGACGGCGGTCCGGATTCGCCGCCAGTTGGTTTATGCTGCTCCGGATTCCGGCTTTTGGCTGCACACAACACTATACGGAAAGCCCCTTGCGGGGGAAGTGGCGCGGGATTCGCGGCTCATTTGGTCGCAAATGGCCGGGGGGAGCAGGCTACCGCGCCGACCCGAGTTCCGCTATCCTCAAAGGAGAACGAGGAGACACAAGTGGCCACTGCAACGTTGAGCGGCGCCCGGCTGAAAAAAGTGCTGGCGGCTCTGGAAGAGAATTGGCATGCCGAGGTGGAGGCCTATCACACCTACCTGGCCCTGGCCGAGCGGGATACGGATGCAGTGCGTGCGCAGGTCTTGCGCCACCTGGCGAGCGCGGAGTGGGAGCATGCGGCCCTTTGGCATGGGCGAATTGTTGAGCTTGGCGGGCAGGAGCCGGTGTACAAAGGCAAGCCGGGTGGCGAGGCGGATTCGCTGGCCAACCGCGCCGGGGGCGTGCGCATGGCCCTGCGACGCCTCGAGATTGAGGAGAGCCGCCACATTGCCACCTATGGAGAGCAGCTCAAGGCGCTGGGCGACGAGGGGTCGATCGCCATTCTCGACCACGTGATCGAGGACGAGAAGGATCACTATCGCGAGCTTGGGTCGTTGCTGCGCGGGCATTATGCGCCTTCGGCCAGCGCGCCCAAGATCGACGCCAAAGCCGTGCTCGAAGAGATGCTGGCCAAGCGCGCCAAGGGACGCAAGCAGCCTGGGGCTTGGATCGGCGACGCGATTTATGGAGTGAATGATGGGCTGGGGGCGATCTTCGGCATTGTCTCCGGCGTCTCCGGCGCTACGGCAGGCGACAGCAAGTATGTGCTTCTCGCCGGATTGTCGGGCATGATCGCCTCTGCGCTGAGTATGGGCTCGGGGGCCTATCTGGCCGCAAAAAGCAATCGCGAGATTTACCAGGCTGAGATTGAGCGCGAGCGCGACGCCATCCGCATGAACGGACCCGAGGCGCGGGAACTGCTCTCGCTCTACTATCAGGTGAAAGGCCTGCCCGAGGTGGACGCGCTGCACATGGTGAATCACATCGCCAGCGATCCGGAGCAACTGCTGCGCGCGCTGGCCAGCGAGCGCCTTGGCTCGTCAGAGGAATCGCTGAGCAATCCACTGGTTTCGGCGAGTTCAGGTGCGCTCTCGACCGCCATCGGGGCGGCTATTCCGATCATTCCGTTCTTCTTTTTGACCGGGCTGGATGCGGTAATTGCGGCGGCCATCGTCTCGCTGGCCGCGCACTTTGCCGTGGGCGCGGCCAAGAGCCTGATCACGGTGCGCTCGTGGTGGTCCTCGGGCTTCGAGATGACGGTGGTGGGCGCGGTGGAAGGCGCCGTGACCTACGGAATCGGAATTCTGCTGGGCAAGGGCGGAATGTAATGGGCGGGATGATTCCCCTGGGGGTTGCGTCGCGCCGGTCGCGGCGCTCTGCCGCCATCACAGCTCTGCTCATCGTCACCAACGTATTCGTCTTCATCCTGGAACTTGGCGGCGGACAGCAATTTCTCCTCCAGTGGTCGGCGATTCCTCTCCGCGTGATGCACGGCCGTCACCTGATTACGTTGTTGACCTCAATGTTCATGCATGGCGGATGGATGCATATCATCGGCAACATGATCTATCTTTGGGTGTTCGGTCCAGAGATCGAGGACGCGATGGGATCGGGCAGATTCCTGTTCTTTTATCTTGCGGGCGGGTTGGTGGCCATGCTTGCCCAGGTCGCTGCCGACCCGCTTTCGCGCATTCCCGTGCTCGGAGCCAGCGGCGCGATTGCCGCGGTGATGGGCGCGTTCATAGTCACCTATCCTCGCGACCGCATCCGCACGGTGCTCTTCTTCTTCTTCTTTTTTCGCGTTGCCTTCATTCCCGCTGCGTTTCTGATCGGCTTCTGGTTCCTGATGCAGGTGTTGAACCTGGGAGCGGTGGCCCAGGTGCACAGCGGCGGCGTAGCCTACCTGGCGCACGTTGCGGGCTTTCTGTTCGGCATGGTTACGGCTCGCTTCCTGGAAGATCCGAGCCGGGTGGCCTGGCGCAAAAGCTTCTCCTGAGCCGCGAAGCCCGGCTGAGTGCGTAGAATAGACTCGCTTCGTTTACCTTCGAAAGGGACACGCCTGTCATGCGCAAATGCTTTTTGCACTCAATTCTCCTGGCCGCCGCAGTGCTTCCGGCGCCGGCGCAAACCGCTCCGCAGATTGCGGTGGAGCACGGCATCGCCATGAAGACTCGCGACGGCGTAACCCTGCGCGCCGACATCTATCGGCCCGCGGGAGACGGAACGTTTCCGGTGCTGCTGACGCGGACGCCATACAACAAGGACAATACCGCCGGTTTCGGCCAACTGGGAGCGGCGCGCGGCTTTATGGTTGTCGCCCAGGATGTGCGCGGGCGCTACTCCTCGGAAGGGGAGTGGTATCCGTTCAAGCACGAGATCGAAGACGGGTACGATACGGTGGAATGGGCCGCGGCGCTGCCCCACTCCAACGGCAAGGTAGGCATGTTCTCCGGCTCCTACGTGGGCGCGACGCAGATGCTGGCTGCCATCTCCCATCCCCCGCACCTTGCGGGAATTTGCCCGGTGGTGACGGCCAGCAACTACCACGAGAATTGGACCTACCAGGGAGGCGCGTTCGAGCAGTGGTTCAACGAGTCATGGACAGCGGGCCTGGCGCAGGACACGCTCAACCGCGTGATCCGCCAGAACACCAATGCAAAAGTGGGCAGCAACGTGCTCCCGCTGAATCAGTTCCCGGTGTTCAATATTTCGCCGCCGCAGAATGCTGGCGCGCTGACGCAGTCGCTGGGGCCCTACTTTCTGGATTGGCTTGCGCACCCTACTTATGACGACTACTGGAAGCAGTGGTCGATTGAAGAGAATTACCAGAACATTCAGGTGCCCGCGCTGACCATTGCGGCGTGGTACGACATTTTTCAGGGCGGTTCGCTGCGCAATTACATGGGATTGAAGGCTCATGCCGGCAACGATGCCGCGCGCGCCGGGCAGCATCTGCTGGTGACCGTCGGCGGCCATGCGGGTGGCGGGCGTCACATTGGCGCCGTCGATTTCGGGCCGGCGGCAGCGGAGTTCGACGAGAACAACTTGACGCTTGACTGGTATGACTATCTTTTTCTGGGCAAGCAGAACGAGTTTGCCAACGGAAAGCCGGTGCGGATTTTTGTGATGGGGAAGAACGAATGGCGCGATGAGGAGGACTGGCCGATGAAGCGGGCGAAAGAGACTCGCTACTTCCTGCATGCCATCCGCAACGCGAACAGCATTTCCGGGGACGGCGGCCTCTCCACTGCAAGCCCCGGCGCCGAGGCGGCAGACAGCTTTGTTTACGATCCGGCAAATCCCGTTCCCACGGTGGGCGGGCCCTTGTGCTGCGACGGGCAGCATCAAGCCGCCGGTCCGCGCGATCAGAAAGAAGTCGAGGCGCGGCAGGATGTGCTGGTGTTTTCGACGGAACCTCTCGAGGCAGACCTGGAGGTGACGGGGCCGGTGACGCTCGACCTGTTTGCGAAGACTTCCGCCGCAGACACGGACTTCACCGGCAAGCTGGTGGATGTTGCGCCGGACGGGACCGCGATCAACCTGACCGAGGGGATTCTGCGGGCCCGCTATCGGGAGTCGACCAAGGCCGCGCCGAAGCCGATCACACCGGGCGAGGTGTACGAGTACAAGATCGACCTGTGGTCGACGAGCAACGTGTTCTTGAAAGGGCACCGCATTCGCCTGGAAGTCAGCAGCTCGAACTTTCCGCGCTTCGACCGGAATCTGAATACGGGGAAGGATGACGCCACGGATGGGGAGATGGTGAAGGCTACGAATACGATCCTGCATGATGGGGCGCATCCGAGCGCGTTGATTTTGCCGGTGGTCAGGTAAGTACCAGCGAATTCCCAGCCCTGATCCGTCGCGGCGATCCAGACCCTGGGCACGCGGAGAATTGTAGCTCCGGGCACGGTAGAGGATATCTTCTATAGTTGTGCCATCTCCAAGAACTGCCAGAAGGGCGATCGGGCGCGATGTCCAGCTGTTTATGCGGGAACCCGGCGAATGGCAACGGAATGTTTTGCTCCCGATGTGCTGCTCTTCAAGTCCTCGAACTGAATCCCAGCGCAACCGAGAAGCAAATCAAGAACGCGTATCGCATCCTGGCCAAGGTGTGGCACCCGGACCGCTTCCAGAGCGACAAACCGTTGAGGGAAGCAGCAGAATCGAAGTTGAATGATATCAATTCCGCATACGTCTTTCTCACTTCCAAGTCGAAGGGGAACGCAGGAGGGCGCCGCAGTGAATCTGCGGACAAGGGTCACGGTCGGAATGCGCAGTCCCCGCGGGATGAGCCCACAGCCGCGCGAACTGCAAAACGCAAGCCGGCAGCAGCCACAATCCCCATCCACGCTCCAACCGCGTGGATTTTTCCATCGCTGAAGTTCTCCCTAAAACTCTTCCTTGCAGCGTTCGTCCTTCTTCTCGTCAGGTATATCTGGATCGCTTTCAATGTCCAGGATCCAACCAGCGACGCAGCCGCCAGGGTTTTGAGTTATGGAAAAGATACCGTTTTGGGGGAGCTAGAAGAACCGAAAAGAAGATTCCTGGAAGCCGTGGAAGCCGACTTGAAGAGACTGGGTTTGCGAGAGGCAGCACGACCGACTCAGGTCCTGCCGCAAACGGGAGCGGCAGCAGAGGCGGACCAACCGCAGACCCGGCGACCCGCGACAACCAAGGCAGCCAGGGCTGCGCCGTTCAGAGTCTACCCTTATATCACCATCGGCTCAACCAGGGACGAAGTGATCGATCAGGTCGGAACTCCCACGGCATTCGCGGAGAACAAGCTTGTTTACGGCAGTTCGGAACTGTATCTCAAAGACAACAGCGTCATCGGCTGGCGAATCGATCCCGTCTCATCCCCGATCCGCGTGAAAGTCTGGCCGGAATCGTCTGTTGACCCAGATCTGGATAGTTTTACTGTTGGTTCGTCGATGGATGTTGTGCTGGCGGTGCAAGGAACTCCGATGGCGTTCTCTGAAGACAAGTTTGGATATGGCGGATCTGAGGTCTATTTCCAAAATCGCCGGGTCGTGCGGTGGAAAAACGACCCGGACTCAATCTCACTGCATGCGAGGCTCCCGTAACCGGAGCATACCGTCACGCCGCCTGCAGTTCCAGTAGAATCGCCGCTCCCCGCGGTTCCAGATTCACCGCGGAAGCGCGCCCATTGTGGTCGCGCAGAATGCTGGCGCACAGGCTCAAGCCCAGCCCCGACGTTTCTCCCATGGCCTGTGTGGGAACAAAGGGGTCAAAGGCGCGGTCCGGATGCAGGAAGCCGGGACCCGAATGAGAGATCAGGATCTGCACCAGGTTTCCTTTCGCGGTGGCCTCGACGCGCACGGTCTTCGGGGCCTCGTCGGATTCAACGGTAGACTGGCCTTCCGACGCCTCAATGGCATATTGCAGGCAATGCAGCACCGCCTGGCGCAACTGCTGCGCATGGCACAGCACCCTCGGCAGCCCGGGAGCCACCGTGAGCCGGAACTCGATGGAGCGGCGGAGAAACTCCGAGCGGTGCAGATGCTCCATGTCGGTCAGCATCTCGGCCACGGAGACAGCCGTGAACTGTCCGGCTTGCGGACGCGAGATGCGCGTCAGGCTCTCCAGCGTGGCTCGCATGCGGCGGGCTTCCGCAAGAATGGCCTCGATTCCTTTGCGCTCCTGGGGGTCGAGGAATGAGGTTTCATCCAGCAGCGAGGCGTAGCCCAGGATGACGGTGAGTGGATTGTTCAATTGCTGGGTCACGTTGCCTGCCAGCTGGCCGAGCCCGGCGAACTTCTCCGAATCGATCAGCTTTTCCAGCATCATGGTCTGGCTGCGCGTGGCCTGCAGGCGTTCGGTGAGCATCTCGATGGGCAGCAGATCGTCGGCGCGCAGCGGAGCCTGGCGCGGATTTGGGAGGCCACCCAGCGCAGGCCGCTGCGGAGCGTTGCGCATGCCGGCCAGCAGCATAACGCCCTCGGTTACGGACCGGCCAATCATGGGAACCGCCAGGACGGTGGTGAAACGGAGGCGCTTGAGGTCATCCCCAGGGCGGAGCCATGTATTCAAATCGAGCATCAGCGTGTGGCTGTGCTCCACGGCCACGGACGTGGAACCCGGCGCGAGAAATCCTTCCATCGGAATGCGCGCGGCCAGTTCTTCCAGCGCCGAGACGATGGCAGCATCGAGCCCGGCCGACCCGGCAAGCCGGTACCTGCCGGCGTATTGAAGCAGCAGGGCGGCCTGGGCAAAGCGGCTGTGGTTGGTCACCGTCTGGCAGATTTCCTCCGCCTGGCGGTCGAAGTCCTCGACGCGGCGCCGCGAGAGGATGAGGTTGGAGTAGGCCTCCAGTTCGAGCCTGGCGCGGCGCTCGCGCTCCTGCCCGGTCTGGTTGATGGCAAGCTGGTCTTCCAGCGCCAGCAGAATCATTCCCATGGCCGCGATGACCTTGGCCAGGATGATCGCGCGCGTCAACCCCAGGTCAAGCTCAGACATGGTCGATATGGGCGGAAACCACAACAGCACCGGGGCTGACCACAGCAGGAATCCCGTCACTCCCAGGATCATTCCGGAAGACAGGCGCCGGAACGTGTAAACGAGCAGCATGGCGGTCAGAATGTGATTGCAGCACTCGACAAAAGTCAGCGGCAAAGACGGCCCGGCAATGGCATAGAGCCAAAGAGCGGCCAGCCCGCACGCTCCGCAAAAGCATGCGCCCAGCAAGGTG
>Ga0302320_10013912_pt1 | contig 16709 bp, 16 predicted proteins | sample Bog_T0_3_FD_202130 | JGI IMG/M metagenome (GOLD analysis project Ga0302320, IMG submission 202130) | Peat permafrost microbial communities from Stordalen Mire near Abisko, Sweden - Bog_T0_3 | ecosystem: Environmental > Terrestrial > Soil > Wetlands > Peat | place: Sweden: Abisko, Stordalen Mire... | reverse complement strand
TTGCTGAAAGGTTTGCAAATGATTCCTATTTGCCGCACCGCCGCAATCGCCGCCATCACGTTTTTGGTTCTCTCCGCCGTTGGGCAATCCAATCTGCCCGCGCCCACGCAGCCGGCCTATCCCGATTATCCAAGCGAATCTCCAGCGCAATTCTCACCCGCCACCGGCAGCTTTGATTTCGTGCGCCGCGAGGCGATGATAGCGATGCGCGACGGGGTGAAGCTCTATACAGTGATCCTTGTCCCGAAGGGCGCCCAGGGCGCGCCGATTCTGCTGACGCGCACTCCCTACAGCGCCAAGGATATGACCAGTCACGCCGCCAGCTCCCACCTGGGGCCGATTCTCTACGGCTACGACAATGCCACCGACGTGATTGTGGAGGGAGGATACATCCGCGTCGTGCAGGACATTCGCGGCAAGTATGGTTCCGAGGGCGACTACGTGATGAACCGGCCGATTCATGGGCCGCAGAATCCCACCCCGGTGGACGAAGCCACAGACACCTATGACACCATCGACTGGCTGGTGAAGAATATCCCGCAGAGCAATGGCAAGGTCGGCATCCTGGGCATCTCCTACGACGGCTTTCTTCCGCTCATGGCGCTGGTCAATCCGCACCCAGCGCTGAAGGCCGCGGTGCCGATGAATCCCATGGTCGATGGCTGGATGGGCGACGACTGGTTCCATAATGGCGCCTTCCGCGAGCAGAATATGGCCTACATCTACGAGCAGGAGGGTACGCGCGCCAACGACAGCGATGCCAAATGGTGGAGCTCGAACTTCGACGATTACGACCTCTATATGCAGGCCGGTTCGGCGGGCGAGCTGGGACGTCGCCATGGCCTGGAGCAGATGGGCTTCTGGCGCAAGATCCTCGCTCACCCCAGCTACGACGCCTTCTGGAGCGATCAGGCGGTGGATAAGGTTTTAGCCGCCCAGCCGCTCAAGGTTCCGGTGCTGCTGGTGCACAGCCTGTGGGATCAGGAGGACATCTATGGTGCGATGGCCGTCTACAAGGCTATTGAGCCGCTGGACACGCATCACGACAAGGTCTTTCTTGCCATTGGTCCCTGGCACCACGGCCAGGAGATTGAAGACGCCGCCGCCCTCGGCCCCATTCGATTCGGCAGCGACACGGGCACGTGGTTTCGCCAGAATGTACTGCGGCCATTCCTCGACCGCTACCTGAAGGACGACGCGCCGAAGACGGAGATTGCTCCGGTAACAGCCTTTGAGACAGGCGCCAATCGCTGGCAGTCGCTGGCGGCGTGGCCGGTGGCTCCGGCGGCAACGCCGCTTTACCTGGAGGCGGGACTCAAGCTGGCATTTACGCCGCCGGCGGCCACTGATGCGGCCTTCGATGAGTACATCTCTGACCCGGCCAAGCCCGTTCCCTACCGCGCCCGTCCCAGCCAGCCCATCGGCTACGATCCGCCGCTCACCTGGCCGCAGTGGCTGGTGGACGACCAGCGCGAAGCCTCCGGCCGCACTGATGTCCTGGCCTTTACCTCGGAGGTGCTCACCTCGCCGCTGCACATTCAAGGCCAGCCCATCGCCAATCTGGTCGCCTCCACCAGCGGGACGGATTCCGACTGGGTGGTCAAGCTGATCGATGTCTATCCCGACGAAGTGGCCGGCCAGTCGAATCTGGGAGGCTACCAACTGATGATCGCGGCCGACATCTTCCGCGGCCGCTATCGCGAGAGCTTTTCCACACCCAAGGCGATTGCCGCCGGCCAGCCGCTCGCCTACCGGTTTGCCTTGCCTCCCGCGAATCACGTCTTTCTGCCCGGCCATCGCATCATGGTGCAGGTGCAATCGAGCTGGTTCCCGCTCTACGACCGCAACCCGCAGAGCTTTGTTCCGAATATCTTCTGGGCCAAGCCGGGCGATTATCAAAAAGCCACGCAGCGCGTCTATCACGCCCCCGGCGCGGCCAGCAGCATCGAGTTGCCGGTGGCGCAGGAGGCGCGCTGAGGTCTTTGGAATCAGCCTTGCCGCAGTTTCTGCAACTTTTCGACAGCGCGATCGAGTGTCTGCAACTTCTTGCAGAAGGCAAAGCGAAGTTGCTGCGCGCCGCCGCTGGGCTGGCTGTAAAAACTGGAGCCGGGCACGGTGGCGACGCCGATCTGCTGCACAAGATAAGTCGCAAAGGCGCGGTCGTCTGCAAATCCGAAGGATGAAATATCGGTCATGATGTAGTAAGCGCCGCCGGGTTTGAAGGTCTTGAATTCGGCTGCGCGCAAGGCGTGAAGCAGCAGATCGCGGCGCTCTCGATAGCCGGCGGCGAGTTGCTCATAATAGCTTTCCGGCAGAGCCAGCGCCACGGCTCCGGCCGCCTGCAACGGCGCCGCCGCGCCCACGGTGAGAAAGTCATGCACCTTGCGAATGGCCGCGGTCAGCGCGGGCGGCGCAATCGCCCAGCCCACGCGCCAGCCGGTGACGCTGTAACTCTTCGACAGGCTGTTGATGGTCACGGTGCGCTCGCGCATCCCCTCGATAGTCGCGATGGAAATATGCTCCGCTCCGTCATAAAGAATGTGCTCGTAGATCTCGTCGGTAATCGCCAGAGCGTCGAACTCAACACAGAGATCGCGGATCAATTCCAGCTCGGCGCGGGTGAAGACTTTGCCAGTGGGATTGTGCGGCGTATTGAGAATGATGGCGCGCGTCTTCGCATTGAAGGCGGCGCGCAGCGCAGCCGGATCGAAGCTCCACTCGCCGTCTTCCCCGGTCGGAGGATGCAGCGTAACAATGCGCGGTGTGGCTCCGGAGAGAATAGCGTCGGGGCCGTAATTTTCATAGAAAGGCTCGAAGACAACGACCTCGTTGCCGGGATCAACAAGGGCCATCAGCGCGGCAATCATTGCCTCGGTCGAGCCGCAGCAGACCGTGATTTCGCGCTCTGGGTCAATCTCGATCTTCTGCCACCGGGCAAACTTTGCCGCGATGGCGCGGCGAAGATTCTGCGCGCCCCATGTGATGGCGTATTGGTTGACATCGGCGGCCACGGCCTCTTGCGCCGCGCGCTTGACAGCCTCTGGCGCTGGAAAATCGGGAAAGCCCTGGGCCAGATTCACCGCGTTGTGCTCGATCGCCTGCCGCGTCATCTCACGAATGACCGACTCGGTAAACTGTGCTGCTTTCTGACTGACTTGCACTCGAACAATTCCTTCCTATAACGGATGCACACCGCTTTTAGTTTGCCATAATCCAACCAGACTCCGATAGAAGTTGCGCTGCACCAGGGTCTGCGCGTACTCGTAGCAGAGAAATGGAGAAACCGTCTGTTGCAACCACGAACACACCTCTTCCTCGTTCTCTACGGGCAGCGCAATACGAGCGCATGCCCACTGAACATCAGCAGTACTCCCCAGAGAACCAGATCGAAGTGGTACGCGCATACGCCGCATCGCACCAAATGGAAATCGTGCGAGAGTATTCGGGGCACGGACGCAGCGGTCTGAATTTCGCCGGACGCGAAGGCCTGAATACGTAGCTTGTCTTCAGGGGAGGATCGCAGTTGCAAAAGGCGTTTCAGGTGACCTATCCTCTTTCGGCGGGCAACTCAAGCAGGATGAGCGCATTGGGCTGATGGCGTAAACCTAACATCATGTGCGGGCATATCCGTGCACACGGGCCGAACCGTGAAACGTGATCGGAGAAAGCTCTTACAACAGGCAGAACGACCGATTTCACTGTTACGTCAGCGGTAAACCCGCTCCGAAACTTGGGGATCCAATTGAGGCCTTGGTGATTCTTGAACGAGACGCCACGGCTCCTGGAAGAGAGGCTTCGGGTTGTGGTTCTTGGTCAGCAGCAGTTGCATATTGCCAATATGGCGCTCCAGGAATGCGGCCTCGCAGAACCCCAGATAGTAGTCCCACATCCGGATGAATCGGTCGTCGAAGCCGAGTTCTCTGACCTGAGCGAGAGCCACAAAGAAGCGCTCGCGCCATGCGGCAAGAGTGCGCGCGTAATGCGCCCCCATCTCTTCGGCATGAAAGAGCGACAGGTCGGTTGAGCGGGCCACGGAGTCCAGGATTCCGCGCATCGATGCCAGTTGACCGCCGGGGAAGATGTACTTCTGTATCCAATCACTCTGCCTGCGGTACTGATCAAAGTTCTGTTCGTTCATGGTGATGGTTTGCAGTAGCATCGAACCATCCGGCTTCAGCAGCCGGTCGCAGGCGCGGAAGAATACGTCATAGTGTTCGAAGCCGACGGCCTCGAACATCTCGATGCTCACGATCTTGTCGAAGTTTCCTTGCAGTTGGCGATAGTCCTGCAACAGAAATTCGATGCGAAGGTCACGATCATTGGCATCAAACCTTTCACTCGCGTAGAGATACTGCTGTTGACTAATGGTTGTTGTGGTCACCTTGCATCCGTAATTGCGGGTGGCGTGCAGAGCGAAGGCTTTCCAGCCCGTTCCAATTTCCAGCACATGATCTTGCGGCTGCAGGTCCAGCTTGCGGCAGATGCGGTCGATCTTCTGCATCTGAGCGGTTTCCAGCGAATCCTCCGGCGTTTCGTACCAGGCGCAGGAGTAGAGCATATTGCGATCGAGGAAGAGCCGGAAGAGATCGTTGCTCAGATCGTAATGCGCATGGATGTTGCGGCTGCTGCCCGCTACGGTGTTCTTCCTGAGGCGCTGCCGAATGCGATCGGCGAGACGGCTGATACTGGAGAAGAAGGTGTTGCCGGCCTCAAGTTGCGCGGTGTTGCGCACGGCCAGCCGCATGAGCGAGACCAGGTCGGGAGTTGACCAGTCGCCATCCATGTAGGCTTCGCCGATGGCCGTCTCGCCGCCCAGCAAAGCGCGTGTGAAGAAACGGTCGCGCTCTACGACGAGGGTTGCGCGAAGCTCCGCCGAGGGATCGCCGAATACCTGCGTCTGGCCGGGCGTGACTAATTCGAGAGAGCCTGCTTGAATTCCTTCGAGCGAAGCAAGGAAGATTTTTTTGGCGAACAATGTGAGCATTTGGTTCATGGAGTCAGACCTCGTTTGGGGTTTGGCGAATGAAGGGGAATACCGGTACTTTTTTCAGCCAGAGCCGCAAGGCTTGCCAGTGAATGGCGGTGATGACCTTGGCTGTCATCCAGGGAAAGGTGAGCAGGGCACGGTGCAGCGAGCGCGTGGACCAGGGGCGGTATGCGAGTTTCAACGTCGCGTCGAAAAACGCGGCTCCATCTTCGACCGTGTCCATGTGTGCGATCAGCGTCTGGCCGGGCGGCGTGAAGGTGAAGATGTAGTCGAGATTCATCGACATGAACGGCGAGACGTGCATGGCCTTCGATTGCCGATAGCGCATGGAATTCGCCGCTGGCAGTTGATTGCCCGGTGAGAGCCAGTAATTGTGGCGCTCGCCAAAGGTGCTGTTCACTTCCGCAAGGATGAGTTGCAGCCGCTCACTCGAATCGTAGCAATAGTAGAAGGAGACAGGATTGAAGCCATAGCCAAGATAACGAAGATGAGTGAGCAAAAAGACCGGGCCATCGGGCAGAGAAAGTCCGTGCGTTTGGGCGTCGCGCTCCAGCCTCTCGCGGATCGAGAGACTCGGATCGCCGAAGTGATCGCGCTCATCAAAGGTTGCCCAATTGAAGTGGTTGTAACTCAGCAAGAGCGAGATGCGGGTCAACTCAGGAATCCGGTCAATGTCGATGAAAACCATGAAAAGGCCGTATGTGAATTCATGGCGGACAGGCCTGAACCTGCGGTGCCGAATGGTGCCGAAGTAGAAGCCGGATTCCATGGCTAACACTCCACGGAGAGCGCGCGAGCCACTCGCAGCGCCGAGTTGAGTCCATCTTCGTGAAAGCCATAGAACCAGTAGGCCCCGCAGAAATGAGTTCGATTTTGGCCGCTGATTTCACTCCACCTGCCCTGCGCGCGCACCGCCTCCTGCGTATAGAGCGGGTGGTGGTAGACAATCCTGCGCAAGACCTTGGCAGCGTCGATGGCCGATTCGCCATTCAATGTAACACAGTACTCCAGCGGATCATTCAGCGACTGCAACCGGTTCATGTGATACGTCACCGTTGCCGCTGTGCTTGCGGCCATGCCCAGGTTATAGTTCCAGCTTGCCCAGGCCCGTTTTCGCCGTGGCAAGAGCGTACGGTCCGTATGCAGCGTGGCCACATTCGTGCTGGTTTTGAAGCTTCCCATCACGTCGCGCTCGGCATCCGTGGGCTTTTCCAGAAGCGGTAGCGCCTGATCGCCGTGGCAGGCTAATACCACCTGGTCAAAAGCCATTGCCGGACGATCAGCGAAGTTCAAAGTCACGCCTGTCTCCAGTCGGCTGACGGAAGCGACTAGAACTCCTGTATGGATGCGATCTTTGAAGGGCGCGGAGAGCAAGGGGATGTAGGTATTGCTGCCGCCGCGGATCACTTTCCACACGAAGTGATTGTTCAATTGCAACAAGCCGTGGTTTTCAAAAAAGCGCAGCAGCGTGAATGCCGGAAACGATCGAATCGAGTCGAGCGACATTGACCAAACCGCCGCGGACATCGGGTAGAGGTAGTGCTCAGTAAAGACGCTGTGGTATCGGCCTTCATCGATCAGATCGCCGATGGTCATGGCGGCAGCTTTGGGATGATTGAGCATTTGAGGTGCGGTGCAATTGAATCGCAATATCTCGTTCAGCAGCAGGTAATGCGCGGGGCGAAAGAGGTTGGATCGCTGCGCAAAAAAACCGTTGACGCCGTGGCTGGAATACTCAAATCCGCTCTGGCGGTTGGTCACAGAGAACGACATATCGCTGGGCTGAGTCTCCACGCCCAGTTCCTTCAGCAGCTTCATAAGGTTGGGGTAGGTGTGGTCATTATGGACGATGAAGCCGGTGTCCACGGGAATCGTTCGTCCGCTGCCGGTCTCCACTAAAGCTGTGTTGGTGTGTCCGCCCAGACGCCCGTCCTTATCAAAGAGGGAGACCTCGTGCTTGCGGCTCAGGTAGTAGCTCGCCGCAAGCCCTGCGATGCCGCTGCCAATCACTGCTATGCGCATCCTTTATGCCCTCTCTGCCACGCGACTGCGAAGCCTACGCTGAGAATAATTCATATTGAATCAGAATGTCAAGCATTTGTCCATGACAATTACTTGACATCGCAGAAAACATGGTTTACGTTATAGAAGTGAAGGTAGAAACGCCAGCTCAGTATCCCATCCGCGTCACGGCCAGTCTGACCGGCCTGAGCATTGACACGCTGCGCGCCTGGGAGCGGCGCTACCAGGCGGTTACGCCACAGCGCGGTGACCGTGGCAGGGCGTATGGCGAGGAGCAGATCCAGCGGCTCATTCTGCTGAGGAAAGTGGTTGCATGCGGACACGCCATCGGGCAGGTTGCCCCGCTTTCGGACACCCAATTGCAGCAACTGCTGGAGGGTCCATCCACGTCTCCAGCCTTACCTGAGTCCACCGGCGGCATGCACGATGGCCTGCATGCCGTTGTGGCGGCCATCGAATCTTTCGACTACGCGGCGGCAAATTCTCACTTGAGTAGGATGGCCGCGCTGCTGCCGGTCCGCGATTTTGTGGATGAGGTGGTGATTCCGCTAATGCAGCAGGTTGGCGATCGCTGGCACGACGGCACCATGACCATTGCGCAGGAGCACATGACCTCGTCCATCCTGCGCAACCTGCTGGGAGGCTTGGCTCGCCCGAGCACGTCCAATAGCCAGTCAGCGCGGATTCTCTTTGCCACACCGGCCGGAGAACTGCATGAGTTTGGAATTCTGGTCTCTGCCATGCTGACCGTGGCCAGCGGATTTGAAGCACTTTATCTGGGAGTCAATCTGCCTGCTCAGGAGATTGTGGATGCTGCCTCACGGACTTCCCAGCAGGTCGTCGTACTGGGCATCATGGCCAGCGATCCTTGCGAAGAAACGATCGAAGATATCACTGTGATTGCATCCCGCCTCTCCAAACGAACTGAGCTATGGCTGGGCGGAAGCCATGTAAAGAGATTGATTCCTTTCTTGGGCGCAGAGCGTGTCTTCGCTCTAGAGAACTTTGCCGAGTTGGATCTGCATTTGAACAGGCTGAAAAAGGGAGTTAAATGAAACTTCTATTGAAATTTCTCTTCGGCTGCATCTTCGTTTTCATGGTTGGGATCACCATCCGCACCGGCCTTTCCGTCAGCCTCAGTGCGACGTGGCCCAGCTACACGGCCAACCCCTGGGCCATGGCCACGCTTTACGATTCATACTTCGGCTTCGTAACTTTCTATGTATGGGTCTTCTACAAGGAACGGAGCCTGTGGGCAAGAGCTATGTGGCTTGTACTCATCATGGGGCTGGGCAACATCGCGATATCCTTCTATGTGCTGATTCAACTATTCCAGCTCAAACCTGATGAAACAGCCGCGAAGATTCTGCAGAGGCGCGCGGCATGAGAGAGACACATTGCGGTATAAGAACTCAACTCCGTCCCGAAAAAGGAGAGTGATGTGCTGATCTTGATTTTGACAGGCGCGATGGCAGTAAGCGGGCTGATGTTTCTGCTGTGGTTGATTCATCTGCCTCTGCGCAACGCTGCGATTGTTGATACAGGCTGGGCAGGCGGCTTGGCCTTGCTGGGCGCGCTCTACGCGGTCATGGGATCAGGCTGGGCGCCGCGGCGCGCGTTGATTGCCAGCATGGCCTTGGTGTGGGGTCTGCGGCTGGCATGCTATTTGCTGTTGACCCGTGTCATTGGCCAGCCTGAGGAGGGCCGCTATGTTCAGCTTCGTACTCAATGGGGCAACCATATCGCGTTGAAGTTTCTTGTGTTCTTCGAGTTTCAGGCCCTGCTCTGCATTGTGCTTTCGGCGCCTTTCCTACTTGCTTCACAAGACCCGGTGCCGGCATTCTCCATCTTTGAGTATGCCGCGGTCGTCTTGTGGGTTGTGTCGATTGCGGGCGAGATCACAGCGGATATGCAGCTCAATGCCTTCAAGTCCAACGCTGCAAACCGCGGCAAGACTTGCCGTGTAGGTTTGTGGAAGTATTCGCGCCATCCAAACTACTTCTTCGAGTGGCTGATCTGGGTTGCCTTCGCCCTCTTTGCCTTGGCATCGCCAATGGGTTATCTGGCTTTGTTCTGCCCTTTGCTTATGCTGTACTTCCTCTTCAAGGTTACCGGCATCCCCGCCACTGAAGCCCAGGCCCTGCGATCGCGCGGAGAGGAATATCGGCGCTATCAAGAGTCCACTAGCACGTTTGTGCCGTGGTTTCCAAAGAAAGGCAACCAATGAACGCAGCCGCTTCGCAAGCATCCCTCGTCTCGAAAGCCGGTTTTAACTTCTGGCTGGAACGCGGACTGATCCCCGACTGGCTCATCCGCATCGGAGGACATATTTGATGAGTATACTACCAATGATTCTGATGGCGTCTGCCATGATCTCCACTCTTCAACTCGGCGAAACCCTGCCGCCTCTGCGGGGCGAATTCCTCACTGGCCGCCAAGCTCAGCTCCCCGATGCTGCTTCAGGCCGCATCGCATTGCTAGCGCTGGGATTCACTTACAATTCGAGATTTCCGGTCGAGGCCTGGATTGGACGCTTTCGCAAGGACTTCGGCAGCAATCCTCACGTCACGTTCTACGAGATCCCGATGATTGGCGGCATGGCGCGCCTGGGAAAGTGGTTCATTGATAGCGGTATGCGCAAGGGAACTCCCGCAAAGGATCAAGAGAACGTGATCACTGTTTATGGTGGCGTTGATTCATGGAAGCAACGCGTGGAATTTCAGTCACCAGATGCCGCCTACTTGGTTCTGCTCGACAAGCATGGTGCGGTGCGCTGGCGCCACAATGGCGCGTTCGATGAGGCAACGTATAAAGAACTTCATGCCCAGGTGTCCGATTTGCTTCGTGAACCGTAGAAGCAAAGGCGATCAAAAATCGATAGAGTACTCGGCTCACACCGCATGGATTCGCCACAAACCAATATCGAGACGCACGGCGATTTGGCGCAACTTGCCAACCAGCCTCGTGTGTTGGTGCGTAGAAATCTTACGCCGCGCAAAGGCGGAAGGAGTGTCGTTTACTGGATGCAGCGCGCGGTGCGAATCATGGATAATCCCGCGCTGGATGTAGCCATTGAAGCGGGCAACCTGTTGGGCCTACCGGTGGTGGTGTACTTCCAAGTAATTCCACGCTATCCCGGCGCGAACCTGAGACATTACCACTTTCTACAGCAGGGATTGAGGGACGTCGCGCAAGACGCAGCCGAGCGGGGCGTAGGGTTTGCACTGCGCCGTTCACCGGAGAACTCGCTGGAAGCATTCCTTGAAGAAGTGGATGCGGCTCTTCTGGTCGGCGACGAGAATCCGTGCCGCGAGCCGGAGCGCTGGCGCAGGGTTTTGGCGAAGCGACTGAAGCTATCTTACTGGACCGTGGACGCGGATGTGGTGGTTCCTTCGCGAATCTTCAATCGCAGCTTTGTGCTGCTGCACCACTTCCGACCGCATCTAAAGGCAGAGTTACATAACTATCTGATCAAGCCTCAAAATATTACTCCTCTGCACCCGTGGAAACCATGGAAGAAGTTGGAGAATTTTTCTTTGGAGCAAGATATGACTGCTGGCTTCACTAAACTGGACCGCAAGATTGGCCCAGTGGACAGCTTCACTGGAGGTACACACTCCGCACTCAAGCGTCTGCGAGAGTTTGTGAATCTGGAACTGAGAAACTACGAAGTTACTCGCAATCATCCAGAGGTGAAGGGGACCAGTCGGCTATCACCCTATCTGCACTTTGGAAATATTAGCCCCATCACCATTGCGCTGGCAATCAAACAGGCTGTGACCGGGGGTAAGGCGACGGCAGAATCGGGCGAGAAATTCCTGGATCAGTTGATCGGGTGGAGAGAACTGGCGGTCTTGTTCGTACGCCACGAGCCGAACTACGACAATTGGGAATGCGCCGCGCCGTGGGCCAGAAAGACGCTGATTGAGCACGCTGGCGACGCGCGGGCGCATCGCTATAGCCTTGATCAACTAGAACGCGCCGAAACCGCTGACGAATTGTGGAACGCGGCTCAGCGCGAGATGGTGAATACCGGCTGGATGCACAATTATATGCGCATGTACTGGGCGAAGATGATTCTGGTGTGGGCTCCCGACCCAGCCAGGGCCTTTGAGTGGGCGGTATCTCTGAATGATCGCTACCAACTGGACGGGCGCGACCCCAATGGATACGCGGGCATAGCTTGGGCGGTTGTGGGGCGGCACGACCGTCCCTGGTTCAATCGCCCTGTCTTTGGGCTGGTACGGGCTATCTCCGGGGCTTCGACGGCCAGAAAGTTCGATGCGGAGGAATACATTCGCCTCCAGAGTGCGTAAGCTAAAACGCTTTCTGGTATTTTCTCTTCTGCTTATTCGGTTACTCCTGCTGCAGATATGCCATAGCTTACACTCAAGCTAGATGCTCAACCGAGGCTATGCTTACACCACAATCATCGGCAGCAAACACCATGGGCAAACCCTGCTCTCCCACTTGGCAAGCCTTTATCCCCACTCAACCCCACAAGCTTGGCAACAAAAACTGAACAACGGCGAAGTCACCCTCAACGGCGTCCCCGCCACCGGATGCGAATCGATCACTACAGGCCAAACCCTTGTCTGGAACCGTCCACCCTGGATCGAGCCAGACGCCCCTCAGCACTTCGAAGTCCTGTTGGATGACTCATATCTGTTGGCCGTCAACAAACCCAGCGGGCTGCCCACCCTTCCCGGCGGGGGCTTCCTGGAAAACACCCTTCTGCGCCTGGTGCAAAAACAATTTCCCAACGCAAACCCTGTCCACCGGTTGGGTCGAGGCACCAGTGGCATCGTCCTCTTCGCCAAGACACCGCAGGCGGCCGCTGTTCTTGAGGCAAACTGGAACACGCCCAAAATTCAGAAGATCTACCGGGCGCTGGCGCAAAACATTGCCGAGCACGACGCCTACGAAATCCTCACACCCATCGGCATGGTGCCGCATCCGCGCCTCGGTTCCGTGTGGGCCGCGAAGCCAGGTGGCAAACCGGCCAAGTCCTTGGCAGAGGTGATCGCACGCAACCCAGCCACCACAACATTTGAGGTAAGCCTGCATTCGGGCCGCCCTCATCAAATCAGAATTCATCTGGCCTCCATCGGCCATCCCCTGGTTGGCGATCGTCTGTACGGAGTAAACGGCCAACCACTTGATAATCTTCCCGGCCTCCCCGGCGATGGAGGATATTTTCTGCACGCCCAATTTCTGAATTTCGAGCATCCCATCACTGGAGAGCAAATCCATCTTGAGGCAGCTTTGCCTTCCGGATTCGGCTTGCATCAGTAGGTTCATGGCGGGAATCAAATCTGGTTTCTGACCACGGCTACCTGATGTTGTCAGCTTGCAACCGACTCCGGCAACCTAGCTACTGGTAGATAAGGATAATGTCCTTTTTCGTCCTCGGCTTTGGATCGTGCCGAAAGATTAGCCGCGAGCCTTTGGTACAACTGCTCAAAGGTGCAGGACGGTCATAGTAGCCGGGAAGTGCGCTGTGCGCAAGCCGGAATCAGAGGGTTCGACGGAGCTTTCGACATAGGGCTCTTCCAGGCACCACACGAATTGGAGTCGCGACGTGAGCGCAGGTAAGGTCCGCCTTACTAAGCAATAGTGCCAACCAACAGCATGGGAGGCGGTCCATTGCATACGCCATGTAGAAACATTGTCGGAATGCCATAACTTAGATCGTGCGTTCCTATACTAGATAGGAATGCGCAACCAATCTGTGTTTCTCCCCCTGTGAGCCAGTATCTCGCTGGCCATGGACCATCAGCACCTAATGCTGTTCAGCTCCTCTGACGCAGCGGCTAAGCTCCACCTCCTTTTCCCTTCACAGTTGTGCCGCCATGCATGGCGGCCTGCTAATGGCAAGGCGATTGAGCACTATACCTTCCACTCACTGCATTACGAATCGCCGATCGGCGATGACTTTTGGAGACCTATGTCGAAACAGACAACCAACCTCGCAATCACGCCGAAGAGGCTTGGCCTAATTCGGATCTACAGTTACTGCCCGCGGTGGTATTGGTACCTGCTCATGCAGAATTTCCATCCACCTTTCGATCACTTCGGCGGCGCCATCTTTAATAACATGGAACAGGCCCAAATGGCCATCGTCGCAGATCTGCTGAAGAAGAACGGCAGACTTCCGGTAAGCGTCCTGTCTTCCCCTCTGGCGTTGGCTTGGTGGTAAGGCTGACGATAGCGTCATGGGACAGGCAGAAGGGACAGAGCGTCGCCCTCGCAGATTTCGGTCGGTTGCCGAGAAGCGGCGGATTGTTGAACTGACGTTGGAACCGGGTGCGAGCGTGGCGCTGGTGGCGCGTGCGCACGGAGTAAACGCAAACCAGGTGTTCAAGTGGCGGCGTGCTTTTGATCGAGGCGAGTTAGTGGAACCTGGTACGGTATCCACGGCTTTGCTTCCGGTCACGGTGTCTGCACCACATGCGGCGGCGACGCAACTGCCAGGCGCTCAGCAACAGTCGGCGACATCCGGTTCCATCCACATCGAGTTTCCAGGCCGGGCCATGATCAGCGTGGAGAGCGGCGCTGATTTAGTACTGTTGCGTTCGATTCTTGAGAGCCTGCGCAAGTGATTGAGCTGCGCACAGGCACACGCATCTGGATCGCCGCGGGCGTGACCGATATGCGGCGCGGCTTCGACGGCCTGAGTGCGCAAGTGCAGACCGTGCTCAACGAGCAGCCATTCTCCGGTCACGTCTTCGTTTTCAGAGGCCGCAGAGGCGATATTGTAAAACTTCTCTGGTTCGATGGAGATGGATTATGTCTGTTTTCCAAGCGTCTGGAGAGAGGCAGATTCATCTGGCCGCAAGCTACAGAAGGAACCGTTTGTCTGACTCGTGCGCAGTTATCGATGTTACTTGAGGGCATAGATTGGCGCCGTCCGCAGAGAACCTGGACGCCGCAGATCGCAGTGTGAGTTATACGTGTGATTCTCCTGTATTCATGCGGTTTTTGTTGATGCATTTCGATCTATCTTATGGCATACTGTGGTCATGGTTCCTGCTTCCTTGCCAGACCTCGACAGGCTCGATCTTGAAGCGATGAAGGCGCTGGTGATTGCCAAGCACAGCGAGTCCATCGAGCAGCACAAGTCGGACGCAGAACTAATCGAACATCTGAAACTGGTCATCGAGAAGTACCGGCGGATGATCTTCGGCAGGAAGAGCGAGAAGCTGACCGGCCAGCTTGAACAGCTTGAGTTGCGGCTCGAAGAGTTGGAGACTGCGCACGCTGCGGAAGAAGCTGCACAGTCTGCAACCGAAGCGACGCAACCAGCTTCGACTCAGACAACATCGAAGCATCGTTCCCGCCCGGCACGCAAACCTTTGCCTGAAGATCTTCCGCGGGAAGTGGTCGCCCATCTTCCTGCGCACAACTGCTGCCCCGATTGCGGCGGTGCGCTACGCAAGTTCGGTGAAGACGTATCCGAACAACTGGAACGCATCCCGGCAACCTACAAAGTGATTCGTCACGTGCGGCCGAAGTTTGCTTGCGCAGCTTGCGAACGCGTCGTCGAGGCGCCTGCTCCTGCACGGCCGATCGACCGCGGTCTAGCTGGTCCGGGACTGCTTGCTCATGTGCTGGTCTCGAAGTATGGCGACCACCTTCCGCTTTACCGCCAGTCACAGATCTATGCCCGCGAAGGCGTTGATCTGGACCGCTCAACCCTGGCCGGCTGGGTGGGCGCTGCAAGCGAATTATTAACTCCGCTGGTCGAAGAGGTTAGGAAGCATGTGCTGGCGGGATCGAAGATACATGCCGACGATACGCCTGTTCCGGTGCTCGCTCCCGGCAACGGAAAGACCAAGACAGGTCGCCTCTGGACTTATGTGCGCGATGACCGCCCTGCAGGCTATTCAACTGCTCCAGCCGTGTGGTTCGCCTACTCGGAGGATCGCAAGGGTGAACATCCGCGACAACATCTGAAGGACTTCAAGGGCGCATTGCAAGCCGATGCTTACTCGGGCTTTCATCATCTCTACGGCGATGGAAGCATCTATGAAGTTGCCTGTTGGGCGCATGCCAGGCGCAAGCTCCATGACATCCACGTGATTCACGCTTCGGTCATTACCACTGAAGCTCTCGCCCGCATCGGAGCCTTATACGGAATCGAAGAGGATATCCGCGGCAAGCCCGCCGAACTGCGTCGCTCGATACGCCAGGCCCGCGCCAAGCCGCTGCTCGATGAGCTGCGTAATTGGATGGAGAAGACGCATCGTTCGCTCTCGACTAAGAGCGAGACCGCGGGCGCGATCCGGTACGCGCTTTCGCACTGGCGTGCTCTGACACGCTATGTCGATGACGGTCTGTTGGAAATCGATAACAGTGCGGCCGAACGGGCACTGCGTGCTGTCGCGATTGGCCGAAAGAATTACCTTTTCATGGGAGCTGATTCTGGCGGCCAACGAGCTGCATCGCTCTACTCGCTCATCGGGACAGCCAAGTTGAATGGGCTCGATCCGGCCTTCTATCTGCGCACGGTGCTGGCTACGATCGCCGAACATCCAATCAACCGCATTCAGGAGATGCTGCCCTGGAACATCGCTGCCTCACTCCAGACTGACTGCGCCCAAGCCGCTTAGACCCACTCGACAAGTGTCCACTTAAAAATAAGTGGACACTTCATCTTCAAACACCCTCCCCCAGTCAAGAGGGGAACTTCGAACGCTTACGCAAGAATCTGCTTGCGTTCCTCAGAAGTAAGACGATGGATTAGGGTCTGCCCTTTTTCGTGCTGCATGTTCACGGGGCGGTCTCGTTGCCGTTCTCGTCGAGCCCCATCTTCAACCATGCCTCACGCTGAACTTCGTCCAAGCGGTCTTCAGCTTCCTTAATCCAGTGACGGTAGGTCCTGCGGATTTCGTTTGGCGATGAGCCCACCATGTCCGCAACGTCGTCAACATGAACACCCGCCGAAAGCCACTCGGTGATTCTGTAATGCCTGAAGCCATGCGGGGTCGTCTTGACGTCTGCATCCTTGATGGCCTTGTTGACTCGTTCACGCCACTGCGTATATGTGCCGGGAAAGGCCGGTTCGCCCAAAGCCTCAAGCTGCTTTACCAATGAATCGCTTATGAGTACCCGGTAGCGTTCGTTGGTCTTCGTGCGATTGCCACGGATGACCTTGCCCTGAATCACGGGACGCCGCTCCGGTTTCGACATTTTATACTTCTCCGCGTCCTCCTGCGACATGGCGTACTTTGTAGCATCGACCAGCGCCATCGCCGTCTCACGCATCAACTGGCACAAGAGTCGGGTTCCCCCTGTTGCGGTCGCCAGAATTTTCTCGACTTGTTTTTTGGTTGGCGGCTTAACTTCCGCCTTCTTGTATCGGATACGAAACTGTGGATTCGTCTTGGGGTTCGGCATTGGAGACTTTTGGATGTAGCCCATTCCTTCGGCCCACGAAAAGAACCCACCAATGACAGACCAGTGGACACTCAAGCTGCTGCTGTCCCCGCTGCGGTGCGGCAGTGTCACCCGCCACTTCATGGCCTTGTCGGTGGTGAAGGCGGTCAGGAGCAGGACGTTGTTGTTCTCGCACCACTCCACGAGTTTGTCGCCCATTTGTTTCGCTTTGGTATTGCCCAAACCATTCTGGTCACGGAACTTGTACCACTCCTGCAAGGCTGCTTCTACGGCCACGCCCTTGGGTACGACCTTGCCCTCG
>Ga0302320_10013911_pt1 | contig 16710 bp, 16 predicted proteins | sample Bog_T0_3_FD_202130 | JGI IMG/M metagenome (GOLD analysis project Ga0302320, IMG submission 202130) | Peat permafrost microbial communities from Stordalen Mire near Abisko, Sweden - Bog_T0_3 | ecosystem: Environmental > Terrestrial > Soil > Wetlands > Peat | place: Sweden: Abisko, Stordalen Mire... | reverse complement strand
TAAAGATTTGTTTTCTAGATTTTAATTAAAAAATTATGAAATCTTGATATTTTACATTGATCTTGGAATGATCCCAGATAAATTCTTATCATAAATATCTCCGAACATGGTATAGGTCTTCCCACTTCCTGTCTGTCCATATGCAAAAATCGTGCCATTATATCCATTTAATATATCCAAAATTGTCTCATAACCTACTATTTCAAATATTTTCTCCTGACTCGCATCGGGACTAAACACACGATCCATCGGAAACACTTGATTATCAGGAACAAGAACTACCACATCATCCTGCGGAAATAAACAACATTCAGTCCCCAAACCATTTAAAGTCAACTCATTTTCGACTTTATTAAATGGCCTGAATCTAGCATAAACCTTTATCGCAGAGGATTTTTCATTATTATGTAATGTTTGATCAAAAATGAGGTTGGAGGCGTCGAAATTCTGATTTGTAGGGAACAAATTATTTTCCATAAAGGAAACAAGCTTATTTTTTGGGAAATTTATATTAGAATTATTCTGGAATAACAATTTCCCTGTAATATTCATTATAGGGTTCGCTATTGAAGAGTTTCCTGTTGTAGTTGATGTCTTTTATAAATTATTATTAATATATATTTATATCTCATAATGAATAAAATGGATTTTTTACATAACTGCCTATTTGTTGTGTTTTTTTCTCTATTTTTTTTAAAGCTTCATTGCTAGCCTTCTTCTTAAAACTCACTTTCTTTCTATTGCCATCCATTGATGCATTTCTCGCTAGCGAATTAGGCCTGCTTTTCTGGTTCTTTTGCTTTTCAGCAAGATCTATTTTAAGCTTTTGGACCTGTGAAACACTATAACCTTTGATATTTTCTATTTGTGCGGGACCCACGTTTGATTTCCTTTCAGTATTAGTAAAAAGGTCCATTTCGAAGAGTTTGGGTGCGAGGTTATTTGGGAGGGAATATGGATTTTTTGTGAGAATTTGTGTGAAACTATTGATTTTTGAATTCGATGGACATAATAAATTGCTTGGCGTTTGGGAAAGCAGGCTGAGATTTAAATTGTCATTTGATTTAGCATTTGAGGATTGATATTTATCAGTTGGAGTAGAATCGATCTTGGTGTTTAAAATAGGTTTTTTAGGCAATCCAATTGATATATTGGAGGTATTTTGTGAATTAACTGAATTGATGTTTTTACGAGATGTGCTAGGAAGCGAATCTTTTATACTAAAAGAAGAATAAGACGTTTTATAAATAGTTTATGGGAAGAGTATAATAGAACTTTTGACGAAAAACTAGTCTTTGGGGGGTTGGTGTTGTGACATATTCCATTAATTGTTTTTGAACTTTGATATAACTTTCATCTTCACGATAGTTTAATAAATCTTTATCTTTGAGAGTTTTTTGATTAGAAGGGTCTTGTGAAGAGGTTTGTCGCACTGAGGTTGAGATTTTAAAGGAAGGAAGGAAGAAAAATATGTAGATTACTTTCTTTATCTGAGTTTTTGATCATTTTATAAGAATTTCTTTTGTTTTAAAATTGGTTTTAGACCAAGTTGTTAAATAAATTATTCAAAATACTTTGGAAAAAAATATTTTTTAACAAAATCCAAAATTTTTTTATTGAATTAAATAGCATTTTTTTCTCTTTCTGTAAACTTAACAAAATTTAAAAAACATAGAACTGATATATATATAAAAAAAAAATTCGCAATGTTCGATAAATTTCTTCATTTTTTCTAGTTCTCTTCTTCTTCTTTTGCAGATTTCATTTCAGGTTCTTCTTCTGCCAATTTCTCTAATCTCTCAGTCTCCAATTCTTCCAAGATTTTCTCTTGTCTTTCCTTCATTTTTAGGTCAGGAAGCATTTGCTCAAATTCAATGGCTTTTCCTTTGATTGTCTTAGCGAATTTCTTCTCATTGAATGCCTTTTGGATCATTTCTCTTTTCTCAACAAGTTTTTTTTTGGCAACATTATAAAGATCCATTGATCTTTCTTTTCCGTCATCTAGGAGTTCTAATCCTTTTTTCTTTAGATCCATTTCTCTCATAAGTTCAACTTTCTTCTTCAAAAACTCCAAAGAATTCGCGCCAAATTGTTTCAAAGAGTCTTGATTCATAAGAATTATCACTCTATCCTTATAAAAAACAAAAGTGGCATCTTTGAGTTCTTGGAATCGGTCTTTGCATTTATCTACCAAGATTTTCAAATCCAAAGTCTTCAATTGGGTTGGGATTTGAATTAAGACTTCTTTGCCTCTAGTTAGCATTTCTACTGATGGACTGATCCATTGAGTTTTGAGGTGTTCATAGAACATTTCAGTGAGGATCTTCAGATCATCCACCTTCTCAAAACTTTGGATCTTTTCCTTCAATTGCGTCAAAGCCTTGAAGTTCTTTGATCTCAACTCCTCATAGAGCTTGCTCATCAAACTCACAAGCAAGACATTGGATTTCCTCAGCAAAGCTTGAACTCTTGGCTTGATGGCTTTGACTTCTGATTGGACTATTGCAACCGCCTTTTCTTCCTTCAAGTCCAAGGAATGATATAACACACTGACTTGATCCTCTGCATGGGTCAGGAACTTGTCACTGAGAACAAGGACCTTTTCTCTGGTGGCTTGGAAGTTCTCAAGCACGTTGAGGTCCAATTTATTGGGTACATAATTCTTAGCAATTTCTAATTTCCCATTGAAATATTGGCCATATTGTTGAATATAAGGATGAGAGATCTCTGTGATTTTATTGATGGCATTCTATACAAGAAAAAATTCAAATAAAAGCTTAAAAAATATGAAATTACATTGATTTTTTCATTCTTCAAAGCATAATTGCTACCATAAAAACTGATCTTGTTTTTGGTGGTTTGAATGAGGTCCTGTATTCTTTTGGAATAACCATTGATAAGCAATGAATGGGTTGGCTCCACATCGGTCATTGGATGGAATGTTGATAGGTTTGGGATAGGAAAAAATATATATTTGTTTTATAATGGAAAAATAAAGAAGATTGGAGTTTATATAGAATGCTATGACGAAAACGATATGATTTTTTGGTATTGCGTAATTAATTTAAAAAATAAATTTGTATTATTATAATGATGTATTTCTGATATTATATATAATTTTATTTATTCAGGGAAGTTGGAAATTTAAAAAATTCGGATTTTTTAATTAATTTTTGCTAAAATTTGCAAAAATCGGATGTCTGACATCATTCTATAGCACGATCTTGATAAATGATTCATAGGAAATTATCATCAGGCTTTGGTTTTCATCATAACTAGTATTACCGATTTGCTAAAATTAATTTCCATTTTGAATAAAATAGATAAATCTTTCCTTTTTTTCAAATTTTTCGTTGCAATATTTAAAAAAATGTCATTTTTATTGTTTAAAAGTATTAGAAGATAAAGACAAAAACCAGAGAAAGAAAATATGTGCATTGATTGATAAATTCTCACATTTTTTATTCTTTTTGGTTTATTATATACATATTTTCTTGTTTCCGACTAAATTTTTTTTATTATAGACATATTTTCTTCTTTCCCACAAAATTTCTATTGTGTAATTATTTTCTTCTTATCAAAATAAAATAAAATACAAGATTTTTTTTTTTTTAAATATTTAGGTAAAAAAAAAAATGGTTGCTTTTGAAAACAAAAAAAAATGATTTTCTTTGTTTTCAAAAACAAAAATTTAAAAAAAAACAAGGAAAACAAAAAATAATGATTTTCTTTGTTTTCAAAAACAAAAATTTAAAAAAAAACAAGGAAAAACTAATTTTTTCTTCTAAATCATTTTTTCTTCTAAAAACATACTATTCAAATAAAACATTTAAAAAAAAACAAAAAAAATCATTAGACAAAATATATTTTTTTTTTCTTCGAAAATCATACTATTAATTCAGGTGATTCATATTTAAAAACAATTCTTCAAATAATGCTTGAAGCGTTAAAAATTCGAATTTTTGCTTAATCCTTAAGGCTTTCGTTAAATGAAATAAAGAGATTTCTTCTTTCCATACACCGGATGTGGCACCAAGGTACCAAACTTATCTCCTATCAAATTGCTCAGTTTATGGGCATATTGGATCGGTGCTGGGACCTTGATCGATCCCACCCAATTGAAGTACAAATAGCACATTTTATAGCATAACAATTGGATTTTCCCTTTGGAATCCTGCTCATCTTCCAAATCATTCACAAGGATAAAGAAATGACTGGGACTAGCCGTTCCTTGATTTGCCTTCTGACTAATCAAATAAAAGTCCTTATCAGTGCAAACTTTAGTTTGAACCAAAGTCCCTTGAGGAGGATTGCTCAAAGGCTGGTTCTTCTTCATATTATCGCCTAAATAAAACCTGGCATTGATTCTTTTATTGACACAAATGAAAATTAGCTTCGTTTCAGGTTTCAAAGCGTTTCTTAAAGCTGAGACTTCTAGATCTTCTATTGATTTCCTTTGGGAATCAGACACTCCATCCCTGAAAACGATGATAATGGCAGGTGGGAGTTTATTAACTTCCAAGAAATCTGCCAAAGCGTCTGTCATAGCGGATTGTAATTGTGTGCCGATTTCTTGACCAGATTCCTGAACTCTCACAGTAGTCCAATATTTGGTGAAATATCTGTCCACTGTAGCACAAAATGCTAAAATGCTATTTTTCTTTTGATTGGTGGTCTTATGGTAAACATCGATCCCAACCATCATGGTGGGCCTATCAGTGAAGGGCAAATGACTGATCGTCCAAGGTATACCTCCAATTTTGGCACAAATCTGGATGAGGATCTTATTGCAGATGGATCTAAGACCTTTTCCAGCTAATATGGTTTTCAAGAGCACTACCTGGGAAGGTACAGGTCTATCTCTGATGAGAAGTCTCTTGATTTCAGTGTAATATTGACCATTTTTCTTGGGTCCAGCTAACAAGAACACTGCAGCTTGGACTGTCTCATCTAAAACCCCGTTCATCTGATCCAACCAATCATTGAATCTGTTCCCATTTACAAAGAAAGTCTTCGGTTGTTTCATGGGATAATTGAAGGTCTGTACACATTGTAACATCGTCTGAAGGAAATTTTGGCATGTGTCCCTGTCTCTGGCTGGGCAAAACACCGCCCATTTTTCGAGTTCTGGTTGGGAAAACATGACAGTTTGGGTCTTTCTTTCAAGTTCAGCTGTATTTTCCAATGGGAATTCCATTCTGCTGGTGGCAGAAGGATTCGATTTCCCCATGATCAGGTTACCAGCTTCTAGTTTTGTAGCAGGAACATCTTCACATTCCTTTGAGATTTTGATGTTCCAATTATCCATGAGAGTCTTGGTCTCAGTGTTCTTATAGAAGAGATCAATGAGTTTCGCCGCTTCACTTAAACGTTTCTGGGCATCTGGTTTGGTGATCTTAGCAAGATTTTGCATAAGATGGAAGTCATTTCTTTGTTTTTCGGAAAGCCCTGTGACGGCACATAGTTCTGGGATAAGATAGAGTTTCTTCTGTGATCTTCTGTCTTGATGAATGAGCAAAGGTTGCTTGATGTCTTGAATTTTGATGGAATATTTCTCTAAATAATACTCTCCGAAGCTCTTGAACACTCCAGAAGAGGTCTCGAACTTGCTTAATGGTGTCTGAGTGAAATCAACTCCTGTGATTCTATACATTCTCTTGTTATACCTAAAGGGAACATTTAAGCTAGAAAAAAAAAATATTAAATTTTTATGATCTACTTGGTCATAACAGTCGTGTTGGCTAATTGATTCTCAATGAACATTTGAGTGTCTGAAGCGCTGTTGGTCTTGACTAGATCCTGAATGACATCTAAAGCACTATCTTCTCTTAAGATCTTATAACTTGTATCCACATTGACCAGGAAGTTAGGGCCATAATTGTTGAGACTAGTTGCAAATCCAGGCCAAACCTCCAATCTGAGGTCCTTAAATGCCTTGCCTTCTTTGGGATCAAAGTATTTGCGGCCTATTTGTTGCAATCTGAGCTTTTGTTGGAGAATCTTGAAGAATCGACCAAAAAAGTTAAGGGACTCTTTGTCTTGTCCGATTGATAAAAAACCAGCTATGGACACCGTGAATTCATATTTGCGGTTTTCTTCTTCAACACTAAATACCATATCATCATTGACAGCTTCTGGAGAATACAAGAGGAAATTTTGAGGATAGAAGAACTTCAAACGTTCAGCCAATTGAGGGCGTAATTTGTTGATCATTTTCATGAAGAACTTCATCTGGTTCTCTGAGACTTCTGGATCAATCTTCACGTTATATTTGAAGATTTTGGCCGTTGTTTCAAACTTGAAATAATTGGCCTTGCATATCATCGATGTCACATTGCCATATGGCCTGGATGGGAGATCCATTTGGAATGAAAGGGATAGGAGAGGTTGAAAAAAAGAATTTAAAATTATAAAAATATGATGGGGCAATCAAATTTATAGAAAGAAATGAGACTTGAAAAATTTGGTCGGGAGGCACATGTTGGGCTTGAATTATTAGCATAGAGTCAATTTTTCAAGATGATAAAAATTTGAATTCAGCCTGACTTATTAGCTTTTTAATTATATTTTGCCAATTTTGCGGAAAATGGGACAAAATAAAGAAGACGAGCAATTTAACGAATAATTCGGAGGATTTAAAAATAGAGGGAAAATTCGTTTCATGGAATGCTTTTTTGATTCCAAAAGAAAATTTATGAACTAATTTTTTTTTAAATATTTTTTTCGTGTTTTAATGAATTTCACATTCCAAAACATTGTCTAATTTTTTTCTTAGAAAAAAATCAAGCGAAAAAATTCACTTTTCTAGTTTTTTATAAGAATTTAGCATTCCAAAACATTGTTTAATTCTTTTCTTCAAAAGAATTAAAGGGAAAAAAACCAAAAAAAATATAGATTTTTCATTTTTCTTCATTCAGATAATAGTTTTTCTCAAATTCTTCGAAATCAAAAATCAAATTATATTATTATTATTATTATTATTATTATTAGTTAGATTTCCTCCTGTTCTTCAATCTTCTTCATCGGGTTCATGCCCATATCAACCAAAGGTCTTGTCTTGGGTTGTTCCGAATTCTTCATATCTCGAATTGGTGATTGTTTGTTTTTCCTCTCTTCTGACTTGTTTTTCTTAGAATTGCCTTGAATTTCAACAATTATGGCACCATCATTTTTCTCTCGATTTGGTGGTTCTAAAAAACAAGTTAATTTTAGCAACTTCTTAAAAGAAATTACTACCTTTATCCAATTCAGCCACTTTGCTATCAGACCTACTTAAATAATCCAAACCTCCAAGTCTAACATCACTTACTGTTTTAATAAAAAAATAAAATAAAGCAAAGTTCATCCTTTTTTATAAACCATTGACGGATTTTTTCTGTAATTCTTCTTTGTCTTTCACATTTTCTTCGTGGTTTCTTTGCGACACTTCTATGAAACTTTTATATGAAATGAAATTAAATTTTCACTAACCTGGTGAATTGACCGAAAGATTGTTATCATTCCCATTTCTCGAGCTTTCAATAGGTAAGAGAGGAGAATGAGAAATCTCAAGTTTCCCATAATTTTGGTTCAGACCAGGATTTATATTTTTCTTTCCACTCGTTAAATTAGCCAAAACCTTTGCAATGATGCTTCTCTTTGGTCCAGGAATCGCTTTGGGGCTTTCTTTCACATTGTCTTTATTAAGATCCGTGAAATTGAGTTCTAATTTTGGTCGATCTTTTGGAATTACTTCAGGGCTTTTTAAAATTCTGATGAGTTGAACCGCAATATAAACTGCCAAAAAGGCTGTGTATTCATAGAAAAACCATGGGATATCTTGATTATCAAGGAATCTGAAGACTATGAAACACACCAAAAGAGCTATCAAACCAAGAGAAATCAAAACATTAAAAATCAATGAATGTTTCAGGATTTTAAGGAGATCGGCTCTGGTATTTATGCTAAGATTTAATCTTCCGAAATCAGAGAATCCACTGAAGAAAATGTAGGAAAATCGATAATTCAGACCGAATGTGAGGATATGTGGGAATTTAAAACAGCAATGGCTTTCAAGGTTCATGACATAAACAGCTTCTTTTTTTAGGAAGGACCAAAGTCTTATTGAAATGAAGAGATGGAGAGCGAATTGGAAAGAGCAAATCACAACCATACCTAGGAGATATAGGTAATATCCAATAAAAATGAACTTTATGATGAGGGCTATTAAACAGCATAAATCAAGGAGACACCAAAGGAAAATGAGGCATGAGATTGTGTTGAGATGCTTGTTTTTGAAGAGGAACCTGTTGACTGCAATCAAAAGGAAGGATAGAAAAACATAGGCTGACAAATAAGGTTTGTTGTCGTAATCAGTATCGAAGAAAATAATAGATCCGGCTGATTGTTTCAAAACTGATACAATAGAATTGTTTCCATTTGAAGTGATATTTAATATCTGTTTGAAATCTGCAGTGTTAGGAAAACAGTTGCCTTGATAAAGTATGTGGTCATCATCACATTGAATGCATTGGAGAGGATCATTTGGATTGCAACTTGTGCATTCTTGGGGAGTTAAGCATTGTTGACAGAGAGAATGATTGGCATAATAATTTTGAGGACACTTGTTAACGCAATCAGTGTTTAAAAGATAGGTACCCTGAATGCATGATGTGCAATTTGTATAATTGTTGACACAAGTGTTACAATTTTCGATGCAAACAAGAGGTACCAACATTAAATTCTGTGCTGTTTCGATTTGGCAACTATTATTGTCCCTTGTTGTGATTGTGAATGTTTTTGGCTGAGAATCTATATAATCTAAATTTCTAAAGCCTTGAATAACGACGGTGACTGTTGTATTTTCAGGTATATCCTCTTCAAATCCCCTTAATGTGATTCCTATCAGATCTGCAGTCGCACAAGTCATTTTAATTTGAGATTGACAAGAAATTTTTGTTAATGGAATTAGAAATTGCTCTCCTTCATCAATATTGATTGTTCCACTTTGGGGCACAGTCGCTCCTATTTTGAAGGTAACTGTGACATTGTTTGGTGCTCCAATATAATAATTTTGGAAAGAAGTTGTAAATAATGACATATTCATTGGCTGATAATTGGAAAAACCATATAGATCGACATAAAAGGCATATAGGATTGTTGTGAGATTATCGTTGATCATTAGTTTGAATGGAGAAGCATTCTCACCGACATTTGGGTTGTCGATTTCACTCATCATAATGGTGATTGTTGTGTTGAAATCCACATATTGACCTGAAAACATTGTAATAATTTGAGGAGTAACTAATGTCACATATTGTGGCATCAGTTGAGGGGAGTTTACAGAAAAAATGTTTCCTGAATTTATTCCCAAATTTGGAGGAAGTTCAATCGTGATTTTATCGTTGGGTTGTATTATATTGGCCAGAATGAACGATATATAATAAGATGTGGAAAAGCTAACTGTTTTGGAAATAGGAGTGACATTCCAATTAAATATTTGGCTTGTCTGTGATATTTCAACTGATAGTGGAGTTGAGAGATTGGCTCTAATCAAACCATTGGAATCTTTCAGGTATACATTAAAATTAGAAGTGTTGAGCACGAGATGAGGATTTCTGATATTTTTCACGATCACTGATAAAACGCTATCCGTTGGCATCTGGATGCTATTATTGTTTAAAGAAACATTGAAATATAGCGAATTTTGTGAGTACACACCCAATGTGGTTTGTGAATTGAGAGTTATTTGGGGTGCAGGTGTCAGAAATGGATAGATATATTCTGGTGGAAATTCAATCTCGATATTGTCTTGGTTGTATACAGTTGTGTCAATGGTAAAGAAAAATTGATAATTTGCGAAAGACATGCTCATTTGTGAATCCAACAAGATTTCTGCTTGGATTCCAGCTGGTTGAATGGGTGGATGAAGTGCTGATCCTGTGTCGACAATTAAATAATCGATTTTTGTTGTAATAGTGATATCTTGAGGCGAAGAGACAGATTTTGGAGTAATTATCTATACAAAACTTTTTTATAAAGAAAAATTAAGAAATTACTGAGTGTAATATGAAGGAAACCAAACTACTATCGGAAGTTCCAGTAAAACAACTAGAAAGGATGACAGATTGATTGACAATTGAAAAGCTGGAATAATTAGTAATTCCTCTCACAGGAGTTATGGTTTCTAATGATGATAAGTTAAAATTCAATGGAAAATCGATTTGTATTTCCCCTAATGAATTCAGTGGATTAGATTTCAAAAAACTTATCGTGCAATCAGAAATTTCGTCAACAATTGGAATTTGGAGAATAATTGAGATTTCTGAAATTACTCCAGGTCCGGTAAAATAAGTTAAGTTATTAGACTGTCTTTCAATCAAATTATCATTTTCATCAATTAATGTGATTTGGAAACTACTAGTTTCCATGACTGTACCAGGATTTACAATGTTATTCAGTGAGAAATCTATTGTATCTCCTTCTATGTAAAACTGATTAAAATGAGAGATTTTATAGAAAGAGGAATTATAAGAAAAAAGGCAAAAGCTGTTGTTCATATTTTTAATGGTGACCAAAGATGCATTTGATAAGTCTAAATTTAATTTTACTATAAAAAGAAATAAAAATATACTTTGTATTGGAAATTCTATTGGAAATTTAAGGAGCAAACTTGAATTTGGGTTCAAAAACGATAATGGTAGTATCGTGAAATTTAGTTCCGCAATCTGATTGACACTTCGAAGCGAACTTGTTATGAGTATTGCTTTTGGTGAATTGGGAGTGTACATTAGGTAAGAAGAATTTATATTTTGTAGCACATAACCTGAATTGGGATATAAAATATAGAAGTCAATTCCACTTTGCATCCCAACGGTATTTGGTGTTAGAAAACTATAAATTTCAAAAATCAAAGTTGTGTTAGGTTGAACGACTTCTTGAATTACGATTTCTAGAAGATTTAAAGTTGAAGTAATGGTTGGCGTTAAATTCAATCCCTTTTTTAAAAATCTTAGTTAAAATTATGTTTTTCTTTACCTTTGAAAATAATCCTTGGACTCCATCTGGAAGAGGGGATCTGATTGCATTTGCTGGAGCTTCGGGATTCAAAAAAGGGAAATATACATTAATTCTGAAGCCCGAACTCAATTGAATAGGACATAAAAACGCAAATGTAATAGTCGCCAATGAGGTTGTTGTATAATTGGAAAGTGATATATTTAGATCTAAAAAAAATATGAAATAAAATGGGTATAAAGTCTTTTACTATTGATAGGTAGGGGTTGAAGTGTTACCTGTGAACTATAATAGTAGGGGTCTCCATCTCCAATGAATGTAAACAAAAAATCACTTGTAAAATTGGAATCCCCTATGTGGTTATAACCTCCAATTTGGAAGTCAATGGACGAACTTTGGTTAACAGCAACGGATATTAAAATCGTATTAGTTGCTGTGAGTTGGTAGCATGTTGACCAAGAACAATAATAAGGCTTTGACATAATAAAATCTGAAGGAATTTGGATCGTAATTACAGTATTGTTTTGTTTTTGAGGGAGAACGCAATTGGACAGAAAAATGTCAAAAATTATCTGTGTAGAGTATATTTGATTTGGAGCGGCAGTAATTTCAATGACTGGTGTGGGCAATCCCGTTATAGGATTATGAAAAATGAAAAGGAAAAGAAAAGGACAAATAAACATTGCTGAATAATGAATAAAATGAATTGCTTAGAAAGCACCATTTTTTGAAGTTTTTATAGCAAAGCTTAATTTTCAGCCAAATTTTTTTTGTTGCTTTTTTCTCACCTTAATTAGAAAATAGTATGAACAGATATTTTGAAAAAAAAAATGTTAAATTTTTTAATCTATATAAAACGACCTATATAATGCTTAAAATTTCTGAATACATCATATAAATTAGATGCAAATGAACTTATCTATTGTTTTTGCTATTAAAAGGGAAAGTATTAAAACAAACCCTTAATTTTTTGAGACATGTTTTTCAAAAACTGCCTTTTATACTAATATGAATTTTTTACTTTCTTTGATCATTAATCTCGTTGAAGAATTAATGTCGATTTTTTAGCATAAATCTCTCGGATTCCATGAAAGCTATTTTTTTCTATTTTTTTTAAGTAGGACGGACCTTTTTTTAAAAAAAAACAAACAAAATTACCTATATATAAAACTTCTAGAAATTTCTTTTGTATTGAATTTTTTTTTTTAATTATTTTTGCTATTATTTTAATGGAGAGTGATAACTTTTCAGAAACTACCGTCACACAGACATCAAGAGTTCTTTTTTTGAAACCAGATGAAAACGAAAAAGAAGAAGAAAAGCTCAATTATAAAAAACTGAAGTCCAAACAAAAAAAAAACGTTATTTGGAGTGAAGACACCATAGACAATGAAAACATGAACAAATTAAAATCCAATAGTATTTAAAAAATGAAGTTTGAATAGTTTTAATTAATTTTAAGTTTGTTGCATCTACCATAAGCCCAAAGATGTTGAAAATCCATCATGTAGTAGCAGCACTTGTACAAGTGATGATGACGCAAATGAAATAGAACGCTCTAGAGAGACTAAGAAAAAACATAAACAAAAATGTTCTAAAAATAAAGAAAAAGAAAAAAAAGAGAAGTCTGAGGAGTCACAAAATTAAAATAAATCTCTATTTTTTTTTTTTCTCTCTATGTTTCCTTATAATTTAGAATGAGAAAAAAAAAATTTGGAAATTAATTTGAAAAAAAAATAAAGAGATTTTGTTTAAAAAAATAAATTCTGCCTTTATTTTTTGGAAAATGCTTTCTGTGAAAAAATATATATTTCAAATTATGAAAGTATTTTAAACAAAAAAAAAGGTTTAGTTTTTTTACATTTTTTGTTCTACAAATCAAATTCTTGCTTCATCATAAAAAATAAAATTTTTGCTTCAATGGATAAAAACTCATAAAATTCACAAAACATTAATAAATATCGCTCTTCTTCCAATTATTCTTTTATTCTGGATATGTTCTGTTTATTCGATTGATTTTGAATTGCGAGCTTTAGATTAAACCAAAAAACAAAAATGAAATAAAATTAGAAAAAAAAAACTAAAGGGAACTTGAGTTTGCAAAATATATTTCTCTCTTTTTAAATCATCAATGGCGTTGTTGAGTTTTTGAACCTCGGTTGCATAAGTATTGATCTGGTTTTTTTCTTTAAGAAAAAAAATTAATTCATCATCTCAAAAAACAGCTCACTGTTTTTTAATGTTTCTTGTAAGGTTTGATTGTCCCTCGTGAGATTTTCTATAAAAACTGAATTATTTCTATCTGATTCCTCCAAGCTTGACTCAAGAATACTTATTTTTTTTTGTCTCTCAAACACTTCATTCCGCATTGTTTCTTCATTTTTCAATGTTTCTTTTCTCAATCTTAAAAAAATCCGAAAAATTCATAAAAACTCAATTTTTTACTTTTCAATTTTTCCTTCGAAGTATATTTTGATTTTGTTCTTTTCATTGTCAAAATCGTTTCTCATCCTTTGCAATTCATTTGAATTGGCATTAGCTCTTTGTTTGACTTCCCCTTCCAAAGCTCTGATTTGTTGTTTCAAATCTCCAACAAACTCCTCCATATGTTTATTTTGCCCATTGGCATTATTCACTTGAATATTAGCTTTGAGGCAGGAATCTTCTAATTCTTTCATCTAGAAAAAATGCTAAGCTTTGTTTAGAAATCAATTAACATGAAAATGATCGGCTTCTCTTTGTTTTTTAAGATCCATGATTTCCAATTTCAAAGCCTCTGTGAATTTTTCATAGCGGCTCTCAATCTCTGCGATTTCTTTTCTGTTTTTATTGAGAAATTCATGTTTTTCCAAATCCGAATTCCTCAACTAAAAATGCTCTAAATAAAAAAAATATTATAGGAAAACTTTGGCTTCATAATTTATTCTGATCTCATCCATAGCTCGAGCTAAATAAACATTCTTTTTTTCCAATTCTCTCTTTTCATTTTCAAGTCTCACCTAAATCATTTTTTTTTCATTTAAGAGAAAATATTTGCAAGTTCACTTTTATCTGATCTATGTAGCTTTTCGAATAAAGAAACTGCTCAGAATTTCGATTAGGACTCATTTCATTTCTTTTTTCTGCGCTTAATCCTAAATCATCCACCATCTTCATTGGTCTTCTAGTCATACCTTCTATGCCATAATCCTGAGTCGGCTCATTATTGCTAATCGAAGGATTAGCTAACACCCTTTATTAATCCAATAAATTGATGAAAAAATAGAAATTTATAAGCAAACCTTGACCGAATCATTCCGGATGTCTGGGGTCTCCAAGTGGGTTCTTCTGTAGAAATGAATTCAGAAGAGTGATGATTTTGTTTGGCTGTCAAAGAGGAATATTTTGATCTGGGTTGGAATTTCTCGTAGCTTGATTGAAGATTCCTTTTGCTTCTTTCAAAAAGAGGCTCTAAAAACAAAACTTTTTGAATGATTTATTCTTCAGGAGTTACGATAATCTGTGGACATCTGTTTTCTCTCAAATCGGATTTTTTAACTGTTTATTTCAAATTCTTAAAAAAAGCAATTGACCAAACTTTTTAAAAAAATCGCACAGAAATTTAAATTTATTTCAAAATAAAATGAGTCAGGACCCTAAATGGAATCCCTCCTATCCACCAAACTATCAGCAACAACCACCGTACCAACAATATCAACAACCTCCACCATATCAACAACAACCGCCATATCAACAGCCTCCTTATCAACAGGCACCTCCTTACCAATTTAATCAAATGCAGTACCCACAAAATCCCAATTTCTTCCAAGGGGCACAACCGAACCAACAACCAGCAGTCATTCCAATGATGATCAATTACCCCCCTCCACAAGGAGGCCAACCATTTGGCTATCCAGGAGGTGGACAACAACCATTTTATCCACCACCTCAAGGGCCAATGGGATATGGACCACAACCTGGGCCAGGATACGGGTTTAATCAACAACCTCCAATTGGAATGACACAAGGACCACCCCCTCAGAATTTTGGATACCCTCCACCTGGACCAAATCAATATGAGTATGGACAGCAAGGGCTTCCTTTGCAACCTCCACAAAACTTTGGAATGCAAACGCAAGGGCCAGCGCCACAAAACTTTGGAATGCAAACACAAGGACCAGTTCCACAAAACTTTGGGCAAGGATTCCAAACGCAAGGACCTCCTCCACAAAACTATGGACAACAACCACCACCACAAGGATTTGGGCAAGGAATACAAACTCAAGGACCTCCTCCGCAAAACTATGGACAAGTCCCACCACAACAACAAGTCCCCCCACAACAACAAGTCCCACCACAACAACAAGTCCCACCACAACAACAAGTCCCACCACAACAAGGAAATCCAGGACCTCAACAGCAACCTTTCCATCAACAGCCTGTACAAGAAATTGGGCAAGTTAGTCCTTCTAAACAACAAAAAATTCCCACACAAATTAACCAACCACCCACAAATTTCCAGCCTCCACAAGACTTCCTCGCAAATCCAACAGAGGAAAGCAAACATGGTGGTCTCTACCCTGATTTACCACAAGATCGTCCAGATAATGAAAGTTTTGATATTGCATTAAAACTGCAAGGATTAACAATGGAGAAACCTCAACCCCAACAGATAGTTATTCAGCAGCCTGAAAAATTCGACAGTGAAGCTGAGAGACAAAGAAAACTAAATCTTTTATTGGGACTTGAAGAACCTGATCAAAATCCTAAGCCTGTAATCCAAATCCAGCAGAATATTTATGCAAATCCCCAGAACCTTCAACCTCAACCTCAACCACATTTTCAACCTCAACCTCATCTTCAAATTCAACCTCAACCTCATCTTCAACCTCAGCCTCACCCTCAACCTCAGCCTCAAACTAATTTTAATTTCCTGATGCCAGCAGGCCAACAAAATGTTGTCGTTGATGACCATTTGACCCTTCCAGAATTACCCCATTTCAATGAATTCAAGGAAATTTATGAAAACGCGAAGAAAACAGGCAAGAATTTCATCGATCCTGTTTTTCCACCTGAGAAAACCAGTCTAATGGAGAGAGATAACAGTGAAAAGACCTATGAATGGAAGGATTACCAATGGTTACGTCCTCGACAATTTTTGAAAGGCGAATATTTCGTTTTTAATTCTCCTGATCATTTAGTTAGTACTCGTACATTGAGACAATCTTGTATAAATGTGGCTCAGGGAGGTGAAAGTATTGAAATAGATGATATTTTCCAAGGTAGTTTGGGTGATTGTTATTTCCTATCCTGTTTGGGATCTTTGGCGGAAGTTCCAAAGAGAATCAGAGAGCTCTTCATTTCAAAGAAAGCCAATGATACTTGTGGTGTTTATTGTGTGAGGATTTGTCATGAGGGAATATGGAGAGCTGTGTATGTTGATGACCATTTCCCTTGTTATTCGGCGTCTCAAGGTCCTTGTTTTTCTAAGAGTAAGAAAGGGGAAAATGAACTTTGGGTGTTGATTTTAGAGAAGGCATGGGCTAAATTATTCAAAAATTATGAAAGGATCGAAGCGGGATTGACCAGAGAAGTTATGAGAGATTTGACTGGTGCTCCTACGAAGGTTGTTTGGAACGATGACGTGAATTTATGGAATGAAGTGATTACTGGAGAGAAAGAGGAATATACTATGACAGCAGGAACGAAAGATGAAGGGGATCTGACAACCACTAA
>Ga0302320_10013910_pt1 | contig 16711 bp, 8 predicted proteins | sample Bog_T0_3_FD_202130 | JGI IMG/M metagenome (GOLD analysis project Ga0302320, IMG submission 202130) | Peat permafrost microbial communities from Stordalen Mire near Abisko, Sweden - Bog_T0_3 | ecosystem: Environmental > Terrestrial > Soil > Wetlands > Peat | place: Sweden: Abisko, Stordalen Mire... | reverse complement strand
GTGACTTGGTTGTGAGACTTGTTCATGGCGGTCCCTTCGGGTTGGTTGAGTGGCGTAGCAACCACAACCTACCCGGCAGGGACGGCCGTTCATCAGGTCAGATCCACGGTCGGAGGGACATCACCGGGCCTCAGCGGCGCTGGTCGTGACTGAGTGGTTACTATGGGCGCCGGCGGTCACATGCGCCAAGTGCTATTGGCGACAGCTGGTGTGATCTTGTTCCTACTCGCCAGGCCATTCGCTCGATGGCTGGCATAGTGATCAATTCTTGCGTCCAGGGAATCTACGCGTCAAGCTCCCTGGACGCATAATTTCACCGTTCTTGGTTTATCTCAAAACGCCTGTGGCAGCTGTCGCAGTGATAGGTATGTGTATCGGGAGATACGGTTCCATCACGTCTCACGTAACCTGGTGAGCGCATTTCGTGACGCAGCACATTACGGAGCGGCTTCTGGCAAGCTGGACAATGTAGGATGTCCGGTTGTGGGCCTTCGATATTCGCCATTTGAAACCTCTGCTTACAAGGGTTGAATCCGCCTTGTCACTGCACATGTGGCGAAGGGCAGATGGTTCGAAGTTGACGCATAGATTCCGAATAGCTCGTTGGCACGTAACTGCGAATAGCGTCGATTTCTAGAGCGATTGAGGGCAGCCAGGTAACTTTTATGTGATTCCACGATGAGGCAGCGAGCGCCGCTCTCGCTGCCGTCATCTGGACGCCGACCATTTGCCGTGCAAGACCACGGAGGTCCGGGTCGCGGTCACACTCATTGATGACCTTCGTCAGGAGTCCCTTGAATCCGAGGAGTGCGAGGTTGTAGGGCATCATCATGTACCCGGTTTGGGTTCAAAGCGGTCAAGTTGAGGAAGGATCAGGCTATAGATAGCTGGTCCCACTAGCACGCCGAGCAGGAAATAAAGAGGGCTACCCGTCGGAAGATGAGCTGCGTAGCCTTGAGACACGTCGAAAGCGTAGGACATGAAAACCAGGGCGGAAAGCGATCCGAAGCCGGCAAATACGGACCATCCTGAGGCGATCTTGGGTATGTAAGTTGGCTTACCGAACAAGAATCCCAGGAAGCGAACCATCCATCCGTATGGACGAGATGCGAAAACCAAAAAGGCGATACAGAATGCCATCGCGACTAGCCAGGTCAGGAGTATGCCAATGCACAAACCGATTGATTCAATTGGGGTGGAAGTTGCAAACCATTGATCAAGGTCAAAGTACATTGGCTGTCCTGGTTTGCGATCCTATGATCATATCGGGAAAGGCCAAGCATGCAGTTGTCGCTGAATAAAAGGCCCACTCTGATGTCCGTCAGTCCCACGCGGATGAGGGCCATGGTCATCGGCACCCGTGTCGGTATCTGGCGCCAGGGCCATCGGGCCAGAAGGCATCAAAGGCTGTAGATACATGGTTGCCTCGCTTTGGTAATCATGATACGCAGTAAAATGCAGTGGAACTGGGAGATGACGAATTTTGAAAATGGTATCTCGCCGCAGTCATTGCGCATATTGAGCTACCACTCCGAAGCCAATCGATCAGTCGCCTCACTCCAGCCGGCTTCAATGAGCGCATCCCAGGCATCTAGGGCTAATCGGCGATTTACAAGATCTCCCACTTGGTCAGCTTCTTCTGCGAGTCTTCCGATGACCGTCATCACTTCTTTTCCTGATCTATGCATGTTCATTGGGGACGAGACGGCTTGATCAACAATGGTTTTTATGATTGTTGCCCATGGCAGTAACGACTCGGCAATGAGACAGGCGCCGAGAATCGGGTGTTGATCGATGGCAATTGATCGTGTTTTAGCCATGCGTGTTACAAACTCAGGATCGCGCATCAGTCGAGTCACGGCCTGTCGTGAATCCCAGACAGATCCGTCGCTGACATAGAAGACAGATGCGAGTTGTCGGGCAATGTTATCATCGCTGTCATTCGCCAGCTTGAGTGTTAGTTCGAGAATCCAATCCGGCCAGGTGTCCGTTGCAATTTCCCAGCCCTGAGGAGAGCCACGAAAGATAGCGACAATGACTTCAGCCATTGCGCCCTTTACGGGTAACGTGCAACGAGCTGGATCGAACTCGCTATCTATCTCGGTGATTCGACCGTCCATGCGCAATAAAACTCGATATCGGCCTGACTTGCCAAGAACCCAATCAAACTCTGAACTGCTCATAGCCAGTAGACGCGAGGTGGCTTCCTGCCGGTGCTGCGCTAGCCAGCGGAGCAACTCTGCTACATCCTCTTGAGCAGCAACTAGTGGATTTGATGACCAGTCGAGGATTGACCCATCGACGGCATCGGTATCAATGTTTCGGCAGGAATAGGCGGCTACAACACATGAGGCCAGCAGGTCTGGACGATGTTCATTTGCTGCCTCACGGATTCTTGCCCATATGCGGTGCCGAAGGGGTTCATTGTGGTGGGCTAGGGCTCCAAGCGCACGTATTGTGGCCATGGGAAGGTCTTCGCGTGACATTGCTAACTTTTCTTCTGTCTGATGACCTCCATTTGGTGCTGGAACTAGTGGTGTACTTGCCCATGCGCAGAGCGCTGCGATTAATTCTTCGGGCCATGCTAAACTTGGATTTTGATATACGCAATTTACAATGTACAGGGAGCAATCTGCCTGAGAAAGGGCGAGTGGTCTCGTTGTTACCGATATGATCTCTGCGCCAGTGAGACGGAGGTCTTCCGCAGTGCTGTTTGGCGGGTTCAACATTCCGCATATCATAGCCTCCGTCATTGCCGGCGGATCGCTTGCGGTAATGGATTCCATCAATGACAGGAAACGTTTAGGATTTGACGATGATTGCTGACGCAACTCAGCCGCATATGTATCAAGTGATCGTCTAGAAACGCGATTGTGACCAGTCTGCCGCGCGAAAATCTCTGGATTATCTCGAGCATTGTGAAATGCGCTACGCCATTCATTGTCGGTAAAGACTTTCACCTGCTCGGGTGATAAATCTGAACCAACAATTCCACCTACGCCACCCCAGGATGCCTGATAGGCTACCTGATCCGTATTGGCAAAGCGTGACTCAATGCCAGCCAGGTAATCTATGGTCGCTTGGTCTCGTTGTTCTAATGGAATGGCGTTGAGTAAAAACCAGGCAGTAGCTCCATGTCGTTGATCATCTTCCGGGAACCGTGGATCTAGAGTCTGTCGCAAGGTATTCTGGAGGATCTTCAATTTATCTGGTGCTGCATATGAAGCTAGATGCGAAATGAAGGGCGCCGAGTCCATCCAAGGTGGTTGATCATTGGCTGGATGAAACCAAGCTGCTGGGGAACGGATAAACCAGTCCATTGCAGCATTGGCTTGTATCTGATCATTGAAATGTGAAAGTTTGGCCGCGCGCAGGAGGAGGGTGCGATCCTGCCACCGTAGAGTTTCTGGAAAACGGGCTACCAGCTCGGACCATGCAATCTGCCTTTCCTCGAGAGCGCGTGCTACCGCGCCAGCGATCAGATCAATAATTCTGGACCACCAAGGGCCGTTCGAATTACGAATAGTACCTGATGGCCGTTGGCCAAGGGATACACCGCTCCATGGTATCCAGAGATGATCGAGTGCCTCACGTCCCTTCTCTGAAAAGGCTGGGACCGGGCCAAGTAGGCCGTGAAAGTATTCAGGATCTTGCCATTCATTGCGTAGTGGCTTTTGCAATAGTGTGGCTAAAGCTTGGGCTGCTCGGATCGGATGGCTTGCGATAAATTCTGGCCATGCAATGTGGGTTCCGTGGACCTCTGGCGCCTTGTCTAGAGCATCTAGCCAATGAGAAAATAATAAAACACTATCGACTTTGTGGCCGTCATACAGCAGGAAACTGATGTTGGTTATTGCTTCGGGGTCGATTTCTCTCCATGTGGTAATGATGCGTGCAACACCATCACCCCAAGTAGTTTTGACGCTTACCAAGGCTGAAATGGCAGCATTTCGTTTAGTGCTGTCCTGCCAAACCACCTTGAACCAGTCCTCAAGGGTGGCAAACCACAACGGTCGCGACCAACAGATTTGAACCAAGGCCATCTGCCAAGTAGTTGGATTATTTAGAAGTGAAATGACCATGGGGCGCATGCGCAGGCAGTCGGCAGACTCGTCGAGTGCGGCTAAACCTCGAAAAAGGCCGAGACGTGAGAGGGGTCGTAGAGAATTATCATTAGATAGGCGCGTAATGTCGTCGCGAAGACGTGTTCGGTCGCATAAGCCTGGAACAAGTAGTCGTAACCGATTTGCAGTTCGCTGGTCTTGGTCTGCTCTAGGACCTACAAGATCCTGGATGGATTGACCTGAATCTGCCGATCTAAGCCATCGATTCGCCAAATGATGATCAAGGAGGTTCTGATGGGACCACCGTAAGCGGCGCTTGCTGGTATCGTCCCAGATGAGTATTCCGAGTTCGACTAGGGCCTGTATCGATTGTGCTTCGTCCGGTGAGAGTGCGTCTATAGGAACTGACGTAGCATACTCGCGTTGACAGAATTCGGCACATTGATCAAGTGCGCTCATGCCTTGAGCGTCCTGTCCTTGCCGCCGAAGATCATCATGGACCCAGGTCTCCCAGGCGTGCATGAGACCGACCAGGTGTCGTACGCCTCTGAGGCGATGGATCTGCCCCTTCTTGGCAAGATTGACCACGAGTCGCAGACGTAATGGCCGACGAATCAGCTCAAGTATCCCTGGATCGAGGTCGTCAGGGGAGATGTGTAGCTTAGCAAGCGTCTCCTTGACTTCGTTTGTTGACAGATCAGCCACGGAAACGGCTCGTTCGGGACCATCGAATGGATTTCCTTCGGTATTTCGCCCGGCGATCCAGCCCATAATTCTGGGATCACGTAGATCGACGCTGCGACAGCCAATGACCGTGATGATGCGCAAGTCACGAGCTTGCCGTAGTAGATCTCCAACGATGCGCATCAAAGCCGGTGATGCCCAGACAGCTTGGTCAAGTTGATCGAGTACAAAGATTGGACGATCTGATTGCTCCTGCGAATAACGCACCAGAGCACATAGGGGGCGATCGCCTAGGCCAAGGGCAAGAAAGGGTTGTGCGGGGTTCAGGTCTACAATTGAAAGGGCAAGTATACCGCGCCGTGCGGGAAGTGTGTCGAGCAATGCAGCCAGTACCTCGCTCTTGCCTGCGCCACCTGGTCCATGTACGGCCACCACTCCACCCGTAACATTGAGCACCTCTATGCTCTTGATGACATCTAGCGTAGCGGAACGAGCGAGAGCGGGGAGTGAACCGCGTTGCCGTGAAACCGTGTCATTGAACGAGCGTGATGATTGACGCAGTCGTTCTGCCCATCCATTATCCCATGCTTCTAATGCTGTCGTGATACCATGCTTGGTAAGTTCTTCACGTAGATTGTGGGCAATCCAGGTGCGATTCCTAAAGCTCCATATACAAGTCAGAAGCGCACTCTTCAATTTCCCTGGTTCGGGGAAAAGGGCTACCCACTTCCTCGCGTCGACTTCCAGATCCTCAATCTGTGCAAAACCAACATCAATTCGCTTGAATAGCGCATGTCCAGATGATCGGTCCATGACGCCTGCAAACGCCTTGATCCAGGGATGCAGGCTACCTTCATCGATGCTCTTCCACCATTCATTTTCGCTCATCGTATTGGCGGTGATGGTTAATTTCTTGAGGATGGGGGCGGTCACGGCTGCCTGAAATCGAAAGCGGCGATTTGATGCCCCTTTTAGCCATAGCTGTGCATATGCTGGAACTCCTTTTTCCATCAGGCGTGGAAGGGTCCATGTCTCTTTGCTTGTTCCTGATTTGGCTTGAATACCCCATTCGATGCCATCTTCATAAACAACGAGATCTATCCCATCACCGGCTTGTCCATGATGCCAGGTGACAGAGTCGACTTTACCGAGCAATAGGCGAATCAATTGCAGCGCTACGAGTTCAGTCTCATAGGCAGTTCCCTTGGTATTGGACTCTCCACCTGAAGTCATCGGCATACCAACACTTTCACGTCTCACATGGCTTGAGAAAGATGCCATGAAAATCCTATTGAGGAAGCTAGACTTCCCTGGGGCCTGCCTACGCAAACGTCGCACTCCCGCAGGTGCCCCTCGGTGAGTCTTGAGCTATCGTGTGTGCGATGTATAGACCTGGAAGTGAGTCAGGGCGGCGAAGATAGCAGTGGCGGCCTACATTGCCCATGTGTACGTCGGGTGAACGCTTCGATCACAACGGGCATGGCTCAGTGGCAGCATCGGGTGCCAGGGCCATCGAGCCAGAAGCCATCAGGGGTTGTCGGCGCCATGTTGGAGCCTTTTGATCAGCTTGGAACAATCCATGCCTTCCTCATTTTGCACGTCACGCATCGCTTTCATTCGTTCTTGGGAAGTGCCGCCGCCATTGAGGAACCGTGTAAATTGATGCGCTTTTACAAAATCATAGACACTTGAATAGGTCGGGGGCTTTTTCGTGGGGTGCTGATACTTATTACGCATGCTCGACACTTCCGGCTGCTTTCTTCACAAAATTATAGCGAAAAGTCCGAAGGTTAATCGCGTTAAGGAGTTAAGCCGACGTTGATATTCCCAACGTTGTGATATGATCAAGGCTTCACTTGTCATCACCTGATAGCGGACGGCCGACTCTTTTAAATTTAGTATTTAACCGCTAAAAATGAGCAATTTCATCCTTTGCAAATGAGTTAAGTAGCACTTCTTCGAGACCGAAATAGGCGGAGATGAAAATCTAAGTCGAGATATCGCTTATGTGTCGAGGATACGTTATTAGCGCATGCACGGTAGATTGATTTCAAAAACATAGTACTCCCGGGATATGCGGTATTTGATTTTACTATTTTTGAAAGAGCAGCGGCAATTCTCTCTTTTACGTTATTAGGAAGATTTCCTAATAGCTCATCCATGCTGTTCAGGAAGTAATCCTTCATAAAATTACTCGACCGGGAAGGGGATGTGGTGAACGGGGAGGCATCTTCCCCATAACCCACTTTCGACCACGAGATTCCAGGGGGAGGATCTTTGCGTTCATTATCTTTATAAGAATTCGCAGCAGGCTATCCTCGGAGACCGTTTCTCGTTCTAATGCTCGGCGTCGACGTTCCGCGGGTGATGCTCGTCCTCTGCCGATCAGGCGAATGCCACGAGCATGCTCTAGCGATCGTCCTATATCCTGAATCGAGAAGCTACGTCCTTGGAATTCGTTCACCAATGACATTTCTACTGCGGTTTCGAGCTGAGCACTCATTCCAAAAATTATGTCGGTGGAGCGAGCTATTCGAATGCATTGTTCGAGAATTGGCACGATCGCCGGACCTGCGAGAAGGAGTTCGCCGGGTTGCGGCTCCATCAGCAGGTTCCAGACCTCATTCTGCCGTTGCATTTGGCGCGAGCGGTCATTGCGAGCGGCATGGTATCCTCGGGCGCCTGATTCGAGGCGATGCATCAGTGCTAACCAGTCAGATGGATTGCATGACGAATCACCCTCTTTGATGATTATTTTTGTTGGAAAAGATACCTGGATGGCTGACTGAACGTTCCGATCCGGTGGCCAGACTGAGAGGTCTCCTGCAAGCTTTTTGATCTGGCGTGAGTCGAACTGCGATAGAATTGAATCGCGAATGCGTCCAATGACGCGCCATCGTTGAATTCGGATACGATTAGGGAACTGCAGTTCTTCGGAATCCTCAAGGAATTTCCTAAGGAGTGCGCCCTCTAGCACATCCCACCATGCATCTTGAATCGTCTTTTCCGGTAATGATGACCAATCAATTTCACCGCGACCGGACTTCAATGCCTGCATTATGAACCAGTGTGGTGGATTTCTACCTGCAGTAATCCATTCCTCTGGCACTTGAAGAATTTCAGCAAGGGCTGGCACGCGCTTTGACGGAATGCCATCGGCCCAATTGTCCAGGCTGGTAATCGATACGCCCATGGCCTTTGCGAGCGCCTTGCGAGTCAGCCCGATCCGATCCCGGGCGACCTCGACGCGCTTCATGTCTTGCTGCTTCATCATAGGGCTGGAAGCCTGACGCTGGAGGAGACACGGGCAACAGCGCAAAAGCAGTGATCCATAAGCGCCTGCGGCAATGATCCTTATAGTTAACTGCGGCATAAACACCAACCTCATTGCGGCATAAACACCAACCCGGGTGCGGCATGGAAGCCAACTCCCATGCGGCATCGGGTCCATCCACGGAGATTTGCACATCGCCACACCTGGCCCTGAACTAGATGCGGTATGCCCTCGGGCTTACTGCGTCGCAACTCAGGCGGTGCCCTCATGGCCGAGCCCACGTTTACCTCTTCACTCATCAGCCGCGACGAACAGGGTCGCTGGCTCGTCGGTACCCGCGAGGGATGGGTGTACGACCTTGAGGTCTACCAGAATTACTTTTGCGCAACCTTCTTCAACGGCGTAGACTTCGTCACCTTCGACCACACGCAGCTTCCGCAATTGGCGAAGTTCGTCACCGACACGGCCAAGGTCTTGATCGGCTACAATAATTTCCAGTATGACGATCCCATCTTGCGTGAGATTGTCGCCAGTCCCGACCGCGTCACTACTGCAGACTTGTTCGCGTTGAGCGGGCTGCTCATCAGCGATTATAAAGCCCTTGCTCCTGAACAAATCAAGCGCCGCAACAATCTGATCTACGCGCGTTGCTGGTGGTCCTACAGCATTGACCTGTATCAGATCAACAATGGCAAGGGCTCCCTCAAGGAGCACCAGTGCCGGCTGGGCCTGCCAATTGTAGCAGATAGCCCTGTTCCCTTTGATCTCCCTGTGGCAGATGCGGACATCCCGTTGATCCTCAAGTACAACAAAAACGACGTGATCAGCACGTCGTATCTTCTCGAATCGTCGCGCGAGCTGATCGAAATCCGCTACAAGCTGAATGCTGATTACGACCTTGGTCATGGCATCTTCGCCATGAGCGAGGCCAAGATTGCTGAACACTACATGCTGACACGCTATGAGCGTCGTACCGGCATGCACCGCTCCGCGCTCAAGAAGCTCGCAGGTGTTTCGAAGAACAACTCTGCCGCTTCATTCAGCATTGCCGATCTGCTCCCGGCAGTGGTGAACTTTGACACCTATCAGTTCGAAACAGCCTTCCAGAGCCTGAAGTGGGGGCGCATCGATCGCACACCCAAGGGTGTGCTGCAGCTCGTTACCGACCTGCCGGGCAATCAGATCACGATCGAGGGGATCACACTCACCTTCGGCCGCGGCGGTCTCCATTCCGATGATGAACCTGGAATCTTCCATGCAGATGAAGAAAGTGAACTGTGGGATGTTGATGCCGCGTCGTACTACCCGTCGATGATGATCGCCTACGGTTACAAGCCGAGCCACTTCTTGTCCGTCTTCATCGAGGAATTGACCATCCTCCGAAATCGCCGCCTCGCGGCCAAGGCAGCGAAGGATAAGCTCACGGCGAACGCGCTGAAGATCGTGATCAACGCGATCTTCGGGAAGCTCGGGGACATGTTTAGCACGCTGCGTGACGATCGCGCTTGCATGCAGGTGACGATCGGCGGTCAGGTCCTGCTCTTGATGCTCATCGAGGCGGTGACGGTTGCCGGCGCCACGGTGCTCTCCGCGAACACCGACGGATTGATGCTGCGTGTGCCCAAGGTGCATGCCGAAGCGGTCTATACATCGCTGCGTGCCTGGGAACAGCGTACCAAGATCACGATTGAAGAACAGGGTTACCGGCTTTTCGCACGGCGGGATGTGAACAACTACATTGCCGTGTCGAGTAATCTTGACGACCAGCAAATGTACGATGTGAAGACAAAGGGGTCCTACAACGCCGATGCAGCGAAGCAGTCTGGACGCATCATTGCTCTCGCTGTCCAGGAGCATCTGCGCACCGGTAAATCGGTGAAGGACATCATCGATGGGCACAAGCACGCTTCAGACTTCCTGCTGTACCAGCGTGCTCAGTCCGATGGCCACTTCGAATTCAAGGGCGCACAGCTGTCGAAGACGATTCGCTGGTACGTGCCGATCAGCACCACCGACGGTTCTGCCATCGAACGCGTCGGTGCCTCAGGAACAAGGCGCACGACGGTTCCCCATGCCCACCGCGCCACGCTCGCACTCGAGCTGCCAACGAACTATGGCGTGGATGACCTCCCGGGCCTCGACCGCAGCTACTACGTCGAACAGGCACAGAAGCTGCTGAACAGCGCGCTGGCCAGCGTTGAGGTGGATCGTGGCACCCAGCAGGCGCGCACGCTCCAGGCTATGGGTCTCACCCTGCTCCCGCAGCGCAATGGGAAAAATCCCACCGGAATCGCGCTCGACGATCTCGGTCGCATCCAGGAAATCGCCGATAAGTGCAGTGAGCGCTGGGCGGTCGTCACCGGCGCTGGCACGCAGGTCTTGACCCTCGACATCGACAATTTGCCATCTCTTGACCCCAAGTTTCTGGCCATCATCCAGCAGTGTCCCTCCCTGACGACCTGGCACGGCGCGGCAACCGCCGATGAAGTGCGCGCAGGCCGCAAGCGTGGAGCCATCCATTTCCACTATGACGGCCTGGATGCTCGCATTGGCACCCGCGCGACCAAGGCATGGGTCGACAAGTGTGGCTTCGAGGTCGCCTTCGGGAAGAAGGTGCAGACCGTCATCGGCCAGCACCTCGACGATCTCGATGACTACGTCCAGGACGGTGCGCTCGCCGAGGCACCGGCCGAGCTGATCGAGTATCTCGGCCTGCGTATCGGCATGCCGCGCAAGAGCAATAAGACGACCGCTGAGCCCACCGATGAGGGGGACATCGAGATCCTGCGCCAAGCTGTTGATGCTGTGCTCGGGGCGGGGTGGGGTAGTCCCTTCCAGTCTCGTGATGGTAATCGCGGGATTGATGGTGTCACGCCCGGTCACAGCTCACGCATGCGCTTCGGTGTCCAGAAAGGCCGCGTCTGGGGTCACTCCTTCCATGTCTCCTACGACACCCGCGGCACCGTCGCTATGGTGCAGGCCGAGTACGACCAGCGTCGCCCTGATCCGGGTGGCCCCAGTGGTAACAGGGGTCCTGATGAATCTGGTGGCCCCGGCGGCCTCGGCGGCCCCGGTACAGCAGGGGATGGTGGTCCCAATGGCGTCAAGCCTGGTCCGCACCATGAAGGAGTTGAGCCTCTCGATTCATCCGATGTCCCTCCGCCGCCAACGGAGGAAGATGAGCGCACGGCCAAGGACTGCGAGGAGGCGTTTGGTCAGATTCCCGCCATCGGGGTGGTGATCGGCACGACGGGCACAGGTAAATCTTACCAGGCGAGCAAGCGTGCCATCGAGCGCCACGATCTTGGTGAGTGCACCCTCTTGATTGCTCAAGATAAAGAGGCCATCGAGCAGATGCGCCGTTATGTGCTGGATCACTGGACCAGCGCCTGCCGCGATCCGAAGGATCTGCACATGCAGATCCTGATCAGCACGAGTGCCAATGAAGAAGCCGAAGATAGCGATGAAGGCGCGAATGCTTCCTCCGGGAAGAGCAGCATCAACGACAACACCCTAATCGTGATAACGCACCATCACTTCGCATCACGGAAGCCACTGACGACGAAGTTGTACTCGGCCCTCCACTGGGTTGCTGAGCGACATGCCGAGGTCATCCTCGACGAGGCAGATCTGTACATTGAGCGGCAGAACCATCACCTGCAGCTTGAGGCGCGTTACTCCATGATCGGGGGCAAGGAGCACGGTCAGTGGACTCGAGCTACTCACTGCCCGAGCGCGAAGGGTTCATTCCGCTGTAAGGGTTGCACCAAGCGCGGTGGTGGCCGGGTCGTCAATATGCAGACCCACTACGCCTTCCGTTCGCAGCTGCATGTATTGCCCAGCCAGTTCAAAGAGCTAGCGCCGGAGGAGTTCGAGATCCTGCCGGAGAATCTCCCTGTCGACCAGACGATTGACCTGCCAAATCTCAATCTCCGCCTCTCGAGCCTTTCGCAGACCCAGGGGTATCTCCAGCAGCGTGAATTCAGCCGCAAGCCGGAGATCCTCCGCAAGGACGAGGAGAAGCTCACCCCGAAGCAGGAGATGCTGCGCTACTTGCGTGATCTGATCGAGTGCTCGCATATGCCGACGCAGGCTGATCCTCGTCTGGTCGACGACAAAAAACAAATTGTCGAATTCGATCCGCAGGAGCAGGCAAATTGCCAGGGTGCAGATGGTAAGCCCCTCCTCGACAGCGATAAGTCAGCCGCCTGGCAGTTCCCGTATTTCCAATGCAAGACGCGCTTTCTGCTGCTATACGATCGCGCCGCCATGTTCTTTATGATGCGGTCAGCGAGCCGCGTCATCGTCATGTCGGCGACCATCAGTGACCAGAACCTCGCGTTCCTGCGGGACTGCGCCAATGGCAAGCCGGTCGTGGTAGTGACGATCCCCGCACCCATTCGTGTACCACTCGATCAGGTGGTGATCATTGGCCACCAGGCGCGTGCGGAGTGGATGAAGCCGCTCGGTGAGCGTGCGGCCAAGGCTATGGGCTGCAATTACAACGACGTCGGCCTCAGCAACCGCACCGCCATAGAGCGCCTCGGGAACGCATTGTCGGCTGCGGGGAAGCGTCCGTTGGTGTTTATGCCGACAAAGGAGGATGCCTCTAAATTGTTCCGCTGCACCAAGGAGCGTGGCTGGAACTTCTACATCGAAGGCGAGCACCACATGCACAGCGGGCAGGCAGTTGCCGAGACGCAGGCGACCGATGGCTCCATGGCGCTGCTCTCCTATTCCCGCAGCAGCCTTGGCACCGGTGCGAACCTCCCTCAGTATGACGTGGTGGTCGTCGACGGGACGGTCCGTCGTCCGCATTACGTGTTCAACCCGGCCCTGAAGACCGAGGATGCCTACCTTGAAGCCCAGGAATCTGACCGGGTGCGCGTCATGGTCCAGAACGTCGGCCGCATCCTGCGCGGCTCCGGGGTCAAGTATGTCTTCGTGGTGGGGATCTCGCCCGCGCAGTTGACGAAGATGGCCATGGAAGTCGAACGTTTGGCAAAAACCAAAACCGCATCCTGGCTCACGGGGGACGATACCGTCGTGGCTATGGCGGCACTTGTCGCCAGCGTCAAGGCCGGGCACCTGGTGATCCCGGAGATCCCGGCCGAGGAGCCCAAGACCCGTGAGCAGAAGAGCCGGAAGCAGCGCGCCAAGGAGGACGCTGCCGGGGAGGGGCCGGAGATGACCCCCGGCGACACTTTCGCCAAGGCAGTCGCCACCGTTGAGGAGATGGCGCGGCAGGGGAAGTCGTGGCGCGTAGCTTCACGGGCGGTCAATGCAGCCCGCCTGGTGCCGTCCCTCCGGGCCATGCTGAAGAGCGCCTACGAGGCGGCGTATGCCTCCAGGAAGGCGGAAGAGGCGCCTGAGGCCAGTTCGGTACCGGAATCGAAGTCTGAGGCTGCTGGAGCACCGGAGGAGCCAGATGAAGCGCCGAAGGAAGCATATCTATAGCGTTCCACAACCGTCCCTGAGTTATTGGTCATAGCGGCGACGCTATATACCCTGTTGCTGTGCAGGTAGTTGGTATTGGTTGGACCGCCCGAGTCGGATATGATGGCAAGCGGTTCGTCCACATAGGTCGAATAGACATACCGATTTGCCAGAACTGGAGCCGTCAAACTGGCGATTACTCCCGTCGTTGAGACATTGCTGAAGACTACAGTTGACGTGGCCGAGTTCGTGTGACTGCAGACCGCCAAGCCTATGTATGCAGGGCTCGCCATGGTGATCGAATCACTGCCGATCTTGGTCCAGGTGACACCATCCGGGGACGAATAACCCGTAAAGGTTGACCCGGCGCGGATGACCCGAACCCAATAGGGGGCTGGAGTGGAACCTGTATTGGTGTTGATGCTCGATCCGCCAGTAGTCTGCCGGCTCTGGAAGGCTTCGCCATTGCCGGGCGATACAGCCATGAAGGCATGCGTCGAACCAGCAGCGAGGGATTCTCGGACCATTACCCCCGCCTTGGCCCAGGGGTCAGACGCCGTCTGTGAGGCCACATAAGCGGTGATGCTGCCATCTCCTGCCAATGTCTGGTAGGCAAACTGGAACTGATCGGCGCTGTTCCAGATATCAACTCCGGAACCGGTGATGGTGTACGTCCCGGGACCGCTGACCGCGAAGGATCCGGCGATCGACGGACCGCCGATATCCTGGTTCTGGAAGCCCGATGCCTGATATTCGGCAATGTTCTGGGCTCCATCATGGACAAACGTCGTCGTACCGCTGGCCGAGGTCTTCCCGAGGCGCCGACCCAGGGCGTCATAGACATACCCGGTGGTCACCCCGTTCTGGGATGCCGTTGCCAACCGGTTCTCCTCATCCCAGGTATAGGTCGGCGCCGATCCGGCGAGCACTTCAATGCCGCTGATCTTGGCATTGTCGACGACCGTCGAGAAGCCGATCACGATGGTCCCGCCGCTGGTGGCCGTGGTCGTGAAGCTCTTGGCGATGGCCGTCAGCGGCGCGCCTGCAGCGGCAATGATGTCGAAGTCATTGAGGACAGGTGCGCCGTTGATCGTGACGTTGAAGATGCGCTGGCCGACGGTGGTCCAGTAGAACTCGGCGAAGTGCAGGCGGACCGTATAGGTTGCTCCCGCCGTCAGGCCGGGGAGTGTGTAGCTGAACGATCCTGCCCCATTCGCATAGCGCTCGCTCTGATAGACAGCCTGGGGGGCAGGATTTGCAACACCGGTAACCGAGATGGCATTCGACGTTGATGCAGAAGCACCGCCGGTGAAGTCGGTGTCCGCAATATAGGACCCGGCTGCTCCCCCGCCGGCATTAATCTGAAAGACCGCCTGAGTGGGAATGATACTCGTCAGATTGCCTTTAGTGTCATAGCCCAGGCTCTGCGGTGATCCGGTACCGGGGGTGATTCCCGTGGTCTCATGGACAGACGAATGGGTCCGGGTCTGGCTGAAGGCATTAGGTCCGGTCCTAGCCGTTGAGTTCCAGTCGCCAACCAAGCTCAACGTCCAGATCTGCGATTCGATGCCATCCCGCTGCCAGCCGGTAACACGATTTTCGGTGTCGAAGGCATAGCTCTCATTCTCCGCCGCGTAGAGGCCGTTGGCTTCCAGGGTGACATTCTTATCGGAATCATAGGAATAGGTGTAGCTGGTGACGCCCGGAACTTGGATGGAGGCCAACAAGTTATCCGCCCGGTAGGTCCTGCTCTCGGTTAGGCTATTGCCCAAGGCGGTGCTCGTCCGACGCATGCCGTTGTCGTAGGTGATGGCGCTAGCGATGGCATTCCCACCATAGGCAACGCTCGACATCTGGTTGCGATTGGTGAAGGCGCGGGCGACTGGCGTCCCGTCAGGATAGGTCACCCCGGTCTGACGATTGGCAGCGTCGTAGGTATACGTGAGCGAATTTGTAACCCCGTTGACCGTCTGCGTTTCAGAGGTAAGCCGGCCAGCCTTCTCGCCACCCCCCGTATATGACCGCGTGACCGCAGTCCCGTAGTGGCTGCTCGTCGCATTGATGAGCCTGCTTGCCGGATCATAGCCGAAGCTGTCTGCCATACCGTCACCATACAACCTACCAGTTAGGCGGCTGGCCATGTCATAGACGTAGGACGTCAGGAGCGCGACCTGATCGGTTCGAGTGGTCAGCCGTCGTGCGGCATCATAGGTGTAGACACGCTGATCCAATGGAGGCGTGGTCGGCGATCCCGGTGTCGCCATGCCAGGGGGGTAGGTCTCGCTCAGGATCAGATTGCGCGCATCGAACGTGTAAGTAGTGATGCCGCCCTGCGCATCGGTTATGGTCTGGAGATTGCTCGTCGGGTCATAGGCAAACTGGGTCAACCCGCTCAGGCTGTCGGTGGAACTGACCTTGCGATCCCGCGCATCGAATGCCATGGTTGTCATGTGGCCCAGGCCATCAGTAGTCGAGACCACGTTGCTATTGAAATCATACCCGGTTAGTGTCACAACGCTGGTCGTATCGGTACACTGAATGCGCCGGTTACGGCTATCGTATAGGCAGTCCTGGCCGACGGCATTGGGGTCGCGGACTGAGATGATATCACCATTGGCATCGAAGGAATGGGTGGTGCTTTGGCCAAGCTGGTCGGTGCTGGTCCTGGTCCATCCCGCGCTATCCTGTGCTATGGATGTACTGTGGCCGAGGGCATCAGTGACAGTAGTGTCGAGGAGCCCATTGGCATCTACCACGTCGTAGGTCGTCGTGGTGGCATTGCCATTGCCGTCGATGACACGAACGATCCGGCCAGTACCATCGTAAATCGTCCAGGTGGGCTCGCCAACGGGGTTGATGGCTACTAAAGCTCTGCCTGCCGCGTTGGTTCCGAAGTTGAGTCCAGTCAGATAGGGGGCGACGCTGTTGGGATCGGACGGGTTGGAGAGCCCGAGAGCATCGCCGAGGTTGTCGTCATAGCGAAAGGTCGTAGTTAGGCCCTCGCTGGAAGGAATGCCATTCTGCCCGGCGATCGGTGGGTTGTTGGGGTCGATGGTGCCGAGAGGCTGCAACCAGACCGTGCGGAAGCTACCGCTACCAGCGTGGGGCCATCTGCATCACCTCGAACAAGGCGGTGAAAGAATGGCCGGACATGCTGGCAGGGGATGAGGTGATCACCTCCGCCATCCTGGACCGGCTCCTGCACGCCAGTCATGTCCTGAACATCCGGGGACGCAGCTATCGGCTCAAGGAG
>Ga0302320_10013909_pt1 | contig 16711 bp, 14 predicted proteins | sample Bog_T0_3_FD_202130 | JGI IMG/M metagenome (GOLD analysis project Ga0302320, IMG submission 202130) | Peat permafrost microbial communities from Stordalen Mire near Abisko, Sweden - Bog_T0_3 | ecosystem: Environmental > Terrestrial > Soil > Wetlands > Peat | place: Sweden: Abisko, Stordalen Mire... | reverse complement strand
ATCCTCCAGCAATGCGTTGGCGAGGATGGCCGTGATTCTGCGGCTGTTCCAGTTCATGTCGCTCCCCTTCCCTACTTTCCCGCGCCCAGTTCGCCGAGCCGCGCCTTGGATTTCTCAATCAGCGACTCCAACTCCACGCGGCGTGTCCGCAGACCTTCGACGACCTTTGCCGGAGCCTTGGCGAGAAATCCCTGGTTGCCGAGCTGGTTGCCGTTGCGGAGGAACTCGCCTTCGAGCTTTTCGAGTTCCTTGGCGGTGCGTGCGGTTTCGGCCTCCACGTCGATTTTCTGCTCATAGACCAGGCGCACCTCGAAGCGCGCGGTGGCGCGTGCGTTGGTGGCTTTGGCCAGCGATTCATCGACAAATGTCAATGTAGAAACAGTGGCCAGCCGCTCGATCGCGACAGTATTGGCCGCAAGCAGGGCGCGGACCTCCGGGTTGGCGAAGACCTCGATGGGCAGGGCCTCTTTCTGCGCGACCTTCAACTCGGCGCGCACGTTGCGCACCGCGACGATCAGGTCCTCGAGTATCGCCATGTCGCGCTCGGCATCGGGGTTGAGCTGGGCGGCGTCGGTTGTGGGATAGGCGGCCAGCGCAATGGACTTGAGCGGCGTTTTGCCATCGTAGACCGCGCTCCAGATCTCCTCGGTGATGAATGGCATGAAGGGCGCCAGCATACGCAGTGCGCCCTCGAAGACGCGCACCACGTTGGCAAAAGCGGCGCGAGCTTCCTGGCGATCCGGCGAGAGCAGACGCGGCTTGAGCAACTCGACATACCAGTCGCAATACTCGCCCCAGAAGAAGTGATAGACCACGTGCGCGGCCTCGTGGAAGCGGTACTCACCGAGCGCCGAGGAAACTTCGCCGGCGACGCGATTGAAGCGCGAGAGAATCCATCGGTCCTCGAGGGTGACGGCGGCGAAACCTTGCAGGCCGACGGCGTCCCTGGGATTGGCCGTGGCGGTGAATTCCTCGAGCGACCAGACATTCTGTTCGGTTGCGCGGTCCACGTTCATAAAGAGGAAACGGGCGGCGTTCCAGATCTTGTTGGCGAAGGCGCGATAACTTTCGGTGCGGCTCTCACTGAAGGCGATGTCGGTGCCGGGAGCGGCCATGGCGGCCAGGGTGAAGCGCGCCGCGTCGGTGCCGAACTTTTCGATGACGCCGATAGGATCGACGACGTTGCCCTTGGTCTTGGACATCTTCTGGCGGTCGGCGTCGCGCACCAGGGCGTGGATGTAAACCTCGCGGAAAGGGACGATGTCGCGCTTGTCGGGCTTCTGCTCATCCATCAGGTGACAGCCCAGCATGATCATGCGGGCGACCCAGAAGAAGAGAATGTCAAAGCCGGTGACCAGGGTTGAGGTGGGATAGAAGGCATCGCATTCGGCGGTCTTCTCCGGCCAGCCGAGAGCCGAGAACGGAAGCAGACCGGAGCTGAACCAGGTGTCCAGCACGTCGGTATCCTGCTCGATGTTGGCGCTGCCGCAATGGGAGCAGTGGGTTGGATTGGCGCGCTCGACGGTGATGCCGTGACAGTCGGCGCAGTGCCACGCCGGAATGCGATGGCCCCACCAGAGCTGGCGCGAGATGCACCAGTCGTGGATGTTCTCCATCCACTGCAGGTAGATCGCCTTGTAGTTTTCCGGCGTGAACTTGATGCGCCCGTCGTTCACCACATCGCGCGCGACCTGCGCCAGCGACGGGCGGCCGTCGTTGGTCTGCCGGTTGACGGCGAGGAACCACTGGGTGGAGACTCGCGGTTCGACCACGGTCTTGCAGCGGTCGCACTTGCCGAGCGGCACCAGGTAATCCTTCACGCTGACCAGCGCACCGCTGGACTCGAGATCGGCGACGACGCGCTCGCGTGCAGCGTAGCGCTCGAGCCCCTGGTAGGGGCCGGCGTTTTCGTTCATGTGCGCGCTCTCGTCCATGATGACGAGCTCTTCGAGTCCGTGGCGCTTACCGGCTTCGAAGTCGTTGGGATCGTGGGCGGGTGTGACCTTGACGGCTCCGGTGCCGAATTCGGGCTGGGCAAGCTCGTCGAGAATAATTGGAATCTCGCGGCCCACGAGGGGCAGTTTCACCTTCCTGCCGTGCAGATGGGTGTAGCGCTCATCGCGCGGATTGACGGCGACGGCGGTGTCGCCGAGCATGGTCTCCGGACGCGTGGTGGCGACGACGATGGATTCGCCAGGGAGTCCGGCGACGGGATAGCGGATTTCCCAGAGCTTGCCCTGGGTGTCCTCGTGGACGACTTCGAGATCGCTGAGGGCGGTGAGGCAGCGCGGGCACCAATTGACGATGTAGGCGCCGCGATAGATGAGACCTTCTTCCCAAAAGCGCACAAACGCCTCGCGCACGGCGCGCGAGAGATGTTCGTCCATGGTGAAGAACTCGCGCGACCAGTCGACGGAGTCGCCGAGGCGCTTCATCTGTTCGAGGATGTATCCGCCGTATTGCTCCTTCCATTGCCAGACGCGCTGGAGGAAGGCTTCGCGGCCAATGTCCTGGCGCTTCTTGCCCTCGCTGGCGAGCTGGCGCTCCACCATCATCTGGGTGGCGATGCCGGCGTGATCGGTCCCGGGGAGCCACATGGAATCCTTGCCCAGCATGCGCTGCCAGCGGGCGAGGATGTCCATCTCGGTGTGGTTGAGCATGTGTCCCATGTGCAGGCGGCCGGTGACGTTGGGCGGGGGCAACAGGAGAGCATAGACATTGGAGCCGTCGGCAGGGGTTGGGGTATGGAATAGATTTTCGCGGACCCAGTATTCGGCCCAGCGCTTTTCAATCTCGGCGGGATCGTAAGCCTTTGGCAGTTCGTGCGGCATAAGACGGAAATTTCCTCAGCTTGGAAACTTCAAGTTTATCAGAGCGAAACAGGAGCGCATTTGGGAGGGAGGCGAATGGGCGCCGAGGGGAGAAAAGGGAAGCGAGCCGGACGCCGGGGGCAGGCGACTGCGGGGCGGCAGGCTGCGGGGTGGGAGTAGTGGTCGGCACAGCCGAGTGTCAGTGCGAACGTCGGGCGCACCGGGCCAGGTGAGCAATGTTAAACAGACTCCCTGCAACGCTCTTGGTAACGTCGGAGGAGCTTGTCAGAGGGGCATTTATGATAACCGCTACCGAGGAAATTGGGCTTACAGAACTGCTGCACGGGAAAAACGTCCACACCAACCTGGGAGTTGCCAAACTGGTTGAGTACGCACTGGCGCGCCGCGAAGGCGTGCTGGCAGACAATGGCGGGCTGAACTGCCTGACTGGAAAGCGGACGGGCCGCTCTCCGAAAGACCGCTTCATCGTCAAAGACGCCGCCGCCAGCCACGTGGATTGGAACGAAATCAATCAACCATGCAGCGAGGAACTGTTCGACGCCATCCTCGCCAAGGCGTTCCACTACCTGCAGGACCGCGAACTGTTTGTGCAGGAACTTTTTGCGGGCGCCGAACCGGCATTCCGCATGAAGGTTCGCTTTATCAACGAATACGCATGGCACAACATGTTCGTGTTGAATCAGTTTGTGCGACCCACTGCGGGCGAGCGTGCGAGTTTTACCGCGGACTTCACTGAAATCTGCGTCCCAGGGTTAAAGCTTGACCCCAAGGTGGACGGCACGTTTTCCGACGCTTTCATCGGAGTGAATTTTACCCGTCGCATCGTGCTGATCGTTGGCACCGGGTACGCGGGCGAGATGAAGAAGTCGATCTTTGCGTGTCTGAATTGCATCCTGCCGCAGAAGAATGTTTTCCCCATGCACTGCTCGGCCAACATTGGAGCCAATGGCGGCACCGCATTGTTCTTCGGCCTTTCCGGTACCGGCAAGACTACGCTGTCGGCGGACCCAACCCGGCGCCTGATCGGCGATGACGAGCACGGCTGGAGCGATCAAGGCATCTTCAACTTCGAGGGCGGCTGCTATGCCAAGTGCATCAAGCTGTCGGAGAAAGACGAACCCCAGATATGGAACGCGCTGCGCTTTGGCGCGGTACTGGAAAACGTGGTGCTCGACGAGAATCGCCACCCCGACTACGACGACGCCAGCATTACGGAAAACACCCGCGCCAACTACCCGGTGGAGTTCATCGAGGGCGCGGTAATTCCCAGCGTCGGCGGGCTTCCGAAGGCCGTATTGTTTCTGACCGCGGACGCGTTCGGCGTGCTGCCGCCGATCTCCAAGCTGACTCCCGAACAGGCGATGTTCCACTTCGTGAGCGGTTACACAGCGAAGGTTGCGGGCACGGAAGTGGGCATCAAGGAGCCGGAGGCAACGTTCTCGACGTGCTTCGGAGCGCCTTTCATGCTGGAGGCTCCGCGGGTTTACGCCGAACTGCTGCACAAGAGACTGAAGGAACACGCGTGCGAGATCTGGCTGGTGAACACCGGATGGCAGGGCGGCAAGTATGGAGTGGGCAAGCGCATGGCGATCCCTTATACCCGGCTGATGGTGTCAGCCGCAGTGGAAGGCAAGCTGAAAAATGTCGAATTCGTGACCGAGCCCGCCTTCGGCCTGGCGGTGCCCAAGCATGTTCCGGGGGTGCCGGACGAAGTCTTGATGCCGCGCGACTCCTGGGCGGACAAGGCGGAGTACGACAAGACCGCTGCGCATCTGGCCGAGCTGTTCGAGAAGAACATCCAGAAGTTCGATGTGTCGGAACAGGTGCGTAACGCCGGGCCGAAGGCTGCGAAGAAATAACCGGCGAGGTCTGGCTCGGGGTGCGTCGCAGGCGGCCGGCGGTTCAGCTTCCTGATGACTCCTTCGGGCTGGGGTTGTGCCAGCCGCCGCCTGAGGTGATGAGGGTGGCGGCTTCTTTTGGTCCCCATCCGAAGCGCTTGTAGGGAAGCACACGTGGGTGGTTCTTCAGGACCGGATCGACGACTGCCCAAGCGGCTTCGACCGCGTCCTCGCGGGTGAACAGGGCTCCGTCGCCGATCATGGCGTCGCCCAGGAGGCGCTCGTAGGGCGCTTCTTCGTCCGACCATTCTTCGAACAGGTAGAGCTCCCGCTGCTGCCCGACGTACTCCTTGCCGGCAAGTTTGACGCGGGCGGCCAGAGCGATGGCCGCGCCGGGCGAGAGGCGGAAGCGCAGGTAGTTGGCGCGACCGGTCGCGGGCGCGGAGTCGGCGAAAAGTCTTTGCGGCGGCGGCTTCAATTCCACGACAACCTCGGTTGCGGTATCTGCCAGGTACTTGCCGGATCGCAGGTACCACGGCACACCGTCCCAGCGCCATGAGTCGATGAAAAGACGCAGGGCGCAGAAGGTCTCGACGTCGGAGTTTTTCGCCACGTCGGGCTCCTTGCGGTAGCCGGCATACTGGCCGCGCACCAGGTCACCGGCGCGTAGCGGACGCATGGCCTGGAAGACCTTGGCTTTCTCGACGTGCACGGCGCCATAGTCCCTGGTGGCGGGCGGTTCCATGGCGAGCAGCGCGACGATCTGGAAGAGGTGGTTCTGGATCACGTCACGCAGGCATCCGGCGGTTTCGTAAAACGCGCCGCGGTCCTGCACGCCGAAATCCTCCGACAGCGTGATCTGAACGCTGGCCACGTAGTTGCGGTTCCAGATGGGCTCGAGGAAGGAATTGGCGAAGCGGAAGTAGAGGATGTTCATGATCGCCTCCTTGCCAAGGAAGTGATCGATGCGGAAGATCGAGTCTTCGGGGAATACCCTGCGCGCTACCTGGTTGAGCTCCCGGGCGGAAGCCAGATCGCGGCCAAATGGCTTTTCGACGATGACGCGCGCATGCGCGGCAAGGTTGGCATCCCCGAGTCCCTGGATCACGGTCTCAAAGAGAGCGGGCGGGATGGCGAGGTAGTGCGCCGGACGGTGGGCGTTGCCCAGCGCCTCTTTCAATGCCGCGAAGGTGGCTGGGTCGGCATAGTCCCCGCTGACGTAGCGAAACAGGGATAGAAGATGGTCGAGCGCGCGCTGGTTATCGATCCCACCTGCGTGCTTGATGCTGTCCGTGACGCGTTTGTGCAAGCGTGCCAGACTCCACTTGGGAAAGGCGACGCCGATTACCGGCACCTTGAGTTCGCCGCGCTTCACCATGGAATAGAGCGCCGGGAAGATCATCTTATGGGCGAGATCGCCGGTCACGCCAAACAGCACCAAGGCGTCGGAACGGGAGGCGGTCATCAGGCAACTCTCCTGGAGTTCAAGGAACCGTGTGCGGCCAACTTATTGCTTTTCCAGTGCGTGCACTTTGGCGAGGCGGCGCTGGTGGCGTGGAGCGCCGCTGAAGCGAGCCGCCAGGAAAGTCTCGATCAGATCCCAGGCGAGCGCCGGCCCGATCACTCTTCCTCCCAGGCAGAAGACGTTCATGTCGTCGTCCTCCACACCTTGATGGGCGGAGAATACGTCATGAATGAGTGCGGCGCGGACACCGGGAATCTTGTTGGCGGCGACGGATGCCCCCACGCCGCTGCCGCATAGCGCCACCCCGCGCTCTACTTCGCCGGCAGCGACTGCCTTGGCCAATGGAGTGATGAAGTCGGGGTAGTCGTCGGCGGGATCCAGTTGGTGGGCGCCGAAATCCACGACCTCATGGCCTGCGCCACGCAGCAACTCCGCCACCTGGCCTTTCAGGGCAAAGCCTCCGTGGTCTGCGGCGATTCCCACGCGCATCATGGATTCTCCCTGACCACGGTTAGCAGACGAGGCGCGTCAACCATCCACTGGTCCAACGCGGGCGTGGCTGAGGCGGAGACTGTCATTGCTGGTGCCACGGTTTCCCTATCCCGTCGTGGTGAAGTCTCAGTCCTGTCTGAAACGAAGACGGGTGCGTAAGTTCGCATGCTCAGGATTGCACACACCATAAGGCCGATCGGTTCTCTCTACCATTAGAAGCAGATAGATGACAGGTGGATTCAAGGGTCTGATTCGCAGAGTTCATCGCGGGAGGGAGGCGGCCGGCCCGATCACCCGGTGGCCACGTGGGTCCGCCCTACTTGTGGCGCCATATCGCGCTAACCCGCTGGATGTGCTTCCACAGCCAAAGCCACGGATTCTTCGCATCCATCGCATCGTGCTTCTGGTCTACGGCCCTGCAAGCTGCGGGGACGGCGCCCCTTTTGTCCGGCATGGTGTAGATGCGTTCCAGCAACTCGATTTCGGCGATGTTCTTTTCGACGTCGATTGCCTTGGCTCCTGACGTTCCCAATGCCACGGTTCTCTTTGGCGTGCTCAATCGATGCCTCCTCGTAACGCCTGAATCGCAGCATTGCGCGCTACTATCTTGTGTACGCCAGCGGCTTTGTCGGGTCTGAGCAGATTTGACCAAGTCAAGAATCGGTGTCGTCTGCGAAATCAGCATCGGCAGATTGCCCGAAGGAGCGCCAATCCTGGTGGCCACCCCGTCATGGGCAAGGCCCGCGGTATGGAGACAGAAGCGAAATTCCATTAGAATTGGCACTTCTAACTCCTCCGGCAATCTGTGTGACAAGGCTGATGAGAATCCTGTTTTGTGGTGAAACCTTTCCCGCCGCTCCTCGGCTGCTGCAGCAGCGCCTGGGGGTGGGTGGGGCCGATGAGGTCGTGATCGCGCCGAGCACTGCGATTGACGCCGCGCTGCAGGGCGTCGATATCGTGATTCCATTGATGTCGCGCATTGATGCGGCGCTGATGGATGCGGGGCGCTTTCGCCTGGTCCAGCAGTGGGGGGCCGGACTGGATGGTGTCGATCTGGAGGCGGCTCGAGCCAGAGGCATCTGGGTCGCCAATGTGCCCACTTCGGGCGGCAACGCCGACTCGGTAGCGGAACATGCCATCCTGCTGATTCTGGCTTCGCTGCGACAGTTCACCACGGCACAGGCAAACGTGCGAAAGGGGGTGCTGGGTGCACCGCTGGGTACCATGCTGGCTGGCCGCACAGTGACGCTCTATGGACTGGGAGCGATTGCGCGGGCGCTGGTACGGAGATTGCGCGCCTTCGGACCACGCCTGGTTGGGATCACGCGTGACCCAGGTGCGGCGAAGGTTTGCGAGCTGGGCCTCGATGCGGTTTATTCGACCGCGGATCGCGCGAAGGGACTGGCGCAAACCGACATCCTGGTGCTCTGCCTCTCACTCTCCGAGGAAACCCGCGGAGTAATCGATGAGAATGCGCTGGCGGCGCTCCCGCGCGGAGCGTTCCTGGTGAATCCGGCGCGAGGCGCGCTGGTCAACTACGATGCCCTGTATGCAGCGGTTGCCGGAGGCCGGTTGGCTGGCGTGGGGCTGGATGTTTATTGGCACGAACCCATTGCTCCTGATGATCCGGTGCTCGAGTTCCCGAATGTGATCGCGACCCCTCACATCGCCGGTGTCACGGACCGGTCCTACGAGGAGATCGCAAACGCAGTGGTGGAAAATATCGAGCGCCTGCGGCGCGGTGAAGCGCCCCTGAACCGTAGCGCTTGACCCGGTTCGATGGGCGACGAACCCAGGGCGCCAGCATCGCTTGCGACTCGGCCCGAGTTTGGGAGCGGCATCGTTGGGCAAGACCGAATCAAGCGTTGGCCACGCACATCGTTACTTGGCCGCGTCGGTTTCCGGGAAATCGGCGCCGAGCGTCGTCTGCTCCCATTTGTCGAACTCGCGGCCCATGCGATCGAACTTGGCGCGCGCATTCTCCAGGGCCATGCGGCCCAGCACCAGATGGAGCGGCGGGGTCTCGGACTCAACTGCCTGGATCATGGCCTCAGCGGCGCGCAACGGGTCGCCGGCTTGATGGCCGCTGCCGCCGGCAATGGCTCCGCGGCGGACGCCGGCGGTTTCCGCGTAGGCCTCGATTGGCTGACCGGTCTGCTTGAGGGAGCGCCCAGCCCAATCGGTCCGGAACGGTCCGGGTTCCACCACCAGAACTTTGATGCCCAGCGGCGCGACCTCCTTTGCCAAGGCTTCTGAAAACCCCTCGACCGCAAACTTGGTGGCGTTGTAATAGCCCACGCCCGGAAAGCCCACGAGACCGGCGATGGAGGAAATGTTGATGATGTGTCCGCGGCGGCGTTGCCGCATTCCCGGCAGCACGGCTCGGGTCATGGCAGCTAGGCCGAAGAAGTTCGCTTCGAACATGGCGCGGACTTCGAGGTCCTCGCCCTCCTCGACTGCGGACAGGTAGCCATATCCGGCGTTGTTTACCAGCACGTCGATCTGGCCAAACGTGCTCTCAGCCTTCTTCACGGCGGCGGCGACCTGTGCCGGGTCGGTGACGTCGAGTTTGAGCACAAGCGCCCGGCCATCGTTGGCCGTACTGAAGTCCGCGACCGTATCCGGATTGCGCGCGGTCACGACGGCGCGCCAGCCTCTCTCAAGCACGAGTTTCGCCAATCCCCGGCCAAACCCGGTGGAACAGCCCGTGATGAACCATACAGGTGCGTTCTGGTCGGACATTTCTCGCTCCTTTACCATGGAAAATCCACGCCGCTGATCGTATCGCAAAATGGGTGGACCCGAGGATTCATGCGGCGGCAATTTCGTCGAGCACGAGCGAAGCCTTGGTCACCTGATCGACCCCGAAAACCACCAGCGGCAGGGCGGAGCCCGGCTGCAAACCGCAGTAGGAGTAATTGATGTTGATGCGGTTCTCGCCCAGGCGCAAGGCTGCGCGGCCCAGTTCACCGGGGCGATGTGGAAGCGTAACGGTTACAACGTCGTCCTGCTCGAAGTTCGCGTGCAGGCCGCTCAGCACCGCAAGAGCGCCCGCCGGATCGTCCACCACGAAGCGGGCCAGGCTCTCGCCCTGCTCCACAAACGACTGGAAGGCCAGAATGTTTACGCCGCGCTCGGCCAGAGCAACGCAGCATGCCCCGAGAGCGCCCGGCTTGTCCTCCACCGTTACCCTGAATTCCTTCACTTTCGCCATACAGATTGATCTCCGTTCCCCGGACAACGACAGCGCACCGGCAATCGCCTCCGATCTTAACAGTTCAGTTGGGCCGCGTAACGCGACCGTGACGCAATCATGAAACCAGGTGGTAGTATCCGTCCTGTCTGGTGACGTGCACCGAGCATCCAAACAGCGAGCCCAGACGCTCCGCGGTGAGCAACTCCGGCTTTCGGCCATCGCCCACAATCCGTCCGTCGCGCATGAAGATGACGCGCTCGATTTCGGGAACCACATCGGGCAGATGATGCGTGATCAACAGCAGGGCGATGCCGGATTGCGCCAGCTTGCTCATGATGCGCCGCAGTTCGATCTGCGCGGAAACGTCGAGGCTGTTGCTCGGCTCGTCAAACAGCAAAGCCTTCGGTTCGTGAACCAGGGCGCGGGCGATCATCACTCGCCGCACTTCACCGGACGACATCTCGCCGACAACCCGCGCGGCCAGGTGCCCGATCTCCAGCCAGGCCAGCAGTTCCTCGGTCTTCTCGCGCATCCCTGGCTTGATTTTCTGATGCCGCGACAAACCCACGCTGCTGAAAAATCCTGAGAGCACGGCGTCGCGGCCAGTAATGGGGCGCGAGTAGAAGGCAGCGATGTCGTTGGTCACGATTCCCAGCATCGAGCGCAGTTCGGAAACATTCCAGGTTTCCTGTCCAAAAAGCCGCATCGAAGATTGCCTGTCATAGAGCGGGTAAAGCTCGCGCGTGATGGTCTTGATCAGGGTTGATTTACCCGAGCCGTTGGGACCCAGGATCGCGACATGCTCGCCGGCTTCGATGCGCAGGTTCAAATCATGCAGCACCGTGCGGCCACTGCGGACGACGGTGACGTTGCGCAGTTCAATGAGCGGAGGAGCAGGGTTGTTCGTCATGAAGTCAGAGTTTTGGATTTTCGTTTCCAGTTTGCTGACGGGATTCTCGATCCTGGCTAGCCTCACTTATTGTAATCGGATGACCGCATTCGGCTGCGCGCCGGGCAAGAGTTCGGCTTTATGTCCGAGCAAAGAGTTGACGCCATCGGCGGCGGCCACATGGTCGCACCGGTTCAAAGCGGGGAACTGGACGCTGAATCAGCGTAGATAGAATGTTGGCTCCATTCAGAGAAACAGTAAAAATCTGAATTTCACTGCCGCATACCCTCCGCCGATCCTCTGACACTGTTCGTCTTCGATAGTCCAATCCTCCGGGCGCGTGACCGAGCCAAGTGGTTTCACATTGGAGATTACACTTTGCAGGTTGATACAGACCGTTCAAATCTGCTCAGTATGGAAACCATCCTCAACCTGCCCGCGCTTGTTCCATATTGACCTGTATTCGCTTTCGAAGCATGCCATCGTACGCGTGTGGATAACCGCGAAAACCAGTCGAGCCGGGAATCCAATCAGTGGATGCTCGTGATGGAGGAACATAATGGCAAAGCTAAACACCGCTGCTCGTGATCGCATCTCCGCGGCAAAGTTCGCGTTTCCCAAGCAGCGCAAGGAGCCGCTGGAAAATGCCTCTCACGTACGCAATGCAGTGGCACGGTTCGATCAGGTAAAGGACGTTACCGAAGCGGAGCGTCGTGCGGGATGGAAGCGGATTCAGTCTGCTGCGAAGCGCTATGGAGTGGAACTCAAAGAGTCCACCTAGCTCGAACACGCCGCGTTACGTGGCTGCTAAAGCATCCATCTCCCTGGGTACCTCAACGCTAATTTGAGTGATCGAGGACGCCGTCCAACTAGACTTTTTCGACTGCGTCGGCGATGGCTTTTCCCAGTTCAGCGGTTGTGCCGCTACCGCCGATGTCGGGCGTAAACGGCGCGGCCGCAGGCCCGGACGCCAGGGTTGCTTCAATCGCGCGCATGACTGTGCCCGCGGCTTCCGCATAGCCAAGATGGTCCAGCAGCATGGCACCGCACCAGATCTGGCCAATCGGGTTCGCCATTCCTTTGCCCGCGATATCGGGCGCGGAACCATGAACGGGTTCGAACAGACTGGGATATTTTCGATCAGGATTGATATTGGCGGATGGCGCGATTCCGATGGTGCCGGTGCAGGCCGGTCCCAGGTCCGAGAGGATATCGCCAAACAGATTGCTGGCAACCACCACGTCGAACCAATCAGGGTGCCGCACGAAATGTGCGGTGAGAATATCGATATGGTATTTGTCCACGCGCACGTCGGGAAAAGCCTGCGCCATGGCTGCAACCCGCTCGTCCCAAAAGGGCATGGTGATTGATATCCCGTTGGACTTGGTGGCGGAGGTCAGATGCCGCCGCGGCCGCTTCTGCGCAAGCTCGAAGGCAAACTTCAGGACCCGGTCGACGCCGATGCGCGTCATCACCGTCTCCTGGATTACGACTTCCCGTTCGGTGCCTTCGAAAAGGCGGCCGCCTGCATTCGAGTACTCACCTTCAGTGTTTTCCCGCACCACGTAGAAGTCGATATCGCCCGGCGCCCGGTTGACTAGCGGGCACTGGATACCCGGCATCAGCCGCACGGGCCGCAGGTTCAGATATTGATCGAACCCGCGCCGAAACTGCAGCAGCGAACCCCAGAGAGAGACATGGTCGGGCACCGTTGCCGGCCAGCCAACGGCGCCAAAGAAGATGGCATCGAAGTGGACCAGAATATCGAACCAGTTCTCCGGCAGCATCTTGCCGTGCTTCAAGTAGTAATCGCAACTGCCGAACTCGAACCACTCCCACTGCAGATCGATCGAGAACCTGCGAGCGACCGCATTCAGTACGCGGATGCCTTCCGGGACAGTTTCCTTACCAATGCCGTCTCCGGGAATGACGGCGATGCGATGCGAATTCAATTTGTCTCCTCGAACCCGGCCGGCGATCCCCGTCAGAGCGGGTGATTCGGATCTCCGGAGAACAATCCAAGACGGGAATCGCTACCGGCGGCATCGGTGCTGGGAATGATCGGCTCCTGTTCGGGGCTCGGGACGCGCATGGCGTCGAGAACGCGCGAGGTGTGCTGGCCGCGGCGCATCACCATGCGGCCCGTACGTGAAATCTCGAGGATTTCGTTATTCCCTTCGCTGAGCACCTGGATGAGGCCTTCGATCTTGGAGGCGACACCGGTGAGTTCGAGCATCAGGGATTCGGGCGCGAGATCGACCACGTGCGCGCGGAAGATTTCAGCGAGCTGAAAGATGGGGCCGCGGGCGTGCGGGGCTGCGGCGACCTTGATCAGGGCGAGCTCGCGAGTCACGCAGGAGAGTTGCCCGATGTCGTCCACGTCGAGGACATTTTCAAGCTTGAAGAGTGAGGCCTTGATGCGATGGCCGGCGCCAGGAGCGGCCTCGGCAACGATCGTCATGCGCGAAACCTCCAGGCGCTCGGAGTGCCCGACGGTGAGCGAGATGATGTTGATGTTCAAGCGGCGGAACAGAGAGGCAACCCGGGTGAGAACGCCGGGTTTGTCTTCAACGAGAGCGACGAATGTATGCAGCATGTCGGACCTTTCAGAAAGTTAGCGGGTTAGCAAAGCAACGCGTCAGCGACCGATGCAGCCTATGGCTCTTCCGAAGTTTCGATCAGCGGGTTGTGCCCGTTGGATGGACGGCGAATCATTTCGTCGAGGGCGCAGCCGGGGCCGACCATGGGATAGACGGCATCCTCTTTCTCGACCATGAAATTGATAAGGAACGGGCCGCTGGTATGGCGCGCGGCTTCGACCGCGGGCAGCACCTCGGAGCGCTCGCGAACCGTGGCGCCGGGAATGCCATGGGCTCCGGCGAGCATGACGAAATCGGGCGAAAGGATCGACACGCAGGCGTAGTTGCCCTCGTAGATAAACTCCTGCCACTGGCGCACCATGCCCAGGAAGCCGTTGTTGATGACGGCGATGCGGATGTCGAGGTGTTCCTGGACGACCGTGGACAACTCGGCGGACGTCATCTGGAAGCCGCCGTCGCCGGCGATCACCCAGACCTCTTTCTCCGGGCAGGCGATCTTGGCGCCGATGGCCGCGGGCAGGGCGAAACCCATGGTTCCAAGTCCGCCGGAAGTGATGAGGCTGCGCGGCGACTCATGCTTGTAATACTGTGCCTCCCACATCTGGTGCTGGCCGACGTCGGTGACCACGATGGCCTTGCCCTCGGTGGCGCGCCACAGGTCGTGAATCACGTGTGCGGCGTAGAGGTGCCCGAGGTCCGGAAGGTTCTTGATGTCTCGGACGGCGGCGTCACCCTTGAGAGCGTTGACGGCGCGGAGCCAGGTGGAGTCGTTGCGCGCGGCAATCTGCGGCAGCAGGGTTTCGAGGATTTCGCGAAGATCGCCGATCAGTGCGACGTCGGCCTTGACGTTCTTGTTGACCTCAGCCGGATCGATTTCGATGTGGATCTTCTTGGCATTGGGGGCGTAGCTGGTCAGGACTCCAGTCACGCGGTCGTCGAATCGCATGCCGCAGGCGATGAGCAGGTCAGACTGCTGGATGGCCTGGTTCACCCAGGCTTCGCCGTGCATGCCCATCATGCCCAGGGAGAGCGGGTGCGAGGCCGGGAAGGCCCCGAGGCCGAGGAGCGTGGAGGCCACCGGAATCTGCAGGCGCTCGGCCAGGGTGCGGACCTGATCCATGGCATTGGATTCCAGAATGCCGTGGCCCGCGAGGATGATGGGCCGCTTCGCCGAGAGGATGAGCTTGAGGGCTTCGGCAATGGCGTCGTGCTCAGCCGAGAGCATGGGGTGCGGGCGATGTGGCGTGGGCGTGGCTGCGGCAAAATCGAAATCGGCCATGCCCTGCTGCGCATCCTTGCTGATGTCCACCAGCACCGGACCGGGGCGGCCGGAACGGGCGATCAGAAAAGCTTCGCGCAGCACCGGACCGATATCCTGCGGATCGGTGACGATATAGTTGTGCTTGGTGATCGGCAGCGTGATACCCGTGATGTCGACTTCCTGGAAGGCATCGGTGCCGAGCAACTTGGAGGAAACCTGGCCGGTGATGCAGACCAGCGGCACGGAGTCCATCATGGCCGTGGCGATGCCGGTGACAAGATTGGTGGCCGCGGGGCCGGAGGTAGCGACGGCAACGCCGACCTTCCCGGAGGCGCGTGCATAGCCGTCGGCGGCATGGGCTGCGCTCTGTTCGTGGCGCACCAGGATGTGGCGGATCGGGTACTTGCGCAGTGCGTCGTAGACGGGCAGAATGGCGCCGCCGGGATAGCCGAACACGTCGCGAACTCCCTCTCCTTCAAGGGTGGCCCAGACGATCTCAGCGCCGGTGAGGCGCCTCGGGCTGCTGGCTGCGGATTTGGGTGCTTCGCTCATTGCTGGTTCCTCCTTGGTGCGGCTGGGAAACGGGTCTCCCATTGTAAATGTCTACGGCTGTGCCAGATTGTAAGTTTGCCCTTCGGCTGGCTGGTCACGAACTACCTGTTTACTAGCTGGGTGAGTGTTGATTCTAAACCTAAAGTGCGGAATTTCGGGCTAGGTGGAACATTATACGGTTCAATTCATCTGCGCGACGAGTGCCTTCTCGCGATCCGGCTGAGGCCGATCCGAGATGTCGCCGGCTGCGAAGAAGCCGCGACAGCATCCCCAAACGGAGGCGAACTCCTTGCGCGCCAGCAGAGGCAAGGTGTCAGACTACCACGAGTAGAACTCTGCGGAGGGCCGAAGATGCTCCGGTGGGCATGGGTCGACCGTAGCCTTGGGTGCTACTCCTTCGTAACCCGAAGGAAACGCGGCACCATTGCCGAACGGGTTGGTTTGTCCCAACCGGCCACCCCGCTCAACTTGGCTTGAATCCCACGTACATGCAGTTGAGCTCATGGTTCAAGCGCTTTACCGATACACTTTGTCATCCAACTGGAATGGCCCGCCCGGCATTCCTGGAAAAGAAGACACTAGATTCAGTGAATCCGAGGGTCCTATGTCAACGGTTATCGTCGAAATCAAGGGCGCAATTGGATCGATTACGCTCGACCGTCCCAAGGTCAATGCGTTGAGCGGGGAACTCATGGAGGAAGTCACCTCTGCGCTGAATGCCATGAAGGCGCAGAGCTTGCGCGTGGTAATCCTGCGCGCCAAGCGCGGCGTGAAAATCTTCTCCGCCGGGCACGAGGTGACCGAGTTGCCGACCAACGGACGCGATCCTCTCACCTATAACGATCCGCTGCGCCAGGTGGTGCGCGCCCTCCAGTTGCACCCGTGCCCGGTCATCGCCATGATCGAGGGATCGGTCTGGGGCGGTGCCTGCGAACTGGTCATGAGCTGCGACCTGATCGTCGCGGGCGAGGACACGACGCTGGCGATTACTCCGGCCAAGCTGGGCGTTCCCTACAATCTTTCCGGCATCCTGAACTTCATGAAAGTTGCCGACATCCCCTTCATCAAGGAGATGTTGTTTACCGCGCAGCCGGTGGCCGCCAAGCGCCTGATGGAGTGCGGCGTCATCAATCACGTTGTACCCAGAGAACAGCTCGAAGGATTCACCGAGCAGTTGGCGATGCAGATTGTGGAGACGTCGCCGCTGGTTCTCCGCATCCTGAAGGAAGAGCTGCGCGTGCTGGCTTCGGCGCATCCCATTGCACCGGAAGCCTACGAGCGCATCCAGTCGCTGCGCCGCGAGGTGTACGACAGCGAAGACTATCAGGAAGGCATCCGGGCCTTCTTTGAAAAACGCAAACCGGTCTTCCAGGGCCGCTAACCGGTAAAAATATCGAAGACGTAGTCGTGCGCTGCCAGCGCAGCCTGGCTGACCGTGCCGACTGCAACCTGCTTCACCAACTCGTCGCGCGACAGATCAAAGATCGCGCTCAATATCTGCGTCCGATCCTGCTCGCTGGCAGCTCCCACCACAAACAGCACGCGCGCACTGTGCTGAATGTAGCGCGGCGAATTTAACTGCCGCCG
>Ga0302320_10013906_pt1 | contig 16713 bp, 11 predicted proteins | sample Bog_T0_3_FD_202130 | JGI IMG/M metagenome (GOLD analysis project Ga0302320, IMG submission 202130) | Peat permafrost microbial communities from Stordalen Mire near Abisko, Sweden - Bog_T0_3 | ecosystem: Environmental > Terrestrial > Soil > Wetlands > Peat | place: Sweden: Abisko, Stordalen Mire... | reverse complement strand
CAGCAGAACCAACATCAAAGCCACGCAAAACTCCATCGAAAGCCCGATACGGGGAGGGATCACCACCCCGAAAATAATGATTGCGGACCCAACCAGGAAGATCGTCAGCGTATGCCCCAGGCCCCATAGCAATCCAATCGTCGCCGAGCTCTTGACCGATCCCTGGCGGCTCACAATAGTAGACACTGCCACAACATGGTCTGCGTCGGTGGAATGGCGCATCCCCAGAAACAATCCCAGCAGAATGACAGTGACAAAGGGAACCAGCTTGTCACTTGAAGGAAGGCCATGCCAAAGCTGAACCGGCGCCATGGCCGATACTGTAATTCCCACCCCCAGCGCTACCATGAATGCCGATGACAGGAACGGGAGATAGCGCAGGACCGCACCGCCCACGCTTAAACGTGTTGACATCAAGCGCTGGGCATAGACCATAGTCAGGCCGACGATAACTAAAACCGCCGCCAATCCAAAACTAAACGCGGTGATGAGGAATAATCCGAAGCCGATTCGATGCAGCGAGAAAGCGCTCAGCAGCACCACCAGAGCCGCCGGGCAAGGCACAATTCCGCCCGTAATGCCCAGCATGCAAAGCTCCCGCAATGACAGTTCTCGTGGAGTAGGCCTTATGGCCTGCGCTTTTGTCTTGTTTGAAATAAAAGAGAACCAGTGCGCATGCTGCTCACCCGGCGCATGGGAGTGCTCGCCGCTCTCGCCAGTCCAGTGCCTGAGAAAAATAAAGGTGCCAAGACCGGCAACGCTCAACCCGGAAATTGCTCCCAGCCACGGATAAAGCTGCTCCGGAACGATGTATCGCGACGCATAAAGAGTCAGTGCGCCGAGCAGGTAAACGCCGGCCGTATGTGCAGCCGTGACGACCACTCCCAGGAGCACTGCATGGCGCGCCGTGCCGCGCGAACCGACAAGATACGCCGCGACGATGGTCTTTCCATGCCCCGGTTCGAGCGCATGCAGCGCGCCCAGAGCCGCGGCAATCAAAGTCGCCGATAACAAAAACCAGAAGCTCAACCTACCCTGCGTGGATATAAGCTCGGTAAAACGGCTTCGCGGCGTGTTTTGCGACTGGGCTTTAACCTGGGGCGCGACAGCAGTGGGCGCAGCAACCGCGCGCGCCGGTGGTTGAACGCTTGAAACGGTCGGCGCCGGCACACGGGGTGAAATCCTGAAGTCCACCAAAGCCGCCACTTGCTGGGGTGGGCTGTTCAACGCATCGCTGGAGTAATTAGTCAGCTCCTGGCTTCGATCCGTTGCCGGAGCCGAGCTATCCAGTATCGTCACGCCCTCACCAAGAACTACCAATTCTTTCCAGCCTGCCCGTCCCGGAAAGTTGTTGTCGAAATAGGAGAGCTTGTGAGCGCCTGCGCCGGCTTCCAGCTTGCCCCGAAAAGTGAATGCCAGCTTCATCGTAGGCAAACCGCCCGCGCCCTCTGCAAACGTCACCTGCCGCGAAATCGACTTCAGCTGTACCGCCTGCCCATCGCTCTCGAGTGAAAGTCCCTCTTTAAGAAGCTGCTCCTGCCTTTCGAGATACCGGGAAGCGTTGGGATCGCCAGCCGTGGGAGTAACCTCAAACTGTCGAGTCTCCTGAAAAGTTGGGATTTCCGCCATATCGATCAGATACCTGATCTCAACCGACCTGCGCTCGATCCTGATCTTCGAATAATGATTGATGCTGAAGTTCCCCATAGGATGTGCCAGGCACGTTGCGGCCAGACTCAGTCCAATCCCCAACACCAGGGCGCTCCGATTAATGCGCATTGCTTGACCTCAAGTCCCGGTTGCCCGACTCGGCGATATCCTGCAAGGTTCGGCTCGCCGTCTCGGCGTAAAAAACGTGGAAATGCGCATTCGTCGTCAGCGCGCGACTTAAGTACGTTTCTGCGTCGGAGTCTTTAGCGAGGCTGTGATAGATCATCCCCGCATGAAACAGGATCAACGAATCACTTGTGTGCAACCCAAGAGCCTTATCGATCGCATCGGCCGCTTCCTGGCCCCGACCATTCTTATAGAGGACCCAGGCCAACGTGTCCCAGGTGTAAATGTCGTGGCGAATCTCCAGTTCCTTGCGCGCCAACTCCAGCGCCTCCGGCAGCTTGATCCCCTCGTCCGCGTAGAACAGAGCTAACTCGCGGTTAGCCAGCACTTGATTCAACCTGCTGAGGTGTCCGATGTACTCAACCAGGTCGTACTGCTGCCGCGCTTCCTTGACGCGACCCACTTTCTTATACACGTCGCCCAGCTCAGCCACGTACACCGGAAACGGAATAATGGCAATTGAGCGTTCATAGAGCTTTATGGAATCGGCAAACTTCCCCTGCGCCGCCCGCACCTTCGCCAGGCCGGCCACGGAGCGATAGTGATTGGGATCGGCTGTTATCCCTGACTGGTACGCCGAATCGGCATTCTCCAGATCGCCTGCCTGGAAATATCGTTCGCCCAACTCAAAATAAAGCCACGCCAGATTCTCCCGCGGAACATTGCAGCGCCGCGCGGCCGCGATAGCGCTTTTCATCAGCCGTACAGCTCCCGCCGAGTCGCCGCGCAGATAAGACAAATACGCTCGCCGACTGTCACTCATATAGGCCAGCATCACGGGTGTCGATGCAAGACGCCCCAGAGCCTGCAGCGTGTTATACGCCGCCTCTGCCTCGTCGTAGTCGCCCATGTCCGTGTAAGCGTCGCCCTCAATGGCGAACGCCGCCAGATTTCCCGCGCCCGTTCCGATAGCTTTCTGCGCGTATGCGAGGGCGTCCGCAAAACGATGCTCGCCCATGTACACCGACGCCATATGAACCAGCGGATCCGCCGCGCGAAAATCCTCGGGCGCCAAAGCCAGCGCCTTCTCGAGCGTCCGCTCGGCCAGATCGTAATAGGTAATGTCGCCAGTCTCCCGCGCCTTCTGGAAATAGGCCGACCCTAACCCGTCATACCCCGCATAATCGCCGGGCGCCGATTTCACTCGATCCTGCAGCGCCTGAATCTCGCTGTCCGTCCCGCCGGCCTGTGGCCATGCCGATGCCGCACAAAGAATCGAAAGTACGAAAAGCCACCTTGCCATCCAGCCTCGCTTGGCGGCTAAACCGCCGTTCGTACCTATTACGGGCAGGAGAGCGAATTGGATTTCCCCGTTTCCGGATTTTTCGAGAAAAGTGGCATCAAGGGAAGAACCCGCCCCAGGAAGGGCCGAGATCCATCCAGCGCTGCCGTCCGGACCAGATGGCCGGCCACTCCGGCACATAGAGTAATCCATGCCCGCGCAGGCACATGAGTTCCGTGCCGTGCCATTCGAGAAGAATTCGCGACGGCTCGCCCATGCGCACCGGGTTGCCAGCAGCCTCAGGCAGACGGGGCAGCGCCTGCGCTGATCGGCAAGGATCCAGCGTGCGACGAACAGGCTGCCGAAGAAAACTATGTCCACGACAACCGGCGACACCGAACTCCCGAGACTCGCCAGGTCCAGCGATCCGAACAGGACGATCGGCAGAACCAGCAAAATCTTCGCTGCCAGAAAAAGACCTCGTCGCGGCCCGACCCTCCGCGGATGGCTTCCGGGCAGACCGGATGTCAATATAGCCAACAGCATGCCCATCGGCAGGACGATCGCCAGCGAAGGCAGCAACTCGAACGAACGCTCCGCGATCCGGACGAAATGGAACTCTGTGTCGCGCAGAGACGTGTAACGCAACCTCCCGAAGGCAAAGCCTTCGGTGTACGCAGGCAGCGCAGCGATCGCCGATTGGTCTTCGATCAGCCAGGCATCTACGCTGGCGGGAAGGTCCCACCGGTCGTCGGCGAGGACCACCACCGGTCTTCCCGAATTTCCGCGCGCAAGGGGAATGTTCAGCAGTCGGAACAGTTCGGGGGTGGTTCTTGCCACGGAGAGCATTCGTTTTCCCCGCGGCGTATCCACCGGCATGCGAACCGGCGCGCAAAATACGAGCCCGGTAAACTGCCCGTCGTAGTGAGCCTTCAGCGCTTCGAATCGTTTGCGTGAGATCGACGAACTGTTTCGATCGGGGGAAGTCAGCAGCACGAGATTTCCAGGAAATTGGAGATAAAGCAGCCCATGCCGCGCGGCCGGCAGGAGCAGAGCGACAGCGAAGCAAAGCGCTCCAAGCGCCGCCAACCAGGACAGGCATCGGGTCGGGGACTCGGCGAAAAACGCATCGCGGTCCGGAGAAGGGTCGTCGCGCCACAGCCAGAACGCGTCCCGGAACGCGCCCATGCAAAACGCCGTGACATTCACTCCGTGGGGATCGCGTCGGACATGCCAGAGCTCGGATCGCCACTCAGCAAGCCAATCCGCGCGCTGCGCTTCGGGCACCAGCAGGGCCGCGCTGCGCAGGATCGCCAGATGGAACCGGGCGGGGCTCATGCGTCTGGCCCGACAACAGCGGGCACCAGCTTCGCGAGCAACGGGTAGCGTTTCTCCGCGGCCTCAAGCGTCGTCCGGCCTGATGCTGTGAGCGTATAGTACTTGCGCGGCGGGCGCTGTTCCGCATCGGCGATCGACTGCTTTTCCCAGCGCGACCGGATCAGGCTGTCGCGTTCCAGACGCCGCATGGCCGGATAGACCGTGCCGCTGGGCAGGCCCGTCACTTCCATCACGCCGAAGCCGTAGACGTGGCCCGCCTCGATGGCTTTGAGGATCATCGCGGCGGTGTGGGATAGTTTCAGCTCGGTCGCCATTCCCGCATTGTACCTGTGTAGCATGCTACTTGACAATTTCAACAGTAGTTTGCTACATAGGGTACAATGAAAAACGTCGCTGGCTGGATTCTGGCAGTTTTCCTCGCCCTCGTCTTCGTTCTTGCTGGCGGTATCAAGCTGATCGGCGCGCCTGCCATGGTCCAGGAATTTGCGCAGATCGGATTCGGACAATGTTTTCGGTTCGTGACCGGCATTCTGGAAGTCGCGGGAGCGATCGGACTGCTGATCCCGAGGTTCCGCTTTTGGGCTGTCCCCGGACTCGCGCGCGTCACAGCGGTCCTCATGACCTTGGCTCTGGTAGTCGGCTGGTTGCGCCGGCCGCTAAAGGAGAAGACCTGAGTGCTCGAACTGCGCGACGTTACGAAGCGATTCATCGGCACCCTCGCGGTGGATCGGGTTTCCTTCTGCGCCCGCGCCGGCGAAGTGACCGGCTACCTCGGCCCGAACGGATCCGGCAAATCGACCACCATGAAGATGATCACCGGGCTGCTGGAGATGACCTCCGGCGAAATTCTTTTCGACGGCGTTCCCATTCAGCGCGACCTCATCGCGTGGAAGCAGCGCATGGGATACGTACCGGAGGAGCCGCACCTTTACGTGCATCTCACCGGACTCGAATACCTGGTGATGGTGGGGCAGCTGCGCGGCCTGCCCGCCAGACCGACGGCCGATAAGATCGATGGTCTGCTGCGCCTGTTTTCCCTGCATGGAGACCGGCACGTTCCTGTTTCGTCGTATTCGAAAGGCATGCGGCAGAAGGTGCTGCTGTCGGCGGCTCTGCTGCACAATCCCGAACTGATCCTGCTCGACGAGCCGTTCTCCGGCCTCGACGTCGGGACCGGCCTCGTTCTGCGCAGCCTGATCCAGGAACTGGCGGCGGGCGGCAAGGTGATCCTCTTCAGCTCGCATGAACTCGAAACGGTGGAACGAGTATCGTCGCGCGTGGTGATTCTGCATCGCGGCAAGCTGGTGGCGGACGATTCGATTGAAAACCTGCGCAATCTGATGGCGCTGCCGACGCTCGAGAAAATCTTCTCGCAGTTGGCGGTCGAACAGGATACCGGCGCCATGTCGCGCGAGATCGCGGACCTGATTCAGGCATAGGCAAACCATGAAGGAAACGCAATTCCGAATCCTGTACCGGCAGTTTCTCTTCCGCATGGTGGATCTGGAACTGCTGTCCGCCGACGCGAAGGGAGATATGAGCAAGCTGTTCGGGCAGTTTGCGGCGCTGCTGATCTTCGTCAGCATTATGCTGTGTCTCGGAGCCGGCCTCGCGGGAACGAACCTGGCTCTCGAATGGACGGGCGTTCACTTCATGATTGCCACCACCATGCTGGTGGTCGGCCTCTTCGCCATATTGAGCTGGGATTCCACGTTTCCGGATCGGCGCGACGTCACGGTGCTCGCGCCGTTGCCGATCCGATCCCGGACCATCTTCTTCGCCAAAGTGGCTGCAGTGGCGACGGCATTGAGTGTAACCATATCATAGGCATGAGGCGACCATCGCTCCCTCCATCGCCTATAACGCCGCTATGGCTCCGTTCGATGTTGACAGCCTCGAGCCGGTTCTCCGCCACGACCTCGAACCCGCACTAAGGACTGGCGTGCTCGCGCCGGGCACGGGAGGGGGCGCCACGGTCGGAGTCTGGGAGCACGGCCACCAACGGATATTTGCGTACGGAACCGCCAGGCCGGATTCTATCTTCGAAATCGGCTCCATCACCAAGACCTTTACGGCTCTTGCGCTGGCACAGCTTGTGGTGCAGGGAAAGGCCCGGCTCGACGAACCCGTGCGCGACTTTTTGCCGGAAGACGCGCTGGGGCCGCCCGCAGGCAGAGAGATCACGCTGCTGGATCTGGCGACGCACCACTCGGGTCTGCCGCGGACTCCGAATAATCTGCGGTCGAATGACAGGCATAACCCGTTTGCCGGTTATGAAACCTCTGACCTCTATGCATTCATGAAGTACTGGAGCACCGCCAAGCCCACATGGGCCTCTTTTTCCTACAGCAATCTCGGCTTTGGGCTGCTGGGCCAGGCGCTGGCGAACCGAACGGGCGTAAGCTACGCGGGTCTCGTACACGGCATTACGGAGCCACTCGGCATGCACGACACGGTGGTGCAACCCTCGCCCGAGCACCTTGGATGGCTGATCCAGGGCTATTCCGCGCCGCATACTCCGGTGGGCGCAATGGATCTGGGTGCGCTGGCGGGCGCCGGAGCCATTCGGTCCACCGCCGCGGACCTGCTCCGCTATCTGACGGCAAACCTGCATCCCGAAACGGTCACCCGCGCCAACGGTCTGCGCGCGGCAATCGAAGGACAGCATACATTGCGCGCGCCGATTGCACCGGGCATGAGCATCGCCCTCGCGTGGGTTTACAACGGCGGAACTTACTGGCACAATGGCGCGACTGCCGGATATACGAGCGACGCGCTTTTCAATCCGGCGCACGACTATGCGGTAGTCGTTCTGACCAACGTCGGGCCGGACTTATTCCAGTTCGCCGACGTACTCGGGGAGCACATACGTCAGCGCCTGACGGGTGAACGCGCGATTTCCCTGAATACCGCCGTTGTGCCCGCCGGCGGCGGCGGCGTACTCGATTTTTTTCGCGTATTCGCGGCCTGGTGGGTCACGATGCTGCTGGCGGGCGGCTTCATCTATTGCTCAGTACTGGGCGCACAGGGACTCGCTGCGCAACTGCTGCCGCGCCGACACTTCCTGCGCGTATCTTCATGGATGCAACTGGCTGCGTTCGGCATTTTCGTGGGGGCTTATTTTCTGGAGCCGAAGCTGGTGACGCCCGCCGAACTCGCATATGCGCAGAGCTCGACGTACCTCGAATGGTCCCCCTCATATTGGTTCCTGGGACTCTTCCAGCAACTGAACGGATCGCCCGCACTGCCCGAACTGGCACGGCGCGCCTGGATCGCCATCGCCATCGCCTTCGCTGCCACGGCCTCGGCATACACACTGGCTTACTTTCGCACCATGCGGAGGATAGTCGAAGAACCCGACATCGCTCCCGCGTCGGGCGGACGCAGCTGGCTGCCGCGTTTCGGAAACGGCTTCGCGACGGCGGTCGGTCAGTTCAGTTTCCGGACGATCCTGCGCAGCCGTCAACATCGCCTGTTACTGGCGTTCTATCTGGGCATCGCATTCGCGTGTGCGATTTTTTTCAAAAAAGCGGATGAAACCGGCGAGGGTTTGGCACACACGCTCGGTCTGGGGCCGCTATGCTCGACCATTGTGATCATGATACTTGGCGTGGTGGGAATGCGCATGGTGTTCTCGTTGCCGATGGACATGCGCGCCAACTGGATCTTCCGCGTCACGCCAATTCCGGCGGGGCCGGGATGTATGATCGCGCGCCGCCGGGCTTTGTACGCCCTCTCTGTTCTTCCCGTCTGCCTCGTATCCGCCGCGCTGCTGTTTTCCATCTGGCCCTGGCAGCCCGCGGCGAAACACCTTGTGGCGCTGGCGTTACTGGGCGCGGCTCTCGCCGAATTCTGTCTGCATGGCACGCAAAAACTGCCCTTCACCTGTTCGTACCTGCCGGGAAAATCGACCTTCAACATCGCGTTCCTGCTCTGCAGCATGGTTATCTTCCAGGTGATGGTGAAGGGCGCGCAACTGGAGCGCGATTCGTTTGACGATGCCACCGGTTATGCCGCTGTAATTGGCCTGCTGACCACGCTGGCCATCGCCGCCCGCTGGAGCGCGACGAGACTGGCGAAGTCTGAAGAAGGGGCACTGCAGTTTGAAGAAGCCGCCGAGCCCGCCATATTCGCCCTCGATCTGCATCGCGACGGCATCACCGTCACTGCGCCAACAACTGATTGAGGTAACTTCGCAACAACTCCCATGAGGTTGCTCCGGGAACTTTCCGCCGTTCCCCCTTGTATACGAACACAATCGTCGGCGTCTGATTGATCTGGTCCCGCGCAACCATCGCCAGATCGGCCGCCACCGTCGCATCCAGCCCCGCATCGCTGTCCACCAGCGCCCTCACCTTCGCCATCGTCTCCGGCGGCAAGACCAGCGCCACCGCCGCATCCACGTTCCCATTCGCCGCCCACTCGGGCTGGCTGGCAAACAGCCGCCGCACCACCTCTTCGTAATGGCCCATCTCACCGGCCGCATTCGCATAACGCGCCGCCAGTTTCGCGTAGGGATGCTGCGGCAGCGGAAAGTCGCGATGCACCACCCGCACCTTACCCGTCGCCACATATTCGCGCACCAACTGCGGGAACACGCTGTTATAAAAAGCGGCGCACGACGGGCATTCGTAATCCGAATATATTTCGCAAACCACCGGCGCGTTGGGCGATCCAGATTCCTTGTAGTTCGCCAGGTGCGCCGGCGCGGGAGCTTTGGCCACCACCGCGGGCGCCAATAGGATTGACGGCGCGGAGGGCCGCGGACATCCCACTCCCAACATCGCGCACTTCGCCGGCGCCGGCAAAATAATCGCCGCTACCACGCATGCCGACGCCATCGCCATCGACCACATCCAGCCGCGCTGCCATCCGCGCCGCCGCCGATCCCGCTGCTGCAACCCCGCCAATGCCGCATCCGCATTCGGCTTCCAATCGTCCCGCGCATCGAGCACTCGCAAGCGCTCCTCCACCCACCGTTCATCGTTCATAATTCGGTTCTCCATATCGACCCACATACTCCTTTCGAAACGCCTGCTGCGCCCGGCTGATCAAAGTCCCGACGGACGACGGATTCAGTTCGAGCGCCGCCGCCACCTCCGCATAACTCAGTTCGTTGCTACGCAGCAGCAGCAACTCGGCCTGTCTCGCGTCGAGCGAAGCCAGCACCAGCCTGATCCGATCCCGCTCCTCCGTCGCTTGATGCGCTTCTTCCGGCGTCGGCGCGGCCTGCCCGCCGCCCACCTGGCTCTCGTGGCGAATCCGCCGCGATTCCCTGCGCAGATCGTCGAGCGCCATCCGCACCGCCGTCCGGTAGAGCCATCCGACAGCCCCACCACCCTCGAAGGCTCCCGCGAAGGACTTAGAGTTCCGCCAGAACTTCCAGAACGCTTCGACGGTAATTTCCTCGGCGCGTGCCGGGTCGCGGACCACCCGCACCACCGCCCGTGCCACGCGCTCGTAATGCATGCGGAAGAAGGTTTCGAAATCGAAAGCGTCGTCGAGCACTGCGGGCTCAACCGCGTTACCTGGCGCGTTCACGTTATATAAACGACGCTCGGCATCGGTTTGTGACAGCAGGAATTACGGCAGGCCGGCCTACCAGCCGCCGCCGAGGGCGTTGTAAAGCTGCACAAGTGCCACGGCTTCCTGCTGCTGGGCGCCCTTCAACGTGAGTTGCGAACTGTAAAGATTGGCGTCATTGGTAAGCACTTCGAGGAAACTGGTGGCGCCGGCTTCGAAGCGCATGCGGGCGAGGCGCACGGCATCGCTGGCCGAGGCGGTCTCCCGCTCCTGCTTTTCGCGATATTCGCGCGTCTTCGTGTAGGCCGAGAGGGCGTTCGAGACGTCGCGCAGCGCGCCCAGGATGGTCTGCTGGTAAGTGTCCAGCAATTCCTTATGCTGGGCCTGCGCCAGGCGGTAATTGCCACGGATTTTACCACCGTCGAAAATGGTCTGGGTAAGCGTGGCGGTGGCGTAGTAATAGAGGTTGCCTGAGGCCAGTATGCTAAGCAGCCGGTCGCTCGCACTGCCTCCGGTGGCCGAAAGCGCGAGCTGCGGAAAGTACTGGGCTCGGGCCGCTCCGATATTGGCGTTGGCCTGAACCAGAAGCTCTTCCGCGCGGCGGATGTCCGGGCGCCGTTCCAGAAGATCCGATGGGAGGCCCACAGGGACATTGGCCGGGTGCGGAAGATCGGCGATGGCCTCACCACGCGCGATAGGGCCCGGCGGGCGTCCCAACAAGATGCTCAGGCTGTTTTCCTGCTGCGCGATCTGACGTTCCAGATCGGGGATCTGCGCCTCAGCCGTAAAAGCCAGCTGTTCCGCCTGGCGAACATCGGCCAGCGTGCCGGCGCCGCCTTCGTCGAGCTTGCGGGTAAGATCGAGCGATTGCTGGCGCGCGGAGAGAGTCTGCTTCGTAATCTCCAGTTCCGCATCGAGGGTCCGCAGTTCGTAGTAAGCCGTGGCCACGTCCTCGACAAGAGTGCTGAACGTAGCTTGCCGGGCCCACTCGGTGGCGCGGAGCTGAGCTCGCGCGGCTTCCGTCTGGCGGCGATAGAGACCCCAGAAGTCGAGGTTGAAAGCAACGGACGCTGTCAGGCCGCCCACCTCGGTGTTCGATGAGGAACTGCTTTTATTACCGCCGCTGCTATTGCTGTTATTGTTGTTGCCGTTCGACAGACTTTTCAGCAGATTCCCGGGCAGGCCGACGGCGTCAAACGAACCGCCGCCCGTGACCGTAGGAAACTGCGCCGCTCTGGTGATACCTACCTGGGCCTGCTGCTCGAGCACTCGATCGGCCGCCACGCGCACGTCGAAGTTGTTCCTGAGCGCTTCTTCGATCAGGCTCTGCAGAACGGGATCCGTGAAGACCGTATTCCACTTCTGCGCGCCCAGCGGAGTGGCTCCGGAAGCCGCCGTGTCGGGAGCCTCGATACCACGATAGGCCGGGGGGGTGGTCACAGCAGGCCGATTGTAGTTTGGCCCCACCAGACAACCCGCGCAGGAAAGCGCCAGGCCAAGCGCCGCGAGAAGGCGTTTCATGCCGGGCCTTCCTTGTGGCCTGGAGCGTCCAGTGAACCGGTATGTTCTTTTCCAAAACGCTGCGAAAAACGCTCGGCCAGCGAGAACGTAACGGGGATCAGGAAGACGGCGATCAGCGTGGCCGCAAGCATGCCGCCGATGACCACCGTACCCAGGATCTGGCGTGAGACGCCGCCCGAGCCGGTAGCGAACCATAACGGCATGCAGCCGAAGATGAAAGCAAAAGCGGTCATCAGGATGGGGCGGAAGCGGAGGTTGGCTCCAGCCATCGCGGCGTCGAAGATGCTCTTGCCTTTTTCGTATTCGTCCTTGGCGAACTCCACAATCAGGATGGCGTTCTTGGCCGAGAGCCCGATCAGCATCACGAGGCCGATCTGCGCGTAAACATCGTTCTCGAGGCCCCGGAAAGTAAGCGCCAGATAGGCGCCGAAGATCGCCACGGGTGTGCTCAGAAGCACGCCGAAGGGAAGAGACCAACTTTCGTATTGAGCAGCCAGAATCAGGAAGCAGAGCAGCACCGAGATCGCGAAGACCACCCACGCGGGCACGCCCTGCCGAGCCTTTTGCTCCTGAAAGCTGAGGCCGGAATAGTCGAAGCCCATACCCTCCGGCATAGTTTGCGCGAAGACCTCTTCGAGCGCCGCCATCACCTGTCCGGAACTGTACCCCGGCGCGCCTCCGATCGTAAGTTGCGCCGCCTCGTATTCATTGAAGCGCGTAGTGAATTCGGGTCCCGTAGTTCGCGTCACCTTCACCAGGGAACTCAGCGGCACCCGGTTGCCGTTAGCGCTCGTAACGTAGAAGCGGCCAATGTTATCGGGGTTGGTGCGATACTCGCCTTCGGCTTCGATATAGGTCTGCCACTGGCGGCCGAAGCGATTGAAATAGTTCACCAGATAACCTCCCATGAAAGTCTGCATGGTGGTGTAAACATCGCTTTGGCTCACTTGCTGCTGCGCCACTTTCTCGCGGTCCACGTCCGCAAAAAGCTGCGGAACGGCGGGGAAATACGTGGGGATGGCGATGGCGATTTCGTGGCGCTTCCCGATAGCCCCGAGAAACTTGCCCAGGTTGGCCGTGAGGAACTGCTGGTCGTTCCTGCCCGACCGGTCTTCGAGTACGAAACTCACGCCGCCTGAACTGCCCACGCCCGGAATGGCCGGAGGCGGAAACGAAAATGCCAGACCCTGCCGGATGCCGCCGAGTGCCCGCGCCATATTCTGCTGGATCGCGCTGAATTGCTCGTCTTTACTCTTGCGCCGATCCCAGTCTTTCAGCGTGACGAAAAAGAAAGAATTGTACGTGCTCTGCGTAAAGCTCAGCAGACTGAAACCCACCACCGACGTAACGGCTTCCACGCCGGGCACCTTAGCCAGGGCTTGTTCCACGGATTGGGCTGCCTCGGAAGAGCGTTGCAGCGACGCTCCCTGCGGAAGCTGCAAAGCGACGAATGCATAGCCCTGATCTTCAGTGGGAAGAAAGCCCGCCGGTATGCGGCCGCCCAGCAGGACCGCCGCGCAGCCCACTGCGATCAGCACCACCACCGCAATCAATGAATGCCGGACCAGATAACCCGAAGCGCTTACATACTTATCCGTGGTGCGGCGAAATACCCGGTTGAACCATGCGAAGAAGCGGGCCAGCAAGCCCTTCGATTCTTTCCTCGGCTGCAGCAGCATGGCGCAGAGAGCAGGGCTCAGAGTGAGCGCGTTGAAAGCGGAAAAGATCACCGAGATGGCGATGGTGATGGCGAATTGCTGATAAAGCCGCCCGGTAATACCCGGAATGAACGCGGTGGGAATGAAGACAGCCGAGAGGATCAAAGCGGTTGCCACCACCACGCTCGAAACCTGCTCCATCGCGGCGTAGGTCGCATCCACCGCGTTCATGCCCTCTTCGATATGCTTTTCCACCGCTTCCACCACCACGATGGCGTCGTCGACCACCAGCCCGATGGCCAGCACCAGACCGAACAGCGAAAGGGTATTGATGGAGAACCCGAGCGCGGGAAACACCATGAATGTACCGATCAGCGAGACCGGCACCGCAAGCAGCGGGATCAGCGTCGGGCGCCAGCCCTGCAGGAAGATATAAACCACCAGGACCACCAGCGCCAGAGCGATCCCCAGCGTGATCAGGATTTCATGGATACCGGCGTTCACCGCTGCCGTGGTATCGAGCGCAACCTGATACTTCATATCGGAGGGAAACTTCGCGGTGAGCTGATTCATGCGCGCCCGCACGTCTTTGGCGCACTGCACGGCGTTGGTGCCAGGCAGTTGATAGACGGCCATGATCGCCGCGGGCTTGCCGTTGAAACGCCCGGCGAGATTGTAAGTCTGTGCGCCCAGCTCAATGCGCGCCACGTCTTTCAGGTGCAGAACGGAACCGTCCGAACCGGCGCGCAGGATGATGTTTCCGAAATCCTCGGCAGTCACCAGGCGGCCCTGCGTGCGCACTGTATAGGTGAACTGCTGTCCGGCGGGGACGGGTTCGCCGCCGATCTGTCCGGCGGGATTTACATTGTTCTGGACCTGCAGCGCCGTCACGATTTCCGTAACGGTGACGCCCAGCTTCGCCAGTTGATCGGGCTTCACCCAGACACGCAGTGCGTACTGGCCCGCACCGAAAACCTGCACGCGGGATACCCCTCCCACGCGCGTAACGTCGTCGACAAGATTGATATAGGCGTAGTTAGCGAGGAACACGCCGTCGTAGGTCGAATTGGGCGAAGAAATAGCCAGCAGCATGAGCGGCGAGCTCAGGGATTTTTGCACCGTGAGGCCCGCGATGGTCACCTGCGAGGGCAGCTGGCTCTGCGCCTGGGAGACGCGCAGCTGCGAAAGTATCTGGTCGGTGTCTGCATTGGATGCCACATCGAAGTCGACCGTCAGCTGCATAATTCCATTGCTGGCGTTTGTCGACTCCATGTAGTTCATCCGGTCGACGCCGTTCATCTGCTGCTCGATGGGAGTCGCCACGGCCTGCTCCAGCGTGCGCGCGTCGGCACCGGGGTAAGTCGCCTGCACCAGGATCTCAGGTGGAACGATGTTGGGAAACTGCGCCGTAGGCAGATTTAACAGAGAAACCACCCCGGCGATAACCATGAGAATAGCGATCACCATGGCCACAATGGGCCTGCGGATGAAGAATTTCGACATGGCTATTTTCCTGACGCCCGAGCCGATTGCGGAGCCACCTTCGACCCCTCGCGCAGCTTGTCGTTGCCCTCGGTGACCACTCGCTCATCGCCCTTCAGCCCGCTCAGAATAACGATCTCCGCGCCTACCTGCGGGCCCAGCGTGACATTGCGAATATGAATCACGTTGTCCGGCCCCGCGACATCCACCTGATTCTGCCCCTGGAGTTCGTTGACCGCCTTCTGCGGCACCAGAATCGCGTTGTGCAGTACATCGGTCTGCGCGCTCACGCGCCCGAACTGGCCAGGCCGCAGGAGATTGCCGGGGTTGGCGAAGCTGGCCGCCAGGCGCAGGCTGCCGGTCTGCGCGCTCAGCGAGCGGTCCACGAATACGATGCGACCGGTTTGCGGAAAGACGCTGCCGTTCGAGAGCGTGAGTTTAAGTGGGATGAGATTACCGCTGTTCAGAAGGTCCGATTTACCATTCGACATGGCGCGCGCGGCGAGGGCAAGATACTCCTGCTCGCTGATGGAGAAGAAAACTTTAATCGGCTGCAACTGCGACACTGAGGTCAGCACCGACGTTGTTCCGACCAGGTTCCCCACCTGCACAGCCGCCTGTCCGGCAACGCCATCGATCAGCGACCGGACTTTGGTGAAGCCGAGATTCAGTTCGGCGGTCTCGACGGCTGCCCGCGAGCTGACCACGGCTGACTGTGCAGTCGCCACAGCGGCCTGTGCGCTTTCGACCGCGCCCTGCTGATTGTCGAGGGCAGCCTTATCGGCCTGCTGCGTCTTGACTTCGGTGTCGAGGCTGCTCTGAGAGATGGCGTGCGCCCGCGCCAGCGGCGTGTCGCGCGCCACATTAATCGCCGCCAGTTCGAGTTGTGCCTGGGCCTGCGCCAACTGCGCCCGCGCCTGAACCAGCTGGGCCTGAGCCTGGACCACCTGAGACTCGGACTGCCCGAGCTGGCCTCTCGCCTGATCGAGAACAGCCTGCAGCGGCCGTGGATCGATCTCAAAAAGGATCTGATCCTTATGGACTTCGCTGCCCTCCACATAGTCCTGCCGGATGAGATAGCCGGAGACTTGCGGCTGAATCTGTGCGTCCACAAATCCATCGGTAACGGCCACCCAATCGCCGATGACCGGAACGTCCTGATGGGTGGCGTAGGCAACCTCGACGGCTATCGGCCCCTGCTGACCCTCAGCGCCTGGCGGCGGCCCCGACGACGTGCAACTTGTCACAAAAAGGAGTGTAAATCCACAAACCAACCCAGAGGCAATATTATTCATGCAGCGGTGGACACTTAAGCGGTAGATGCGTCCGCATGCCGTTAGGTCGCAACGTGGCCGCCCTACCCCCTCGAAAGCTTCTCCATCTCCGAATACATCACCTTGCGGTCCTCATCCACCGCCAGATTAGTCAGCATCACGGTTGTCGAGTCCGCCAGCCCCACATCGATATTCGCCTTCGGACGCCCACCCGTACGGCAATCGTTGAAGAAGCTTTCGAGCTGCGTATCGGCGGGATTGCGCGCCTCTTCCGGCATCATGACTCCCTTCGCATAGAGCCACTGCCGCGCGTACTTCATCTCCCGGCCGACGAAGCTTTCATCCGGCACCACCCTGTCCCGCTTAGGCAGAATCGGTACGCCCTTGAGCGCCCCGGGAGCCACCATCGTCGCGCCCGCCACGTACGCACTGGCATCACCGGCTTTCGTAACCGACGGCGGCGGTGAAGGTTCGCGATACCAGATCGCTTCCACCGGCTGCTCGTCGTCGCCCACCGTAATCTCTACCGCGCCTTCCGTCCCCATGATGATTTCGCCGAACTCCGTGCGCGTCCCCCCGAACAAAGCTAAGTGGGAGTTAGTACACAGATACATCGAAATCAGCTTCTGCTTCTTCGGGTACTTATAAATCATCTGGATGTTATCCATGATGTCGCGCCCGTCGAACTCATAGTCATGGCCGCCCACACCTGTGATCGATTCCGGCGCCGACCCGAACATCCACTCCGCCACGTCCACCTGGTGCGAAGCCAGCTCCGCCGCCAATCCGCCCGAGTACTGCCGGTAAAGCCGCCAGTTAGTCAGCCTCTGGTCGGCCATGTTAGCCATCGGCTTCATCT
>Ga0302320_10013905_pt1 | contig 16715 bp, 17 predicted proteins | sample Bog_T0_3_FD_202130 | JGI IMG/M metagenome (GOLD analysis project Ga0302320, IMG submission 202130) | Peat permafrost microbial communities from Stordalen Mire near Abisko, Sweden - Bog_T0_3 | ecosystem: Environmental > Terrestrial > Soil > Wetlands > Peat | place: Sweden: Abisko, Stordalen Mire... | reverse complement strand
AGTCGACGATATGTACGTTTGGCAGCGCGTTGAGCGGCCGGACCGGATCGAGGCCGTCGCGCATGATGCGGAACAGTTCCGGTTCCGGTTCCAGCACGCGGATCTGGGAGGCGCCGAGACGCAGCGCCTCGGCGGTGCGGAAGCCGCCGGAGGCGCCGGCGAGCATGACGCGGGCGTGCGGGATGAGTTGGTAGGGCAGCGCGTCGAGTGCGGCGGCGGCGTAGTCGGACAGGATCGGCCGGCGCTTCGGCAGCGCGGCGATGCGGTTGCCGTCGCGATACAGGCCGTAGCTGCGTGGCGGTCCCTCGACTCCCAGCATGCCGGCGTTGTTGGAGATGTCGGTGTCGACGCGTTCGGTGAAGTCGTCGAGCAGGGCGTAGTTGCCGCGCGGAGTGTTGACGGCGGCGGCGATTTTTGCATCCGGCGTGTGAAGCGGTGCATATATCGCCTTGAAATCGTTGTAGGCGGCTTCGTCGTCGAGCAGCAGGACGGCCTCGGCGAGAAGCAGCGCGAGACAGGCGGCGAGGACGGCCTTCAGACGGTGCGGACGGGCGATGAACAGCGCCGCGACCGCCAGCGGGAGCAGCAGCAACGGCACGAGGTGGAAGGCGTGGACGAAATACATCGCCAGCAGAACGCTGGCGGCCCCGGCCCCGGCGCCGGTCAGGTCGAAGGCATAGACGCGGCCGATGCGGTCAGCGTAGCGGACGAAGCTGAGGCTGATGAACAGGCCGGCGAGGAAGAAGAACGGCAACAGTGCGGCATAATAGAGCGCGATATTGCCGATCTGCGGCTGCCAGGTCGCCGGATTCTGCAATTGCAACGGGTTGAAGGGATTGGTTGTGGTGAAGTGGTAGCCCGCCGCGGCGGTGAGAATGAGGGCGGCGGGCAAGCCGGCCATCAGCAGCGCGGCGCGGTCGGCGAAGGCGTCGCGCCACAAGGCCAGCACCACGCCGCTAAGGGCGAAGCCGACCATGACGATGGAGATGACCCAGTAGCCATACTCGGACCATTTCGCGACGGCGAAATAGCGGGTGAGCGCAGTTTCGAAGCCGACGGTCGCGAGCGAGACGAGGAAAAGCGGGAGGAATCTCACGGCCAGACGAATTGCTGGAGGAAACGCTGGGTCACGCTGTTGAATCGGGCCGGTTCGTCAACGAACAGGGCGTGACCCGCATCATTGAAAATATCCATCTCTGTGAGGGGGCGGTTTCGCACGAGATTCTCGCCCTGTGCAACCCAACGGGGACGGATAATGTACAAAAGCGGCACTTTTGTGGCGTAGACTGCCTCCTTCCAATAGGAGCGCGGCTCCGGATAGGACAGCAGCAGGCGGCTGGCGAATTCCGGGGTGCGCAGCGTGGCTTGCGTCAGACGGTTGATATAGGCCGGCGGCTGCGGACGATGAAACATCGCCTCGACGAACTGGCGCATCGACAGTGCGTGAGCGGGCGGCGGCCCGCGACGGGACGGCACCGGCTGGTAGATCGGCGGCGGGTCCTCGCCGACGGAGTTGTCCACCAGGATCAGGCCGGCGAGACGACGGTCGCCGGCGACATGGATCGAGGCCAGCGTGTCGAGCACGCCGAGCGACCAGCCGACGACGACCACCGGTCGGGTGTCGACTTGGGCGATCAGTTCGGCGACGTCACGGCCGCGCCGCACCGGTTCGTATCCTTCGGTGGGGACGGCGGAATCGCCCTGGCCGCGCGGATCGAACGCGACAACGTGGTAGCGGCGGGAGAATGCGGCGATCTGCGGCATCCAGATCCAGGCCGGCATGGTCCAGCCGGGCACAAACACCAGCGTATGCGCGGATGGCGGTCCGGCTTCGAGGTAGTGCAGACGCACGCCGTCGGAGGACAGGAAGAAATGGTCGGTGACATCTGCGGGCAGGGCCAACGGGTCTGAAGCGACCGTGGTGGCGGTTGCGGAGGCGACCGTGGGCGGCCGCGCCAGGACCGGCGCTGCCAGCGCCCCAGACAAGAGACTCGCACCGAGGAGAATCGCGTGACGCATTCCCCATCCAGAAGACCGGCAATCGGCCACGGGTCAACTGACAATTGAAGGTCGAGCGATGATGCAACGTGGCTGTTACCAGCTGAACGGGACGAACGATACAATCACAAAATGATATCGCGCAAATCCGGGGGTTTACAGCAGCAGACAGGCAATCAGGGCGACGAGCGCCCAGAACGGGGTGGCAATCAGCACGGCGGTGGCGATGCCGCGGGCGCGCCTGGCGCGGCGCTGGCCGGGCGCGGCGATGGGCTCTGTGGCGCTGAAGTCGCCGGGCAGGAACGCAGGTGCGGAAAGGCGCGAATCCGATCCCGCGTCGAGCAGAGTCACGTCCGCCAAATGAGAGGCCATCGCCCTGTATCCTCCACCGGAGGGTGCCATTCTTTCGATGGCGAGACCCTTACCTTACAGCAACAGGTGCGGATTCACACCGGTTGCAACCTTCAATTGCGCGCGATTGCCCCGCCACCGGCCCGGCGCGCCTGCGTCGTGCTGGCCGGGTCAGCCGGCGCGGCTGCCGGTGCTGCCGAAGCCGCCAGTGTCGCGGGTGGTGGTGTCCAGACCGTCAGTCTCCTCCCAGACCGCTCGGACGACCGGCGCGAGCACCGCCTGGGCGATGCGGGTGCCGCGTTCGACGACAAAGAGTTCGCTTCCCGTGTTGAGCAGGATCACGGCGATCTCGCCGCGGTAGTCCTCGTCGATCGTGCCCGGGCTGTTCGGCAGGGTGATGCCGTGGCGCAGCGCCAGGCCGGAGCGCGGACGGATCTGGAGTTCGTAGCCGGGCGGCAACGCGATGGTCAGGCCGGTGGGGATCAGCGCGCGCTCGCCGGGCGGCACGCTGACCGGATCGCGGACGGCGGCGATCAGGTCCATGCCGGCGGCACCGGCGGTGGCATAGGCCGGCAGCGGCAGGCCCTCGGCGTGCGGCAGGCGGCGGACTCGGATTGGAATCGACATTCGGCAATTGTGTCCTGCATAGTCGGTGTCCCGCAAGCGCGCGTCCGCATCGCATCCCTGCCGCCGAGACCTCAATGAGCACGCCCGCCAACCAGAGCTTTTTCGACGACCCCAAGGAACTCGACCGCCAGACGAACTTTGCCGGCGGCTATGGCGCGAACGGGGTGGTCGGCGGCATTTGGCCGATCACCCAGGACAAGCTCCGGCCGGGTGAGTACATTTACCGCGTCGGCCATTCGACCCAGCCGATGACGAAGAACATGTCCTCGCCCTGGTGGATGCGCGATGAATCGTTTTACGCGATCTGCGATGCGTCGGACCGCAGCGGCACGCAGTTATCGGAACTGTATCGCATGAAATGCGCAGTGTCGTACGACTTCGGGGTGGCCGACATCGTGCTGGAGGCACGGGTGACAGATTTGTTGCGCGTGTTCGCCGGCCACGGCCGGCCGGTGGTGGACGGCACCGAGGGTCGCAAAGGTCAGGTCTGGTTTGGCGCGCTGGAAATCGCCCAGATGTACATTCCGGGACTGCGTGACTTCAAAACCGGCTTTCCGACGGCGATTTGCCGGCGCTCGATCGAAATCACCGAGAAGTACAAGATCAGCGACTACATCGCGGTCCAGCGTGGCCGCCAGAAGAAGATCAGCAAGAAACTGCTCGCCGCGCTGGAGCGTTGACCGCGCGGCGCCGTTATCCCGCCGGCGGCGGACGGCTGCCGCCCCACGTTTGGCTGACTGGAAATCTAGCATCCCATCATCCGCACTGTCATCGAAGCTTCATAAAACTGCAATATGGCAGTCACCGCTCGTTCCTAGTTTGTCGCTGCATGTAACGCGAATCTCCCGGAGGAGAAAACCTGTATGAAGTTCGCCCTAACGGCCGTGGCCTTTGGCCTGGCCGGTTCGACTGTCGTTGCCACCATCGGCGAGGCCCGCGCGCAGCAAATCACCGGAGCCGGCTCCAGCTTCGCGGCGCCGATCTATTCGAAGTGGGGTGAAGCCTCGGCCAGTGCGACTGGTGTCCAACTGAATTACCAGGCGGTGGGATCGGGCGCGGGGATCAATCAGATCAACAACCGCACGGTGGATTTCGGCGCGTCGGACATGCCGGTGGCGGCCGACCAGCTCGCCGCTCATAAGCTATTGCAGTTCCCGGCGGTGATCGGCGGTGTCGACATCATCGTCAACATCCCCGGCATCAAGGCCAACGAGGTGAAGCTGACGGGGCCGATCCTGGCCGACATCTACCTGGGCAACATCACCAAGTGGAACGACAAGGCGATCGTAGCGATCAATCCCGGTCTGAAACTGCCGAGCACGGCGATCGCACCGGTCCACCGGGCGGACGGGTCGGGCACGACGTTCGTGTTCACTGACTACCTGAGCACGCAAAGTGCGGAGTGGAAGTCCAAGGTCGGTGCCTCGACCAGCGTGAGCTGGCCGGTCGGCGCGGGGGCCAAGGGCAGTGACGGCGTCGCCGGCACCGTGCGGCAGATTCCCGGTGGTCTCGGCTATGACGAAAGTTCCTATGCAGAACAGAATCACCTGGTGACGGCGATGATGAAGAACGCGGCAGGCAATTTCGTCGTACCGACCATGGCATCATTCGAGGCGGCAGCGAAGAGCGCGGACTGGTCGAAGGTGCAGAACTTCGCCGTCGACCTGAACGACCAGCCGGGTGCGGAGAGCTGGCCGATCGAGTCGGCGACGTTCGTGCTGCTGCCGACCGATCCGGCCGACGCGAAGCAAAGCACGGCGGTGAAAAAATTCTTCGACTGGGGCTTCGAGCATGGCAGCGACATTGCGCGGGGGCTGCTGTACATTCCGCTTCCGCCGCAGGTGCAGGACGCGATCCGTTCGGCCTGGAAAGGCGTGCCGGGGACGATGTGACGGCGCCGGTGTCTGGTTTCGCGGCGCTGGCGTGCAGGGCAGCCTGACCGGATAGAGGCTGAAAGGGCGTGACGGCGATCACCGTCACGCCTGATCGCAGGAAAAGGATTTGCCGGCACGTGCAGCAAGCGGTCACACTCACCTTGTCTCCGGCCACGCGACGCCGCCGGTTCGGCGATCCGCTCTTTGCCGGGGTGGCGCGCCTCTCGGGCCTGTTCGTGCTGCTGCTGCTGGGCAGCCTGATCCTCTCACTGTTCATCGGCGGGCTGAAGGCATTCGGCCGCTTCGGCGCGGGCTTCCTATGGTCCACGGCCTGGGACCCGGTGCACGAGGTGTTCGGCGCCGCGGTGTCAGTCTACGGCACGGTGATGACCTCGGCGCTGGCGCTGATTCTGGCGGTGCCAATCGCGTTCGGCATTGCGTTCTTCCTGACCGAACTGGCACCGGATTGGATGCGCCGCCCGGTCGGCATCGCGATCGAGCTGCTGGCGGCCGTGCCGTCGATCATCTACGGCATGTGGGGCTTCTTCGTCATCGTGCCGATCATGTCGCAGTATGTGGAACCGACAATGATCGATGCGTTTGACGGCATTCCGGTGCTGCAGGACATGTTCGCCGGCCCGCCGTTCGGCACCGGCATCTTTACCGCCGCGCTGGTGCTGACGGTGATGGTCATTCCGTTCATTGCGGCGACGATGCGCGACGTGTTCGATACGGTGCCGGCGGTGTTCAAGGAATCGGCGTATGGCCTGGGCTGCACGACCTGGGAAGTGATGCGCTCGATCGTCATTCCCTACACCCGCGTCTCAGTTGTCGGCGGCATCATGCTGGGGCTGGGACGCGCGCTGGGCGAGACGATGGCCGTGACGTTCGTGATCGGCAATTCGGATCATATCACTGCCAATCTGTTCGGATCGGGCAATACGATCGCGTCGATCGTCGCGTTGGAGTTTCCCGAAGCCTCGACCGGGAGCCTGAAACTGTCCGCATTGCTGGCACTCGGGTTCATTCTGTTCGTGATCTCGTTCATCGTGCTGGCGATTTCGCGCACGCTGCTGCGTCCGAGGCTGAAAGTATGAGCGCCAGCATCGCGGCCGCCGGGTCGGTTCCTGGGCCGGGCAAGGATCTGAAGGTGGCGCAGGCGCTGGGCAACCGGCGGCACCGGACCAATCTGGTGATCAAGGCGCTGTGCATGGCGGCGACCGTGATGGGCCTGGTGTTGCTAGGATCGATCCTGTTCACGCTGCTGTGGCGGGGCTTGGGCGGACTGTCGCTGACGGTGTTCACACAAGTAACCAAGGCGCCGGGATCGAATGGCGGTCTGCTGAATGCGATCGTCGGCACGCTGATCCAAACGGCGGCTGGCACAGTGATCGGTACGCCGATCGGGCTGATGGTCGGGACCTATCTGGCAGAGTACGGGCACAGCTCGCCGCTGGCGAATTCGGTAAGGTTCGTGTCGGACGTGCTGCTGTCGGCGCCGTCGATCCTGATCGGTCTGTTCGTGTATGAGATTGCGGTGGAACCGTTCGGCGGGTTTTCCGGCATCGCCGGGTGCCTCGCGCTGGCGATCATTGTCATCCCGATCGTGGTGCGCACCACCGAGGACATGCTGGGGCTGATCACCCCGGCGTTGCGTGAGGCGGCGATCGGGTTAGGGGCGCCGAAGTGGAAGATGATCGTGCTGATCTGCTACCGCGCGGCGATGGACGGGATCGTCACCGGGGTGTTGCTGGCGATCGCGCGCATTGCCGGCGAGACGGCGCCTTTGCTGTTCACCAGCCTGGGCAACCTGAATTGGTCGGTCAGCCTGAAGCAGCCGATGGCCAGCCTCCCGGTGACCATCTATCAATATGCCGGCTCGGCGTTCGATGACTGGGTGCAGCTTGCCTGGGTGGGCGCGCTCCTGATCACCTTCGGCGTGCTGGCGATCAATATTGCGGCTCGGCTGGTTCTTCGCCGGGCGAAATGAGGCAGATATGGGCATGACAACCGAATCACGGCAGGGCCGAAGCGCCAGTTTCGGCGGCGTTGAGGCGCGCGCGACGTCGGCGCTCGCGGAGGCACGGATTGCCATCCGGAACCTGGATTTCTTCTACGGCGACCACAAGGCGCTGAAGCAGATCGCGCTGGATTTGCCGAACCGGCAGGTGACCGGGATGATCGGACCGTCCGGCTGCGGCAAGTCCACGCTGCTGCGGGTGCTGAACCGGATGTACGATTTGTATCCGGGGCAGCGCGCGACGGGTGAGGTGATGATGGACGGCGACAACATCATCGACGCTGGGATGGATCTCAACGCGCTGCGGGCGCGCGTCGGGATGGTGTTCCAGAAACCGACGCCGTTCCCGATGACGATCTACGACAACATCGCCTTCGGGGTGAAGCTGCATGAGCGGCTGTCGCGGTCGCAGATGGAGGAAAGGGTGGAATGGTCGCTGAGCCGAGCGGCGCTTTGGGGCGAGGTGAAGGACCGGCTGCAGACCTCGGCGATGGGATTGTCCGGCGGTCAGCAGCAGCGGCTGTGTATTGCCAGGACGATCGCCGTGCGGCCGGAGGTGATCCTGCTGGACGAACCGACCAGCGCGCTGGATCCGATCAGCACACTGAAGATCGAGGAACTGATCGATGAGCTGAAACATGACTTCACCATCGCGATCGTGACCCACAACATGCAGCAGGCCGCTCGGTGCGCCGATCAGGTGGCATTCTTTTATTTGGGCGAAATGGTGGAATGCGCGCCGGCAGGGGAAATCTTCACCTCGCCAAAGCAGAAGCGCACCCAGGAATATGTCACCGGCCGGTTCGGTTAAGGAACATCGGAATGTCAGACTCCACCGAACACCTGGTCAAAAGCTACGACACGGAGCTGAAACGGCTGCGCGACATGCTGATCGAGATGGGTGGGATCGTCGAAAGTCAGGTCGCGCTGGCCGGCGAAGCGATCATGAACCGCGATAGCACCGCCGCGATGCGGGCGGTGGAGGAAGATCCCAAGGTCGATGCGCTGGAGCGTGCGGTCGAGCAGTTTGTCATCCGGCTGCTGGCATTGCGCCAGCCGATGGCGGGCGATCTGCGGCGGATCGTGGCGGCGCTGAAGATCACCGGCGACCTGGAACGGATCGGCGATTATGCGGCGAACGTGGCCAAGCGCAGCGTCGTGCTGGGGCAGTACAGCCTGCCTTACTCGCTGGCCGGGCTGGCGCACATGGCAACGCTGGTGCAGGAGCAGTTGAAGTCGATCATCGACGCGTTCGGCGCCAACGACACCGAGAAGGCGATCGAGGTATGGCGGTCGGACCGGGTGGTCGATGATATTTACAACGCATTGTTCCGCGAGCTGATCACCTATATGATGGAAGACCCGCGCAACATTACGCCGTGCACGCATCTGCTGTTCATCGCCAAGAACCTGGAACGGATCGGCGACCACGCGACCAATATTGCCGAGACGGTTTACTATGCCGTGAAAGGCGAGGTGATTCCGGATGTGCGCCCGAAAGGCGACACGTCCGCCTATACGGTCGTTCGGCCAAAAGAATAAGCCAGATTTTCTGTCAACCCGGGGGACTTCGATGCTTGACGGTGTATCCAGCCTGCCCAAACCGCTCGTCCTCGTGGTGGAGGACGAGGCGCCACTCGCCACCATGCTGCGCTACAACCTGGAAAAACAGGGATTTCGTGTCGAGGAAGCCGGCGACGGGCAGGAAGCGCTGACGCGCATCGCCGAGACGCAGCCCGATCTGGTGCTGCTGGACTGGATGCTGCCGGTGATGTCGGGCATCGAGGTGTGCCGCCAGATCCGCCGCAAGGCGTCGACGCGGGATTTGCCGGTGATCATGGTGACGGCGCGGGTGGAGGACCAGGATGCGGTGCGCGGGCTGAACACCGGCGCCGACGACTACATCACCAAACCCTTCAACATCGAATCATTACTGGCCAGAATGCGCGCATTACTGCGGCGTTCCAATGCCGTGCCGGTCAAGGGGCAGCTCGCCTTCCACGATATCGAAATGGACCTGGCGTCGCATCGTGTCACGCGCAACGAACGGCGGGTGCATCTGGGGCCGACCGAGTTCCGCCTGCTGGAGTTCTTCATGCAGCATCCACGGCGGGTGTTCTCCCGCGAGGAACTGCTGGACGCGGTGTGGGGGCCGGATATCCATGTCGAACCGCGGACGGTGGATGTGCATATCCGCCGGCTGCGCAAGTCGATCAATGGCGAGGCAGAGCTGGACGTGGTGCGCACGGTGCGAACGGCGGGGTATGCGCTGGATACCGAACCGCTTTAGGACTGCGGAACGGGCGCCCTGGGCAAGGCGTCTAGCCGCGGCTAACATGACCCCCGATCATTCGCCTCAGGGGGACCCCATGGACGCCGACGCCAAAAAAACCGCTCTTCGCATGATCCCGTACGGGATCTACGTGCTGACCGCCGACGACCATAAGGGAAATGTTGGCGCCGCAACGGTGAACTGGGTGACGCAGGGATCGTTCGCGCCGCCGCTGGTGGTGGTCGGGGTGAAGGCTGATTCCGGCGCGCACACGGTGGTCAAGGGGACCGGCAAGTTCGCTTTGAACATGCTGGGCAAGGACCAGAAGGGCCTGGCGTTTACCTTCTTCAAGCCGGCCAAGGTCGAGGGCGGCAAGCTGTCAGGACAGGATTTTCATGCAGGCGCCAACGGCTCGCCGATCCTGGACGCTGCCATCGCGGCGGTAGAGTGTTCGGTGCAGCAGATCGTCGAACTGGGCGACCACCACATCGTCGTGGCGGAGGTGACCGAGGCGTATGTGATGCGGGCGCCGACAGGCCGTGCGGATGCGGCGATCCTGGAGATGAAGGATCTGGGGGATACGGTCTATTACGGTGGGTGACGTCCCCTGCCGCGCAGGCGGCCTCGCCCGAACCGCGGTGAGGCCCGGCCGCCCGCGCGACCTGGCGATCCGAACATCGGCTGGACGAGCGGTTGCTGGCGAGGCTAGCGTCGTGCGTTTCGGGAGTACGCGATGACCCCAGGTTTTTCCCGTTTATGGTGACCGGCTATCGTCGCCTCAAATCCCTGGATATCGCCCTGCGCCCGGTCAACATCCTGATCGGAGCCAACGGCGTCGGCAAAAGTTCTGTTCTGGATGTGATCGGGCTTCTGGCGGCGTCGGCCGAGGGCGAACTCCAGGCGAAGATGACCGATATTGGTGGAATAACGTCACTGTTGACCGCTGATGGCAATACAAATGCCATGTCCTTGGGGTTGTAGGTAAGGCAAGAGAAGGCCGCCCCGCTGGATTACCAGATTCGTCTGTCCGGCGAGGCCGTTGGCTATGTGATCGCTGCTGAAGGTCTGACACAGGGTTCACCCATGCCAGCCACGGCTCCCGTCAGGTACCTCGATGTGGCTGGTCCGCGCGTGAAGTATCTCGATGCGATACCATATCTCGACGCCGGACACTTTCTGGATGTTCCGAAATTCGTTGAGCCGACGTGGGACTACAAGCAGCTGGAAACTGCATTGTCGCAGGTTCCGAGGACATTCCGCCAGGCAGAAAGCTTCCGGCGCCTATTGGCCGATGTTTCCGACGTGGGCGGCCGTTCGTGACGGCGCGTATCGCGATCATCGTCGAAGGGGCGACGGAGAAGGCATTTGAAAAGGTCCTTCGCGACTACCTGGCCCAAATGTTAACCGGGAAGATGCCGAAGCTGAAATTCATCGCGGAGGATGGCAGGATACCAACCGGAGACCGGCTGAAACACGACGTCGAGCGGTTGCTGCAAAAACAATACGATGCCGTGATCGCGCTCACGGATGTCTACACCGGCAGCGAGCCACGCGACTTCGCCGATGCCGCGGATGCTAAGCGTAAAATGCGGGAGTGGGTTGGACCTGAGCCGCGGTTCCATCCTCATGCCGCCCAGTATGAGTTCGAAGCGTGGCTGATGCCTTACTGGTCAACAATCCAGAGATTGGCCTGCAGCAACCGAGCCCCGCCTTCGCTACATCCGGAAACATTGAACCACGACAAACCGCCCGCCAGGCATCTCGCCGAACTGTTCCGGACAGGAACCAAAAAGCGGGCCTATTCGAAAATCCGCGACGGCGTCGATTCTGCGCGATCAGGACCTCAGCGTTTCCGCCGCGTGCTGCTCGGAACCGCGCGCGTTCCTCGACACCATCCTGTCCCTGGCGGCGGCTCCGGCGTAAGCTCCTGGCAACATCCGAACGGAGACGTCGATGATCAGCAAATTCTCCACCGTCTATCCCGGCCATATCGACCTGCCGGATCACGGCCAGAACGCCACGCCGGCAAACGAGCGACGGTTTTCCAACACCGACCTGGCCGGCGTGTTCGACAAGTCCGAACGCATCGCGGCGCTGATGGACCGGAACGGCTGGGACACGCTGTGGATGGCGGAGCATCACTTCCAGTACGAGGGCTATGAGGTGATCCCCAACCTGCTGATGTTGGCGGTTCACCTGTCGCACTTGACCAGCACGCTGAAGATCGGCTGCGGCTTCAACATAGCACCGATGTGGCACCCGCTGCGCCTGGCCGAGGATTACGCGGTGGCCGACATCCTGACCAAGGGCCGGACGGTGTTCGGGGTCGGGCGCGGCTACCACTCCCGCGAGGTCGAAAGCTTCGGCGCCCCCATCATCGACCAGGACGCCAACCGCGAACTGTTCGAGGAACAGGTCGAAATCATCTTCAAGGCCTTCAACAATGAAAGCTTTTCCCATCGCGGCAAGCACTACACGCTGCCGCCGGAGGTGCCGTATCGCGGCTACACGTTAAAGGAACTGACGCTGGTGCCGCGGCCGGTGCATCTGCCGGTGGAGTGCTGGCAGCCGGTGGTCAGTGCCAGCGCGCGCGGGCTGGATTTCATGGTCAGGCACGGCATCAAGGGCGCCGTCGGCGGCGGCGCGGCGACGCTGCAGCAGGGGCCGATCTCGGCCTACCGCGACGCCGCGGCGCGGGCAGGGCAGGATCTGAGGCTGGGCGAGAACCTGATGCTGGGGGTGTTCTTCCACCTCGCCGACACCAGGGAGAAGGCCGTCCAGGCGCTGCGGCCGCTCTACGAGGAACACGCGAAGATGTTTGCCCCCCTGGGGTTCCTCCCCGGCGCGACACCGGCCCAGGTCGCGGCGATCGGGCGGCGCGGCGGCTGGTATGAAGCCGGGGTGCCGACGCTGGAGGACTATATGAAGACCGGCGCCTGGTTCGCCGGCCCGCCGGAGGAACTCGTGGCGTACCTGAAGGAGCTGGAGGCGCGCTATCCGGGGATGCAGCACATCAATCTGAGCACACCGATGGGTACGCCGGAAAAGGTCATGCTGGAGCAGTTTCAGTGGGTGTCGGAGGCGGTGATGCCGGCGTTCCGCCGGTAGAGTGACGATCCAGGACGTCACCGCGCTTTTGCGCCAGCGCGGTTCGATTCGGTCCGGCGCGACCTCGTTTCGCGATGGTGCAAGACCGCAGGATCGGTGGTGCAGGCTCGTCCCGGGGGCGCCGGCGGTGGAGATGCGCATTATGCGCTTGCTGACCCATCGCACCAGCGTTGGACGAGCGATGCTGCGGCCGCAGAATTTCCCAAGTGTTTGCTCTAAATTTTTCGGTGGGGACGAGATGGCGGAGTATGCCCAATCCGCGTGTTCGTTACGTACTCAGTACTCCGTTGTGGCGAATTCCGGGACGCCTCCCAGGCCAACCATGCTGGGCAAGTAATAGGAGCCTCCATTTTCAATATCCGCCCGGCGTTGTAGTAGCCGATGCGGTTGTCGCAGTGCAGCGCCCTGCCTCAAGTCTGCCGGGCTGTCGCTCCTGCCTTCTGCGCAGCGGCCGCCGCTGCGCTGGCTGGGGCGGGTATCGTTCAGCCTGAACCGGGTGCATTTCCAGCTGAGTTCACCCTGGTCGCGGCGGGTTTCGCGGCGCTGGGCGGCAGGGTCGGCTACGGCGCGCATGTGCCGCCAGTGAGCGTGCCAGCGTGGCCGCCAGCCAGGCGGCAGCGGCTGGGTTTGCGCGCTGGGTCGACTGGCGGGCGATCCAGCTGGTGGGCAGACTGCGTGCTGCGTTATTCTTGCGGCCAAACCGGTGGGCACCTTATAACTTTCGATAATGGAATAACGAGCCCAAACGGCGGCGCCGCATGATGCGGCGGACAGAGGGGGACCAACGGACCACTGAAGACAGTGATCGCTTTTGAAAACAGAGACCGCTTTTTTTGAGACGGGCACCGGACAGCGCACAATTTCTAACGTACGTAATATTTTATTCGGAGTTATTAATCTTCATTTTTAACCAGAGCGTCTCATTCCGTTACTGCATCATACAGAAAGCGACAGACTCTGTCGCATAATCAGACTTGCCTTCGGATGCGCGACTGATTATCGTTCGTTGGATGCATACATCGCGGGGGAGCTGCGCAGATGCTGTTTCAATTTATTGCCGCACGGCGTCTCACCGCACCTCTCGCCGCCGCGACCCTGCTGGCGGGCTGCGCGGCGACTCCCCTCGGCCCGACGGTGCAGGTCATGCCCGGTCCCGGCAAATCGTTTGACGCGTTCCAGGCGGACAACGGATCCTGCAAGGCTTACGCCGCGGAGGAAGTCAAAGGACAGGCAGATGCGGCCAATAAGCGGGCGTTCGGCGCAGCATTGCTGACCACCGCGCTGGGCGCCGGCGTCGGTGCGGCCGGCGGCGCGCTGGGCGGGGACGCAGGCGGCGGCGCAGCGATCGGCAGCGCGGTTGGCGCCGGCGCCGGGACCGCCATCGCAGCCAACGGCAATGCCAACGACCAGATGACGATTCAAATGCAGTACGACAATGCATTCTCGCAGTGCATGTACAGCAAGGGTGAGCAGGTGCCGGGTTACGCCCCGGTTCAGGTCGCCGCGCCCGCCCCGGCGATGGCAGCGCCGCCGGATCCCCTCGTGCGCGCCACACAAACGGAACTCATCCGGCTCGGTTACCTGAACGGCCAGGCGGACGGATATAGCGGTCCCAGAACCCGTTCGGCGATTTCGAGTTTCGAACAGTCCAGCGGCCTGCCCGTCAACGGCAGCACGTCACCGCGCCTGCTGGCCCGGCTGCAAGCCACGCCGACCGGAGCCGTCGCCGCAGCCGCCCCGCCACCAACAACACCGAACGGCTGGGTGCAGCCAACCATGGCACCGACCGCGGCGGCCGCGCCCGCGGCGCCTCCGGGATGGGTGGCCCCAACCAAGTCGCCGTAGGAAGCTGGAAAGCACGGCCGGAGGGCAAGCAGATGCGGAGTCAAAACGGGTCTGCACGATGGCACCGCATCATCCTGACAGCGATCCTGGCAACCGGCGCCCCGATCGGCACCGCGGCGGCGTGGGCACAGGGCCTGGACATGGACAGCAACGCCAGCACCCCCGCACCGGCGCCCGCGCCTGCCACCACCCAGGCCGGCAGCCTCGACCTCGACACCGCACCGCCGACCGCAGCACAGCCAACCGTTGCCGCGCCCGCCTCTCCGCCGGCCGATACCGCCGCCCCGGTGTCAGCGCCTCAGGCAGCACCGCCGGCCACCACCGTGCCGACGACGGTGGTTGAAGTCCATCCGACCGAACCCAAACCGGTAATCCTCGATCATCCGACCGTCATCGATACCGCTCGGTTGCAGTCGGGCGGCACCACCGTCACGCTCTTCGGCATCGAGGGGCTGCCGGGTCCCTCCGCCCAGGGTCTGCAAGGCTTCCTCAGCACCGGGTCCGGTCAGGTGACATGCCAGGCCCAGGGGTCATCCGGGGGCACGCCGCAATACGTTTGCCTGATGCCGGACGGCACCGACGTCGCCCAGGTCGCGCTGGTCAACGGTGCGGCGAAAACCACATCCGACGCGCCCGAATCCTACCGCGGGCAGGAAACCGCCGCCCAGGCCGCCCGCCGCGGCATCTGGGTCAACCTGCCGCCGCCGCCGGAGGCGGTCACCCATCCGGTCGTGCGGAACACGGCGACCTTGTCGGCGGCCGGAAAGACCTACGCGCTGGACGGGATCGTCGGCTTCGAGGCGCCCTACGCGACCCAGTTGCAGGGCTACATCACCGGCAGCGGCGATACCCTGACCTGCTCCGCCCAGGCCGCGAGCGGTGATTACATCTGTCTGCTGCCTGACGGCACGGATGTCGCCAAGGTCGCACTCGTCAACGGCGCGGCGCGGGTCGGACCGAATGCGCCCGACGCCTATAGGGTGCAGCAACTCGACGCGCTCAACAATCGGCGCGGCTACTGGGCAACCGCCTCGGATGCGGTGATCACGGCGGCACTGTTGCCGGTTCCTGGCCAGCAATACTACTCATTCGTCACCGGCGATGACGGTACCGACGGCATCACTTATGTCGGCGGCGCACCGGTCGCGATGATCGATGGCGAGGAAGTCTTCCTGATCCTCGGCGCCGCCGGTCTCGGCTGGGGATATTACGACCATTACCACCACTGGCATGGCGCGCCCGACCGGTTCCGCCATCACATGGAGGCATTCCACCCCGAGGGGCGCGGGCTGCGCGGCTATGACCGGGCCGCCTTCGAACGAGGACCGCATGGTCCCTATGGGATGGGACCGCACGAAGCCTACGCGGGCGGACCGCATGGATCGCCGGAGATGATGCGTGCCGGCGGCGTTCACCCCGGCATGCCAGGGACCGTCGCCCGTACCGGCATGGGCGTCCCTGCGGGGCGGCCGAGTATGGCTATGGCCGCGGCACGTCCGACCGGCGCCCCCGCCGGCTTCATGCGTCCCGCTGCGGCGGCATCCGCGGGCGGATTCCATCCGGCCGCGGCCCCGGCGATGATGCGCGCCGCACCAGCGCCGGTGCGTGTCGCCGCCCCTTCCGGCGGCGGCGGCAGGCACAAATAATGCCCCGCTCCGGCGCGCGCCGTGGTCACCCTCCGGCCCGATGCGCCTCCGCCAGCGCACCCAGGCTGGTAAACCGGAAATCATAACGCACATCGCCGGTCACCGCCGCCGTCGCGCCACCGCTGCCGAGACCATCCCGCCGGTCGATCCAGGCCGATGCCAGACCGGCGGCGTTTGCCGGCACGTGATCGTGGAACAGGCTCTGCGCAACATGCAGCAGTTTCTCCCGTGGCACGCCCTGCTCGCGCATCCGCTCCAGCAGATAATCAAAATTCCGCATGTCCGGCTTGTACGAGCCGATGTCCTCCGCGGTGTAGATCGCATCGAACGCCACACCCAGACGCTGATTGGTCGCCTGGAAGCTCGTCCGGTCCACGTTCGACAGGATGACCAGCCGGAAATGCTGCCTGAGATACCGCAGCGCCGCCACGGTGTCGGGGAATGCCGGCCAGTCGCCGACACTGGCGCCGAACGCCGCCGCCTCATCCGGTTCCGCCGCAGCGTCCCATTCGACGGCAAGCTGGCCGTACACCGCCGCCAGCAGGGCAGGATACGGCAGCCCCGGCGTCCTAGCCTGTTGGCCGGATTCCAGCCGAGCGAAGGACTGCAGGACCGCCTCGCGCGACAGATCCAGCCCGGCGCGCGCCAACCCCATCCCGGCCGCACCGCCGGCGCGCTGCAGCAGCGGCGCCAGCGCGGTGAACAATCCGCTCTCCCAGTCGATCAGCGTGCCGTAGCAGTCGAACGACAACGCCGTGAAGTCGGACAGTTTCATGGGTTAGACCCCCCGTCGCCCCGCGCCAGAGCCGCCCCGTCGCCCCGCGCCAGAGCCGCCCCGTCGCTCCGCTCCAGAGCCGCCCCGTCGCTCCGCTCCAGAGCCGCCCACTCGCCGCGCGCCGCCGACCGCTCCAGCCAGGTGCGCACGCCGTCGGTATCGCCGAACACCGCATCGACGCGATAGCCGGCACCGCCTT
>Ga0302320_10013901_pt1 | contig 16716 bp, 13 predicted proteins | sample Bog_T0_3_FD_202130 | JGI IMG/M metagenome (GOLD analysis project Ga0302320, IMG submission 202130) | Peat permafrost microbial communities from Stordalen Mire near Abisko, Sweden - Bog_T0_3 | ecosystem: Environmental > Terrestrial > Soil > Wetlands > Peat | place: Sweden: Abisko, Stordalen Mire... | reverse complement strand
CGCGCGCCTTTCTCGTTCAGCAAAGTTGCAGCATCGGTGGCGGTAATCTCGTAATCCAGCATGGTTCCAGTCTACTTCGGCTGCAGGCCGCGCGCTTTCAGCATCGGCCCGATGCCGGGCTCGGCACCCATCCACAATTTGTACATTTGCTCCAGGTCTTCCGTGTTGCCGCGCGAAAGCACCATGCGCCGGAACCGGTCGCCATTGGCGCGCGTAAGGCCTCCGTGATCGACAAACCACTGGTAGGCGTCGTCGTCGAGCATTTCGCACCAGAGGTAGGCGTAATAGCCGGCCTGGTAGCCGTTGCCCCAGATGTGCATGAAGTAGCTGGAGCGGTAGCGCGTCGGCACGGTCTCGATGGCGAGATGCTTGCGCGCGAGCGCGGCCGATTCAAAAGCGTCCGGATCTTCGAGTTTAGCGTCGCCCGGCAGCACGTGCCACTGCATGTCGAGCTCGGCGGCAGCCAGCAGCTCCGTCAGCTTGTATCCCTGGTTGAAGGTTGCTGCATTCATCAGCTTCGCGGCCAACTCCGCAGGCATGGGCTCGCCTGTCTTGTAATGTTTCGCGTAGTGCGGAAACACGGCCGGGTCGCTCGCCCAGTGCTCGTTGAACTGCGAGGGAAATTCGACAAAGTCCCGCGGCGTCGCTGTCCCGCTGAGCGTTGGATATTTGGTGTCGGCAAGCATGCCGTGCAGGGCGTGCCCGAATTCGTGGAACATCGTCGTTACGTCGTCAAAGCTCAGCAGCGCCGGCTCACCGGCCGGAGGCTTTTGAAAGTTCGCGATGTTGAAGACCACCGGAAGCGTGCCCAGCAGTTTTGACTGGTTCACAAAGTTGCTCATCCACGCGCCACCGTTCTTGTTGTCGCGCTTGAAGTAGTCGCAATAGAACAGCGCCATCGGCTTGCCGTCCGTATCGAACACTTCATAGACCTTCACGTCGGGCGCGTAGACGGGGATGTCGGTGCGCGGCTTGAAGCTGATGCCGTAGAGCTGGTGGGCCGCGTAGAAGACACCGTTTTCGAGGACGTTGTTCAATTCGAAGTAGGGCTTGGTCTGCGACTCGTCCAGATTGAACTTTGCCTTGCGCACTTGCTCGGCGTAGTAGTTCCAGTCCCAGGCCTTCAACTGAAAGCCACCGTGCTGCGCGTCAATCAGCGTCTGAATGTCCTTCGCTTCGCCCGCGGCTTTGGCCGTTGCCGGCGCCACCAGGTCATCCATAAACTTGATCGCGGCCTCGGGGGTCTTCGCCATCTGGTCGGCAAGCTTCCATGCAGCGTAGGTCGGGAAGCCAAGCAGCTTTGCCTTCTGCGCGCGCAGTTGCGCCAGGCGGGCAATGGTGGCGCGTGTGTCGTTCGCGTCGCCGCGCTCCGCGCGAGTCCACGATGCATCAAAGACGCCCTGACGTGTTGCGCGATTGCTCAGCGATTCCAGGTCTGGCTGTTGGGTCGTGTTCTGCATGGGAAGCACCCAACCATCCACCTTGCGTTCGCGCGCCGCATCGGCGGCCGCAGCCAGCTCCACATCGCTCAACCCAGCCAGGGCTGCCTTCTCTTTCGTTGCGTATGCAGAGTCCTTGGTGGCAGCAAGCAGCTTCTTGACGAAATCCGTCGTCAGGTTCGCTTCTTCCTCATTCAGCTTTTTCAGCTTCGCCTTGTCGTCGTCGGAGAGCTTGGCGCCTGCCAGCACGAATTCCTTGTACTGGTATTCGAGCAGCCGCATCGATTCCGGATCAAGACCGAGCGTCTTGCGCTGCTCATAGAGCTTCTCCACGCGCTTGAACAATTTTGTGTTCAGGTAGATTCCGTCGTTCAGCGCGGCGAGCTTGGGCGCTACTTCATCCTGCGCCTTTTGCAGTACCGGATTCATGTTGGCGCTGGTGACGCCGTTGAAGACGAGGTTGGCGCGGTTCACCAGCTGGCCGCTCTTTTCCAACGCCACGAGCGTGTTGTCAAAGGTAGGCTCGGCGGGGTTCTCGGCGATGGTTCGAATCTCTTCAAGCTGTTGCGCGATGCCCGCCTCGATGGCTGGCTGATAATCCGTGTCCTTGATCTTGTCAAAGGGCGGCGCCTGAAACGGCAGCGTGCTTGGAGCGTAAAACGGATTGTCCGGGCCGAACGTGGGGGGCGCGCCCTGTCCCATTGCCACTGCGCCTGCGATTGAAACGGTTGAGATCTGCAACAGGAGAGCCCTCACGGAAAAAAGTCGAAGTCTATACATAACAGCCAACCACCCTACCTTTGCCAAATATTTTACCGGAGTTGCAAGGACTGACTTGTGCGCCGCGCCACATCGCAAGGCGATCGCATGCCTGTTTGTTTGACGCTGCAATTGCGGTTTTGCGGCGCGGGCCCACCCTGGAGGCAAAAACAAAGACGCCGCAGGATGGGGCACCCTCTCTGTCCCTGTGGCTCACTGCGGGCTCGCACGGTACTCTTGAAGTAGATGCCTCCGATTCTCAACGCGCAGTCCGTGACCAAGCAATTCGGCGCAAAGCCGCTGTTTCGCAATATTTCCCTCACCGTCGAAGATGGCGACCGGATCGGCCTCATTGGCCCCAACGGCGCCGGCAAGTCCACGCTGCTGGCCCTGCTGGCTGGCCAGGTCGAGCCGGACTCCGGCGAACTGGCTGTCCGCAAGCGCGCCCGCGCGGCCTACGTTCCGCAGGATTCGCGCTTCGCTCCCGGACTCACCGTCCGCCAGGTGCTGGAGCAGGCACTCGTCGCCGCGCATAGCGAGTCCGCGCTGCAAGACGAACGCTCGCGCGAAGGCCGGCTGCGCGAACTGGCCGGACGCGCCGGCTTCGTCGACCTAAGCGCGGAAGCGGCATCCCTCTCCGGTGGGTGGCGCAAGCGGCTTGCGGTGGTGGAGGCGCTGGTGGGCGACCCTGACGTGATGCTGCTCGACGAGCCCACGAATCATCTCGATCTGGCGGGCATTGAATGGCTGGAGACGCTGCTTGCCAATGCCAACTTCGCAGCCGTGACCGTAAGCCACGACCGGTACTTCCTCGAATCCACGTCAAGCCAGATTGTTGAGCTGAACCGCGTATTCGCAGAGGGCCTGCTGCGCGTGAAGGGAAACTTCAGCCGCTTTCTTGAAGAGAAGCAGGCATACCTGGAATCGCAAAGCAAGCAGCAGGAGAGCCTGCGCAACCAGGTGAGGACCGAGATTGAATGGCTTCGCCGCGGACCGAAGGCGCGCACCACGAAATCGAAGGCCCGCATCGACACTGCCAATGCGATGATCGGACAGTTAGCCGCGATGGATGCACGGACTACCGTGAACTCCGCTGGAATCGACTTTGAAGCAAGCCAGCGCAAGACCAAGCGGCTGGTGGAATTCAATAACGTGTCGTGCGATGTGCCGGCCGGAGATGACGCTGCGACAGAGAGCAGCCCGCGACTGCTTTTCTCTGGTCTCAACTTCATCCTGACCGCCGGCATGAAGGTTGGCCTCGTGGGGCCGAACGGCAGCGGCAAAACCACGCTGCTGCGGCTGCTTCGCGGGGAACTTGAGCCGGCTGCCGGCACCATTCGCCGTGCCGACAATCTGCGCCTCGTCTACTTCAGCCAGATGCGCGAGCTGGATGAGAGTCTCACGCTGCGCCGCGCGCTCGCGCCGGAGAGCGACAGCCTGATCTACCAGGACCGCACCGTTCACGTGGCCAGTTGGGCCGCGCGGTTTCTCTTCACGAGCGAACAACTCAATCAGCCTGTACGCAATCTCTCCGGCGGCGAACGCGCACGCGTGCTTATTGCGAAGCTGATGCTGGAGCCCGCGGACGTTCTGCTGCTCGACGAGCCGACAAACGACCTCGATATTCCGACGCTCGAGATCCTCGAAGAAAATCTGCTCGATTTTCCGGGCGCGCTGGTGCTCGTTACGCACGATCGCTACTTGCTCAACCGCGTCGCTTCCACCGTTCTCGGTCTCGATGGCCGCGGCAACACGGGGCGCTTTGCCGACTACGCGCAGTGGGAAGACTGGCTCGTGGAGCAGGACGAACTCGGCCGCGACACCTCCGACAAAACCCGCCGTCGCGCCGACGGATCCAGTCCGGCACAGCAGGCCGCGCCCTCCACGCAAGCTCCAGCGGCGTCCGGCAAAAAGAAGTTGTCGTATCTTGAGGCGCGCGAGTTCGCCACGATCGAGGAGCGCGTGGAAGCATCGGACGCACGCCTTGAAGCCGCGCGTGCCCATGTGGAGCTGCCGGAGATTGCGACGGATGCGGCAGCCTTGCAGAAGGCGCTCCAGGAGCTCGACGCCGCGCAGCACGAAAGCGACGCGCTCTATGCGCGCTGGGCGGAGCTGTCTGAGAAGGCTGGATAAGCGGGTGGAGAGTCGATGCGATCCCACCCATCGCAAAGTACGCGATGGATGGGGCACCCGGCTGGCTTTCCCTCAGGGGCTAAAGCCCACTGATTTAGCGATACTTATCGGCACGGATAAATCCGTGCCCTTTCAAAGCACGGCTACACTTGGCTCGCGACAAGTTCTAGTATGAGTAGAGCGGAAAGGCCCTATGGAGAACGACGTTAAAGTCCTCATTGCCGAAGACGAGCCCAATGCCCTGATGGGGCTGGCGGAACTGATCTCCGGCTGGGGCTACAGCACGGAGACTGCGCGGGACGGAGAAGAGGCGTGGGAGAAAATCCTCTCCTGGGTTCCGGCCATCGTGGTGACCGATCTCAAGATGCCTCGTCTCGACGGCATCGGGCTGCTCAAGCGCCTGAATGAAGCCGACGCGGGCATCAATTCCAACATGGCTGTTGTGGTGCTTACGGCACAGGGGTCCATTCAGCTCGCTGTCGAGGCCATGAAGCTGGGCGCTTATGACTTCCTGTCGAAGCCCGTCGACGCCACGCGGCTTCGCACCATCCTGGCCAACGCCACGCGCCAGCGCAAGACCGAGATTGAGCTGGAAGTGGCGCGCCGTCGCTTGCGCCAGTCGGGCGTACTTGGGTCGCTGGTGGGCAGCTCCGCGGTGATGCGCGAAATCTTTGGTCTCATCGAGCAGATCGCGCCTTCGAACGTGCCCGTCCTCATCACCGGCGAAAGCGGAACCGGCAAGGAGCTGGTGGCGCGCACGCTTCACGAGCTGAGCCCGCGCAAGGGCCGGCCGTTTGTGGGCGTCAACTGCGCCGCCATTCCTGAAACGCTGATCGAAAGCGAAATCTTCGGACACGAGAAGGGCGCTTTTACGGGTGCAGCCGAGCGACGGGCCGGCTGCTTTGAGCTTGCTTCGGGGGGCAGTCTGCTTCTCGACGAGATCGGCGAAATGCCGCTGGCCACGCAGGCCAAGCTGCTGCGCGTGCTTGAAGAGCGCAAACTGCGGCGACTGGGCGCTCGCAATGAGCAGGACGTCGACGTGCGCGTGCTCGCCGCTACCAACCGCGCACCGGAGACAGCCGTAGCCGAGGGCCACCTGCGCGCCGACCTCTACTATCGGCTTAATGTCTTCAACATCCACATGCCGCCGCTGCGCGAGCACCTGGAAGATCTGCCGGCGATGTGCGAGGCCATGCTGGTCCAGATGAACGAGAAGCACAATCGGCGTGTTGCCGGTGTGGCTCCGTCGATGCTCAATCGCCTTGCCGCGTACAACTGGCCCGGCAACGTACGCGAATTGCGCAACACCATTGAACGCGCCGTGATCCTTTGCCCCGATGGTGCGCCGCTCGATGTGGGCCACTTGACTCCGGGCTTTGGAAAAGCGCAGGCCGCCACCGCGCAGGCAACAGACGCCAACACGATTGGCGTGCATGTTGGAACAACGGTAGATGAGGCGGAACGGCTGCTGATTCTTCACACGCTGGAAGCGACTGGGCAGAACAAGACACGCGCCGCGGAAATTCTCGGCGTCAGCCTGAAAACGCTGCACAACAAGCTGAAGGAATACAGCCGCGCACGTCAGGACACCATCGCCTGAGTCATGCGTTTAAAAATCAAACTCGTGCTGGCGATTACCGCCCTGGTCTTTCTCATAACGGGGGTAGTTTCGCTGGTGTATGCGAGCCAGATGCTGCACTCGGCCGTTGAACAGTCTTACGACACGAACCACATGGTGGCGGAGCAGATTCGCTTTGCGCTGCAAAACGCGCTCGAAACCGGGCTCCGCGATCAGACGGTCAATCCAAACGACCCTGCGCAACTACGCGCGCTCATGACTTCCGCGGTGCGCGACAACGCGGAGTTGCAGGCTGTTGTGCAGTCGGTCAATCGCTATTCGCTTACCGTCTACGACGTCAACATTGGCGACAGCCACTCGCTCACGCTGCTCAGTACGAATCCTGAGAACGAAGACAAGTCCCTTCCGCTGCGGCCCGATTACACGCAGCTTCTCAACCTCAACTCGTGGCAACTGATGCTTGAGGTCTTTGGACCGCCCAAGGTGTATGACGTCATCGCCACGATTGAAAACAACGGTGCGCCGTTCGCTTCCGTCCACGTCGGCGTGCGCACCACGTTGCTGGTGGAGTTTTACGCGCCGTGGCGCACGGAGGCGCTCACGCTCATGGGCGTCGCGCTTCTTACCGCACTGCTCGCGGCGTTCCTGCTGTCGAACCTTGCCCTGCGGCCGATGGAGCAGATCAGCCGGCAGCTCGACTTTTGGACTACGACCGCCGGCGAAAACGCCAGCCAGAAAAAACCGGCCAACACGCAGGACACTGCGGCCCAGGTCTCCACCAAGATCGAGCAAATCGGCCAGCGCATGCGCAACGTGGAAGAAGTGTTCTCCGCATTGAAGGAGAATCTCGACCAGGTTCTAGGCAACCTGCAGGACGGTATTCTCCTCTTCACCGCCGATGGCCGCGCCGTGCTGGTGTCTGAAGCCGCCAGGCGCTTTCTCGACATCCCCCACGAAACCATCCTCGGCATGCATGCCAACGACATCTTCAACCCTTCGACAGTCCTTGGCAGCATTCTCGGCGAAGCGTTCGACAGCGGCACCACGCTCGCGAACGAAGACATTCGCACGGAGACCGACCGGCGCATCCGGGCATCACTCGAGTTCATCCACGACGAAGACACACGTCAGGGCCTTGGCGCGCTGGTTACGTTGCACGATCTTGAATCGGCCGAGGCCATCGAATCGGAGCTTGAACTCTCACGCCGCCTCGCTGCCATTGGGCGTCTGACCTCCGGTGTCGGGCACGAGGTCAAGAACCCCATCAACGCGATCGTCGTGCACCTGGAGTTGCTCAAAAACAAGCTCGGCGACACCAGCGGCCCTGCAACTCGTCATCTTGAAGTCATCGATTCGGAGATACATCGGCTCGATCGCGTCGTCCAAATGCTGGTGGACTTCTCGCGGCCCGTCGAGCTCGATCTGCGCGAACACGACCTGCGCAAGGTGATTGGGGACGTGCTCGCCCTCGCGACGGACGAATTCTCCACACGCAACGTGACCCTGATCAACCACATGCCCAATTATGCTGTGATGGCGAACGTGGACGCAGACCTGCTGAAACAGGCGGTTCTCAACGTGATTCTGAATGGCGCGCAGGCCATGCCCGAAGGTGGCAATCTCGAAGTTACGCTCGAAGAAGACAGGAAATTCGCGATTCTCCGCATCGCCGACGAGGGAGCCGGCATCCCCGAAGAGATCCGCGAGAAAATCTTCGACCTTTATTTCACAACCAAGTCTGAGGGCAGTGGTATCGGATTGGCTATGACCTATCGCATTCTCCAGTTACACTACGGCAGCATCGAAGTACAATCGGAGACAGGCCGCGGCACGGAATTCCAGTTGCGGATTCCACTCTCCGCCTCGGACTGGGGACGCCGGCATCTGCAGCCGGCCGCTGTTGAAATTGAGAAGGGGCTTCCGGGATGAAGATACCGGCCAAGATTGCCGCGTGGCTGCTGCCGTTCTTGCTTACCGGCTGCTTCCTGCAAAAAAAGCCCAAGCTCCCTGACCAGCCTGTCGCGCCGGTCATTGACAAGGACGCGTCCTCATTGCCTCCGCCAAGCCAGTCGCCTCCGCCGGAGATGACGATTCCGACCAAGCCGCAGGTGGCGGAAACCAAGCTGCCCTCGCAGACACCCAAGCCTCCGCCAAAGCACAAAAAAACTCCGCCGCCGGACGCCGACGCGCAGCAGGCCGCCAATGGCACTCCCGCTGTGAGCGCCATCGGCCAGCTCTCCTCTGGTGATCCCAGCCAGGCCAAAAGCCAGGCCGAGGCCTCCATCGACTCTACCGAGAAGGGCCTCAAGGCCATCACGCGCTCACTCGACGACACCGAACAGAAGACCGCTGAACACATCCGCGAGTTCCTCAAGCAAGCTCGCGATGCGCTGGCCTCCGGCGACGTGGACGGCGCCAACACGCTGGCCTCCAAAGCGAAGGTGCTGCTGACGGAGTTGCAGCACTAGAACGAGCTTAAAAATAAATGTAAAAAATATTTGACACGCATCGATATCTCGGCTACGTTAATCCATGTCAAAGATTTTTGACAAGGAGATTGCGACCGATGCCGGCTCTTTCTTACCGTGAAAAAACACTGTACGTCTCGCTCATTGCGGAGCTCGTGGTCTACGGCCCGTATTTCTTTCTGCACCATGAGAACACTGTCAACAAGGTTGCCGGCATGATTGTTGCCATCATCGTGCTGCAGGTCATTCTCCAGTCGATCATCGCCGCGTTCACGCGCAACCGCCTCACCGACGAGCGCGACAAGCTGATCGAGCTGCGCGGCTATCGCGCGGGGTATATCACCATTGCCACGCTGATGGTGTTCGGCCTGGGCATGCTATGGGTTCACGCGACGTTTTATGACATGCACATGGACGCCCGCGCAATGGGCCTGCATTTCCTCAGCGTCTTCTTCAGCATGCTGATTCTTTCCGATATCGTAAAGACGGCAACCCAGATCATCGTTTACCGGAGAGCCCTCTGATGGCCGCCATTCGCAACCAGGTGAAAGAGCTGAGGGCTTTGCGGGGAATCACGCAGCAGGATCTTGCCGATGAAGTCGGCGTCACGCGGCAGACCGTGATCGCTATCGAGCAGGACAAGTACTCCCCGTCTCTCGAGACCGCCTTCAAGGTCGCACTGGCACTGGGCGTGCCGCTGGAGCAGTGCTTTCAATACGCGCCGAAGGGAAAACGGTAGCCTCAACATGCGCCGGACACAGTAGCCGCCCACCCATTGCGCAGAAAACGCGCAATGGATGGGGCACAGTTAAGCGAGATCCGACCACTGATTTCTGGTCCCTGATCCCTGCCTTTTCTACCGCTCGCCCCAACTCAGCTTGCTGCGCAGAGCTTCAAAGAAGCCGCCTTCGCTCAGCCGCACCAGCTTCACCGAGTAGCTTGACTTGTGGCAGCGAAGTTCGTCGCCACGGACGAGTTCCACGGCTTGCTGACCGTCCACGGTGAGCAGCGCGAGGTTGGGAACGCCTTCCACGCGCACTGTGAGACGCGCATCGCCGCGCACCACGATGGGCCGCAGCGTTAGCAGGTGCGGACAAATGGGCGTTACCACCATGGCGTCCACATCCGGCGTAAGGATGGGTCCGTTCGCGGCCAGCGTGTAGGCTGTGGAGCCGGTCGGTGTGGAGACGATGACACCGTCCGCGCGAAAGCGCGCCACCTTCTTGCCGTCCAGTTCCACCGAAAAGTCGCCCATGCGCGCGATGTCGCCCTTCGACACGACGACTTCGTTCAGAGCTTCGTAGGTCGAGTACTCCGCGCCGTCGCGCCACAGGCTGGCATGGAGCATGGCGCGCGCGTCCACGTCGTGGCAGCCCTCGCACCAGCTCTCCAGCGTGGAGTAAAGGTCAGCGAGCCGCACTTCGGTGAGAAAACCCAGGTAGCCAAGATTCACGCTCAGGATCGGCGTGCCCGTCGACGCGAATACGCGCGCCGCCGCCAGCAGGGTTCCGTCGCCTCCCAGCACAATCACCAGTTCCGGTTTGATGAGCGGCAGCTCTGCCCGGTCCATCGCCTCGGCAGCATCGGTGTAGCCTTTGCCCTCCAGGTCAAGCACCGGCTCGTAACCATGCTTGCGAAGCCATGCAATCAAATCCGGCAGCAGCCGGAACAGTTCTTCCTTGTTCGGTTTCGATACGATGGCAACGCGAATCATGCGCTCAAGTGTAACGGATGAGGGGTTACGAAGATGTTTCGCGCCGAGCATACAGAAGAAATTCGTGATTGCCCTCGGCGCCGGTAATCGGCGAAGGAATCGTTTCAACCACCTGCCAGCCAAGCGAGCGAACGCAGCCGGCTACCTTGTCAATTGCGAGCTGGTGGGCCTCAGGGTCGCGGACAATGCCGCCCTTGCCGATGTGCTCGCGGCCTGCCTCGAACTGCGGCTTTACAAGGATGACAGCTTCGTGCAGAGAAGGCGCCGCCGCGAAAACGGGGGCGAGCAGCAGCGTGGCGGAAATGAATGAGACATCCATGACCAGCAGGGTGGGAGCGCCCTCCGCCGAGGCCAGAGAACCCGGCTCAAGCAGACGGGCATTGGTGCGCTCCATGAGGCGGACGCGCGGGTCGTTGCGCAGCTTCATGGCGATCTGCCCGAAGCCGGTGTCGACGCAGGTGACCTGCGCGGCTCCATGTTGCAGAAGACAGTCTGTAAATCCGCCGGTCGACGTGCCCACGTCCACGCAGATGCGGCCCGTGACGTCAATCTTCCAGTGGGTCAAAGCGCCGGCTAGCTTCAGTCCGCCGCGGCTCACGTAGAGCGGATCGTCGCCGAGCAGGCGGACCGCTGCCTCCGCCGCCACGTTTGCGCCGGGCTTGTCGATTTTCTGCTCGTTCACCAGCACGCGGCCGGCGAGAATGTAGGCACGCGCGCGTTCGCGGCTGGGCGCAAGGCCGCGCTCCACCAGCAGAAGATCGACGCGGGTCTTTGCCTGAGCCATGGTGCTCCCAACTCAGAGGATATAAGGCGAGGCTGCGTTGGGAGAGGGAGTTCCTTCTATCTCACTCATCGCGATGAAGCCGCGATGAATGGGGCACGGGGCGAAATCAAAAGGGCAACTCCGCTTTCGGGGTTGCCCTTTCGTTGGATCCAACCGCTGAATGAGAAGAACTAAGGAATCGTCCGGCACTGTTTCAGCGTGTAATTGGCGCCGTAGGTGGAAACCATAAGTGCTGGAGGCAGGTTGCATGGTTCGCCAAAGCCAGGGCTGCGGCTCACATTGTTGCTGTTGCCGCTCGAGCCCGTCTGGGTCGTTACGCGCACATCCACAATGTTGCCTTCCACCAGCACCGTCGTGTCCACCAAGTCGGTTTGCGTGGCCAGAATCGTCAGGTACGGGCTGTCGGGCGCGGCCGCATAGACTTTGCCGAAGAGCGAGTTCTGCGTATTCACCACCGTACGCGGATGCCCCACAATCGTCAGCGTCTTCTCCACCGTGTGGCTGATCAAGTTGGCAATCGTCACGGTGCCGTCTGTCTGGTTTGCCGTATAGGCGCGGCTGCCATCCTGAAGCACAGTCACGCTGGCTGGATTGTTGCCCACCGGAATCGTGTATGTGGTGCCGAAGGTTGCGCTGTCGTTGCCGTATTCGTCCAGGCTCACGTCGATCACGCTGATGGTGCCGCCGTCGTAATTGGCCACTACCAGTTGTCCCGTCGCCTGGTTGTACTCGCCGTACACGGGGCCCGCGACGGAGCCCATGCCTGCGGTTCCGTTGGGTGGCGTAATGCCGGTCGCTCCAACCGCCGTCGTCGAGAGCGGCAGCGCGGGATGGCAGTGCACCGTCTGGCCATTCTGGTTCAGGAACGGTGTGCAGGCATCGATGATGTTGTTCTGGGCGTTGATCACCGTGACGGTATCGTCCCCGCGATTCAGTACGAAGAGCCGCTTCTGGTCCGCGCTATTGATGGCGTAAACAGGGCACTTGCCCAGCGGCAACGGCGCATCGGCCGTGTTGGTGGAAATTTCAATGGGAGTGGCCAGGCCGGTCGGCTGCGCGGTTGGCGTCTTATTGCAGCCCACCGGATCGCTCACGTTCTGGCTGATGGCGTACTGGCGCTGCCCCTGCAGCGTAGGGCTGCCGACGATGGTGACCGGCGTTGCCGCCACGGGAATGGCCAGCTTGAAAGCCTGAGGACTGGAAGCGAACAAATCCACCACGTTGCCCGTAAGATCGGCCACCCAAAGTCCAGCGGAAGGCGCCGTCAGGTTGACGGGGTTCGCGGCCGAGGCCAGCGTGGAATAGGTAACGTTCTTGGCCTGCAGTGAGGTGGTAATCGGGAAGTTCGAGAGCGTTCCGTCGCTGTTCAGCGTGTAGCCGGTGGCTCCAAGCTGGTCCATGGTAAAAATGCTGGGGCCCGGCCCAATGGGCGCGATGGTCTGGACCGTATCGCCAGAGTAATCGATGATCGTGACGATGCCCGCCGTGGTCGGCGACGGCGCCGAGACCACCACGGTATAAGACGTAGGCTGTGACGCCGGACCACTGGGGCTAATCGGCGTCACCACGGGGCGATACGAGTTTCCGCAACCGGCAACGAGGGCAGCAGCCGCCAAGGCCGCACCCGCCTGAACCAAACGCACCTGCGTCCGGCTTGAAATCATGGAAAAAAGCCTCATTCAGATCGTTCCTGCTTCCTTGGTGATTGTAAATCAACCGGATGGGCCGCAGCCGTTCCCGGCCAACCCCCACCTTTCCTGCATCTTTTGGACTCCGGACACCGGCATCCGGTTAGATTTGGCGGGGAGTGGCTCGGGGAAAAGGCATCTTCTACTCGCTTGCCGACCTCCCGTGCCCCGACACGGACCACTGACAACAGATCCCTGCATTTACGATGAAGCGTGGCTCAAATCAAGCTCGCCTCGCAATCGAAACTCGCCTGGCAATCCAAACTGATCCTGCTGCTGGTGCTGCCCTTTGTGGGCGCCCACATCGTCCTCGAAACGCACTGGTGGATCACCCAGGACGTACGGGTCGCCGAGTGGACCGTTGGCTTGAGCGCGCTGCTGGGCCTCATCACCTGGCAAATGCGAGCGGCCACGTCGTGGGCATCGCTGGCCGGGGCTGCCATTACGGCAAGCCTCATGTTTTCGACCGTCACCTTCCCTTACCTGCCCTGGCACACGGCGCTGGTGCCCGTGCTCGCAGTGTCGCTGGTCGCCTTCCTGGCCACCCGCGCCGGCCGAAGCCGCAAGGAAAGGATGGGCACGGCCGAAAGTCGCAAGGGGCGCGAACCCGCGCAGATCGCCGCCAACCTGGGAGCAGCCGCCATCCTGTCGAGCCCGTTTACCCAGTCGTGGTTTGTTGACAGCCGTTGGATTCCGGCAGCAGCCTACGATCCCGCGCTGGTGCTGACGGCGGGCCTTGCTGCTCTGGCCGAGGCTGCGGCCGATACCGCATCGTCTGAGCTGGGTCAGGCCTTCGGAGGCACTCCGCGCATGATTACGACGCTGCGCCGCGTGGTAGCAGGACGTGATGGCGCGGTCAGCCTGGCGGGAACGGCAGCCGGGATTGTGGCCGCTCTCTTTGTGGCCGGCGTGGGAACATTCGCTCTGAGTGGGGGAAGGCCGATGTTCTGGATCAGCGCTGCGGGAGCTGTGTTCGGCTTGTTCTTCGACAGCCTGCTGGGAGCCACGGCGGAAGAGGCAGGCTGGGTGAATAACGACCTGGTGAATTTTTTGTCGACGCTGAGCGCGGCAGGTTTCGCACTCTTGCTGTTTGCTCTCAATTCGGTTCTCGGCTCACCCATCGGCCCGCGGTGAGTTGAGCTAAAAGCTGAAAGCTGCCTTCTCAAACCACCTGATTGTCTGCCTTCGCAATATTCGTATCCTTGGCGGCGCGCGACCATGCGAGACGGAAATCCGTCACGTTGTGCAGAGAGAAGTTTTCCTGCGGCGGGGCGGTGATGGCAAAGAAGTCCGCGCGGCTCACATCCTCCAGCCAGAAAGCAGGGCGCGGCTCCTCCGCCTTGGGCGCAATCTCCACGTGCGACATTTCCAGGTTGCGCAAATAGCGGATGAAGAACCCATGCGAAGGCGTCGGACCGAACTGCAGAATCTCCGGATAAGCTTCTTCTATTTCCGGCACGTTGATGGTGTGCCAATCGGGCATGTCTTCCATGGTTTCGCCCCAATGCACGCGCATCCGCTTCGGCAGGCCGTTGTGACCGAAGTAGCAGTTGCTGATCTTCACGTCTTCAATCAGGTTCGACGGGATGCCGGAGATCAGCGAAGACGTGGACGAGGCGGAGTTGTGGCTGACCAGGTTTGAAATGAGCACGCGACGCAGCGTTCCCGGGCGCATGGTATCTTTCGGCCCGCGATTGCGGCGGTTCAAGCGCAGAAACAGCGGAGCATCCACGATGTCGCGCATGGTGTTGCCGGTGATGGCAATGTCTTCAAGGAAAGCGCCGTCCGAGGTCTCGAGCGAAATCCCCTTGCAGCCCTCGATCACGTTCCCGGTAATCGTGATATTCCGGAAGCCGCCGTTCGACTCCGTTCCGCACTTGATACGGCCCTGGCGCGGGACCTTCGCATCGTCGGCAAACTTCTTCCACGTCCCCGCCAGAACGCTGCCAAGCTCGTAGTAGCCGCTCACGTAGTTGTTGGCGATGGTCACGTTGTCGGTGGGCCGCGCATAGCCCAGCGCGTAGCTTGACTTGGGACAGATGCCGTCGTCCCAGGGCGAATTCACCGTGCAGTTGGAGACGCGCACGTTGCGGCAGCAATCAATGTCGAAGCCGTCGCGATCGGTGTCCACCAGCAGGTTGTCGAGCGTGAGGTTGTCCACTCCCGTGGCCAGCAGCGCGAAATGGCCGCCCTTCAGGATGCTGAAGTCGCGCAGCGTTACGCCGTGACAGTTCTTCAGGGCGAAGGTCTTGTTGCCCACGCCGGGCTGATCCGCCTTGAAGGCTTCGTAGCCGCCGCGAACGTCGGGCGAGCCGTGAGAAAGCCCTTTGCCGAAGATGAGCCCCGGACCGAGCACGGAAAAGTTCTTCTCGTTCTCCGCGTAGAAGAGCGAATTCCGCCAGTGATTGTGGCCGTAATCCTGGTAAGGCGTCCATGGATCGTTGGGCTCGGCCGCATCGTAGGTTCCGCCGTTGTATCCGGTGGCGTCGCCGAGGCGGGGCGAGTCGGCGGCCTGGATGGTGCAGCCGCGAGAGAGATACAGATCCACGTTCGACTTGAGGCGGATCGTGAAGCAGAGGTAGGTGCCTTCCGGAAACACCAGCGTGCCGCCTCCGCCGGCGGCGACCGCTTCAATGGCCTTGTTGATCGCCGGTGTGTCCACCGTCTTGCCGTCGCCCGTGGCGCCGAAGGTGCGCACGTTGAATAGGGCTTCGGTTGCGTGGGCATTGGTCTGGGCTTCGGCCAGCGAAACGTGGCCAACAGTTGCGGCAAGGGCGAGAGGAGAAATTTTGAGGAGATCGCGACGTTGCATGACGCAAGAAGCATAACAGGGGATGGACGATCCCCGGTCTCAGAAACGAGACCGGGGGTAACTGCAGTTCTTTGCGATCCCAGGTCCCCAAATGCGAGGGACCTGGGGCACCCGGCTTCTTTCTGGATCAATGCAGGCCGAGGCGCCAGGCTGTGTAGCTCAGAATCTCGTGCGCGTAGCGGTTGAACTCGTCGGTGCCGCCTTCGATGGGCACGGTTGCCCGCGGTGACGTCAGCACGTTGAGGCCGTCCGCGGCGCAGATTTCGTGAATGCGGAACAGATGCGTGCCATCGCTCACAATCACCAGCCGGCGCATCCCGTTGGCGCGCGCGATCACAGCGATTCGGCGCGCTGACTCCTCGGTGTTGGTGCTGTGCGTCTCCGCAATAATCGACTGCGCGGGAACGCCGAGCCCCACCAGGTAATCGCGGCCCACGGAACCTTCGGAATACTTGTCGCCGCCGTCGCCGCCAAGGGTAATCATGAGCGGCGCTATGCCCCGTTGATAAAGTTCATAGGCGTGGTCGAGGCGGGCGCGAAACACCGGGGACGGCTTTCCATCGTATTCCGCAGCGCCAAAGACGCCGATGGCGTCGGACGGGGCGGCCTGGTCCTGAGCGGCGTAGGTCTGAATCTGCCCATAGACCCAACTGCACCAGCCAAGCGCGGCCGCAGCGAGGGCCATCAACACGAACAGCGCCAGTCCGAATTGGGAACCTCGGCGCTTCGATTTGGCCCCCGGCTTCATGGCCACCATCTTATTCCTGGAATTTGCCTAGCGCTGCAGACACATGACGATTTCGTGCGTGGGAATGGCGCCTTCGCGCAAAATCTCCCAGCGCCCGGGCCCAAGGGAGAGGTCCACGATGGTCGTCGGCTGCGCATGGCCTGTGGGCCCGCCGTCAATGATCAACGGAATGCGTTCGCCGATCTGGTCGCGAACCGCAGCGGCGTGGGTGCACTCGGCAGCGCCCTGCAGGTTTGCGGAAGTAGCCGTAATCGGCAGTCCAAAGCGCTCCACCACGGCACGCGGAATGGCGGCATCGGGAACGCGCAAGGCCACGTTTCCGGTGTTAGCCGTTGAGCGCAGCGGAAGCTTGGTGCCGGCGCGGACGATGATGGTCAAAGGGCCCGGCCAGAAGCGGTCGGCAAGCTTGTCAAGCTGCGGATCGGTGTCGCGCGCCAGCTCGTAGGCCTGCGAAAGGCCGGAGATCAGCAGCGATAGCGGCTTGTGCCGCTGGCGCGTTTTGATTTTGTAGATTTGCTCCACGGCGTTGAGATTGACCGGGTCCACGGCCAGACCGTAAAACGTATCGGTCGGCAGAGCGATCACATCACCC
>Ga0302320_10013900_pt1 | contig 16716 bp, 17 predicted proteins | sample Bog_T0_3_FD_202130 | JGI IMG/M metagenome (GOLD analysis project Ga0302320, IMG submission 202130) | Peat permafrost microbial communities from Stordalen Mire near Abisko, Sweden - Bog_T0_3 | ecosystem: Environmental > Terrestrial > Soil > Wetlands > Peat | place: Sweden: Abisko, Stordalen Mire... | reverse complement strand
TGGGTTTGCGCAGCAGTTCGCGGCTGGCCGGGGTGACGATCACAATTGTGATGCTGGTGCAGAAGGGCGGCTCGAACTGGACCATTGCGCTGGATCGCGTGATGGAGGTCTTCCTGGGCATCGTGGTTGCGCTGGCCATTTCCACGCTGGTGTATCCTGACCGCGCGCGGCTGCGGCTGCGCGATGGGCTGGCGCAGGAGTTTCTGGTGCTGGGCGCGTTCTTCGAGGGGATTCTCGAGGGCTTTCGCGGAGCGCCTGCCGAAAAGCTGCCTGAACTGCGCAAAGAAGTGATGGCCGTGCTGCGCAGCAACAACCTTCTGCTGGAAGCGTCGCGCAACGAGCCCAGCGGCGGCCCAGGATGGCGCGAGGGCTTGGCAATGCTGGCGCAGTTTGGACGTTCGCTCTTTGATGCCCTGGTGGCTCTGGAGTTAGCGGTGAAAGACAGCCATGAGGATGGGTACGCGCAGCAATTGGAACCGGCATTGGGACGGCTGGCTGTGGACACTCGCACGGGATTTCATTATGTGGCCGAGTGCATTCACGGCTGGCGCTTTCACATTCCGCCGCCGGGCTTGCTGCTGGAGGACGACATCGCTCAATTGGAGGCGCGCATGGCCGAGGTGCGGCCGTCGGGCTTCCAGTTTCCGCAGGCCGAGATTCTGCGCGCCTATGCGGTGCAGCTCCATCTGAAACAAATTGCCCGGCTTCTGCGCGAATCGCGCGTGGAGACCAGCCTTGCCATCGGCGAGGCGCAAAAGTAAGACGGCTTACTGAAAGGCGCGGTGAAGATCATACCGTGAGCAATTCCGTGTAGACGGCCATGCCGACCACCGCATCTGCGCCCAGCGCATCCAGCGCATCAACCTCCAACTGCGAGCGAATGCCTCCGGCGACGATAAGCTGGCGCTGGGTGAGCTTGCGCAGGCGCGCGGCTGTGGCGATGGGAAAGCCTTGCATCATTCCTTCGCCGTCCACATGCGTGTAGAGGAATGCAGCGATGTGGGGCTCGAGTTTCGGAATCGCTTCATCGGGAGTGAGCGCAACCTGCGCCTTCCATCCCTTCACGGCGATGCGTCCGTTTTTGGTATCGATGCCGGCGACAATGCGATCCACACCAACAGCGGAGGCAAGCGAGGCGGCGAACTCTGTGTTGACTGCGCCCTCCGCGGAGAAAAGAGCTGAGCCAATGATGACGCGCTTTGCGCCCGCATTGAGCACTTGTTGGGCGCGCTCAATGGTATGGATGCCACCGCCGGCCTGAACTGGTAGACGCTTGGCGATCTGGGCGACGAGTGTTGAATTTTCGCCCTGACGCATGGCCGCGTCCAGATCGATCAACTGGACTAACGGGAATTTAGAGAACTTCTCAATCCAGTATTCGAAATCGTCGAAGGCCAGGCGCAGTTTCTCGCCCTGCACGAGTTGAACAATGCGCCCGCCCAGCAAATCGATGGATGGAATCAGCATGGAAGCCTCACGGAGACGCCGGCCTTGGCCAGCTCTTCTTTGAGGGCGCGCGCGCTGGAGACGCCGAAGTGAAAGATGCTCGCAGCCAGCGCCGCATCGGCTTTGCCACGACCGAATACATCGACAAAATGCGCCACGGTTCCCGCGCCGCCGGAGGCGATGACAGGAATGTTGACCGACTTGCTGACAGCGGCGGTCAGTTCGCAATCAAAGCCGGTGCGTGTTCCGTCGCAGTTCATGGAGGTGAGCAGAATCTCGCCAGCGCCGCGAGCCTCGGCTTCGCGCGCCCATTCGACTACGCGGCGACCGGTAAGTTTGCGCCCGCCTTGCACAAAGACCTGCGCGTCGCGCACCGGATCGACTGCTTCGGGGTCGCGCCGCGCGTCAATGGCGACGACGACCGCCTGCGCGCCGAAGCTGCGACCAATGGCGTCGATCAATGTAGGGTCAGCGAGCGCAGCGGAGTTCACGCTGACCTTGTCCGCGCCCGCCTCGAAGACCTGCGCGGCATCGTCCGCGGTGCGAATGCCGCCGCCTACGCAGAAGGGGACGAACAATTCACGCGCCGTTCTGCGCACCGTGTCGAGCAGCGTCTGGCGGCCCTCGTGCGTTGCTGTAATGTCGAGCAGCACAATCTCATCCGCGCCTTCGCGGGCATGACGCGCGGCCTGCGTAGCCGGATCACCCGCATCGATAATATCTACGAACTGTACGCCTTTCACAACGCGGCCATCATGAACATCGAGACAGGCGATAATGCGTTTGGTAATCATGCATCAACCTTTCCACTTAAGAAAATTGCCGAGAATCTTTAGCCCGGTTGCGCCAGATTTTTCGGGATGAAATTGCACGCCCATCACGTTGCCGCGCTCTACCGCTGACGCGAAAGGCTCAATGTAGTAAGTGGTGGCTGCGGTGTCGGCTGTTACGGGAGCTTTGTAAGAGTGCGTAAAGTAGACGTACTCGCCCGGCTCGACGCCGGCAAGAAGGCGCGAGTTGGGGCGGATTTCCAGCGAATTCCAGCCGACATGCGGGACTTTTTCTTTGCTTTCGGGAAAATGTGCACACAATTCAGCAAAATGTGCGAGACCGGGTTGATTGGGTGCTTCGCCCGATCCCGTGTAGAGCCACTGCATTCCGACACAGATGCCGAGAAACGGAACGCCGCGCGCAATCGCCGCTCGAATTGCTGTTGTGAGGCCGGTTGCGTCGAGCCGTTCGGTGGCCGCGAAGTGGCCTACGCCGGGGAGCACGATGCGCTCGGCAGCTTCAACAAGCGCGAGGTCGCCGTCGGTGACGACCGTCTCCGCGCCCAGGTGGCGCAGCGCCTTGAGCACCGAGGTCAGATTGCCGGCTTTGTAATCGATCACGGTTACGCGCATCAGAGCAACCCTTTCGTCGAAGGCAGCATCTTGCCCAGTTGCTTGTCGCGTGAGCAGGCTACGCGCAGCGCTCGCGCGAAGGCTTTGAAGATGGCCTCGATCTTGTGGTGGTTGGAGCGGCCGTACATGGTTTTCATATGGACGTTGGCGCGTGCGCCGCGCGCGAAGCCTTCAAAGAAATCAGTTACCAACTCGGTTTGCAGATCGCCGACCAGGCGCGTGCGCACTTTAGTATCGACAGCAAAGGCGGCGCGGCCACTGAGATCGATGGCGGCGATGGCCAGGGTTTCGTCCATGGGCATCAAAAAATATCCGGCCCGCAGGATGCCGCGCTTATCGCCGAGGGCGCGGTCGAAAGCTTCGCCGAGCGCGATGCCCACATCTTCGACGGTGTGGTGCTGATCAACGTCGAGGTCGCCGTCGCAGGCGAGGTCGAGGTCGAAGGCGCCGTGGCGCGTGAAGAGTTCCAGCATGTGATCGAAGAAGCGAATGCCGGTGGAGATTTTGTATTGTCCGCTGCCTTCAATCGTCAGCTTGATGCTGATGCGCGTCTCGGTGGAGTTGCGTTCGACGATGGCGGTGCGCAAGGCTGTGGGTTTTACTTTTTTCCTGGGCGTCACAGAGCGCCTCCTTTCCAATTGAGCACGGACAGAACTTCGTGGAGGGCCGCAACCGCCTGGCGCATCTGCTCACGCGTTCCGATGGTAATGCGCACACGGCCATGGCAACCGGGGTCGCTGGAGCGGTCGCGAACAAGCACGCCGGCGGCGCTCATCAAGCGCGTGAACTCCTTGTGCTGCGCGCCGATTTCGACAAGGACGAAGTTGGCGCGACTGGGCCAGCGGCGGACGTAGGCCTCGTCGAGCGCGGCTTCGAATTCCGCGCGCGCTTTGAGTACTTCTCCGACGTACCAGTCGAGGTAGGCTGTGTCTTCGAGCGCGGGCGGAAGGCATGCCAGCGCCAGCGAGTTCACGCTGTAAGGCGAGAGCACTCGCTTGATCCAGCGCATCAGCTCCACGGGACCGGCAAGCAGGCCGAGCCGCAATCCGGCAAGGCCGTAGGCTTTGGAAAAGGTTCGCGCAACAATCAAATTGGGGATTACACCGACCTGATCGATGACGGTTTCGCCGTAAAAGTGGAAGTAGGCTTCATCGACCAGCAGCACGGCGCGTGGCGCGCGCTCGGCAATTTCCAGCAACTGCGAACGCGTGGCCGCGGAGCCGGAAGGGCTGTTGGGATTGGCGATGGCGATAATCTTGGTGCGCGGCGAGATGGCCGCGAGCAGGCGCTTGAAGGGGAACCGCAAGTCGTCTTCGGCGAGCACCGTAACCACACGCGCGTCTGTGGCCGATGCGTAAACCTCGTACATGGTGTAGGTGGGCACGGGAAGCAGCAACTCGTCGCCCTCTTCAAGAAAGGTTTCGAAGAGCACGTGAATGGCTTCGTCCACGCCGTTGGTGAGCGCAACCTGCTCAGGCGCGAGGCCGAGGTGCGCGGCGACGATGGCCTCGACAGGCGCGCGTTCGGGATAGCGCGTGAGGCTGCCGGCACTGATGCGGCCCAGCACATCGCGCACTTTGGGCGAACAGGCCACGGTGTTCTCGTTGAAGTCCAGGCGCAGCGCGTTGCGGCAGCCGAGTGGAGGGTGATACTCCTTCATGGCTTGTACGCGGGCGCGTGGCACTGGGCCGTGTGTTGCGATGGAGTTAGTCACGAGTACTCCTTTTATGCAGTCGTGTGCGAATGGCATCGGCATGGCCGGTGAGGCCTTCGGCTTCGGCCAGAAGAACTGCGGAAGGGCCAAGCCTTTGCAGGCCTTGTGCCGAATACTGCTGCACGGTGATGAGCTTGACGAAATCGTTGACGCTGAGTCCGCCGCGCACGCGAGCCATGCCGCCGGTGGGCAGCGTGTGATTGGGTCCTGAGATGTAATCGCCCATGGGCTGCGCGGACCAGCGGCCCACGAAGACCGAGCCAGCGTTCTGCACCCAGTCAAGATCGCTGGCGGCGTCCACTGTGAGATGTTCGGGCGCAAGACGATTGGTGATCGCGCGCGCTTCGTCCACGTTTGCGGTGACAACAACAAGGCCGTTGCGATTGAGCGCTTGGCGCGCGACGGCATTGTTGCGGCTGCGCAACTTGGCTTCGGCGACGACTTCTTTTGCGAGATCGGCGCGCGTGGTGATGAAGATGGCCAGCGCCTCGGGATCGTGCTCGGCTTGCGCGACCAGGTCGGAGGCGATGAAGGCCGCGTTGCCGCGTTCGCTGGTGACAACAATTTCTGTGGGGCCGGCGAGCATGTCGATGGCGCAATCAAAAGCCACAAGGCGCTTGGCGGCGGTGACATAGAGATTGCCGGGGCCGACGATCTTGGCGACACGCAGGAGGCTTTGTGTTCCATAGGCCAGCGCTGCGATGGCGTGCGCGCCGCCGAGACGATAGAACTCCGTGATTCCGAGCAAGTGCGCGGCGGCGAGGGTTTCCGGCGCGGGTTTTGGCGAGACCACTGCGATGCGCGCGACGCCCGCCACCTGCGCGGGAATGGCGGTCATCAGCAGCGTGGAGGGTAGAGGATGGCGGCCGCTGGGCACATAGCAGCCCACCGAGCCGAGGGGACGAACAAGCTGGCCAGTGGTGAGGCCGGGGATTGGTTCCTCGCTGAATGAGGAGGGAAGTTGGGAGACAGCAAAAGAGCGAATCTGATCGGCGGCGGTGGTGAGAGCCACTTGCATTGTAGGAGTGATTGCATCCCATGCCGCTGCCATCTCGCCGGGCGTAACGCGCAGCGCATCCACCCCGGCGAGGCCGTCAAACTGAGCGGCGTAGCGGAGCAAAGCGCGGTCGCCCTGCTTGCGCACATCGGCCACGATGCGCTTGACTGCGGGCAGCACAGCGTCGAGCGCCGCCCCGCCACGATCTTCGAGTGCGGCGAGAATTTCTGCCGCGTCTTTTGCGCCTCGTCCCTTGGTACGGATCAGCTTCATATCCGATCTCCTACTTGTTCAGTCGAATACTTCAAACAGCGCAATCATGGCAATTTGAATTATCTGAGTGGTAGTGCGCCCAATCGTGCGACCCACTCACTCTTTTTTTCTTTGAGCAGATCCTGAACATTCATAGGGTTCACGTTATTGTCGAGCTCGTCCAATATTTCATACTGAAAGGTCGACTCGCCTTGAGTGTTCCATTCATCCTGGAGTGACTTTTCCTGATGCAATCCACCGCGAAGGCAGAACCAGCATCCGTTCTTAGTTGCATCCAGATTCCGGGATACGCCTACCCAGACTCGCCCCGTCGCGGTACATCGCACGGCGTATGCACCGAGGAGTACCTTACGCTCCTTGAACTTCCGGACAGATTCTTTTCTTGACTCTGTCGATTGCATATCGAGCTTCCTTCCTACGTCTTTCTGACTGCCGTTTACAGCACGACCTTGTTGAGCGGATACTCGACGATGCCGGTTGCATTGGCTGCCTTCAGACGCGGAATCACGTCGCGGGCTACGCGCTCTTCGACGATGGTGTTGACCGCGACCCAATCGGAGTTGCTGAGCTGGGAGACGGTGGGCGAGTTGAGCGCAGGCAGCACGGCGAGGACCGCATCAAGATTTGCGCGCTGCACGTTGAGCATGAGTCCGACCTGCGATTGCGCATCGATGGCGCCGCGCAGCATGAGCGCAATCTGGTTGAGCTTTTCGCGCTTCCACGGGTCTGAAAGAGAATTATGGCCGGCGATGAGATGCGTTTCGCTTTCCATGATGGTGTCGATGATCTTGAGATGATTTGCCTTGAGCGAGCTGCCGGTTTCCGTGACTTCGACGATGGCATCGGCCAGCATGGGCGGCTTGACTTCCGTTGCGCCCCAGCTGAACTCGACCTTGACGTTGACGCCCTTGGCGGCGAAGTAACGCTTGCTGACTTCCACTAACTCAGTCGCCACGATTTTGCCTTCCAGGTCTTCGGCTTTTTCAAAGCCGCTGCCTTCAGGCACGGCCAGCACCCAGCGCACCTTGCGGCGGCTCTGTTTGGCGTAGGTTAGCGTGGTGACGCTGGTGACCTCGAGCCCGCTCTCGACCACCCAGTCGATGCCGGTGAGTCCGGCGTCGAGAACTCCGTGATCGACGTAGCGAGCCATCTCCTGGGCGCGAATCAACATGCACTCGATCTCCGGGTCGTCGATGGAGGGAAAGTAGGAGCGGCCGTCGGCGTAAATGTTCCAGCCGGCGCGCTTGAAGAGAGCGATGGTGGCATCCTGAAGACTGCCTTTGGGAATGCCAAGTCTAAGTTTGTTAGCCACGAGTTGCCTCTTTCTTGCTTGCTTCCTGTGTTGATTGTTTCAGGTCTACGCTCAGCGGCTTGGTGAAGCAACTGACCGTGCCCTCGTGGCATACGAGTCCGTCGCCCTCGACCACCACGCGAAAGAGCAGCGAGTCGTTGTCGCAGTCGGTTGCGGCGGAGACGACGCGCAGGCGGTTGCCGCTGGTTTCGCCTTTCATCCAAAGCTTTTGGCGGGTGCGGCTCCAGAAGGTTACGAAGCCTGTTTCCAGAGTTTTGGCGTAGCTGACGGCGTTGAGAAAGCCCAGCATCAGCACCTCGCCGGTGCGCGCATCCTGCACAATGCCGGGCGCGAGACCGTCCATCTTGTCGAAATCGATTGCGGGATTCGTATGGCTCATGGTTTTCCTTGGTCCTGGTTGGTTTTTTCTGCGGACGTGAAAAAGCCCGCGGGCTGAGTCGCCGGCGGGCTTCGTTTCTTCGATCTCTCTGGCCGATTACATCAGGCCATAACAGTCCGCCGGCATGGGGGTTCCATGATGATGATGGTGACCGTGATGGCGGTGGCTCTGCATCTGATTTAGAGGTTAAGGGAAAACCGGCGTTGTGTCAAATCTTTTTCTTGCGGATAGGGCGGGGCAGGGCGGAGAATGGAGCCGTGCGAGCGAGCGTGCGATTTTCGGCTTTGGCAGTTGCGATCCTAGGCTTGTGCCTGGCTGGAATGGCGCAGAGCCAGGATCGGGACTCCCGCGGCGCGCCTAAAACATCCGCAACAGCTCCGCGGCCCGAGGCGCGTGTGGACATCAATCATGCCAGTATAGAGGAGTTGCTGAAAGTTCCCGGCATGACGCCGAGTTGGGCGGGGCGCATCGTTCGCTTCCGGCCTTACCACACCAAGCTGGATCTGTTGGAGCATGGCGTGGTGACCAGCCAGGTCTACGACCAGATCAAGGATTATGTGATTGCGCACCAGAAGGCGCAGTGAATGATGAATGCCAGCGGTACGTTAAACGGTGTCATCAATCATCCTCTTCCAGTGCAGCTATCACCAACTCGTGGGGAAGGACTTTGTCTCCTCCGGCAAAGATCAGCAACCCGTTGGGCGCTCACTTCAGGCGTAAGGATGGGCTGGCATATTGCATCGCCTCCATGCCTTTACGATAAAGTTCGCAAATGGCCTTGCTCAGCGTGATGCCGCGCTCCTTGGCGTACAACTTCGCAATTTGGTAGACATTCTCATCCAAATTGATAGTGGTTCTCATTTATATATTCTGTACCAAAAGTTTATTTTGTTGCGGTTATTTTGATACATCTTACATCAATAATTCCGTAATCGCACATTAAGTCGTTTTTCCCATTAGTGTAGAGTGCTGCGTGGACCGGGAGGTCCACGCTACAGCCGACCAGGAGGTCGGCGCTACATTGAGGCAGGTTCAGCAGGCTCCGCCGCATCTCCGCGCCTGAGCAGCCTGCTCAGAATCACGTAGAGCACGGGGATAAAGAAGAGGTTGAGGACGGTGGAGAGCAACATGCCGCCGACAACCGTGGTGCCCACGGAGCGGCGTCCGAGCGCGCCGGCGCCGGTGGCGAAGACCAGCGGCAGAACGCCGAGGATGAAAGCGAACGAGGTCATCAAAATGGGACGGAGGCGCAACGCGCCAGCTTCAGCGGCGGCGTCGGCGATGGAGCGGCCCTTTTTGCGGAGCTGCTCGGCAAACTCGACGATCAGAATCGAGTTTTTGGCCGAGAGGCCGATGAGCATGACCAAGCCGATCTGGCAGTAGACATCGTTCGACTGGCCGCGCAACGAGACCAGGCCCAGCGCTCCGAGCACCGCCATGGGCACGGCCAGAAGAATGATGAAGGGCAGCGCGAAGCTCTCGTATTGCGCCGAGAGAGTGAGATAGACGACTAAAATGCCGAGGCCGAAGATGATGAGCGCCCTGCCGCTGGATTCAATCTCGTCGAGCGTCAAGCCGGTCCACTGAAATTTCATGCCGGGCATCATCGTTTTGTGGGCTACGTCTTCCATGGCGACAAGCCCCTGGCCGGAGCTGTAGCCGCGCGCGGGCGAGCCGTCGATTTCGACAGCGCGGAAAAGGTTGTAGTGGGTGATGACCGGCGGGCCGGAGCTTTCAGTTACCTTGACGAGATTGTCGAGCGGCACCATCTGGCCGGAGTCCGAACGCACGTAGTAGTTGTGCAAATCGCTGGCCGACATGCGGAAGGGTTGGTCGGCCTGCACAAAGACGCGATAGGTGCGGTTGTTGAAGTCAAAGTCGTTGATGTACTCCGAGCCCATGAAGACGCCGAGCGTGCTGGTGATCTGAGAGAGCGGAATGTTCATTGCCTTGGCCTTCTCGCGGTCGATGGTGACCAGCACCTGGGGGTCGTTGGCCGAGTAGGTGGTGATCAGGCCGGAGAGCTTCCCGCTCGCATTGCCCGTGCCCACAATCTGGTGGGCGACGCGGGCCATGTCGCTGAGAGTGTTGGTGCCCTGATCCAGAAGCATGAACTGGAAGCCGCCAAAACTGCCCACGCCCGAGACCGCTGGCGGCTCGAACATGGCTACCAGGCCGCCGTTGGGAGCAAACATGAGACTCATCAGCTTGGGCGAGAGGTCGGCCACAATGTCGGCGGTGGAGTGGCCTTTGCCGCGGCGCTTATCGGAGGGCGTGGTGGAGATGAACATCATGCCCGAATTGGAGGCGCTGCCGGCCATACTGAAGCCCATGACGGAAAATGCTCCAGCAATGTCTGGATTGGTGCTGATGATCGCTTGGGCGCGGTCAGCCAGCGCTCCTGTGTATGCCAGCGACGAACCCGGCGGGGCCTGGACGATGACCATGAGGAAGCTCTGATCTTCCTGGGGGATGAAGCCGGTGGGAACGTGCTGGTAGGTCCATACGGTTGCGCACAGGCCCGCGAAGAAGACCACCAGCAACGCGTAACGCAACCGGAGCGCGAGGTGAATCGATTTGGCGTAAGCGGCCGACAGCCAACTGATCTGCGCATCGGTGGAGTGAATGAATCTGGCAAAGAGGCGCGAGATGGGCGCGCTGTGCAGAAAGTCGAGTTGCTTGGGACGATCCTCTTCGCCGCGCAGGAAGATAGCCGACAAAGCCGGCGAAAGCGTGAGCGCGTTGAATGCCGAGATGGCGATGGCAAAGGCGATGGTCAGCGAAAACTGGCGATAGAGGATGCCGGTGGCGCCGGGAAAGAACGAAACCGGCACGAAGACCGCGATCAAAACCAGAGACGTGGCGATGACGGCGCTGGTGACTTCGCCCATGGCGCGCGAGGTGGCCTCGTGGGGATCGGAGTGCTCCATGGCGATGTGGCGCTGCACGTTTTCGATGACCACGATGGCGTCATCGACAACGAGACCCGTTGCCAGGGTGATGCCGAAGAGCGTAAGCGCGTTGACGGAGAAGCCGAAGATCTTGATGAAGGCGAAGGTTCCGATCAGTGAGACTGGAATAGTGACGGCGGGGATGATGGTGGCGCGCCAGTCCAGCAGAAAGAGGAAGATGACGGTGATGACGACGAAGACGGCGATGCCGAGAGTCTCAAGCACCTCGCGGATGGAGTCGCCGACTACCGTCGTGGTGTCGAAGGCAATGGCGTATTCCAGCCCCGGCGGAAAGCTCTTCGACAATTCCAGCAAGACGGCCTTGGCCTGGCGGTCTACTTCCAGGGCGTTGGCGTTGGAGAGTTGCATGACGCCGACGCCCATCGCTTCGCGCCCGGCGTACTTGAGCACGGTGCTGTAGTCTTCTGCGCCCACCTCAGAGTGGCCCACATCCTTCAAAAGCACCAGGCCATTGGAGCTGTTCTTGACAATGACGTTGTCGAACTCGGCGGGCGAGGTGAGCCTGCCCACTACGCGCGCCGGCACCTGGAAGGCCTGCTTCGCGTCCGAGGGGGGCTGGCCGAGCTGGCCGGCGGGAATCTCGACGTTCTGCTCGGTGAGCGCGTTGACCACGTCAGTCGCCGTGAGATTACGCGCAGCCAGGCGTGTCGGGTCAAGCCAGACGCGCATGGCGTATTTGCGCTCGCCGAAGATCATCACGTCGCCTACGCCGGGCACGCGCTTCAGGGCATCCTTTACATAAACGTCGAGGTAGTTGGAGATGAACTCGGGCGAGTAGCGTCCGTCGCGGGTGTAGAAGCCGGCGCCCAGGATGAAATTGTTGTTGGCCTTGGTGATGCTGATGCCGGTGGCGTTGACAGCCGCGGGCAGCCGCCCCGTGACACTGGCCACGCGATTCTGCACGTCCACGGCGGCGATGTCCAGATCGTAACCCGTCTTGAAGGTCGTAGTGATCGAGCTGGATCCGCTGTTGGTGCTCGACGAGCTGATGTAGCGCATGCCCTCGACGCCGTTGATGGACTCTTCCAGCGGAATGGTGACGGCCTTCTCGACAGTGTCGGCATTGGCGCCCACGTAGTTGCAGTCCACCGACACCTGTGGAGGCGCCAGCGTGGGGTACAACGCAACCGGAAGGTTGGGGATGCATATCGCGCCTGCGAGAATGATCAGCAGCGCGCAGACTGTCGCAAAGACTGGCCGATGAATGAAAAAATCAACGAACAAGGGTTAGTTCCTTTCCGGAATTTCGCGTGCCGCGGGGGGCTGTCTGTCGCCAGAAGTCACTGGCTTGTTGACTTGCTAACGCGTGCGGCAGTTCCTCAGCCGCCCATCGGCATCACCGGCATGCCGTTCACCAGAAACTGCGTACTCGACACAATGACTTTGTCGCCTGCGTTCAGCCCCGAGGAGATGGAGTAGTCGTTGCCCACCGTATCGCCCAGCGTGACCGAGATTTGGCGGGCCATAAAGTGGCCATTTTGCCCTTGGGCCACGAAAACAAAGCTCTGCCCGCCCTGGCGCGTAACCGCCAGCACCGGCACCACGGCCATGGGAGTAGTGCTCCAGATGACGCGCGCCTTGATCAACTGCGCGTTGCGCAACACCTCTAGCTTGGAGTGGACCGGAGCTTTTACAAGAATGCTCTGCAGCGTGCTATCTACCTCTGAGGAGAGAAAATTGATTTTTGTTTTCTCCAGCAGCTTGCCGGCGTTGTCCATCAGCTCCACATCCAACCCTTGGCGCACCTGTCCGGAGCGCTCCGTGGGAATGTAAATGTAAGCTTCCAGGTCCTTGTTCTCATCGACCGTCGTAAGCAGCGTGGCCGGGGAACTGGACGGCGAAGCAAAGTCGCCCAAATGCACCGGAATATCACCCACCACTCCGTCAAAAGGCGCTCGGATGGTGTAGTAGGCCAGTTGTTCCTCCTGCGTCTTGCGCAGTTGGACCGCCGACTCGTAATCCGCCTTCGCATTGTCATGCGACTGTTGCGCCTGATCGAAGGCGTCGTGGCTGGTCACTCCGGCCTCAAAGAGTTTGCGCTGGCGTTCAATCTCGATCGTGTTGTAATCATAGACGGCCTTCTTCTGCCGCTCGGTGGCGCGCGCCGACGCAACGGTGGCAAGCTGGAGCCGCGGATCAATCTCCATCAGCACCTGTCTCGCCTTCACATGGTCGCCCGAGTGGACGAGAATCTTCGTCAGGTTTCCGCTGACCTGCGGCAGTAAGGTAGCTGAGCGGCGCGACTTGATGGTGGCCACATACTCGCTTGACTGTGGCACCGGCGCAAGGGTGACGGTTACCGTCTGCACCGGCATCGCCTGCATCCCAGCCGCGTCCTGAGCTGCCGGCTTTTTGTCGCAGCTCGTAGCCATCAACCCAAGAAGAACAAAACATCCTATCCCCAAAAAACGTTTCAATGCGATCTTCCTCACTCTTTGTTTCCTTCTCTATTGTAATGGGACGCATGAAGCCGGAGTATCGACGCAAAAAAACTCTCCGGCCATCCAGCCCAGACCGGGACGCAGGTACTCCTGGTTTACTGAGACGGTTCCAGGTTCTTTGACATGGTCTCTCTAAGTTGGTAGCCTTCATAAGGGCGCATTCTGGCCAATCATGGCCGCTTGATGACCCTGCATGCGTCCCCGTCGTCTAGCCCGGCCTAGGACACCGCCCTTTCACGGCGATAACACGGGTTCAAATCCCGTCGGGGACGCCATATAATCAATAACTTATAGCAACTTTCAGCGATGCACCGAAAAGCGGGGACGCTACGGGGACTAACGCAAAGATACGCTGTCCCAATCTATACCCAAACACGCTCACTTTGGTTCCGGCAGTGATCCGGCAAACACCCCGTCCAACTTGTTTACCGCCGCCGCCATGTATCCGGGCGAAAGATGCGCGTACCGCTGCGTCATGCGCGGCGTTTTGTGTCCGAGTATCCGGCCCACGGCGTAGAGGTCAACGCCTTCCATGACCAGCCAACTTGCCGCCGTGTGCCGTAGCGAGTGGAAAGACGCATCCTCAATGCCCACGGAAGCGAATACGCGCCGCGTGTAGACGCTCAGATGGGCCGCGTTGACTTCCGGGAACACCAGTTGAGCCGGTTCGCCCACGGGGAGACTCTGGAGTACCTGTACAGCCAACTGGTTCAACGTCAGCACTCGCAGCGTCCCGTTTTTCGTCTCCGTCAGATAGACGCGATTGTTGGCAAGGTCCACATCCTTCCAGCAAAGGCCGAGAATCTCGCCCCGGCGCATCCCGGTAAACGCTGCAAGGGCCATCGGGCCGCGCATCCAATCCGGCGCGGCTTCCAGCGCGGCCTTGAATTCCGTGGGAGACAGATACCGCGTCCGGCCTTCCGACTGTTTGGGCAGTTTCGCGCCCTGTGCCGGGTTCACGATGAGCAGTTCCCATTCAACGGCCAACTGGAGAGCGTGTCTCAGAGTGGCAAACTCTTTCGCCACTGTCCCGGCTGAAACCGTCTCGCTCCGCTCAAGGATGTAATCGGCCACTGTCCGGCGCGTGATCTCTTTCGCCAGGGCGGGCAACGCGGCCTTGAGCGTCTCCAGAATACCGTCCAACCGGACAAACGTAGTAGGGCGCAAGTGCGCTTTCTGGTGCGTCTTGAATCGCTTGAGCAGGTCCGCCGTGGTGATCTCGCTGGCAGACTTCACTCCGAGAATGCTGTCCCGTTCGATGCGCGTCTTGATTTGAGAAAGTGCCGTCATAGCCTGAGTGCGCGTAAAGGCCGTGACCTTTTCTTTCTTGCGCTTGCCGCTTGCGTCCACATACGAAACCCACCAGCCGCTACGATCTGTCCGCTGAAACACCCCGTCCCGTTCCTTAGCCTTTGGCATCTTTCCTCCGCTCCACTTCCGCTTCGATCTCTTTCAAGTGTGTTGTTACCCATCTGCCGGTCTTTAGTATTTCCGAATCTCGTAGGTGTTTGTTTACCTGCTCCGCAACCCACTTCGGACGTGAGCCAAAGCTAGGCTTCGGTTTCCACTTCTCCCATAGATCGGCAGCAAAGCCTACCAGTTCGCTTGTGCGCGTATCACGACTCGACTTCATTCGCCGAGCGGCGTCACGACCTTTGCAGCTTGCGCAATGAATGCCGCCCTTTATATCCGTTCTTGGAGCACGCTCATAGGCGAAATACGCCCCGCAATCATCGCAACGAGCCAACTGACGTGAGAATGGTGAGTCTAGTAGCTTCGCAAACCAGTACATCGCCACCTTCATCCCAAACTCATGAAGTAAGTCCAGAGGATTCCAATCAGTTACATTCTCTGGTGCCGTGAGGCCGAAAACCACTTCCTTCAAACTTTGAGTGCCATCATCGTGTATTTCCGGCCAGCGCGCTTCATTGCCAACAAGCTGATAGAACAGGTCTGAAATAGACGAGCCGACAGGAAGGGAAAAAGAATTCAGATCGGCAATTGGAGTCTCGCCGTCAGGGCCAATGTTCACGTAATTTGGAGGCGTCTGCGGCGGGAAATACGAGACATTGCGCCGCGAAGGGTTGTCCACTATGTTCTCGCCCTCGCCGCTCTTGCCGGAATCAATCCAAGTGTCTGCCAAGTAGCGCATCATCGCAATCATGCTGGCCGTGGCAAGCTGAAATTGGGGAGCGGCATCCCCTTCAAAGATTCGCCAACCGAGAGACATTCCGCGAGATATTGACAGGTGCATTTTCGTCATCCCACTGTCATTGCCTGCCAGCGTCTTAAGCACAAATGAAAGCTGAGTCCGGGGGCCGTCATGCCCTGGGAACGGCACAGTTTGCGTTCCAACCAAAGGCACTCGATAGACTACTGGACTCTTGGTGCGGACCCGTCTTTGTTTCGGCTTGGGCATTGCATTTATCATGTTGCATATAAGAATATCAGTTTGCAACAGATTACACAACATGGCAAATCGAATTAGAGAGGTAATAGAAGAGTACCGATACTTCGGGACGTAGAGGGGTTGGCAATGCAGAGCAAAATGAATCGGAAGATTGAAGCGGAGTTGTTGGGCATGGCGGAGGCGGAAGAAATGACAGGACTGTCTCGCTGGACATGGCGCAGGTCAGCCTACGCGGGCACGGTAGCCAGCGTGAAGATCGGGAGGCGGTTGTTTATCCCGGTCTCTGAGGTCCGCCGTGTAATTGCGGAAAATACCCGTCCCCGCCTACAGGATGCCAGCAAATGACCGCCGCCATATTCGCCGATCTAGTGCAAGCGAAGCGCACCGGCGCGGGCCGCTGGAAGGCGTGCTGTCCGAGCCATAACGACCGTTCCCCATCGTTGTCTATCCGTGAAGGGGAAAACGGCCATGTGACGCTGTTCTGCCGTGCCGGGTGCTCCCTGGACGCGATTCTGGCCGCTCTGCATCTGGTGAGAGACAATCTCTCCGGGCCGCCGCCTTCACCAGCACAGGCCGCCGCAATCCGGGCCACACAGGAAACCTGTCAGAGTGCAGCCAGAGCTGAACGCAAGACACGGCTAGCCGCATTGAACCGCGTGCGGAAGCTGAAAGCCGTGGTCAACGAACTGGCGTCAACGCTGGTGCGCTCGCCAGATAATACCGCGCTGGCCCGACTGCTCGATTCGGCGTCTGACAAGTTGCGCGTGAATGAAGCCGCTGCGAAGCAATCGAACCCCATGCGCCGGGTGAGTGCGCAAGATACGGATACGAAGAATGGGCGACTTTCCAATTGACCTGGACACATCTACCAAGGCAGAACGTCTCGCGGCGGAGATTCGTGTCCGGGCGAAACGCATAGCAGGAGAACTGCGGACGGAAATTCAGAAAGCGAAAGAGACAAGGCTGGCGGGTGGAGATTCTATCGACGGTCCCGTTGTGTTGCCGCCGAACGAAACCACGCAAACCCTTGCCGACTTAGGAATGAGCACGCGCCAGTCTTCAGAAGTAATTACAAGCGTGGAGAGTTTCATCCGCCGATTCTGCATCCTGCCGGATGCAGCCTATCTTCCACTGGCAACGTGGGCTGCTGCAACCCATCTTCCCGATGCGTTCGACGCCTTCCCCTATATAGCTCTGCTGTCACCGGCAAAGCGATGCGGCAAGACTCGTGTGCTGGAAGTGTTGGAACTGCTTACATCAAAGGCATGGCGCGGAACGTCGGCCACCAGCGCCGCGCTCTTCCGCATGATGGAGGATGTGCCGACGCTGCTGTTGGATGAGGTGGAAGCCCTGGGCAATAGCAAGCCGT
>Ga0302320_10013899_pt1 | contig 16716 bp, 13 predicted proteins | sample Bog_T0_3_FD_202130 | JGI IMG/M metagenome (GOLD analysis project Ga0302320, IMG submission 202130) | Peat permafrost microbial communities from Stordalen Mire near Abisko, Sweden - Bog_T0_3 | ecosystem: Environmental > Terrestrial > Soil > Wetlands > Peat | place: Sweden: Abisko, Stordalen Mire... | reverse complement strand
GGCAAGAACCAAAGAAGCCCTCGACAAAGCCATCACGGAACTGCTTCCTCAGATCACCCCAGAGAATGCAGTGGCATGGTTCAAACACTGTGAATGCGGTCTATAGCAAAAGGGAAAACGCTCTAATGGTTATATTTGAATTAAAGATGAACAGAGCGGACAATAGAGAGGCATGGCTGCCTTCAAGTCCGGGGCAGGCAATCTCAAGGTCAGACCACAATTGTCCGCTTTGATGCAGGGTAAATATGCTGGAGAGAGATAGTCCCAATATAAACCGGCCCGCTTCTCGTGATGAGGAGCGGGCCGGTTTGTTTGAAACACTGAGGCAGGTTACTCCTTGGCCTTGGCTGCTGCTGCTTTTGCTACGTCGGAGGCTAGTGCGCCGAGGTTGGCGGCTAGTTTCTCGGTGGAGAAGGCTTCGATCAGGTCGCCTGCTTTAAGGTCGTTGAAGCCGCTGAGGCCGATGCCGCACTCCATTCCATTGGTGACCTCGCGCGCGTCGTCCTTGAAGCGCTTGAGGGAGACCACCTTGCCCTTGAAGAGCTGCTCGCCGTCACGCATGACCTTGATCTCGGCGTCGCGGCGGATGGTGCCGTCCTGCACGCGGCAGCCTGCGATGACGCCGATCTTCGGGATCTTGAAGATGTTGAGCACCTCGGCGCGGCCGATGTAGTTCTCCTTGTAGACAGGCTCGAGTAGCCCCAGCATGGCCAGGCGCATCTCGTCCTGCAACTCGTAGATGATGGAGTGGAGACGAATATCGACGGCTTCCTGCTGCGCCAGCTCGGCGGCCTTGCGCTCCGGGCGGACGTTGAAGCCGATGATGATGGCGTTGGAGGCCGTGGCCAGCAGAACGTCGCTCTCGGTGATAGAACCGACGCCGCTGTGGATGACTTTGACGCGCACCTTCTCGGTGGACATGAGGACCAGCGAATCTGCCAGCACCTCGACCGAGCCGGTGACGTCGCCCTTGATGATGAGGGGCAGGTCTTTTACGCCGGCGGTGCGAATCTGCTCGGCTAGGCCTTCCAGAGAGACGCGGGAACTCTTGGCGAGCTGGGCGTCGCGCTCCTTCATCTTGCGGTATTGGGCGATGCCCTTGGCCTTGTCGCGGTCGGCTACGACCAGGAAGGTGTCGCCGGAATCGGGCATGGACTCCAGGCCGAGGACTTCGACGGGGGTGGAGGGGCCGGCTTCTTCAATGGCGCGTCCGCGGTCGTCGAACATGGCGCGAACTTTGCCGAAGGTGTTGCCGACGATGTAGCTGTCGTTGAGGTGGAGGGTTCCATCCTGCACCAGGACGGTGGCCACGGCGCCGCGTCCGCGGTCGAGCTTGGCTTCCAGCACAGAGCCGACGGCCTTGCGTCCGGGCGTAGCCTTGGGAGCCTTGATGTCGGAGACCAGGCAGATCATCTCGAGAAGCAGGTCGAGGTGGATGCGCTTTTTGGCGGAGACTTCGACAAAGACGGTTCCTTCGCCGGCGGTTGCCCACTCCTCAGGAACTAGGCCGCGATCGGCGAGCTGCTTTTTCACGCGGTCGGGGTTGGCGTCGGGCTTGTCGATCTTATTGATGGCCACGATGATGGGCACACCGGCGGCTTTGGCGTGGTCGATGGCCTCGAGAGTCTGCGGCATGACGCCGTCGTCGGCGGCGACCACGATCACCACGATGTCCGTGACCTTGGCTCCGCGGGCTCTCATGCGGGTGAAGGCTTCGTGGCCGGGGGTGTCAAGGAAGACGATTTCGCGGCCGGAGGCTGGCGAGCCTTCCTTGGAGAACTTCACCTTGTAAGCGCCGATGTGCTGGGTGATGCCGCCGGCTTCACCCGCTGCTACGTCGGTCTCGCGGATGGCGTCGAGCAGAGAGGTCTTGCCGTGATCGACGTGGCCCATGACAGTGACCACAGGCGAACGGGGAACTTCGAGCTCGCCAGTATTTTCGGCTTCGAGGACTTCTTCGATGGCCTGGTTGGCGATCTCTTCCTCGTAGCTGATGACGGTGGCGGCAGCGCCGAACTTGGCGGCTACATCCTTGACCATCTCGGCGTCGAGGGACTGGTTGACGGTGACGAAGATGCCACTCATGAGGAGGGTGGCGATGAGATCCTTGGCACGGACGTCTAGCTTTTCGGCCAGGTCCTTGACACTGATGCCCTCGGTGACCGTGATTTCGCGGGTGATGGGCAGGGGCTCGCCGCCGTATTGGACACCACCATAGCGTGGCGGCGGCACAAAGCCCTTCATCGGGCCTTCCTTGGTTTTGGGATACTGCGGGCGACCGCCGCGACCACGGGATGGGGCACGCTGCGGACGCGGGGCCTCGCCGGTGGGCGGAGCGCCGCCGGGACGTGGTGGGCCGCCGGGGCGAGGTGGACCAAAGCCTGGCCGCGCGCCGAAAGGAGGGCGAGAACCGGGGGCGCCTGGCGCGCCGGTGCCGGCGTAACCGCCAGAGGTGGTGCGGGTGGGGTGCTTGGGGCGCGGACCGCCGGGGAACTGGCCTGTTCCGGGCGCACCACCGGGGGTGCGCTGGGGATAGCTGCCAGGACCGCTACCGGGCCTGTTACGGTCGAAGATCGGTCTGCCGCGCTGAATGCCTCCAGCTGCGGTTCCGACGCTGGCCGAGGGAGGAATGTCAACCACAGGGGGCGCCGTATAGAACGGCCGAGGCCCTGTTTGCGGCATCACCATGCGCCGGGCAGGCAGCGCCGGCGTGGGCGATGCGTGTGTGTGCCCCTTTCCACGGTGGGTGGACGGATGCGCCGGCGCCGCGGCAGCAATATCGGCAGCTTCTCCGGGAAGTAAAGATTCCTGTACGGGGGCGGGGGCGGCCTCCTCGGCAACCAGAGGGGCCGCAATCTCAACAGGCTCCGCGGTTTTGGGATGTGCCGCTGCAGGAGGCTCAACTTTGGCTTTGGCAGCGGGCGCAGCGGGTTCAGGAGCTGGCTTGGCCGGCGGCTTGACCACCACGGCTATCGTGGGCGGCGCCACGGCGACGGCCGGGCGCTGTGCGGCGCCTGCCGGTGCCTTGGCAACCACCGCTTTGGTGGGCGGGCGTGTGGCAATGGCGGGCGGCGGGGCGACGATGGGCGGCGCGGAGCGGGGCTGAGGGACAATCTTGCGCGGTTCCGGCCTGGCTGGCACAGCGGGCGGCTTGACGGCAACCACAACCGGTGGTGCCGGACGCGCGGGCACCGGTGTCGGCGCTGCTTCGGCTCGCTTAAGAGGCAAGCGGCTCTGCCGGGCTTCGGCTTCCTCTTCCTGCTTCTTGGCCTGGATGGCTTTCAGCACGTCGCCGGGCTTGGAGATATGCGAGAGATCAATCTTCGGCGCAACGGCCTGCGGGGCGCGAGAAGCCGGCGTGCCTGCCGTGCTCGCATGCCGCGATCCACGCGTAAAATGCGCGCGAACCTTATCGGCCTCATCTTCCTCCAGAGAACTGGAGTGGGTTTTGCCCGTGGCCAGGCCGAGCTCTGCCAATATATCAAGAACCTGCCGACTCTTGACTTCCATCTCGCGCGCGAGATCGTTGATACGAACCTTACTCATCCGCCTCTTTTCAAAATCTGCCGCCCAAAGCCCTTAGTCGCTCATAGCTACCTCATGGCATTGGCTGTTCGTAGAACTTCCGTTATCGTCTGATAAAGCTTGAAAGACGCGGCGCATATTACACGCCGTCCTCTTTTGCAGCCTGCTCGTCCGTCGTTGCGCTTTCGGTTTCAATCTCATCCAGTAGCGGCTCTGCCGCGCTTTGAGCATCCTGCTCTAACGCTTCAGCCGGTTGATCTTCCAAAGTCTCAACTTCCGCCTCATCGGCTGGAGGAATATCCTCGACTGCCGTTTCGGCCTCGCTGCGGTACTCCTCCGCATCCTCTTCCGTAGCGGGAAGATTCTCCTCTTCGGCAGAGCGAACGTTCTCCGCTTCGGTGATGACCGCGGCATCGTTCTCCGCCTCCGCCTCGTCCGTCTCCAGAATGGATTCGCTTTCCTTTTCAGGCGGGGCCGCATCAGCGTCATCCACTTCGCCGGTTGCCGGAACAGCTTCGCGCGCTTCCAACTGAGCAAAGTAGTTGCGCACGGCCAGGCTGATCTTTTCCAGGGTCTTGTCGCCGATGCCGGGAATCTCCTCGAGCTGTTCGGGGGTCATATCGGCGAGCCCCTCCACGGTGGTGATGCCGGCGGCGACCAGCTTTTGCAGAACGCTCGCGGCCAGCTCCGTCACCTGTTCGATAGGCGTGGAGGGTCCGCCGGACAGATCCTGCATCTGCTGCTCGACCTCCTGACGCTTCTCCTCTTCGCTCTTGATGTCGATCTTCCATCCGAGCAATTTGGCGGCCAGGCGCACGTTCTGGCCCTTCTTGCCGATGGCCAGGGAGAGCTGCGTGTCGTCCACGATGACTTCGAGCTGCTTGTCGGTCAGGTCGGCGATGGAGACGCGGCTGACCTTGGCCGGCTGGAGAGCCTTTTCGGCAAAGGTGGTGATCTCCTCGCTGAACTCGATAATGTCGATTTTTTCTCCGCGCAGCTCGCGGATGATGGACTGCACCCTCATGCCCTTCATGCCCACGCAGGCGCCCACCGGGTCCACATCCTTGTCGCGGGACTGGACGGCTATCTTGGTGCGCTCACCGGCCTCGCGGGCAATGGCGCGGATGGACACCGTGCCGTCGTAGATTTCAGGAACTTCAGACTGAAAGAGATTCTGCACCAGCTCGGGAGCGGCACGGGAGACGATCACCTGCGGCCCTTTGGCGGCGCGGTCCACCTTGAGCAGTACGACGCGGACGCGCTCACCGATGGAGAATTGCTCCAGCCGCGACTGTTCGCGCTTGGGGCAGCGGGCTTCTGCCTTGCCCAAATCGTAGATGATGTCCTGGCCCTCGATGCGCTTGACGGTGGCGTTGAGAACTTCCTTTTCGCGATGGGCGTACTCGTTGAAGACGGTTTCGCGCTCCGCCTCGCGGACTTTTTGGAAGATGACCTGCTTGGCCAGTTGCGCGGCGATGCGTCCCAGCGGAGTGGTATCGCGATAGAGCCGGATCTCGCTGCCCACCTCGACCTCCGGCGCCAGCTTCTTGGCTTCGGTGAACGTGATCTGGTTCAGCGAGTCCTCAAGGGGATCATCGTCGGCGACGACCGTTTTATAGATGTAGGCCAGAATCTCGCCGGTTTCCTTGTTCAACTCGCCGCGCATATTTTCCTGGGTCTTGTAGAACTTGCGCGTGGCCAGGGCGATGGCCTCCTCGACCGCGCTCACAACGATGGCGGGGTCAATGCTCTTTTCCTGGCTCAAGAGCTCGATACTCTGGTACAAAACGCTGGCCATACTCTGCTTGCTCTCTCGGTGGTCTCTCGGCCTGAGACGATTCGCGCCCCAGCCGGTTACTGTTTCAGCTTCCGTGAAATCGGGATCTAGTCCCTTAGTCCCTAGTCCCTGCTTGTACTAGATCTCCGGCACCAGTTGCGCTTTTTCGATGTTAGCCAGCGCAATTTCCACCGTGCTTACGCCGGCCTTCCGGCTCTTGCTGTTCTGCTTGACCGCGTTCAGGTCAAGGGTAATCGTGTCATCGGTACTGGCCATCAGCCGTCCCTGCCAATGGCGGTTGTTGCGAACCGGCTCGAAGGTCTGAACCTTGACCAGTGAGCCGGCAAAACGTTCGTAATCCTCGCGCTGAGTCAGCTTGCGATCCAGCCCCGGAGAACTGGCTTCCAGCGTGTACTCGGCGCCTGGAACCAAGTCTTCCACGTCCAGCAGCACGCCAAAATCCCGGCTGAACGCGGCGCAATCTTCATGGGTGACGCCGGAGAGCTGCTCGACCTTGAGCTTGCCCGCCTGCGTTTCCTGAATCAGCCGTTCGGGAAGTTCCCCGGCCAGGCTTTCGGCTCGGGCTTCGATGGCGTCCTTCAGTTTCGCCCGTCCCTCGGCGTTTTTTTCGAGGAATACGCGAAGGATACGATCTTTCGATGGACCGGCCAGTTCAATTTCGACCACGTCCAGCCCATGCGAGGCCGCCACTCGTACCGCCGCTGCCCGGATTGCTTCCAGCTTGACTGCCATCGGCTCCTACAGAGTTTGCCCCGTTTCACACCAAAAACCGAGGAAAATACCCCCAAAGCGGGGAAATTTGCCCCAAATAAAAAGTGGGCTGTAAGCCCACTCATCTCTCCGCCAGCCGGTGCGGTCACGGCAAACCTGGCGGACAAATTCGTCTGCATACTTAGCATAGGCCAAAATGCCGGGAAATTCAATGGGAAAGATCAAAGAGCAGGGAATAGGGAACAGGGAACAGAGTATGTTCCGCAGACAAAAAAGCTCATATGCCAATTCACTCGATTTGTAGACGTAGTTTGTTGCATCGGCCAGGAACCTCACCTCAGACAGTTTGACAAGCAGATATACAATGTATATACACTTATGGCTATCCGACAGGAACGGAGGTCTTATGAAGACTGCGAGTGAGCGAATGCAGGAGCGATTAAGAAAGGATCGTCCGATGACGGTGATCAGCCTCCGTATGCCGGAAGACGTGATCGACGAGTTGAAAGAGATTGCGCCGTCGCTTGGCTTCGGTGGCTATCAGCCGCTGATTCGCGCCTACATCGGCCAGGGTCTGCGCAAGGATCAGGCGCGGATGGAGAATTCGCAGGTTCTGGTGCTAACAGAAAGCCTGCGCAAGCACGGAATCGCCGATGGGATCATTTCGGCTGCGATTGCAGAAGCGCAACTGAAGACGGCGTAGGATTTCACGGGTTGTAGCCTCTGCTCTAATCTGTAATACTCTCTGCCATGAACCGGAAAGCTGTTTTGCTCGCTGTGGGTTTTGCCGTGGCTTGGGGTTTGGCTGCATCTATGTCTGTGCTGGCTGACGATGGGGCGGCCTCGATTGCCGCCGGAGGGCTGGTGCCCCGGCGCGAGACGCGGATTGTGATGGCCAAGGAAGTCCTCCGTATCAGCGAGAAGAAGATTGTGGTCGATTACGACTTCCGCAACGATACGGATGAGAATGTGACGGCCGAGGTGGCGTTTCCGGTGCCGCCGTACGAATACATGGACGGTGAAGCAAACCCCGCGGGGCAAAATTTTGCGAGCTTTAAGGTATGGGTGGACGGCATACCAATTCAATACAGAATCGAGGCGAAAGCCACTGTGGGCCGAACGGATGTAACTGATATTTTGGAGGCCGATCATATCGACATCCCGACATTTGGCCACTTTGATGAGGCATCCTCGGATATTTCCCGGTTATCTGCAAATGAGAAAAAACGGCTCACAGGGTATGGCATCTGCGATAAGGACTGCGGGCTTGTTTTATGGTTTGTGCATCTTCAATATCATTGGCCGCAGATATTTCCGGCCCATTCCTCAGTTCACATCCGGCATGAATATAGGCCAGCTATTGGAATGTCTGCGCCGGTCTTGAGCGAGAAGGAGATCATCGAGGCTGGCACGATGCCAGCGTCCGCGTTTAAACCTGACCAGTCAGACCTTTTCAGTCCCGCTTTTCTTGCTACCTTCTGCCCTGGCCTTCCTCTGGTAAAGAATCTTGCTGCCAGTGTTCACCAGCAAATAGCTTACGGAAAATCGATGAGCAACGGTGACGAAATGCTGGGTTTGCACTGGGTGGATTTCATTCTGACTACCGCAAACACATGGCAGCGTCCCATTGAGGACTTTACCCTCATTGTTGAGCGTCCACAACCGGAGGGTGGCTGGCGATCACATGTCAGTTTCTGCTCGCCGGCTAATGGCAAGGTGGAAAAGCTCGACGCGGACCATTTCCAGGTTCATCTGACCAACTTTGTTCCTACCTCGGAACTACACATTGGCTTCTTTGAAGTTCCGCAAGCCAAGGCAGCCCAGCCAGCAGCGAAGAAGTAAGCGGGCGCAATAGTTCAAAGTCCTTGACAGTTTCCGCATTTCCGCTAAGCTGAAAGTATGTCAAGCGGAAATACAGTCATTCCGGTAATGGTGAGCCGGATCGGGCAACGGCGGCAGGTGGTCATTCCCAAGCGTGTCTTCGATTCTCTTAAGTTGCGGACGGGGGATTTTGTCGAGGTCAGTGCCGAAGGCGGACGCTTACAGATGCGCCCCAAGCGGCTCGTGGATGTTGGCGAGGCCGTGCTCACGGCCAGCGAGGCGGTCAAAGTGCGCCGCGGCGAGGCGGAGATCAAAGCCGGGCGCTCGCAGTCGTGGCGGACGGTAAAAGATGAACTGGGCCGTTGAGCTTTCGGCGTCTGCCGTCAAGGCGTTGAAGAAACTACCCCGCGACCGGCAGGTGCAGATTGAACGAACTATTGATGAGATGGAAACTGACCAGATAATTGGATGGCCGGAGATGTGAAACCGCTGAAAGGTCCGGAATGGAAGGACAGATTCAGGAAGCACGTGGGGGCTTACCGGATCATCTTCACCGTCGACCACAAGGCCGCAACAGTAGCCATCTCAGCTATCCTGATTCGTTCCGAAAAAACGTGCCGATAATCACCGTGGAATTCGCCGGCTGAGTGCAACCGCCCTCGCGGACGCGCTTTTTATGTATTTCCGTTACTGGCGGGCTGAATTTGTTCAGAATCCCATGAAGTTAATCCCTATTTCCCCGATGAAAAGGGTATGCATTCTCTTTGGGAACAGCTTTTTGAAGGAAATGCCGGATAAAGTTGGAATCTGGACCTGTTAAATGAAGCGTACCGTCAAAACGCGCTTTCTCGTTGTCATTGCAGCTACCGTGGTTGCGGCAGCTTGTGGCCTGCTGGCCGGTTATTGGGTTGGGCGGTTGATCATACTTAGGCAGACTGCGGGAAAGCTGAGCTACGAGGCGGCACGCGCGATGAGCGAGAGCGACACGTATGCCCGCGATGTTCATGGTGCGCTGGATGCAATGTACGTCTCGGGCTACGCGTATTGTTCCGAGCAGGACATGGAGCTTCTCAGCCATCTTCTCTATACCTCCCAATTTTTGAAGGAGATCGGACGCATTCGCGAAAACAAGATCGCCTGTTCCACGACGCTGGGGCATACGAACCGGTCCAGCATTGCGTTGCCTAAGCCGGATTCCATCGGGACGGATGGAGTGGTGGCGTACCGGAATATTCCCTTATTCCGGCAGTCGAGTATCGATGTCATTGCCTTGCGGGCGGGCGATTCCTATGTGGTCATGTATCCCTATTTCGAGAGCCTTCGGGATTCCTCCGCCATCCGTAAGAAGGTCACGACGGTGTCTGAAGCTGAGCGGGAGCAGCCTCTTCCCATGGCCGGCGTTGCCGTGCAGCCATCGTGGCCGCAACTGACCACAAACAGCGACCTGCGCATCGGGGAGATGATGTTCTCCACCCGTTGTTCGTCGCTCGACATCGACCACATCTGCACAACGGCCTACCTGCCAGTATCCGAAGCACTCCGGGCCAACCGCGGCGAACTGAAGGCCTTCATTATTTTTGGCGGGTTGACCGGCGCTCTGTTCGGGGTTGTGTTTTCCATCTTCTACCGGCGCAATCGCAGCATGGAGCAGCAGCTTCGCCGGGCCATCCGCAAAGACAAGCTGCGGGTGGAGTATCAGCAGATTGTGAGCCTGTCCAGTGGACGGATTGTGGGGGCCGAGGCGCTGGCGCGCTGGACCGACGAAGATGGCTTTGCCGTGGGGCCCGATGTTTTTGTCAAGATAGCCGAGGAGCGGGGCTTTGTGGACTCCATCACGCGGCTGGTGGTGCGCCACGTGTTGCGCGACTTTGCCGCTACGCTCCGCGCCCATCCCGATTTTCATATCAGCATCAACGTGGCCGCCACAGACCTGGCCGATCCCCGGTTCCTGCCCATGCTGGAGGACGCGCTGCAACAGGCCGGGGTAGCGGCGCAAAGCCTGGCTATTGAGATTACCGAAAGTTCCACAGCCCGGCATGAGGTAGTGATCGCGGCCATTCTTCGCCTTCGGCAGCAGGGCCACAGCGTACACATTGACGACTTCGGCACGGGGTATTCGAGCCTTTCCTATCTGCACGAACTTTCCGTGGACGCCATCAAGATCGACCGGAGCTTTACGCGATCCATCGGCACGGAGGCGGTGACCGCGGCCATTTTGCCGCAGATTCTTGCCATGGCCGGGGCGCTTAACCTGGAAGTGATCGTGGAAGGGATCGAAACCGGCCAGCAGGCCGACTATTTTTCTGCCAGTGCTCAACCCATCCTCGGCCAGGGCTGGCTCTTCGGCCGCTCCGTTGAGCCCGACGAGTTCCATCGCCTGATGGCGGAGGACGAGAACAAGGCGCAGACTGTCACGGAAGCTGCTTGAGCCTGTGCGACCTGATTGATAGGTTATCGCCGCAATTGTCCTAATGGCCGCCCTTGTTTGTTCCGATAAGAGAGTCATGCCAAATGGGCGCGGAATCATGCTCAGATGCGTAACGGCGAAGGAAGCATAGAGGTTATTCGATGAAGCGCACCCTCAAACAGCGCATTCTGGTTATGCTGGCGGCCACGATCATCGCCGCGGCGTGCGGCACGATGGCCGGCTGCCTGGTGGGCCGGTTTATCACGCTAAAGCTGGCCGAACGCAAGTTATTTCAGGACGCATCCCGAGCCTCGGCGGAGGTGGATATGCGCTTGACGGAAGCGAGCGCCGTTCTGACGGCGATGAAAGACTCCTCTTCTCTCCCTTGCTCAACTGCCGAGCTTACCTACTTTCGCGCCCTGATCTTTGAGGCCAAATACCTGAAAGACGCCGGCCGTATGAGTGACGGCAAGATCAATTGCTCGGCTTCTCTGGCCCGCCCCCTGCAACCCCTGGCCCAGGCAACGACGGACATTACCTTAAATGGAGACGTCAAGATCTACAAAGACCTGGCGCTCTATCAGAGTGATGGCCTGGCGGTGTTCACGTTGCAGTGGCAAGGTTTTTATGTCGTCCTCATCCCACACACGCGAACTCAAAAGGGGACGGAGCCTCATCACTACAGCGAAACGGTGAGAAATGCCGACAATGGGCAAGTCTACTGGCTGCTGGGCGAGCCGCCCTCGGACATGGCGGCGAGTCTGGCCAGGGATGGTTTTACCCGCACTGGAAACAGCCTCTACGCCACCCGATGCTCTCGGATATTCTCCAATTGCGTCACGGCCTATATTTCAATTCCCGAAGCCTTATTGGCCGATCACACCCAGTTCCGTATTTACATTGCACTGGGCGGGCTGACCGGCGCAGTGATCGGGTTCATGCTTTCCCTCTTTTACCGGCGCAGTCGCAGCATAGAGCAGCAACTCCGCCGGGCGATTCGCAAAGACCAGCTGCGCGTGGTCTATCAGCCCATTGTCGATCTGGCCAACGGACGGATTGTGGGGGCCGAGGCACTGGCGCGCTGGACCGATGAAGATGGCTATGCGGTGGGGCCCGATGTGTTCGTCAAGATTGCCGAGGAGCGGGGCTTTGTGGGTTCGATCACCCGGCTGGTGGTACGCCACGTTCTGCGCGATTTTGCCGCCACACTCCGCTCTCACCCCGATTTTCACCTCAGTATCAACGTGGCAGCCGATGACCTGGGCGACCCCGAGTTTCTGCCCATGCTGAATCATGCCCTGGAACAGGCAGGGGTTGCGGCGCAGAGCTTGGTCATCGAGATTACCGAAGGCTCCACAGTGCAGTATAAGACTGCCATGGAGACCATAGTGCGCCTTCACCAGCAGGGCCACAGCGTTCACATCGACGACTTCGGCACCGGCTATTCGAGTCTGTCTTATCTGCATGATCTTTCAGTCGATGTCATCAAGATCGATAGGAGCTTTACCCAGTCCGTCGGCACGGGTGCCGTGACTGCGGGCATCGTGCCGCAGATTCTTTCCATAGCCGAAGCGCTCAATTTGCGTGTGATTGCGGAAGGGATCGAAACCCCGCAGCAGGCAGAGTATTTTGCGGCCCATCCATTGCCCATCCTCGGCCAAGGCTGGCTCTTCAGTCGCGCCGTCGTGCCCGAAGAGTTCCATAGGCTGCTGGCCGAGGACGAAAAAAGGGCGCAGGCTGCGGAAGCGGTTTGAACCTGTTCGGCCTGTTTGCCGCGCCACTTGACAGCAGCCGCGGGGTCCATGAGGCTGGTTGCATGGTTTGTGTGCCGATGCAACGGCCTCAATGAGGACTTTAGTGGACCCGCGAGACGAGATGGACCCCATTCAATTAGAGATTCTGGCGCAGGCCTTCTGCGGGCAACTGATGGCCTGTCTGGATGAGTGTGCCCGCGGCAGGAAAGGGTTGTTTTCAGAGTACCTGGGCGGCGAGGGTATGGATGATAGCAACGCCTGGCCGGAGGCTGCGCGGCTGCGCGAACTTGCTGTTGCGTTGCAGGGGGTTCTGACCCAGCAGGGAGAGCGGAATGCGCTGTGCGACGAGTTTCTTGACCTGTGTTCGATGCATGGCGAATACAATCCCGGCGAACGGAAGTTGGCGCGGGCGTTCCTGGAGCGGATTGAGCGGGGCGAGGTGGGCGCACAGCCGGAAAAGAAGGGCAGACCGTGGTGATTCTTCATGCATTTCTGGCGCTGGCGGCGGGCTTCGCAACGATGGCCCTGCTGGTGATTGTTCTGACGGCGCTGCTGACGCGCATGGTTCCAAGCTGGACGGGCGCCGAGGGGAAGCTGCCGCCTGGGTACGCCTTCGTTAACCTGGGCAACTCGTTTCTGGCGGCGGCGGCCGGGGGCTACGTGACGGCCTGGACCGCGGTGGCTAACCCGCTGATTCACGTGCTGGCGCTGGGGATCGTGGTGCTGGCGCTGGCCGCGCTTAGCGTGCTGCAATTGCGGGGCAAGCAGCCGGTCTGGTATGCGCTGGCACTGGTGGCGATTTCGCCGGTGGGCGTGCTGGCCGGAGGGCTGGTTTGGCTGCGGGTGGTGGGAATATTATAAAAGGTGCTACTATCCTAATTTGTGCCACTACATTATAATGGTGACACAAACTGGGAAGGTGGGAATTATGGATGTTTTGGAACGTCAAGAGCAAGAGGTCGTTTGGGAGCGCCCCAAATTTGTAGAGGATCATCGGGTCCGGATGCGCATTGGGGCGAAAGGGCGTCTGGTGATTCCGGCGGCGATGCGGGAAGCGTTGGGTATAGCGGAGAACGAGGTCATTGACCTGCGCGTGGTGGATGGAGAGTTGCGCATAGTGACACTGCGAGAGACAATCCGGCGCGTGCAGGAGTGGGCGCGTAAAGTTATCCCTCCGGGAGTCTCGCTTGCCGACGAGTTGAGCGCGGAACGGCGCGAGGCAGCCAAATATGAATGAGGTCGTCTTCGATGCATCGGCCATGCTCGCTCTGATTCAACACGAGCGAGGCGAGGAGAAGCTGACGGATGAAATTCTGGTCCGTGCGGTCGCCAGCACAGTCAACCTCGCCGAGGTGCAATCCAAACTCGTCAAGAAAAGTTACGACCCAGACAAATCCTGGGTGGCGGCGCTTAATACAATTTCAGCGGTAGAACCCTTCACCGATGAGCAAGCGAAGATCGCGGGAGATCTGATTACCAAGACGGAGAACTATGGATTGTCGCTCGGGGATCGATCGTGCCTGGCGCTGGCGATTGCGCTGAATGCTCCGGTTTATACCACCGAACAGCTTTGGAGAAACCTGAAGGTGGGTGTGCCGATTCATGTGATCCGGTGAGGCAGGTTGTATTGAAGTTTGTGGAAACAGCAAAGGCCGGAGCGATGCTCCGGCCTTTGCCGTTTCCACTGACCCGTTATCCCTGAATGTCGAACTGCTCGGGATGGAGGGCTGCATCGCTCTTGATGAGGATGTTCTTGCCGATTAACTCCTCGTATTCGGTGAGCCAACTGGCGTTGTTGGATTTGAGGACCTTGACCGTCTCCGGGTTGACGCGCAGCAGAACGTCGGCGCTCTCGAAGTGCTTTTTCATCTTGCGCAGCTCGGTGTAGATCTCGTTGCAGACGGTGGTTGGGCTCTTGACCATGCCGGTGGCTTGGCAGGTGGGGCAGGGGACCGAGAGGGTGCGTTCCAGGGATTGCTTGACGCGCTTGCGGGTGATGGCGACCAATCCAAAGTCGTTGAACTGGAGAACCTTGGTGGGTGCGCGGTCTGACTTCAGTGCTTCTTCCAGAGCGGCCAGCACCTTGAAGCGATTCTTGCGGTCGTCCATGTCGATAAAGTCGATGACGATAATCCCGCCGAGGTCGCGCAAGCGAATCTGGCGGACAATCTCCGGCACAGCGTCGAGGTTGGTCTTGACGATGGTGTCTTCCAGGCGGGCTGACTTGCCGACGTACTTGCCGGTGTTGATGTCGATGGCCACCAGCGCCTCGGTCTGGTTGATGACGATGGAGCCGCCGCTTTTGAGCCAGACCTTGGAGTTGAGTGCCTTGGCGATTTCGTCCTGAATGCCGAAGTGCTCGAAGAGTGGAGTCTCCTTGGTGTAGAGCTTGACGCGGCGAACGAGCGTCGGCGAAAAGCGGTTGAGAAACTTGACGATGCGCTCGTAGTTGTCCTGGGAATCGACCCAGATGGAAGAGAAGTTGGAGCTGACCTGATCTCTCAAGATGCGCTCGATCAGCCCCAGATCGTGATAGATCAGCGCCGGGGACTTGGAAGAGTCGGAGCGCTGCTTGATCTCGCTCCACAGGTTCAGAAGGAAGCGCAGGTCGGTGCGTAGTTCTTCTTCGGATGCGCCCTCGGCGGCGGTGCGGACGATGAAGCCGCCGGAGGCCTCGCCGCGTTCGTGGACGAGGATGCGCTTGAGGCGCTGACGCTCTTCGTCGGAGGCGATCTTGCGGCTGACGCCGATGTGGGAGACGGTGGGCATGAAGACCAGGAAGCGGCCGGGCAGCGCGATGTGCGAGGTGATGCGCGCGCCCTTTTTGGCGATGGGTTCCTTGGCGATCTGGACGAGAATCTCCTGTCCAGGCTTCAATAAATCACTGATGATGGGCAGGTCGGAGGTCTGCGCCGAGCGGCGGGACATTCCGTGGCCTCTGCCGGCCTGCGTGTGCGGCGCTGCCGGGCCTCCGCGTCCGCGACGACCGCGGGAGGAACGATCCGGGCGTTGCTGGGATGTGGCTCCGGCGGCGGCTGGTTCTTCCTCGCCTTCTTCGTCGAAGCCTTCGTCTTCGCCACCCTTTTCGTCGAAGTTCAACTGGATGCGGTGATCGAGGTGGGCTTCCTGAAGCATTTCTCCCAGATCGCCGGAGCGCAGGTGGGTAGGCAACGTCTCTTCTTCAAAGTCGTCCAGGTCTTTGTCTTCTGTTTTGCCGTGGCGCTGAGGATGACGGGGGGCGACGAGTTCATCTTCCTCAATGGTCTCTTCCTCGAGGAGGCCTTTGCCGGGTGCGTAAGTCGAAGGCGAAATAGCTTTGACTGCCTTCTTGGCGGTTTCTTCGTCGGGCTTCTTCTTGCCCAGGCCAAAGAAGCGGAATTCGGCAGGAGGCAGCGGATCCACGTTATGAGAAGCGCTTGCGTTGTCTTCCAACTCCGCAGGTTCCCAGGTCTCAGATTCAAGATCTGGAGCACCCAGTTCCGCCGCAGATTCAGAGGTTTCCTCGAACTCATCCTCCTCGAGGGGCTCTTCTTCGACCAGGTCGTCTTCCGCATTTACGGAGTCAAACAACTCCTTTGCGGAGGCAATCTCCAGCTGCGGGGCCGATTCCAGGCCAGGCTCGGAGACCTCCTCGACGAAATCCTGCTCCTCGATGGCATCGGGGGCGGAGCTGCCGGATGTGGACTCATCGGCAGGGGGCGTCCTCGCCTCGCTGGCTGCTTCCGAGGCGGGTTCGTTCTTCTGCTTGCGATGCTTGGAGAGCGACTCGCCGGGCAACAGTCCGCTTCCGTCCCACACAATGGGCGACTCGATCATGGTGGTGGGCTTGAAGCTGCTCTCCGGCCGAACCGGCAGGGCAACGCGCCGGGACGCATTCTCCGCCGGTGCGCCGTCTGCTGGGGCGCCGCCGTACTTGGAGAGCGACTCACCGGGCAGCACAAATGGGGCCGGGGTGGAGGTTTCGCGCTTTGGCGCTGAAGGTCTGTCCGTGTGGACTCCGGCACCGGCATGAATCTGCGGCGCAACTTCGGTCTCGGGGATTTCTTCGATGAAGGACGCAGGAGTTTCAGCTTTTTCATGCTGGCTCTGAGTCGAGTCCGTAGCGCCGCGGCCACCGCGGCGGCGACGGCGTCCGCGCCAGCGCTTGGCGCCAGGAGCGCCGGAATCCTCTTCGCCCGCATCTGCCGGCTCTGAGAGAGACAAGGAGCCGGAGGCGGGCAGAGGAGCGGCCTCGGTTTCCGGCTGCGCCTCAACCGTCAAACGGCGATCTCTTGCGGGACGTTCCTGCCGCGATTCCTGCTTTTGCTCAGGCTTCTGGGCGGGGCGAGGGCCACGGTCCTGCTGAGCGGGTTCCTTGCCGCCGGTGTGCCGAACCTCGCGGGGGGGCTTATTGCCGCTGCTGACGGCGGCCTTTTCCAGCTCGTCGGTCTCTTCCTGTTCTTCAAGTTCCAGAAAGTCGGTTACGTACAGGAAGGCGTCGCGCTCCAGGCCCACGTCCACAAAGGCGGACTGCATGCCGGGCAGGACGCGGGTGACGCGGCCGTTGTAAATGGAGCCAGCGAGTGTATATTCGTTTTCGCGTTCGTAGTAGATTTCCGCGAGTTGATCGTCTTCAAGGATTGCCAGCCGCGTTTCGTGCGGCGTGCTGGAGATACAAATTTCCTTTGCCATCGTACCTTTCCGTCCGGCGGCGTCAGCCT
>Ga0302320_10013896_pt1 | contig 16719 bp, 12 predicted proteins | sample Bog_T0_3_FD_202130 | JGI IMG/M metagenome (GOLD analysis project Ga0302320, IMG submission 202130) | Peat permafrost microbial communities from Stordalen Mire near Abisko, Sweden - Bog_T0_3 | ecosystem: Environmental > Terrestrial > Soil > Wetlands > Peat | place: Sweden: Abisko, Stordalen Mire... | reverse complement strand
GACCGTCAAACTCGGCAGACACGATGGGCTCCAAGCCCTCACAGCCAAGGGCCTAGCAGATTACGACGGGTCCGTGTAAGGGACCAAGCGCCCTTCGTCAAAAGCTTCACGTCCTGTGGGGCGACCAGCCGACGACACGACGCCTCCGGCGACGGATCGGTTAAGCCGTGTGGCGTTCGCCGATTTGCGCCCTGCCGAAGTCCAGTGCGGTGCGGCCACGCTAAAGGTGAATGTGACCCTTTCGAGAGTATCGCGATGCGCAAATTGCTACCTGGCCGACCCCTGCGTCCTTCCGAGTTCCGGGATTATTTGATCGATCATGCGAATTCAAACGAGCAATTTTCGGAAAGGTTTCTGTCGAGGCTCAACAAGCTCAATGAAATCGTCGGCCAGTCGGGAGAAAGACTGGAGGGAAACCTATTTTATTGGGATGGCGACGAAAATTACGTGAACAAAATGCCGGCTGAAGATTTGGCTCCAGCTCGCCGGAACATATGGCGCGCCACGCGGTTCAAGCGGCGGATGCTCGAAGTCGGCGTCAACGCCGGTCACAGCGCTCTCCTTGCGCTGTCTTCCAACCCCAATTTGGAGTATTACGGAGTCGACATAAACTGGCACCCCTATACCGAGGCGTGCGTCGAATTTCTGCGCCGGGAATTTCCGGGTCGCGTACATTTCCTGCCGGGCGACTCACGGGAAGTGCTTCCTTGGCTTGCGACGCGGGAAGCCGATCTGCGCTTTGACGTTTTTCATGTGGATGGCGGGCATACGACCGAAATATGCCGGGCCGACATTTCCAATTGCATTCGCATTGCCGACGGCGGCCGCGGGCGGCATTTGCTGCTGGATGACATCAACGCGAGTTGGATATTTGACGTCTACTGCGAGTTCGTCGCGCTGGGATATTTGGTCACCGAAACCTTCTTCGGCGATTGGGAAGACGCAAACCGAAACGTGCTGGCGAAGATTTTGTGAGGGTCGGCGACCGCCTTGGGTGCGCACTTGCGGTTTGGGCGATCGCCTTCAATCAGAGATCGATAAAATCGACGCCGTCCAGGAATTCCGTCAACCGCTCCGCAAAACGCCGCCGAGCGGGCGTCAGCCTCGGTTTGAGAGGCGGGCGCGACACGAGATCGGCGGCGACGGGCCAGTCCGGCCAGGGCAATTTCGCAAACCCGGCTTGATAGTCCCGGGCAAAGCGAGTTTCACCCCGCCAGCGGTCGAAATGCCAGGGCTTCGGACTGTTGACGAAATGCATGACGATTGGCGCCATGCGTTCCTCCAATTCGAGCAACAGGAAGTCACCCATGAAATTGTAGCGTGGCGACAGCGGCGCGAACCGCCCCGCGATCAGGGAATTGAGTGCGCTTTGTTCCATGAACGGATATTTTTCGGGCGCCAGACGCAGGGCGCGGGCGGCGCGCTCGCCGAATTCTCCGGCGCGCCAAGCGGCTCTGTCCACGACCATCAGGCCGGCGTTGAAATAACGCGTCGTCAAGTCGAGGCCGAGGGATTGGCGGTAGGATTGAAATTGCCTCGCCAAGGCGCCGCGTTTTTTGTCCATCAGATAAATCATGTCGAAAGCCGCGGCGATGGGGTAGCCGCCGAGTGACAATTCAGCGAGACGCGAAAGACCGGGGCGCACGACGAGCATGTCGGCGTCCATCGCAATGTATCTCGCGTAGGTCTCGGGAAGAACCCTGTCCAGAAACAATCTCCGAAACACGGCACGTGTAAAGCGGCCGCGTTCGGAAAGACCCGAATCGAAGCGCGAGAAGTCGCAGATCAACAGATTTAGCCTGGCGCGCAACATAGGATCGACCAGATCGAAATCGGGCGGCACGTCATCGCGTTCGCAGACTATAAAAATGTCAAACGCATCCCCATCACCTTGCGCAATTAGGGAGGCAGCGGTTAGAACAGCTGGGCGGAAGAAAGCCAGATCGGGCGTGAAGCAAAGGGCGGTCTTCATGTTGTTGTTACACCTCGCACACACCGCATGTCGCTATTGCGTCTGCGCCGGAAGACCTGCAACCGGAGGTGTCGCTGGTCGGTTCGAACTCGCGGTCGGTTGAGAAATCGACGACGAATGGTCCGCTGGCGTTCGTTTGCTGATCTCCCGTCGCGCGCGAAATCTTTGCCTGCGCGCCGACGCGAGGCAACCGATCTAGCCTTGACCTGCTACATGACCAGCATCTAGAAAGCAACGGAACGGCTTGGTCTCAGTTTGACGTGAATCCGGACGCGGTTCGAGGCTGTGACGTGCGGCCCCCAATGCCGGATACACACAAGAGCGAGCCGCGCGATCAAGCGAAAGGCTGACATGTCGACGAGCGAGGCGCAATCCGAGGCCCCCTTGAAACCGCGCTGGGGCGTGTTTGCCCATCGCGCCTTCACGGTCATGCTTGTCGCCGGCGCGGTGTCGACCGTTGGCGACGCGATGTTCGACACCGCGTCAAGTTGGCTCATGACCAGCCTCAATCCCGATCCTTTCATGGTTTCGGCGGTTCAGATCGCCATCACTTTGCCGATGTTCCTGCTGACTTTGCCTGCCGGCGCGCTCTCCGACCTCATCGACCCGCGCAAATTGCTGATCGGCGTGCAGATCTTTGTCGCTCTCGTCGCGCTCGCCTTCGCGGCGACCATCTGGCTCGACTGGAATTCGCCCAACACCTTGCTAGTGGCGACTTTCGCGCTGGGATTCGGCGGCGCGCTCGGGGCGCCGGCGTGGCAGCTGATCGCGCCGATGCTGGTGCCCAAGGAGGAACTCGACAGCGCCATCGCGGTCAATAGCGCCACTTATAACGTGAGCCGGGCGGTGGGACCGGCGCTCGCTGGAGTGGCGATCGCTGTTTACGGAATCCAGTTTCCGCTCTGGTTCAATGGCCTCAGCTATTTCGCCGTCATCGCCGCCCTGTTCTGGTGGCGCCATCCGCCCCGGGAAACGGAGATGCTGCCCGCCGAACGCCTGATCAACGCCGTACGCACCGGCGTCCGCTATGTCAGGAACAATCGCGACATGGACGCGACCCTCGTTCGCACGGTCGCGTTCTACCTGTTTGGCTGCTCCTATTGGGTCCTGCTGCCGTTGATTGCTCGCGCGCAGATGCACAATGGTCCACAGACTTTCGGCGTCATGATGGGCCTGATAGGGGTGGGATCGATCGCCGCGTCGTTCGTCCTCAACGGACTGAAGCGGCAATTCGGACCCGACAGACTGGCGGAATTGGGGACCCTTGGCGCGACTCTCGCCACCCTGATGTTCGCGCTGTCCCGCGGCCCGCTGCTGGCGTCGGCCGCCTGCCTACTGGCGGGCGCGTCCAGCATCATCGTCATGACGACGCTGTTCGTCTCGGCGCAGGTCGCGTTGCCAGAGTGGGTTCGCGGTCGCGGTCTCGCGGTTTTTCTGACGGTGTATTTCGGGGCCATGACGCTGGGCGCCGCCATCTGGGGCAAGCTGGCCAGTGTCTCCGGGCTGTCGACCGCGCTCTACGTTTCGGCTGCCGGCGCGCTACTCGCCGTTCCCCTCACCCGGGGGTGGAAGCTGCAAACCGGCGCCGGGCTGGATTTGAGTCCCTCGCTGCACTGGCGATTGCCTTCCTACCTCAATCGAGTATCAAACAATCAGGGTCCGGTCCTCGTAACCGTCGAATATCTGATCGACATCAAAGATCGAGACGCCTTCCTCGAACTTTTGCAAATCATAGGAGAAGAACGAAAGCGGGACGGCGCCTTTGCCTGGAATGTCTTCGAGGACCCTGCCGTGGAAGGCCGTTTCATCGAGACGAGCCTCGTCCAGTCCTTCCTCGAATTTGAGCATGCGCGCAGCCGCGTCACCAACGCTGACCGCTTGGTCGAAGAACAGGCGCGGCAGTTCGTGAAGGAGCTGCCGACAATCACGATCCTGATCGCCGCCGCGCGCGCGCGGCGTCCCTGGCGAAAGCTGCATTTGCTCCATCTGCCGCCGACCAAGAGTCCCCCGTTCGACTAATGATCAAAGGCGACGCTTCGAAATAACTGAATCGTCCCACGCCGTCATGGCCGGGCTTGTCCCGGCCATCCGCGTCGTTGAGCTTAAGAAGACGCGAAGGTTCGTCACGATTTCGCGATAGCACTCGAACCGATTATGATATCCTTCTATTGTATTGATGATCCCCGACGTGGATGGCCGGGACAAGCCCGTCCATGACGGAAATCGAGCCGCTATTTCTGCGATTCTCCTAACGCCGCAATCGATAATGCCGCCATGACCACGCCGAGCCAAGCGCCAGGCAACGGTATCGGGACCGAGGCGCGAGAGCGGGTTCGCGTTTGGATAGTCGCGGCGCGCTCGCCATGTGACTCGGTAGGGCTTGACTCAGCCTAGACCCGTTTCGGGAGTTCCACTTACCGAATTGGGGACCGGCTCCAGATGGCTGACTTCGCTGACATCGCAAATGCGCGCGAAACGATCCAGTGTGCCGAGCTGCTGAAAAATGCCGTGCAAAAACGAGCCCGCCGGGGGGCAGGTCGTGACGTCAAAACCAGACCACGCGATCGACTCGCTCCAGAGGTGCAAAAAGCTGGCGCCCTTTGTCACCTCCTCGACAGTCTCTCGATAGGCTGGCAGGAACGGTTTCCAGAACTGTTCCGGCTCAACCGAATAAAACGCGCGGAAATCCCTTGCACGCCAATCGAGGCCCCGTTCGCCGAGAACCTTGGTCAGCAGAAAAGGGCCGATTGCGCCCCATCGCTGGTCTTTGTCCAGCGCGTCCTCCGATGCGGAAATGAGGTCGCCGAGCGCGGCATCAGACCGCGGTAATTTTAGAACTGCGTTATTGATTAGCGACGTGCCGAAAGAGTCGGATTGGTGACCGAAAACATATTCGTCGAAAGTAAATTCTGGTCGCTTCAGACAAAGAATATCCGTATCGACCCAACAGCAACCGGTCTGCTGAATCAAATGATAGCGGAACATATCCGCGAAGGTGGGAATTGATGGGCGCCCGTCGGCAATGTAGCGACCCATGATCGATTTGTCGGGGCAAATTTGCCGCGCATCGGCCACTTCAACGCCGTCGGGTACGTCTAACTCTTCGTGGTAGCTGTAGATACACAATTTGGCATTATTTCTCGGAAAAGAACTCAAGCAGCTATACACAAACGGATTGAGGGGTCCGTGCCAAAACGTGCCGAATTCGGACCCGATATTATCGCGCGATTGCAAAGAATGGCTCCGTCAGAAAATCGACAGCATGGGGGAAGTCCGGGCGACAAACCCGATTCGTGTGGCCTGCCTTCGGCGGCAAGCAGGCGAACCGCAAGTCCCGCCCTTTGTCCGGCAAACCGTACCAATATTCAACCTCAAATATTTTGTTGCTGTGGGCCTGCGGGAACTCCACGGGATCGATAGGGGAAAGAGAGCGACGAACCGTCGCGTCGTCCCTCACCCGCAACCTCGGTCGCTACAAGATGCAGGCGCAGGCCACCTCTAGGCCGACGCGGAAATCGTCGGCGTTATGCCTAATCCGGTATAATCGGGTGATTATTCGGAAGCACAATCCGGTGTAATCCGGTATGTATTCGGGTATGATGAAAACCGACACGATTCAGATCACGCCCGAATTGCTGACCCTGATCTCGGAAATCGACGAGTTCAAGGGCGCCTGGCGTGCGCTCGGAACGCTCGCTCCGGAGCGATTGAACGCGCTGCGGCGCATAGCGACCATCGAAAGCATAGGCTCCTCGACCCGCATCGAGGGAAGCAAGCTGACTGACCGCGAGGTCGGGCGCCTGCTTGCCAGACTGGAAATAAAATCATTCGCCAGCCGCGACGAGCAGGAAGTTGCCGGCTATGCCGAAGTCATGGAAACTGTTTTCCAGGCCTGGGCCGACATACCCATCACTGAAAACCACATAAAGCAATTGCATGGTGACCTTCTGGCCTACAGCGAGAAAGATGAACGGCATCGCGGCGAATACAAGAAATTGCGCAACGACGTCGGCGCCTTCGACGCCAACGGCAAGATGGTCGGCATCGTGTTCGAGACGGCAACGCCGTTCGACACGCCGCAGCGCATGACCGAGCTGGTCGCCTGGCTGAAAGATGCCCGCGAACTCGGCCGCCTGCACCCCATCCTGATCGTTGCGGTATTCATCGTTACGTTCCTGGCGATTCACCCCTTCCAGGACGGCAACGGCCGCTTGAGCCGCATTCTCACGACGCTGCTGCTGTTGCAGGCCGGCTATGCCTATGCGCCGTACAGCTCGCTCGAGAGCGTGGTGGAGCACAACAAGGAAGGCTACTATCTCGCCTTGCGGCAGACGCAGGGCACGATCCGGACCGAGGCGCCGAACTGGCAGCCCTGGCTGCTGTTTTTCATGCGCGCCCTACAAAAGCAAAAGCGTCACCTGGCCGTCAAGGTCGAGCGCGAAAAGAACGCGCTTGCGGCGCTGCCCGAGCTGGCCGTCAAGATACTGGACCACGTCCGCGATCATGGCCGCGTGACGACCCGCGACATGGTCCGCGAGACTGGCGCCAGCCCCAATACCTTGAAAGCGACGTTCGGAAGCCTGGTTGAAAAACATCTCCTGGTGCGGCATGGCGGGGGCAGATCGACATGGTACGGGTTGCCCTAATGACCGATGGACTCTCCGCAAGAGACAGATCGGCTGATTTAGCGGCAGTTATCCAGGTGAACTGGACTATCGTATCGAGGTAGCGAGACGCGAACGAGCCGCGCGAACCGATTGCGGTGAGCCTCGTTTGAACGTCGTCTCGCGGTCTGTTCCCGCGAGATGACGCTTGGCCGACGCGCGGTCTTGATTTCAGCGGTGCGCCCTGCCCGGTGAACCGAGCGGGGTCTCGGCGCCGCTCAGTCGGGGTTGGCCTTGCGGCTGCGCGACCCGATCAGCGTGAAGCCCTCGCCGCCCTCGACGTCGACGAGGCTGGCTTAAATCGGCGTGGCGAAGGACGGGTCGTCCAACCTGACCGAGACATAGTCGCGACTCTCGGCGGAGCGCTTCGACCAAGCGGCGCCGATCTCGGCCCGGCCGACATAGACCCCATGGCTCGGGCGTTGCCTTGGCGCGGTTGGCTTCTGGGACGATGCGCACCCGCCTTTGTCTGGACACACATGGTGGCGATCGCGCGTTGCCGGACTTCTTGAACGAACCGATCGTGGCCATTTCGTCTCACGCCGCTTGATCGCCACGCCTTCGGCGCGCGATGACGGGGGCCGGGCATGTTAAAACGCCCTCGCCCCCCTCACACCGAAAAACTCACTCCGCAGCCGCAGCTAGCCACCGCGTTCGGGTTCTTCACCTTGAACGACTGGCCCATCAGGTCGTCGACGAAATCCAGCTCCGCGCCCTTGATCATTTCCAGCGACACGGGATCGACGATCACCGTCGCGCCGTCCCTGACGATGACGAGGTCGTCGTCGGCCTTGCCGCTCTCGATGTCGAACACATATTGGAACCCCGTGCATCCCCCGCCCTTGACGGAAATGCGCAGGGCGGCGGAATCGTCGGGGAGGACTTTTTTGAGGCGGCGGGCGGCGGAGGCGCTGATCGACAGGGAGTCGCTCATATATGTCCTCTGGGGGTTCAGGAATTCAACGTTGATCTCTAAGATAGGCGTTGCGCGAAAAAGCGCAACTCGAGGAGCCCATGCTCGTGCGCCGCGCCCCTTACGCCAGCGATCCCGCGCAAACCCGGGGACGGCTGTTCCCGCAGCCGCCGTCGCCGACGCGCACCGATTTCCAGCGCGACCGCGATCGAATCGTCCATTCCACGGCGTTTCGCCGGCTCGCCTACAAGACGCAGGTGTTCGTCCATGCCGAGGGCGACCATTTTCGCACCCGGCTGACGCATACGATCGAGGTCGCACAGATCGCCCGCGCGCTCTCCCGGGCTTTGGGGCTCGACGACGATCTCGCCGAGGCGATCGCGCTCGGCCACGATCTCGGCCACACCCCGTTCGGCCATACCGGCGAGGACGCGCTCGACGCCTGCTTGAGCGCCCACGGCGGCTTCGATCATAACAGCCACGGCTTGCGGCTGGTCACCGAACTGGAGCGCCGCTACGCCGATTTCGACGGGCTCAATCTCACTCAGGAGACCCTCGAAGGCCTCGTCAAGCACAATGGCCCGCTGTTGACGCTCGGCGGCGAGCCGACGCGACGCAAGGTTTCCGAGGCGATCCTCGCCTTCGACAAGCGGCAGGGCCTCGACCTCGCCAGCCATGCCAGCCTGGAAGCGCAGGCGGCGGCGATCGCCGACGACATCGCCTACAACGCTCACGACATCGACGACGGCCTGCGCGCCGGCCTGTTCAGCATCGAGGAAATCCGCGCCGTGCCGTTCATCGGCGCCCTGCTCGCCGAGATCGAGATTTGGCGGCCCCATCTGGAGCCGGCGCGTAAAATCCACGAGTTAACGCGCCGCGTCATCACCCGCTTCATCGAGGACGCGATCGTGCAATCCGGCCGCCTCATCGCCGATTCCGGAATAGCCAGCGCGGCGGAAGCGCGCGCGGCGGGACGGACGCTGGTCGCCTTGTCCGAAAGCTTTGACGAGGCCGACAGGCAGATCAAGGCCTTCCTGTTCAGCCATATGTACCGGCACGAGCACGTCAATCGGGTGCGGGAAAAAGCCGACGCGATCTTGCGCGCGCTTTATGGGGCGTATTGCGCGGCGCCGCAGGAGATGAGCGAGGGCTGGAGCGAGCGGGCGTGCGGGCGCGAACGCGCCTCCGCCGACTATATCGCCGGCATGACCGACCGGTTCGCGATCCGGGAATACCGCCGGCTCTTTGACCCCAATGCCAGCTTGGTCTAAAGCGCCGCTCCGATCGAGTGGCGCCCAAGGCCTTTTTTCATGAACGTTTTCGCTTCGCTCCAGGCGCGCATCGCCGCGATGCTCCAGGCCGAAATCCTGGGCGGCGCCCTGCCCGCCGGCCTCGATCTCGGCCGCTTCGTGGTCGAGCCGCCGCGCGACCCCGCCCACGGCGATCTCTCCACCAACGCGGCGATGGTCTACGCGAAAGAGGCGAAGGCCTCGGGCTCCAACGCGCGGGCGCTGGCCGCGAAGCTGGTCGCGGCCTTGCGCCAGGAGCCCGACGTCGTAAGCGCCGAGGTCGCCGGACCCGGCTTCATCAACCTGCGCATGCAGCCATGGGTGTTCGAGGCGGTGCTGAAGGCGGCGTTGGAAAACCCCGCGGAATTCGGCCGCGGGCCGGCCTCACAAAAAGGCCCGGTCAATGTCGAATATGTCAGCGCCAACCCAACCGGCCCCATGCATGTCGGCCACGCCCGAGGCGCGGCGTTCGGCGACGCCCTGGCGAAACTGATCGCCTTCGCCGGCCGCGAGGTGACGCGCGAATATTACATCAACGACGCCGGGGCCCAGGTCGACGTACTCGCCCGCTCGGCGTTCCTGCGTTATCGCGAGGCGCTGGGCGAGGACATCGGCAGGATTCCCGAGGGCCTTTACCCCGGCGACTATCTGAAGCCGGTCGGCGAAGCGCTGGCGCGCGAATTCGGCCCGAAACTTCATGACCTCCCGGAAGCCGATTGGCTGCAGCTGGCGCGCGTCCGCGCCATGGCGGCGATGATGGCGATGATCCGCGAAGACCTCGGCGCGCTGAAGATCGAATTCGATGTTTTCGCCTCCGAGCGGGCGCTGACCGGCCAGGACGGCGGAACCGACCGGGTGCGCGAGGCGATCGACGCGCTCACGGCCAAGGGGCTGATCTATCAGGGCCGTCTCGAGCGGCCCAAGGGCGCGCCGGCCGAGGATTGGGAGGACCGTGAACAGACCCTGTTCCGCTCAACCGACTTCGGCGACGACGTCGATCGGCCGCTGATCAAGTCCGATGGCGGCTACACCTATTTCGCCAGCGACATCGCCTATCACAAGACCAAGATCGACCGTGGTTACGCCGATCTCGTCGATGTCTGGGGCGCCGACCACGGCGGCTATGTGAAGCGCATGCAGGCGGCGGTGTCGGCCCTGTCCAGTGGCAATGTGTCGCTGGAGGTGCGTCTGTGCCAGCTCGTGCGGCTGATGCGCAACGGCGAGCCGGTGAAGATGTCGAAGCGTTCGGGCGATTTCGTCACGCTGCGCGAAGTCGTCGACGAAGTCGGCTCGGACGCGGTGCGCTTCATCATGCTGATGCGCAAGAACGACGCGACGCTCGACTTCGACCTCGCCAAAGTGATCGAGCAGAGCCAGGACAATCCGGTCTTTTATGTGCAATACGCCCACGCGCGCGCCCACAGCGTGATGCGGAAGGCGCGCGAGGCGTTCCCGGACGTCGATCTGAGCCCGAATCACCTCGCCACAACGGACATCGCCGCCCTCAGCGACGTGAGCGAGCGGGCCCTCATGCAGGCCATCGCGCAATTCCCACGCGTCGTCCTGCAGGCGGCGGAGGCGCGCGAGCCGCATCGCATCGCTTTCTATGCCCATGATTTGGCCACATATTTCCATTCCCATTGGAATCGAGGTAAGGAACGACAAGATTTAAAGTTCGTTAACGAATTAAGTCGAAATGTAACCGAGGCTCGGCTGGCGCTCGTATCCGCGATCGCGCTTGTGCTGAGCTCCGCGCTCGCCATCTTAGGCGTGAGCGCGCCCGAGGAAATGCGCTGATGGGACGCGTGGGCTTTCGAGCTCCGCGTTCGACGTGAAGTCGGAGTTCGGTCACCGCCGGGCGTCCCAAGGCGCCATACGAGCGAGGTCTCGACGATGAGCTCGAACGCGAGGCGTATGCCCGAAATCAATCTGGAAGACTTTGAACGCAAGCTGCGCGCGGCGGGGTCCGGGCAAGGCGGCGTCGAGGATCCGCTCGAGGAGCTGACGAGGCTCGTCAACACGATCGCCAACGAGCGTCCGCGCGACGATCGGGTTATCGACTTCTCCGCCACCCGGCCGGCGCCGCGCCCCGCGCCGCCGGCGCCGCTGCTGCAGGCCGGCCCCGGCGACGAAGAACCCGAATTCGCCCCGCCGCCGCCGGAGGTTTTTTCGCCCCCGCCGCGCTCGCTTCCGGCGTCGCGGGAGGACATGCCGCCGCTGGAGGCGCCGCTGTTGCGGCCGACTTTCGACGAAGCGGCGGGACCGGTGGTCGACAAGGACGCGCCGGAGGAGGCCCTTGATGTCGAGGGTGAGGCCGAAGACGCGCCGATTTCGGAAACGATCGCCGCGCCGCAGTCTCGCAAACCTTCCTGGTACTGGAAGGTCGGCGGTTTGGTGGCCTGCGCGGTGGTGGCGGCTCCCATCGCCTATACTCTCAAATTCAGTGGCATGGGGAGCGGCGCGAAGGCGCCGCCGATGATCATGGCCGCCGACGGCCCGAACAAGGTCGCCCCACCCGACGAGAAGACCGTGCAATCGGCTTCCGACACGGGGGCCCTGCTGAACAAGGATTCGACCACCGCGGGACCGGTGAAGGTCGTGGTCAATCAGGAGCAGCCCACCGACATGGCGCTGAAGGGCGACAGCCCGGTCGCGCCGATGAAGGACAGCCCGATCATCGCCCCGAATCAATCGCCGGTCGTCATGGCGCCCGGCGTCGGCGCCGCGCCCTCCCCGCCGCCCGCTGCGCCGGCCGCGTCGCAGAGCCGGGCGCCGAAAACCGTGTCCGTGCGCCCCGACGGAACATTGATCGTCGCCGGCGTTTCGCCGGTGATCGCGGCCCCCGCGGCGACGGCTCCCACCCCGCCGCCCGCGCCGCGCAAACCGGACGCGGCGCCCTCGGTGACCACCCAGTCGGCGAGCCCGACGCTCGACCTGCCGCCGGCGAAGTCACCGAAGTCGTCGCAGCGCGTCGCCGTCGCCCGGACCGACACGACGGCGCCGACGGAGCCGCTGAGCGCGCCCCTGCAACTCGGCCCCGCCGCGGCCGAGAAGCCCGCCAAGCTGCCGACCAAGCTGAGCCCGCCGCAACAACAGGCGGACGCGCAAGCCGCGGACGCGGCGCCGGCCGCCGCCGCTAGCGGTGGCGAATGGGCCGTGCAACTCGCGGCGCCCCATTCCGAGGCCGATGCGCAAAGCGCGATCCAGCGCCTGCAGACGAAATACGGATCGGAACTCGGCGACCGGGAGCTCGGCGTGAAGAAGGCCGAAGTCAACGGCGAGTCGATCTACCGGGTGCGCGCATCCGGCCTGTCGAAGGCGGAAGCTTCGGCCTTGTGCCAGAAGCTGAAGGCCGCCGGCGGCGATTGCTTCCTCGCGCACAACTGAACCCCGATGGTCAAGGCGTTCATCAGCGGTTGCCGCGGGCTGGCGTTCGATGCGGAGGAACGCGCGTTCCTGCGCGAGGCCGATCCCTGGGGACTCATCCTCTTCAAGCGCAATGTCGAAAATCGCGCCCAACTCCATGCTTTAACGACGGAGTTTCGCGCGATCGTCGGCCGCGGCGACGCGCCCGTGCTCATCGATCAGGAGGGCGGGCGGGTGCAGCGCATGGGGCCGCCGCATTGGCGCCACTACCCGGCCGCGCAACGCTTCCTCGCTGAGTTGCCGCGAAGTGAGGCCCGCGCGGCGGCGCGGCTGGCGGCCCGGTTGATCGCCCACGATCTGTTCGAAGTCGGCGTCACCGTCAATTGCGCGCCGGTCATCGACGTCGCCGACGAACTCACCCATGCGGTGATCGGCTCGCGCGCCTTTGCGCAAGAGCCGCTCGACGTCGCCGAACTCGGCCGAGCCATGATCGAGGGGTTCCTGTCCGGCGGCGTGCTGCCGGTCATCAAGCACATCCCCGGGCATGGCCGCGCGCGCGCCGACAGCCATCACGAACTTCCGGTGGTCGATGCCGGCCACGCCGATCTGGCCGGCCGCGACTTCGCGCCGTTCCGCGCCCTGAACGACGCCCCGGCGGCGATGAGCGCCCATATCGTCTATACCGCGCTCGACAAGGACGCCCCGGCGACCACGTCGGCTTCGATCGTCAGCGCCGTCATCCGCGGCGAGATCGGCTTCCAGGGCCTGCTCATCAGCGACGATCTGTCGATGAAGGCGCTGAAGGGAACTTTCGCCGAGCGGACCCGCAAAGTCTTCGCCGCCGGGCTCGACATCGCGCTGCATTGCAATGGCGACCTCAGCGAATCGTGGCCGGTCGCCGAAGCGAGCCCGGAGCTTTCCCGGGGGGCGCTCGGCCGCGCCACGACGGCGCTCAGCCGAATCGCCAACGGGCCCGAACCTTTCGACTACGAAGCGGGCTGGGCGAGGCTGACGGAAATGTGGCCAGCGCTCGCGGGCTGAGGGCGGCCATTACTATGTGTTGAGGTTGTCCGAAAAGAATTTTGCCGCCGCCGCCCTCGCTGCGGCCGCGGCTTCCCCGTTCGCGGCAAACAGCACCTCGCCGCCCTGGCCGCCGTGGGCGAACGGATCGCGGATCATCATGTCGGGCTCGGTGCGGTCGAAGGCGTGCGTCGCGCCCTCATGGACGATGAGGCGCAGCAAGCCCGGCGCGAGCCGCTCGGTCTCGTCGCGCAATCGCTCGGGCGCGCCGGGCGGATCGTAACTGTCGAGCGCCCCGCATTGCAGCAGGATCGGCGCGCCGGTGAATTCGCGGAATTCGAGGCCGGGGACGCGATCGTAGGCCCAGGCGACCGGATAGAACGGCGCATGCGCCGCGAAGCGCTCGCCGCCCGGGAGCCAGCGTTCGGCATGGGGCCGGGTCGCCGTCAGCATCGACATCACCCCGCCCCAGGAAAAGCCGGCGATGCCGATCCTTTCGGCATCGACGTCGTCCCGTCCCGCGAGATAGGCGAACGCGCCGAATACGTCCGGAAGGGTGTCGGTCAGCGACTTCGGCCGGTCGAGGCCGCCCTTGAGGCCGCGCGGCGCCCACATGTCGATCTCCAGCGTCGCCATGCCCGCGCCGAGCAGCGCCGCCGCCAGCGCCGGGCCGCGACTGTCGGGCCCCGACGAGCCATGAACGATCACCACCGCCGCGCCGCTGGGCGCCTTGGGGCGCGAGTAAAGCGCCGGTATTTTCAGCGGATCGGGGGAATGCAGCGAATCGAAAGTGACCCGTTCCGGCGCGGTCTCGTCGGGCATTGGCAAACCCCTTCGTTTTTTTTGACAGATTGTCGCGGTGCAGCCTTGCGGCCAGCCGCACTGGAAATCGAATGCGCTGAAGTCGCGACCGCGATCTTATCGTATGTGGGCGCAACATGGGAATGTCCCTGGACGCGATGGCCCCCACCGCGACACTTTACCAAAGCGCTTTTTTGTCACCGCAATCCGTGATCGCCGACTTCCGCGCCGCCGCCATTGGGGCTCCGCGCGGCGGGGCCTTGCCAGTCAGGGCGCCCTGACCCCATTGTCAGCAGCGCGAAACATGACTAATCTTTTCCGGACGGCCAACGCCGCGGCACGCGCTCGTGTCTTGTGTTTGGCGAGACGGGCAGCGATAGCGCTGTGGGCGGGCGTTCTATTCGCAGCAAGTTGCATCTGCCGGTCTCGTCGTTGGTGGACCCATGTGAAGGACAGCGAGCATGCGGCGCATCCGTGCGCCTTAGGGCGATCGAGGGCGGGGGAACAAGATGCATTTTCGACTGCGCGCATCCGCTCTCTTTGTTTGCGCCGGCCTGCTGTTTGGGGCGTTATTGTATAGCCCGGAAACGTTGGCTCAAATGGCGCCACCTCAGCCGGCGCCATTCTATTCGTTCATTCAGAGCGTGCAGAACGCCGCGCCGGCAACATATATCGGCCATCCAGAGAGCCGGGTCAGCAACGCTGTCGAGTTCGAGCGTATGCGGCGGCATATCCTGGAGATGTATCGCGACACCCGTGTGATCAACAGCTTCGTGCTGGATGGACATTATTTTGATTGCATCGAGGTAGGGGAGCAGCCATCTGCCCGGCTCCTCGGTCTCAAGCAAATCGCGTCGCCACCGCCGCCTCTTCCCGGCCCAGCGGGATCTGTTTCGCGCCCGCCCGCGCCACAAGTCGGGTCGGAGCAGAAAGCCGACGAGTTCGGCGACCCGATTGGATGCACACCAGGGACTATCCCCATGCGTCGCATCACACTCGAGGATCTGAGCCGCTTCGAGACGCTGGAAAAATTTTTTCAGAAAGGACCCGATGGCGCCGGAGAGTTTGGCTCGATTTCGCCATACGTGGTCGCCACGCATAAGTACGCGCATTCGTATCAAAATGTGACCAATTACGGAGGCAGCAACACCCTGAATCTATGGAATCCGCCTATCGACACGGCAAAGACGCAGGTTTTTTCGCTGTCGCAGCACTGGTTTGTCAATTTTTTACCGCCGGGCCCGCCAAAAGGCGCCGTACAAACGGTCGAGGGGGGATGGCAAGCGTATCCGAAACTTTACGGCAATTCGATCGCGGTGTTGTTCATTTATTGGACCGCCGACGGCTACGACAAGACAGGTTGCTACAACTTGAGCTGCGCCGCCTTCGTGCAAACAAATAACACTGTTTTTCTTGGGCACGGTTGGCCAAAATACAGCGTTGCTGGAGGTAATCAATACGAATTCCAATTGGTATGGTACCTCTACGGTGGCAACTGGTGGCTCGCTTACGGAATAAACAACTGGGTCGGCTATTATCCTGGGGATATCTACAAAGCGGGACCGTTGACAAAGGAGGCCGTAGAGATTGATTTCGGTGGGGAGACGGTCGGCACTACGAGTTGGCCGCCCATGGGCGGCGGGAGCTTCGCGGATACCGGCTTCAAGCATGCCGCTTATCAAAGGAACATTTGGTACATCGACGATAAGGCGGGGGGCGCAAAATGGCCCACGTTGACCCGAAGTCAGCCGTCGCCGAACTGTTATACCGACGAGAACTTCAATAATTCCGCTACAGCCTGGGTCACATACTTTTACTTCGGCGGACCGGGCGGCGGCGGGTGCTGATCTGGGTATTGGTTTTATCTCCGGCGATGCGGAGTACGAACGACAGAGATCAGGGAAAGCTCAAATGTGGTTGACAACACTTCTTAGAATCGCCCCTGTTGTCACACTCTGCGGCTCCGGAGCGATGGCGGCCGGCGCGATCTGTCCCCCAGGAACAAACTGTAAACTATTTCCTCCGTGTCAGCAATCGATGCTCCAGGGGAATTGGGAGATCTTCATCAATGTGCTGCAGTCGGCTGACGTGTGTCCCGTCACGATTGCTGCGAACGGTTCGTTCACGACCCCGGGTAGCTGCGCAAACAACGGTTTCTCGTATATCAAACGACCATCGGGGACGCTGACGATTGATTCCTCGTGCCACGTGACAGGATCTTTTTCCTACTCTTTCTCTGATGGTTCCTTCAATTTTAGCTCAGTATCCATGTGGAATTCGGCTGATGGATCGAGGGTATCGGGGTACGGGGTAGGAAAATTGACAGAGTCTGGCCAGACCCAGTCATTGAGTGGTGTGCCGCTTGAACTGGTTTATCGAACTACCGGTCAGTGAGGTCTTCAACGATTCCGCCACGGTTTGCGTGACGGGATTTTACTTCGCCGGGTCGGGCAGCGTGAAATGCTGGTCTGGAGCATGATGGTCCCTGATTCCATCTGGGGCGACGCAGTGAAGAATTGACAGAGATCAGGGAGAGGTCAAATGCGGTTCACGACACCTCTTATTGTCGCTCCTGTTGTCGCGCTGTGTTGCGCAGGAGCGATGGCGGCCGGCCAAAACTGCCCTGGGACGGGCTGTATCATTTCTACCTGCCAGCAATCGATGCTCCAGGGAAATTGGGAAATTTTTATCAGT
>Ga0302320_10013895_pt1 | contig 16722 bp, 13 predicted proteins | sample Bog_T0_3_FD_202130 | JGI IMG/M metagenome (GOLD analysis project Ga0302320, IMG submission 202130) | Peat permafrost microbial communities from Stordalen Mire near Abisko, Sweden - Bog_T0_3 | ecosystem: Environmental > Terrestrial > Soil > Wetlands > Peat | place: Sweden: Abisko, Stordalen Mire... | reverse complement strand
CTGACGCTACCCGCAAATTGGAAGGGCGATAATCCCGGAGCCGAGTTACATGCGATGCACGGGCTGATTCTGAATGCGAAGTTTCAGGACATTGACCTGCGCAGCGGCAAGAACAGCTCCCACGTCTCCGCCATGCTGCACGCAGGGAACTTTGGAGGGCACTGGCCGTCGCAGACCGATGTGAAGGTGCAGGCGGAACTGACGGGCGATGTGCTTGATCTAAAGGTAACGGCAACCAACGTGGGAACGGAGCGCCTGCCAATGGCCATCGGCATGCACCCGTACTTCGCTATTCCCAGCGGAGACCGCGAGCAGGCGCGGGTGCATATGCCCGCCACGATGCGAGCTCCCTCCAATAATTACGACGATGTATTCGCGCTCGGGGTGCTGGTTCCGGTGAAGGAATCGCGCTTTGATTTCAATGCCGACGAGGGGGTGCCACTGGGAACAGGGTTCGTCGATGACAGCTTCACCTCACTCCAGCGCAATCCAAAGGGAGCAGCAGAGGTGCGCGTCACTGATCCGGCAGCGAAGTACGGGATCAAGATTATCGCCCTCTCTAAGGAGATTCGCACGATCCAGATGTACGCGCCTCCTGCGAAGAATTTCGTCGCCATCGAGCCCCAGTACAATCTCTCCGACCCCTTCGACAAGAAGGTCTGGGGCAATCAGGATACCGGTGTGGTTTATCTGAAGCCGGGACAATCAACAACATGGCACGTGCAGTTTGCGATCTATGACATGAAGTAGCACTTGAAGTCCCTGCAAGATGTATTTTGCTTTCTACATTTGAGGTTGAAACCCGTGCGGCATCGGTCACATCGAAGCTCCAGCGTCTGATAGACGAGGAGGATGTAGCCGATGTATGACATGAAGAACCTGAAAAAGCTGAAGAGCCTTGAGGCTGGCGCACCTGAAGCAATCAAAGCGTTCTGGGCGTTTGACAAAGCGGCGATGGCGGCCGGAGCCATTCCAGTCAAGTACAAGGAAATGATGGCGTTGGCTGTCGCGCTGACGACCCAATGCCCGTACTGCATTCAGATTCACTCAGACAAAGCGCGCGAAGCCGGTGTCACCAGTCAGGAGATTTCCGAGGTGGTGGCAGTCGCTGCGGCGCTCCGCGCGGGTGCTGCGATCACTCATGGCACGCACGCGCTCAAAGACGAATGAACCCTCCCCGTGCAGGTAATACAAAACTATGACCTAGCCATTTACTGACATTTGCAACAATGTCAGTATGAGTCAGTATCCGGTTGTAATTCAGGGCGGAATGGGTGCGGCGGTTTCCAATTGGCGGCTGGCGAGGACGGTTTCCCTCACTGGGCAGCTCGGGGTGGTTTCCAGCGTGGCGTTGGACACGATTTTGTCACGACGCCTCCAGGACGGCGATCCTGGAGGGCATATGCGCCACGGCTTGGCGCAATTCCCCTTCCCTGAGATAGCCGAGCGCATTCTGGCAAAGTACTTCATTGCCGGTGGGCGCGCTGCTGGAGTGCCCTACAAGTTGGTGCCAATGCTCGCGCGGGTGAATTCGCGGGAAGCCACCGAGCTACTCATTGCTGCCAACTTCGTGGAAGTCCTCCTGGCACGCGAGGGGCACCGCAATCCGGTCGGCATTAACTGCATGGAGAAGATTCAGCTTCCGCTGCTTGCCTCGCTGTACGGTGCGATGATGGGCGGAGCCAGTTATATTCTGATGGGTGCGGGGATTCCGCTCAAAGTTCCGGGAGTGCTGGATGCCTTTGCCGCTGGTGAGGCTGCCAGCTATCCTCTGAATGTGAACGGAGCGCAAGCCGATGATGACTGCCTGATGCGCTTTGATCCCCGTGAGTATTTTGGGGAGAACGTGCCCAATCTCCAGCGTCCCATTTTTCTCGCGATCATCTCTTCAAACACTTTGGCGACAACCATGGTGCGCCGCTCCAACGGTAAAGTGGATGGGTTCGTGATAGAAGGTCCGACAGCAGGCGGACACAACGCTCCGCCGCGCGGACAACAGATTCTGAACGAACGCGGCGAGTGCGTATACGGCGAGCGCGACCAAGTGGACTTGGACAAAATTCGTCAGATTGGAATTCCCTTCTGGCTGGCAGGAGGCTTTGGCACCGCGGACAAAGTGGTTGAGGCGCTGGAACTGGGAGCGGCAGGGGTACAGGTGGGAACGGCATTTGCGTTCAGTGAAGAATCCGGCCTGCGGCCAGAATATAAGCACGAACTGTTGCAGAAAATCCTGCGCGGCGAGGCCACGGTGTTCACCGATCCACTTTCGTCTCCGACAGGCTTTCCCTTCAAGGCTGCACAGTTAGAGGGCACATCCTCCGAGCCGGAGATTTATGCCGCACGGAAGCGAATTTGCGACATTGGTATTCTGCGCGAGTCTTACCGCACACCGGAAGGCAAGGTCGCCTATCGGTGTTCTTCTGAGCCGGAAAAGACCTACGTTGCCAAGGGTGGCGTTTTTGAAGAAACCGTTGGACGAAAGTGCCTGTGCAACTGCCTGCTCACCGACGTGGGTCTGGAGCAGATACAGAAGGACGGCACCGTTGAACCAGGCCTGGTCACCACGGGAGATGACCTGATATGTGTGCTGCCATTCCTGGCCGGAGGTAAGGATTCGTACAGCGCCACCGAGGTTGTGAGTTCGCTGATGAGTTTGGTTCCCGTGCAAACCGAGGGAGCAGTTCCTGCTCATCTTCAGATGACGCAGGAAGTCCTAGAGGTGGTGCGACCTTAGGCCCTCATTCAAGAGGCATCTAGCATGGTTACTCATCTTCTCCCTCGGCGACTGCCGGGGGATACTTATTGCCCACCAGGGATTTGCGGCGGTTCCATTGCCGGACGCACTCCGAGAGATGTGATGCCATCATCGGCAGCGTGCGCTGCTCATCCCATAGCTCCATTGCGAACTGCCTTGCCTGCCTGCTCATGCGGGCCATTGCCGTCCGGCTACCGGCGAGTTCGCTGATTGCGTTCCAGAGGGCATCGCCGCTCTCCGGTTCCACTACGAGCCCCGCCCCAGAACGCAACACAGCACGCGCCACCTCACTGCCAGAATTCACAGAAGCAATCACAGCGCATCCGGCGGAGAGCAGAGTCACGGTCTTCGAGGGAAACACAATATCGCTGACGATGCGTTGCTGGGTAATGAGCGCGATATCGGTAGCCCCAAGCATCTGCTCGAACTCACCACTCTCCAAAAGCGGCAGAAAGAGCACGTTGCTGAGAGCGCGAGTACGTGTCTCGGCTTCAAGTTGCACGCGCATTGCTCCGTCGCCAACGAAGACATAGCGGATATCGTCGCGCTCCCGTGATCTCTCGGCAGCATCGAGAATCACCCCAAGACCCTGTTTCACACCCATGTTGCCTGAGTGCGAGACGATGATCTTGCCACGAAGTCCGTACTTCTCTCGGAAGGCGGAGCGGTCGATACGCTGTCTCAGTGTGTAGAGTGAGGAATCCGAGCGCAACGGAAAAAGCACGACCCTGGCAGGGTCGATCCCTTTGTCGACGATGCGCTTACGCATCCCTTCGGTGAGGGTGGAGACGAGCGCGGCGCTCTGGTAGGCTCTCGACTCAACCCTGTAGAGAAAGTCGGTGAGACGTCCGGGACTCATCATGCCCAGTTCGACTGCCGCGTCCGGCTGCAAATCCTCCACGTCAAATACGTAGGGCACATTCCACAAGCGGCTCAATGTGGACGCAACGAGCCCGATTCCCAGCGGTGGTGAGACCGCGAAGATCAGATCAGGCTTTTTCGTAGCCAACGCACGCAGAAATGAAGACGCAAGAAATGTAGCCTCATGCACGATTCGCTTCTTGGCCGTAGGCGCCTGCGGCACAAACATCCACGAGCGCAGAATAGTTACGCCGTTGCGAACTTCGCGCTGGATCAGCTTGCCACGATATGACTGCGGAACGCGCCACTGCGGATAGTAAGGAGGACCGGTACAGATGGTGACCTGGTGTCCTTGCGACGCAAGGTATTCGCAACGCCAAGTATTGAAGGCTGCAATTCCAGTTTCGTCCGGCCAGTAGTTAATGCTGAGTACTAATATGCGCACAAGTTCACTGCTACTTCCATAAAAATAGGAGCCCAAGGCTTCCTGTTCATACTACCGATTACACGCAGTCAGAGAACAGGAGCAGAGCCGAACGAAAGTTCATGCCCATTCTTCGAAGATTCAGTTACCGAAACTTTTGATGTGAAATTGTCCCTTATGTCAGGAGCCTATGAAGCGCGCATAGAGACTGCGCGCCACGCCGATATCAGTTGTGCCCTTGATGATGGCGCGACCATCCGGAAATAGCGTGATTTCATAAGGAGAGCGCAGGAACTTCAGCACATACTCCGTGTAGCGCACCTCGCCATGAGGAGCAAGACGGGCTTCCAGTTCAGCAAATTGGACGGGACGATTGCGCTCGTGAATCTGCACCGAGTTGCGTCCGCAGAGGGAGATGTGTGCGTGGGCGCGTCCTGCAAGATAGACAAACTTGCGATCATGGCACACGCTGCATCCCTCGCGCGGACGATCGACCCGAATCTCCGAGCGATCGTTATGCCATACGTCGACTGAAAGCAAGGTGTTGCGCATCTTGTCGCGCGCTCCAACGAGAAACTTCACTGCCTCCGTTACAGAGGCCGAAGCAATCAGGTTGACTGCTGAATTCAGAATGCCCCCTGTATCGCAGGTTTCTACCGCACCTGTTGGCGACTGCGGAAAAATGCAAGCAAGACAGGCACCCGCGCCGGGCATGATGTTCATGGTCACACCATAGCTTCCGACGGCGGCAGTGTAAATCCAGGGGCGATCTTCACGCACGGCGTAGTCATTGATCAGGTAGCGGGTTTCGAAATTGTCTGTGCCGTCGAGGATGAGGTCTGTATCTTCGAGCAACTCTTCGCAGTTGCCGGGAGTCAGGTCCTCGACGTGCGCTTCCACTGTCACGATGGAGTTGATCTGACTCAATTTGCGTTGCGCCGCAATTGCTTTTGGCAGCGACTCAGCGGCATCCTGCTCGTCAAACAGGACCTGTCGCTGGAGATTACTCGGCTCAATGTAGTCACGGTCGATGATGCGCACATAGCCAACTCCAGCGCGCACCAGTAGCGAACTGAGAACCGATCCCGTTGCGCCGCAACCCACAATCACCACGCGCGAAGCACCAAGCCGCTGCTGGCCCTCCGGTCCAATGCCGGGAAAAAGTATCTGCCGCGAGTAGCGCCCATCTGCCTTCAGCATGTCTTCCATCATAAGCGACCTGCGAGAGCAACGGCACAGTCATGTGACTGTGCCGTTGCGGAAGCAAGAGCAGATGATTCTATGTGTCGTCATAGTCCTCAGTCAGCGACTGTAGAAAAGCTACAAGCGCCGCGAGGTCTTCCTGGCTTAATGACATGTTCGCGAACTCCGAGGGTGCGTTTCTCATCTTCCCCGACTGCGCCAACTGTGACATCTGAATGTAGTGGTTTACTACATCATTGAACGTTGGAGCACTGCCGTTGTGGAAATATGGCGCAGAGTCCTCCAAGTCGCGCAGCACGGGAGTTTTGACCTGTGCGATTGTCGAGGCCAGTCCCGAATCCACCGAGCAGTCTTTGCCTACCGCACAGACAAATCCCGCTAAGTTGGTTTGCGGATTCGCTATGTCCGGATTCATATACACGTTCCAGAGTCCCAAATCAGCGAAAGCTGGATTGGCAGCATCAGCCGCACGCCGGAACGGTTCCATGGCGTTCGGATGATTCGCTGAAGCGGGCATGTAGGCATCGAAATTTGCGATACGCAGCGCATGGCTCGGAACAAGCAGATTCACGAATGCGCCTGATCCATTGGCGGCGTCGTATTCAACCTGCGAAACGCCATTGTTATGGAATACAAAGTCGGAGAAGTCGGGTGCCTGATGACATGCGGCACAGTTCCCCGCATGAGCATTGGCCGCACCTGGGGCCGCCGACGCCAGGAATATCTTCAGCCCTTTCAATTCCAAGGCTCCAAATTGATATGGCTGCGAATGATACTTGAACGAGCCATCCTTGGGCGTGATGTAGATCGGACTCCCAAGCGCCAACACCTCCTTCTGAAGTCTTTGGTTGTAGGCCGCCTTTGTCTCACCCGCCAAAGGTTCCACTGGCAGGTGGTTCACGCGTAGAAAGTTATCGTAGGGTGAACCGATGTAGCGCCCATATGTATCCCGCTGAAAGAGCAAGTCCTTCATGTAGGTTGTCATGCAAAGTGCAATCTCGTTGACAATCTGGGCGTCGGTTGCCGTCGAGACGTCGAGCCGCTGCGAAGCTGGCAAACGTAGATCGCTTGTGATTCTCGAGTCGGTTCCCTTGAAGATGACTGCGTAGCTCAATCCGTCCAGACGGTCGGCGGCAAGCTGGCCGCTGCCATCATCTTCTCGCACGATCCTCGCGATATGGGCGATTGCCCGGCTGTATTGGGTGGGCAGCCATCCGAAGTTTCTTCCGGTCATGGTTCCGACCACCAGATCCTCTCCCGAGGCGAACTCCCCGTCAAAATGCAGGAACAGCGACCCGGAGCGTGTGGCGAACGAGTCCACCATCTGCATGGAGTTGCGCGGCGTGTGATCGAGTCCGTTGGGCTGTGTCCGTGGAATCGGACTGCGTGTTGTGAAATCCGCGTAAGTCCGGTTGCCTCCTCCAGTGACTCCTTGAAATTCGGTCACAAAGTGACAGGACCTGCAATTGATGGACTGTCCGGCGAAGGGGCCCGGAAGTGGACCAGCAAGGGTCTGAACCTGCGCCACCACGGGATCGCCGCTCGCCAGCGGAATATTGACACCCGCCATATTTGCTGCAAAGAACTCGGAAAAGCGGGTGTCGAGAAACAGCGCCTCGCCAATCGAATCCGCGGGTGGGGTGGAATCGGATTCAGTCGGAGAATTGGGTGCCTCTCCCGATCCGCAACTGGTTGTTGAAACCAAGGCGGACATCATAAAAGCTGCCAGAGCAATCTTCACTGTCAAAGATTTCGTAAAGAGTCTCATGGACGTACTCCGGACACGGGAGAATTCAGGCTTCGGATATATGCGATTACCTGCCAGCGTTGCTGTTCGGGAAGTCCGCTCCAGTTTGGCATTCCCTTGAACATATTCCCGTTCTTCAGCAACCAGGCAATCTCGCCATCCGTGGCGTTTCGTACGCGTTCACTGCGCAAACTTGGCCGATTGCGTTTACCTTCCGCATCTTCGCCGTGGCATTTAGCGCAGTTATCCGAAAATATGAGTCTGCCCGCTGACGCTGCGTCGGGAACTCCGCTATAAGGACTTACACGCTCACGATCTGCCTTAGGCACCTTCTTCAGCCACGAACCATTCGCCGCAGCCACACATACCGCTGAAGCGGTAATCAGGAGCAACAACACACCAGTCTTCATTTCGATCTCCGGAACCAATCACGAAACTGCTGAATCTCATAAGTCATGCCGAAGCGCCATAGCACGCCTGCTGAATTGTCATTCAGTCCAAACTCGGGAGAGAACTTGAACGTCATCCCATGTGGCGTGTTCAGCGCAATGGTCGGCGCAGCATACTGCTGAGTCTGCTTCAGACCGAAGGAGTATCGCGTCCCCAACCCGCCGAACAGTTCTGCCCCCGCCGAAAGATTCTGCAGACAAAGAACGCAGGACCGGGTTGTTCCCTTTAGCCGCAATGGACGGGAAGCCGCGATGGCATATCCAAACTCCCAAGGCTCGCTCTCATTCACGGCTTTCTCGGCGATGATGTTCTCCGAGAAATTCCAGCCCTTCACATTGCTGGAAAGAATCAACTTGCCTTCGATTGAGCGCTCCAATTCCTTCCGCAATCTGGCATTTGGCACCTCCAAAATCGAGGTGCTCGTATTTCCCGTAATTTCAAGGAAGCTCCTGTCGGCGTTGTTTACGTTTTCGTATTCCACGTACAGCACAGGATTGATCCAGTACTCTCTGGGAAGCGGGCGGAATCGACTTTCAAACCGATAGCCCGTGAACACAGTAGAGTCGTTGCTGGTCGCCTGACCCTGAAGGTAAGCCTCCGCAGTCCACCAGGCCGTTACGCCATACTCAAACTCAAGGGTAGGTGCAAAGAAGGCATTCGTATTCCTTGGTTTCGCTGCTATGTTCTGGTTCTCTATTTCAAGGTTTCCCGGCTCCTCAAGCACGGAAGAGTAAGTGACAAAATAGGGTGGATCCTGCTGTGCGGGAGCGGCTGTCCAAGATGTAAGGACAAAAGCCGCCGAGAGGAATATCGCGCGAGCGGATAACTGTTTGAACCCGTCTGAAAAGGCATACACCACGTGCAAAGCTCCGAAACTGCGAGAGTTAGATTGTTGATTCGATATCCGACTTAATTGGTCGCCAAAATATACGACTGATTTGGTCGGATATCAAAAGAAGACTAACTGAGTGCAGCTCAGGCGTCAAGTGGGGTACTCATTGCAGCAGCGGAAGTGCAGCAAAACGCTACTGTGTCGGCAGCAATCCAAATACGTCGAGTTCATTCCCAGTCCCAACAAAGACGTGGCCGTCAGCAACCGTGGGTACCGTGAATTTCACTGCCGAACCCGCCACATCGCGAGTCCCGGATTGCGTACTGTTGTACAGCTCCTTTGCAACATCGTGACTGGATGCGCTGAGTTGAAAGCTGGGTTGCAGTGCTGAGCCGAACAGAGTGGGACCTACATGCGTTGGCGCTGACATCCTTTCTGAGTGATGTTGTGAGTAGCGCGGCACGGTCGCATCCGTGCCGCCGCCGTCTCAACCGACCTCATTGGAAATTTCAAGTCACTCTCTAGTACTCGGGTTCAACTCCAGCGCAGGAAGTTCCGCATCCGGCAAATGAAGGTGGAGGAAGCTAGCAAGCGTGGGTGCAATGGAGCGCATATCGACCTCTCCCAGCGATTTCCCCTGAGCCACTCCCGGCCCTACCAGGAAGAATGACGAATGCATCTCTGGATTCTCGGGCAGATATCCGTGCATCCCGCCATTGGCAGGTGCGGAGATTAGTGGAGCCTCAAAGCCATATCCAAGCTCGTAACCCAGCTTGAAAGAAACGAAGAACGCTGCGTCCGGAAAACCACCGGCTCGCTGCAACTCCTCGTGAGAAAGTATGCGGTCGATTCCATTCGCCGGATCAGCGGCAAGCCGCTGTAGCAAGGCCTCCACCTTTTTGAATGTCTGTTCGTCCTTCGGGTCGGCCAGCATAATGGCAGCCGCTCCGCCCGCTGGCCACGGCATCGCACGCCAAGTGGAGATATTGTGACTGTTGTCAGCAGTGAAGAGCCCTGCCTCGCGAAATGCTCCATACAGATTGACGTCATGCTGAACGCTAGCGAAGCCGTGGTCTGAGACGACGCACACGAACGCGCGCCCAGGCGAGTTCTTTTCTGCCGCCGCGCGCAGCTTTCCCACCAGTGCGTCCAGCCTCTCCAGGACTGCATCAGAAGCGGCGCTGAACGGGCCAGACTTGTGTTGCTCCGAGTCCAGTCCAGTCAGGTACACCGTCATGAAATCGGGATGCTTGGTATCGAGAATCCGCATGGCGAAGTCCGTGCGCACTTCGTCGGCGTCTACCGTCTCCTCCATACCCCCCGGATATCGCCCGAGAGCAGCGACTAACTCAGGCTCCAGCCCCGGAGTGGAAAGTGCGCGCTGAAGTTTCAAATCATCTGCCATACCGGTTCGCCATATCTGCGGCAGGTTGTAATCAACTTTTGCACCCACGCTCACAGGCCAGTAAACGCTAGCCGTGGTCAGTCCCGCCGCATGTGCCGCATCCCAGAGCGTCGGAACCTTGATGTCTTCCGCATACCAATACCAGCCCTGCTGATTCTTGTTCAGCGGGTCAAACGTTGTGTTAGCAACAATGCCATGCTTCGCGGGAGAAACACCCGTCAGCAAAGTGGTGTGGCTCGGATAAGTGACCGTCGGAAGGACTCCTCGTACTCCCGGCGAGTACACGCCATCACGCGACAACTGAACGAGGTTCGGCACCTTCAATCCATGCTGCTGAGCCTGCAATACAGATTCCGGCTTCAATCCGTCCACCGAGATCAGCAAAACAGTGGGAGCATTTTGCGACGCGCAAAAAGCGGAGAGAGCAAAAGTAAGCAGGAAGAAAAGGGTTGGAAAGCGGACATGAATCGGTCTAGCGAAGGACATTAGTTTTAATCCTCAGTCGAGCGGGATCCCAAAACTTGCATCCCGAAAAGTAAGCGACTCCAGGACGCAGAGCAAGCTGCATCCTGGAGTCGCCGCATTGCTGCGTGGACTTAGAAGCGGACCGAGAGCGATCCGACAAAGGTTCTCGGAGAGCCGACCTGCAGCGTATCCGCCACACCGCTGGCATCGCTTCCTACGAAGCCGTTGGTGCCAATCGACGAGTAGTACTTCTCGCCAAAGAGGTTGTACACGCTCAGTTGGAACTTCAAGTCCTGAAGCGGGCCCATCTCCTCGCGCTTGTATCCGGCCGCGAAGTCGGAGAGGAAGCGTCCGTTCACGCTAGCAGTGTTGTCATAGGAATAATAGCGCTTGGACATGTAGTCCGCGCCGATGTGCGAGAAGAAGCCCTTGTTGCGATAGCCAAGCTGTGTCTTGTACAGCAACTCCGGCGTATCCACCGCATTCTTGCCCTTGTAAGGGAGGACTTCAGGGATGGTATTCGCCGAATTATTCGGGTCCGTGACATAAACCGTGACGTTGTCGTCATAGGTAGAGCGGCTGTAGGTTAGCCCGTTGTAAAGAGAGAAACTCGATCCAAGTGGGATGGTGGCTGCAATGTCAACGCCGTTGGTAGTAACGCCAGCAACGTTGGTGAGAACCGAGGCGTTTCCAGCAATGCCCGCGCCCTGGGAGAGAGCGAGCAGGCGATTGGAGAAGTTCACGTGAAAATAGCTGACTTCCGCAGTCCCCTGCTTGCTGGTGTAGCGATATCCAACTTCTTCAGTCCACGAGGTCTCGGGCTTGATGGTGCTCTTGCTGGCGTCAAATGCCGCCTGGGTGACTCCCCATGGAGCCGGGCCAAAGCCATTGCCGCCTGCAACAAATGCGCGCACGTTGTATGCCGCGTCACCGTAGATTTCGCTGTGCTGATCCAGCTTGTAGTTGCCGCCGAACTGCGGAAGGAAGGGCTTGCCCGAGGTAAGAGATCCCTGTGCATGGCTCGGAACATCGCCTTGTTCGAGTTTGCCGTTCGTGGTAGTTTCAACCGTCTTAAAGCCTGCTGAAACCGTCAGGTTCTTGGTGACCTTGAACTGATCCTGCAAATGAACCTGGTAGACGTATGTTCCGAAGTCGTAGGCCCACTGGGTATAGAACGAGTTCTTCGGGAAGCTATCTAATGACTGGTCAGGCCCAGACAGACTGGTGGCATAGAAGCGTCTTGCCAGCGTGAAGTTTTCTTTCTCGTACCACATTCCTGCTTCCAGTTTGTTGCGTCCCGTCTCGTACGTAACCGAGCTCAGAATGCCTCCGCGCTGAATTCCATACTCAGAGCTGCGCATGGAAATGGGTGTGCCATCGGGGGATGGGGTGTATGGCGTAAACCAGAGGCCGATGCCGTCGTTGCCATGACCATAGGCCGTTGTCTTCCACAGAATCTTGTCAGTCAATTGTACTTTGTAGCTGACACCGCCGAGAATGTCCTTGCGCAGACCAGCGCCAGCATAGTAGCCGGCATCGCAGGGGTCCTGCGCCTGAGTCAGGTTGTTTACCGCTCCAGGGTACGTTCCGACTCCGTTGCAGGCGTTGGCAGCCTGAATGGCCTGCCCCCAATTACCGTAGTTATCAAAGTTGTAGCCCAGCACATTTACATAAGCCTTGGAGAGATCCTGATAGTCCACCTCGTGTCGGTTCGAGTAGTCTAGGAACCCGGTGAGTACTCCCTTGTTGCCGAAGTAATGCACGACCTTGCCGTTCAACTGCCAATAGTTCTGCGAGATATCACCATGGCCCTTCCACTTGTCGGTCATCTGACTGACGCCCGCAATGTAGAACTTGGTGCTCTTTCCTAGCAGTCCGCTCTCATATCGTCCAACTGTGCGGTAGGCATTAAAGCTACCAAAGGACTGATCGACGCTAAAGGAGCGCTTATCCGATGGGTCCGCCGAATAGAACTGCACCGTTCCTCCAAGGTTGCTGTTGGAGGCTGTCTCTAGCGCGCCCGTTCCCTGCGACAGAACAACGCGTCCGATATTTTCGTCCATGATCGCGCGGCTGATATGCAGACCGTTCCAGTTCCCGTAGGACATATCGCCAAGCGGCATGTCATCAAGCGTGAAGCCGAGCTGATTCTGGTTGAAGCCGCGAACCGAAATGCGCACCGCCCACTCATAGGCTCCGTAAGGGTCGGCCGACGTGTAATTGACGCTGGGCAACTGGGAAATGATGCGAATAGGACTTGTGCCCGGAGCTGCTTCCTGGAGTGTAGCTTCACTTACTGTTTGCTCGGTGCGAATTTCACCCGGAGCGGTCACCGTGATGCTCTCCACCACCTTCGTGGGTTTCGCGGATGGTTGGGTGCTATCTTCCGGCGGCTGTGCGGATGCAGTGGTCTGTTGTGCTGTTGCGCATGCAACTCCAAGCAGGATCACTGTGAGCACTGTCAAAGCAGGATGGACTCGTTTCATTGCCTCTCCCTCCAAAACTGAAATATTGGAATGCACCCGGACCAGCCCTCTCGCCAGCATCAATGAACGGCGCGAGCCGGGAGTTACAGGCACACCACCACACGCAGCATTCAGCGCTCATTAAAAGGTAAGAGAGCTGGCCTAAGATGCTGTGAAGGTCACGTGAATATCAGTTGAAAATTAGGATTTGGAAAAATCGCTAACGGGAATCAGCGTGCGGGGAGACAACGTGGAACAAGCCGCTTTAGTTGGCCACTTCTAAATCTCTTGTTTTGTTGATGCATTTGGAGCGGGAGACCGGGATCGAACCGGCGACATTCAGCTTGGGAAGCTGACGTTCTACCACTGAACTACTCCCGCTCACAGGTGAGCAAACCTAGATTACACCGCTGATGATTCTACGGCAATCGCTCCATTGCATTTTCGCGGCGTGGAACTTTGAACCCACGGAGAAGGCCTGGGTACGATAGAATCCTCGTGACCTGCAAGCAGGCCCGGAGGCATCATGTTTCCTCTTACCGGCATTGTTTTTGTGATCATCGCCTTCTACCTCTTCAGTTCCATCAAGATTCTTAGCGAGTATGAGCGCGGCGTGATCTTCCGCCTCGGCCGTCTGTTGGACGAGCCAAAAGGTCCTGGCCTGATACTGGTGTTTGCGCCCCTGGATCGCATGGTTCGCGTCGATCTACGCCAAGTGGCATTCGACGTGCCGCCGCAGGACGTCATCACCCGCGACAACGTGACGCTGAAAGTAAACGCAGTGGTCTTCCTGCGCGTTTTCGATCCGCGCCGCGCCGTGGTTGAGGTGACAAATTACCAGTACCAGACACAGCAATTTGCGCTCACCACCCTGCGCAGCGTACTTGGCGAAGTGGAGTTGGATGAACTGCTGGCGCATCGTGACAAGATCAACCTGCGTCTCCAGTCAATTCTTGACCAGCACACGGCACCCTGGGGCGTAAAGGTCTCGAATGTCGAAGTGAAACAAGTTGATTTGGCCGAAGGCATGACCCGCGCCATGGCCAAGCAGGCCGAGGCCGAGCGCGAAAAGCGCTCGAAGATCATTCACGCCGAGGGCGAATTCTCTGCCGCACAGCGCCTGGTGGACGCCGCTCACCTGTTGCAAACTGAACCAGCTTCGATTCAACTTCGCTATCTGCAGACGCTTACAGAGATTGGCGTCGAGAAGAACACCACGGTCATCTTCCCTGTTCCCATTGATTTGCTGTCAGGTATCCAGAGACTAACGGGGAATGCACCGAAATTCACAGATCCGACCGGCGACGCCGAGCCCAAGACCGGAGCATAATTGGCAGAGATGATTGCCCGGGAGCAGGACAAGATGGCCGCGGAGGGTAGCGACACCGAGATCACGCTGAGCATGGGAAAGCTGCTTACGCTCTTTTTTTGCCTGGTAATTTTGTGCGGCGTCTCGCTGGCTGTCGGTTATTCGTTGGGCCGTAACTCGGCGAAGCAGGCCGCCGCAGTTGCAGTTGTCTCAGCGCTCCCAGCAACGCCCGCGCCCTCTGCGACCAACAAACCGGGCGCATCGCAGGCGGCTTCGGAGAAGGCTCCGGACTGCGCCCCGGGCGACAACTGCCAGCAGCAACAGACAAGTGATGCCGCTCGAACGACACCGCTCACTTTCTACGACTCAGTGCAGAAGAAGGATGCGAATCCACAACTGACGCCTCCAGAACCAGCACCACCGACAAGCCGACCAGCGGAGGTCCGCACTACCCTCGGCAGTGGATACCTTGTCCAGATTGCCGCCGTGCGCAATCAGGAAGACGCTAAACTATTAAGCGAGACACTTCAGAAACAACAGTATCCCGTTATCATCACGCAGCCCGGAGACAAACTTTTCCACGTGCAGGTTGGTCCATACGCTGACATCAAAGAGGCCGAGGCTATTCGCTCACGGCTCGTCAGCGCCGGATACAACGCTTTCCTCAAGCGATAAAACTTATATTCGCATTCCCGCTCACTAGACCAAGGGAATTGCCAGTCAGTTTTTGAAACGTTTGTTGCTTGCTCTCGTCACTGTTTGAATTATGATTGGGATCTACAATGAAAGCCGCCACCGATAAGTTGAGTCTGGCCCTGCGTGCCGTAGCCGATCCCACCCGGCGCAAGATTTTGCGCTTGCTTCTTCCCAGCACGCCACGTAAGGCCGGCGTATCGGAAGGCTGGACCGCTTCCGACGTCGAACAGCGTATCAAACTGGCCCAGCCGACAATCTCACATCACATGAAGATTCTGAGAAACGCAGGACTGGTAGAAGCTCATAAACAGGGGACCTGGGTACGATATCGTCGCGTAGAGGCTGCACTCCGCGCCCTTCGCAAGGGATTGCTGGAAGAGTTGTAAACTGCACGGAATCATGAATAAAGGCGACCCATTGGGCCGCCTTTGTATTGCAACCCTGCGGCTGTTTAGCGCGACACAGCCTGGAAGAGATCACTCTTTAGCAGAGCCTGAAATTTACTGTCGTCGGCCTTGAACTTCACCGTTAACCGCCCACTATCGGAGTCCACTTCCATGCTGTCCATTGCACTCTTTTCAACTGCCGTGCCGGACGCTTTCTTGTAGAGCATGCCCGCCTTCATCAGAGCCGAGAGCGTGCCTGCCGTGAAGGAATCGGAGGTCTGCACGTTGAGACCAAAATCGATGCCGTGTTGCAGGTCAAGGCTATAGCGCGAGCCAATCAGGCGCTTCTTGATGGTGTCATAGTCGGCCAGTGCAGAAGCTTCCCCAAGAGCGGAGCGCAGCATGTTCTGCGTGCCCTGCTGATCGAGCACACTCCAAACCGGACCGGACTCAGCTTCTGTGATCATGCTCATCATCTCCGGCGCGGAGGCGATACCGCGCTGTTCACCGTCGCGAACGTCGAGGCCATCCTTTACCGAGCTGGCTTCACCGAAGAGCATCGTGTTGTCGTCCAGGAACGTCATGACGAACCCGCTATCCACGGACCACAGGTAAGAGTCGTGATACTTCTCGCTCTTCTGCTTCTTCAACTTGAAGCGGGCCAAAACTTTCTTCGGCTCGAATTGTCCATTTGCCACTCCAAAGCTGCGCACAGTACCCTTTGCATTGCGATAACTGACAAAGGTCAACTGCTCCACGTCCATGTCTGGATTGACACCCATACCCCGCAAAGAAGTCTCAAAGCTCTTCAAATTGTCTGGCAGCACACGATTCTTCAGCGCAATCCCGCTGGGAGAATTCCGCAGCACGCGGTAATCCACGGAAATGATCTGTTGGATCTGTGCCGGAAGCACCGTTCGCGTGTTTGTTCCGAGCGGCGCGGCCAAGGCGCCCGCGCAAAGCAGGCAAGCTAGCAGAAATGCGGTTGAGATCGTCTTCATTCTTTCATTGTACCCCTGTGTCACTAAACACGACACTTAGTTAAAAGTCTCAGTTTGCCCAAAGGACATTACCCGAGAGATTTCCGAAGTTGGGCTACTTTTGCTTGGGTATCCAGAATAAATCCAGCCTCGGTGCCCGGTTCGAGGGATCCGAGGTTGATCTCCACGTTGGCCAGAGCACCTTGTGCGGCTGCGCGTGCCAGTGCCACGGCCACGGTAAGGTCGCTCGCCATCTTCGGGTTGGTTATTGCCCGTAAGGCCTCGACTAGGACAACCAACTCCACCGAGGCTTCCGCGACGCGCAGAGGAACACCAGTCGCGCCGCGCAAGGCCTCGGCCACTCCGGCGGCACCCTCCTGAGGTCTAGCAGTCTTCTGCGCCTTGTAGGCGGCAACCACGGACTGGTAAGAGGCTGCATCGACGTCAATTGCTGTCTTCATCTCCTCGCGCAGTGTGCCGAGTTTCGCCAGTGCGGCAGCGAGTTCCGCGTCAAAGGCGGCGTAGGCTTTCTTGCCACGAGACATTCCAGCCACCATCGCAGCCAGTCCGGCGGCCATTGCCGCAGCGGCAGCAGAGGCGCTGCCTCCTCCGGGGACCGCAGTTGGCGCGGCGAGTTGCTCGATGAAAGGCTCCACTCCGGCGCGCATACCTCCCACCGCGCTTGTGCCACCCATGACTGCCGCGAGGCGATTCTCCAGAATCATGGAAGAGTTGAAATTCTCC
>Ga0302320_10013894_pt1 | contig 16722 bp, 14 predicted proteins | sample Bog_T0_3_FD_202130 | JGI IMG/M metagenome (GOLD analysis project Ga0302320, IMG submission 202130) | Peat permafrost microbial communities from Stordalen Mire near Abisko, Sweden - Bog_T0_3 | ecosystem: Environmental > Terrestrial > Soil > Wetlands > Peat | place: Sweden: Abisko, Stordalen Mire... | reverse complement strand
TGAGGTTGGACAGGCCAAGGCGATCACTGCGTCCGCTACGCTCTCCCGAATGTATCCGCATGTCAAAGTGGTGGCCCATCCGGTGCGCCTGACCCACGAAAATGCGGATGAGATACTCGGGGGCTACGACCTGGTGCTGGACTGCACCGAAGGTCTTCGCCCCAAGTTCCTCTTGAACGATCGGTGCGTGGGTGTCGGGATTCCATTCGTTCAAGCGAGCATCCACCAGTTCGAGGGACAAATCCAGGTCGTGATCCCAGCTCTGACATCCTGCCTTCGGTGCCTGTTTCCCTCGCCGCCAACTGATGGTTGCGTAGGGAACTGCGCGGAGTCGGGGGTTCTTGGATTTACGGCCGGTCTTTTCGGTACGATGCAAGCGGCCGAGGCAGTTAAACTCCTTTTGGGCATCGGTCGCCCATTGACTGAAGAGACGCTCTTGGTCGACTTGCGCGACTGGAGCACGATCAAGGTTCGACGCGAGCGAGACCCTGGATGTCCGGCCTGCGGGAGCGGGAATATGGAGCGACCTTTGGAAGTGGAGTGGCGAGAAGCGCTTGCCTTGAATGCAAACTGGATCGATGTTCGAGAGCCGGTTGAAGTGGCGGCGGAGCCGGGGCCGACATCGGTCGACTGGATCCGCAAACCGTTAAGCACCTTTGACGGAGGCTTGCCGGCAGGCACCCTTGTGATCGCTTGTGCGCATGGCGTACGCAGCGCTGGGGTCGCCGCCATGTTGAGGCAGCAAGGTCGGGAGGCCTATTCACTTGCCGGTGGCATTGACGGACTGGTCGACCGGACTGTCCCATGACGGAAGGCGAGATCGTATCCGCGCTCGCTGGGCTATTGAGCCCCGAACAGGTGGTTTCGAGTGCCGCATCCATGCGCGTCTACGACTGCGACGCTTACACTGTTGACCGCGCAACCCCCCAGGCCGTCGCTATCCCTGAAAGCACTGACGAAGTGGCCGCGATCGTTCGCTGGTGCGTCGATCACGACGTGCCATTCGTAGCCAGGGGCGCTGGTACCGGCCTCAGTGGCGGCGCCATTGCCGCATTGGGTGGCGTCGTCATCTCAACCAAACGCATGACGCGCATCTTAGAAATCGATGCCGCAAATCGCCGCTTGCGCGCTCAGACGGGTGCCGTCAACCGCAGCCTAACCGAGGCCGTCGCCACCCATGGCCTCTACTTCGCTCCCGACCCCAGCAGCCAAAGCGTCAGTACGCTCGGCGGCAACATCGGTGAGAACTCGGGAGGGCCCCACACGCTCAAATATGGCGTTACCGCCCAGCACATTCTTGGGCTCACCATGGTCACGCCAGAAGCGGAGATCGTCCAGTTCCAAGCGGGGAGTCCCGGATACGACTTTTTGGGCCTCATCGTTGGCTCGGAGGGCACTCTAGGCATCGTTACCGAAGCATGGGTCAAGCTGACCCCGATTCCTTCGACCGTGCGCACTGCCCTCGCCGCGTTTGCCGATGTGCGGGAGGCCACCCAAGCGGTATCGCGGATCATCGCTGCCGGCGTGATGCCGGCGGCCCTTGAGATGATCGACAAGGGGATTCTTCTTGCTCTGAAGGCCGCATTCGGGCTTGTCTACCATCCCGATGCGGCTGCCCTGTTGCTCATCGAGTGCGACGGAGATGTCGCCTCGGTTGAGCGAGACATGAACGAGGCTCTCGCGATCTGCGCCAACGCTTTGGAGATTTCGGTTGCCGAAAGCGAGGCTGAGCGCCAAAAAATGTGGAACGCCCGGAAGAAGGGAGTGGGGGCAATGGGACGACTCGCTCCCACCATCGTGACCCACGACGGAGTCATTCCCCGATCGAAGCTGCCAGAGACCCTTGACTTCATCTACGCAATGGCCGCCGATAAGGGGCTGAACGTGGCGAACATCTTCCATGCCGGCGATGGCAATTTGCACCCGTGCTTTTACTTCGATGATCGCGACCCCGAGCAGGTCCGCAAGGTCATCGAGGCAGGCTCGGAGATCTTGCAGTACTGCGTCGCACTCGGGGGAAGCATCACCGGCGAGCATGGAGTCGGGGTCGAGAAGATTGACTTCATGAAGCTTATGTTCTCGCCGGAAAGCCTTGCGGCCCAAGCTGCCGCCAAGCGCATATTCAACGGCGGCTCTCTCTGCAACCCTTGCAAGGTGTTGCCTGACCAGAAGGGATGCGTGGAACACCAGCGACGCTGGCGCGGAGCGGCCTGGTGAGCATCAGCACCCTCACGCCGGCCACTCGTAAAGAGTTGGTTCAATTGGTTGCTTCTGCGACGTCTTTGGGCATCCACCGCAGCCCTCTCAAGTGGTTTGGGCGTCCATCCGCCCTTTGGCGCGAAGAGGGCGATGCCTTTGTGGTTGCCGCGTTACCTGATCGAGCCATCATCTCGTTCAGTCCAGAGGACCAGGTCGTGGTGGTAGGCGGTGGGATGCGCGTGAGCGAACTTCAGGCAGGGTTGGGTGCCGAAGGGTATGGCTTGCCGATTGGTCCTGGGGTTCCCGACCTCGCGTTGTCCGATGCGATCGCCCTTGACCTTCCCCATGGCTTGGAGTCTCAACACGGATCTTGGCGATCGTGGGTGCTGGGAATGACGATCCTTCTCGCCGACGGGAACATCGTTACCGCGGGCTCACGGGCAGTGAAAAACGTGGCAGGCTACGACCTCCACAAGCTCTTTATCGGAGCGAGGGGCACTCTGGGCGTCCTCCTCGACGTTACCTTGCGCGTCACCCCAACGCGGGCGGTCGCTCCGACGCTATGGCGACCCACGCGTCGCGAAGGATTCTTCCCAACCCTTCCTGGTGGAGGTTGGATTCAGCGAACGCTGGCGACGGACTTTATGAAAGCGGTTGAAAAGGCGGGCGACCAAGTCGTTGCCATCGATCCTGCTTCGTCAGTTTTTTGGGCAACCCTTCCGCCAGACCAAGACCTTCCTCGCTATCGTGGCGACGCCGTGCTACGGGCGCATTCAGGGGAGAAGAACTTGCGTATCGAGGACACGATGATGCAAAAGTTCATGTTGCGGGCCAAGGCCGAATTTGATCCTACCGACAAGCTCAACGCCGGGGAGTTCTTCTAAACAGCGCTTACCGTCTCGTTCGAACGTTGACCATGTTGGGGTCCTGAGGACCTTGCTCGGTGTTCCACCAACTAGACATCGCGCTTCCCGAATCCTTGGTGGTCCAAGACGCCACTTGCTCGTGTTCGCGCATCTTGTAGTCGGCGAACATCAGGAAGAACAGCGTAAACCAGACAAAACCGAGTAGCGCCCACATCTTGATGAGTTTGGTTCCATTTCGCACGTTCATGAAGACGCCAACCACGAGGGCCGCTTTGGTAATTGCAATCGCCATCGCGACGACATTGTTGGTCGTCGTGCCTCCGGGAAAACTCTGATAAGACGCCCATATAGTCAAAAACATCAGGGCGGCTAGCCCAAGAAAGGTTAGGAAATACGCCTTGACAGGCACGATGTGGTGCGAGTAGTCGTGAGGGTCGTGTGACTGGGTGGGTGCGTGGGCCATGGCGTTACTTGGGAATGAGATAGAAAAGGGGGAAGAGGAAGATCCAGACGACGTCGACAAAGTGCCAGTAGAGGCCCACCAGTTCGGTTGGAACGTAGTCGTGGGTCACAAGCTTGTCGTCTTTCATCCAGTGCCGAGCCAACGCGCCAAGCACCAAGATGCCGATGATGATGTGAAGGGCGTGCAATCCCGTCATCGCAAAATAGAGCGAAAAGAAGATCTGAGCGGCATTGGGGTTGATGCCCCGAGTGGCTGGGTCGCTCATGAAGTGCTCGACCGAGAAGTACGGCCCCGGCACGAGCATGTGCTCAAACTTCTCTTTGTATTCGAAGAACTTGATAATGAGAAACACGAAGGCGCACCCAATGGTGGCGCCCAAGTACATCAACACCTTCTTTTTGTCCTTCAACTGGGCCGCGTGAACCGCTAGCACCATTGTGAAGGATGAGAAAAGTAGCACCATCGTGTTCGTGCCACCCATGACAACGTTCAACGCCGTGTGGGCCTGATACCAGGTCTCTTGGTAGCGTGATCGGTAAAGGGTGTAAATCAAGAACAGGCCGCCAAAGAACATGATCTCCTGGGCGAGGAAGGACCACATGCCGATGATGTAGGCCTCGGTCTGCTGCTCGAAGTCCTCAAACTGATGGTGCACGGGAGAATGCTCGTGCTCCGCTCCGTGACCGGGTTGTACGATGCTTGCCATGACTAGCGGTGATGCCCTCCCTCATCCGGTAGCGGATCGAGGCCCTTTTCGGTTCTTTCAATAGGAGTATCGTCGTCACTACCGTCTTCCGGATAGTCATAGACGTCATCCATCACGATCGGAATCTCTTCGAAGTTGTGTGATGGCGGCGGCGAAGGAATATCCCATTCAAGCCCATGGGCGCCCCAAGGATTCGGGGGCGCGGCCTCACCCTTGATCAGGCTATAGGTCAGATAGCAGGCCGGAAGAAGGAAGCCCAGGCCAAGAACCGTGGCGCCCAAGGTGGAGGCGATGTGATAGGGCTGGAACTCGGGGGTCAGGTAGTAGTAGTGATACCGGCGCGGCATGCCCATCCACCCCATCACGAACTGGGGGAAGAACGTCAGGTTGAAGCCAACGAACGTGAGAATCGCGCTGATCTTGCCCATGGAGTCGCTATACATACGGCCGAACATCTTGGGCCACCAATAGTGGAGCGCACCCATGAACATGGTGACGCCGCCACCCACCATGACATAGTGGAAGTGCGCAACCACGAAATAGGTGTTCGTCAGGTGAACGTCGGTGCCTAGGCAAGAGAGGTAAAGGCCGGTGAGGCCGCCCAACGTAAACAGGCCCATGAAGGACAGCGCATAGTACATGGGGGTCTGCAAGTGAACGCGGCCCTTGTAGATGGTTGCGGTCCAGTTGAATATCTTGATCGCGGATGGCACGGCTACGATGAAGCTAATCAGCGAGAACACCAGCCCTTGGTACATCGACTCGCTAGACACGAACATGTGGTGTCCCCACACCACGAATCCCAGCGCCGCAATCGCCAAACTCGAGAAGGCAACGAACTGGTATCCGAAGATCTTCTTGCGGCAAAAGGCGGCAATCAATTCCGACTGAACACCCATACCGGGAAGGATCATGATGTAGACGGCCGGATGGCTGTAAAACCAGAACATGTGCTGGAAGAGGATGGGGTCGCCACCCAACTCCGGGCTGAAAATCCCGATCTTGAAGACCCTCTCGAAGAGCACAAGGAGCAGAGTGATCGCAACCACGGGGGTGCCCAACACCATGATGAGAGCGGTTGCATAATGCGCCCAAACGAACAGGGGCAGACGGAACCACGTCATGCCGGGTGCGCGCATTTTGTGGATCGTGGCGATGAAATTGACGCCGGTAAGGATCGATGACATGCCCGCCATGAACGCACCAAGGATGGCAAGCGTCACCTGAGAATTTGAGTAGAGGCTGCTCAGCGGAGTATAAAACGTCCAGCCGGTATCAACGCCGCCAAAGACCAGCGCGCAAAGGAAGAGAAATCCCCCCAGCATGTACACGTACCAACTGAGTAGGTTCAACCGGGGGAATGCCAAGTCCCGGGCGCCAATCATGATCGGGATAAAGAAGTTCCCGAACACCGCCGGAATGGACGGGACCAGGAAGAAGAAGATCATCGTCAGGCCGTGAGCGGTGAAGACCTTGTTGTAGGTCTCCGACTCCAGCATGACGCCAGTCGGCGAGGTCAACTCAATGCGGATCAGGCCCGCGAAAATCGAGCCAAGTAAGAAGAAGAACGACACGCCGATCAGGTAGAGGATGGCAATCCGCTTGTGATCGCCTGTCAACAGCCACGACTTGAGCGTGTGCTCCGCGTTCAGATAGTTCTTCGCGGCTTTGGGTGCTGCTGGTTCGGCAGGTTTAACAATCGTCGCGCTCATTTCTTGTACTCATCTCCCTTCTCGGTGGCGAGGGCTCCAACCGCCAAATTGCCTTCTTGAACCGTCGAGGTCTTGGCGAAGTGCTCGGTAGCCAAGGCGCCATCGGCCATTCGCGGCTTCGTAACCATGGGCGCCGCCGGGACGATCCCCGATTGGACGGCGGCCACGTTTTGGCCTTGCGACTGGGCAGTGATGGAGCTGATGCTCTTCAGATAGGCGATCAAGGCCAGCGTATCGTCTTCGCTGATCTGTTGGGCGTACTCCGGCATGGTTCCGTAGGGATAGCCCTTGACCAACTTGGAACTGGGGTGCAAGATGGCTTCTCGCAGATAGTTCTGGTCGGCAACCGCCTTGGTGCCGTCTTCAAGCACCTGGGTGCTGCCGGCCACACCGAGAAGAGTGGGGCCTCGCTCCGTGCTCACGCCCGTGTGGCAGTTGTCGCAGGCATTCCGCGAAAAGATTTCGGCGCCTCTTGCCTCAAGGGTTTGAGGCATCCCGTCGTCGCCGCCATTTTGCAACCATTTGGCAAAATCTTGGGGCGCCATCGCTACCACCGTGCCACCCATCTCCGAATGTTGGGTGCCGCAGTAGAGGTTGCAAAGCATGTGATAGGTGCCTGGCTGGGTCGCTTGGAACCACTCTTGGGTGTAGCGCCCTGGCACGACGTAAAACTGGGTTCGGAACTCCGGAATGTAGAACGCATGAATGACGTCCTGGGAAATCATCGTCAGCTTGACCGGCTTACCGACCGGAATGTGGAGCGTATTGTTCTCTCGAATGCCGTTCGGGTGCTGGATATGCCACATCCATTGCTTGCCGATGACAAAGACCTCATAGCAATTCTTGGGCGGTACCCGCTCAGCAACATAAAGCTGGGCGCCGAAGAAGAACACAACCAAGCCAAGGAACAACGGCGGCAGACTCCAAGCAATTTCGAGCTTATCGCTGTGGTGGACGAGGTTGGAGCGGTCCACTTTGTTCCCATGCCGATACCTCACCACTAAGACGAGCACCACTAAGGCCACGGCCAACGTGAAGAACACGGTCAAGGCCGTGATCGTGTAGAAGACCATGTCGTGCTGGGCAGCCAGCGTCGACGCTTCTTCGGGAGCAAACGGGAAATTGAATTTCATGATTTACGCAGGACGAGCCGCTCCTCCTGTCTTGTCAACGGGCTTGACTTTGTATTTGGCCGACATGTAGCCGATCCAGCAAGCCATCACGATCACCGTGAGGATGCCGGCTGCGATAAGGACTCTCTCAACCATGAGGGTCCGGCGCCCGGTGGCGGGGTTCACCCTCACGCAGCCAAACAACACGATGTCCCTTTCTGGCTGACCGATCTTGTCCAGGGCAGCCAGGTTCAGCTTCTCCTGGAGGAGCTTCGTGTTGAATTCGACGCCATAGATGTAAGAGGAAACGTGGCCATCGGGTGTTAGCACCATGCTTCCCGCCGGATGATTTAGGATGTCGGTGTCAGGATTGTAGTCGTACCGGTAACCCAGCGTGTCGGTGATCTTATGGATGTTCGCCCAATCCCCCGTGAGACAATGCCAACTGTGAACGGATGACTTCAGATCGTACACTTGCAGCAATTCGACTTTCTTGGCCCGGGCCAAGTCAGGCGTCTCCTTCGGATGAATGCTGAAGAGCACCACGTCGAATTTCTGACCCACAGGATAGGAGGCCTTCATCTTGACGAGCGTCTCAAGCAGCTCATGCAGTTGGACATCGCAGAAGCTGCGGCAGGTATAGAAAATAGGCAGAAATAGTACGGGCCGGCCGGCAAACACCTGACCGAAAGAAATCTTCTTCCCGCTCTCGTCTGCAAATTGAGCATCCATCGGGAGCTGCTGGCCCAAACCCACCTTCTGATCGATGCCAAGTTTGCTGACATCGATGGTCGGCGATGGCGTGGAAGCTGGTGGCAGCGCTTGGCCCGATGCGATCATGGCGAAAACCGCCAGACACAAAGTCAGCCCCACTCGAAGTAACTTATTCATCGTTCCCCTGTGCCAGCGGGTGAGCCTCACCCTTAACAAGGCCCTGCTGAAGGACCAAATCGATGGCTCGGTCGATGGGAATGCGCAGGTGATCGGCATCCACTTGGCCGTAGCTTGTCAAGACCTGCCGCTCATGTTGCCGAAGCTCCATGATGTCGGTCTTGGTGGTGATGTTGGTTTGCAAGACGGGATACGGCGCTTGCGGAATACGGCTATAGAACTCTCGCGCCGGCGTGGGTTGGTACAGAAAAGCGTCCCTGTTGATCCAGAAAAAGATCACGCCCGCCATGGCCAACGCCAACACGACAAATCCGTAGAAGGCGACGGTGCCTTTTACGGCCATGCCGACATCAAGATCTTGGGGCTCGTACCCGAGCCTCTTTAGTTCGTCCCAATCTCGCTCTTCTTGGTGGCTATGATCCATGTTCGTTGACTGCCTCCAACAGGCGCGTATCGTAAAGCGGGCAGAGATTCGGCTTGGCGATCCCGCCACCATAGGCGCCGAGCCATAGGCCGCCAACCGCCACCAAGCTCAATATCTCCCAGGTGGGCAACATGGTCTTGCTGTACATCGGCACAACCACGTAGTAAATGTCCAAGAATCGCATGGCAAAAATCCACATGGCGACCTTCGCAATGTTCTCCGGGTAACGCTTTGTCCTGGGGGCCAAGAGCGCGCTAAAGGGGAGAACAAAGCAGCCCAGGATCAGCACAAACCCAAGCACATTGAAGAAGTAGGGCGAGCGCATGGCGTAAAAGCGCGCAGTCGCCGGCAGGTTTCCGTTCCAAATAATGACGAGCTGGGAAAAGTTGAAGTAGGCCCAGAGCATCGTGATGGTGAGGAGCATGTTCCCGAAGTCTTTCGTCAGCGCCGGGGACATGATTTGGTTGTAGGGTGCCTTGTCTCGATTCACACAGACCAGATATGTGGCGAACGAGAGCGCTCCCAGAGCACCACAAATCAGCAGGATCGGTCCGAACATGGTGGAGTACCAGTGAGGGTCCATCGACATCACCCAGTCGGTCGCCGCCATCGTGCCGGTAAGCGCCACCACGACCAGCCCGGGCGCCGACAGGTTGGTCCGCCACTGCGTCGCACTCGGATCGTTGTCTTCATCCTGTCGGCGAGACGAGCGTCGCAACACGGCCGCAAATCCGATCCAAATTGCGAAAAGGACAAATTGGCGTACGACAAACGCTGTCGGGTTGTACAGGGGCTGGCGGCCCAGCAGGACCGGATCAGTTCCCGGATGGGTCCAGGGGTAAACGCTCTGTAAAGCGCTCGGGATGAGCAGGATGGGAAGGAGGGCGAGAAAGACGAGGAGGAAACTGGTCGCCGAGCCACCCGCCTCGAAGATGCGAAGCAGCGGAATACCCCATGAGCCTCGCACGGTGTGGTGCAAAAGCGTCATCGTCAGGAATCCGAGAGTCAAGGTCGCCCAGAACACCCAGCCATACATATAGGCATGCGCCATGGTGGCCTGAGTCGCTGGCCCCTGGGAGACATAGGCGATCCAGTAGCCGATAAAGCCCAGGATGCCTAGAATGAGGCCTATTCCTCCAAATCGACCAAGAGGAGCTTGCTCCGTCGACGGCGAGACGATCGATGCTTTGGCGTCGTGCGACATTACTGGGGTGCCTCCGGTTGGCTGGCTGCCTGCTGCAGGTCGGTGGCCTCAACCTGGGCCTTGGGGGCGTACTGGCTGAACTGAAGGGTTCGGATATAGGCGACGATGGCCCAGCGATCTTCGGGCTCAATGCGGCTGGCGTAGCTATACATCGTTCCGTATCCGTGGGTAATCACATCATAGAAATGGCCTACCGGCATCTTGCGAAGGCGGTCCGTATGATACGTTGCCACGGGCCTTCGGATATCAAAACCGCGCTTGGCCACCATTCCCTGCCCATCGCCGATTTGGCCATGGCAGGGCGTGCAATAGATCTTGAACCGGTCCTGGCCGCGAAGAATGAGGTCACGGTCGACCTTCATCGGGATCACGTCCACCAACTTGCCGTTGACCCAACCGGTAAAGAATGCATCATCCACTCTTAGGTGCCCGCGCGCCACCGTGTGGGGCATAAGCGGCCGAGCGGTCTGGCCATTCGAATAGAACGTGGACTCGTCCAGTGGAGCGATCTTGGGCTGGCGCCACATATCAATGTGGCAGCCGGCGAGCATCAAGCCGCCACCGAGCATCATTAGCCAACGGCTCACCCTCGCCTTCATTCTTCCTCCTCCACAACGGAGATATTGATGGGCTCGAGACCTGCAAGGAATCGCCGGGTCTCGATCTCTGAATAAAGGGGGTCGTCTGCCTCAATCGCGAGGAAGAAGCGGTCTTGGCTTGCCCGCTCGAAACCAGGGCAGTCAAATATCGGATGGTAGGGCCTTGGAAAGCCGTTGAGAGCCATCATGCCGATCGCCCCTGCCAAAGCTGAAAACAAGATGGTGCACTCGTACATGATGGGAAAGAACGAGGGCAAGGAAAAGAGTGGCTTGCCGCCAATCTCCAATGGCAAGTCCAAGATGCTCACGTAGGATTCCAAGGCAATCCCCGTCAGGCCTCCCAAAATGCCGCCGACCAAGAAAATCCACGGCACGAGGTTGCACTTGAATCCGGTGGCTTCTGACATACCGTGGATGGGGAATGGGCTATGACCGTCAATGCTGGTATAGCCGAATTCCTTCGCTCGACTGGCTGCGTGAACCAATTGGTCAGGCGTCTCAAACTCTGCAACCATTCCGTAGATCTTGGGGGCAATAGGGGCGTGGCTCATTAGTGGGCCTCCCCCGCGCCGACCGCGTCACTCTGTGGCTTCTTGTCGGCACCCAATTTATACAGCAGGTCTTTCATTTCGAAGATGGTGATGCTGGGCATGAAGCGAACGAAGAGGAACATCATGAAGATGAAGAACCCTATGGTGCCGAAGAACATGGAGAAATCCCAGAATGTGGGGATGAACATCCGGTCTGAAGACGGTAGGTAGTTGCGCATCAGCGACATGGGGATGATCACAAAGCGCTCCAGCCACATGCCGATGGTCACGATGAACGACACCGTCCACACGATCGGGATATTACGGCGCGCTTTCGGCGACCACAGGATCTGGGGAGCGATGCCGTTGCAGAAGATCAGCAGCCAGTAGGCCCAAGCATAGGGGCCATAGAAGCGCCACTGCATCAGCGCCGTTTCGACCTTCTCGCCACTGAACCATCCGTAGAAGACTTCCAGGTTATAGCCATAGAAAACGATCAGACCGGTGGTCAGCATGATCTTCGCCATCCAGTCGATGTGCCTCATCGTGATGAGGTCTTTAAGACCGTAAAGCGCCCGGACGGGGATCGCAAGGAGCAACACCATAGCAAATCCGGCGAACACTGCGCCGGCGACGAAGTAGGGAGGAAATACCGTCACGTTCCACCCGGGGACGATACTGACGGCGAAGTCATAGGAGACGATGGTGTGGACCGAGAGAACCAAGGGGGTACTCAACCCTGCAAGAATCAAATAGGCCTGCTCGTATCGGTGCCAATGCCGGTGCGAACCTCTCCAGCCCATCGCCGGGATCGCATAAGCGTACTTGGCGAATTTGTTCGTGGCCTTGTCGCGCAGGGTGGCAAAGTCGGGCACAAGCCCCAAGAACCAGAAAACGAGCGAGACCGTGAAGTAAGTCGAAACGGCGAACACGTCCCACATGAGCGGTGACCGGAACTGAGGCCAGACCGCCATGATATTGGGATAGGGGAGCAGCCAATAGGCCGCAACCCACGGGCGCCCGGTGTGAAAGAGTGGGTACATGCCCGCGCACATGACGGCAAAGATCGTCATCGCCTCTGCGAAGCGGTTGATCGAGTTGCGCCACTGTTGGCGAAGCAGCAGCAAAATCGCCGAGATGAGGGTCCCCGCGTGGCCGATACCGATCCACCAGACGAAATTGACAATGGGAAAACCCCAGCCAACCGGAATGTTGTTGCCCCAAACCCCGATGCCCTGATAAAGCAGCCATGCAAGCGTAAGCGGCAACACGAACAATGCAAAGATCGAAGCTATGCCGAACGTCGTCAACCAGGGCAACTTGTGCCGCCGCTGGTCAAGGACGACGTCCCCGATCACGGTATCGAGCGAGGCGTATGTCTGGTTGCCCTCAATGAGTTGTTGGTTTTCTGCCATGGCCTAAGCAGTGCCCTCCTGGGCGGTGATGGCGGGATTAACGTTCCGCACCTTGCCAAGATGCGAGGTTCGCGGCCGAGTGTTGAGTTCTTCAAGCAGTCGGTAGGCGCGCTCATCGCTTCGGGACTTAAAGACTTCGGATTTCTTGTCCGCAATGTTGCCGAAAAGGATCGTCTTGGTTGGGCAGACCTGCTGGCAAGCGGTCAGGATAGCGCCGTCCTGAATCTCCTGGCCGGCCTTCTTGGCTTCGATCCGCGCGTCGTTGATGCGCTGGACGCAGTAAGAGCACTTTTCCATGACGCCGCGGCCACGGACCGTCACATCGGGGTTGCTCACCATCTTCAGCAGGGAGACGCCGTCCTTCTTGTAGATCTTGTTGATCAGCGTGGCCGGCTCGGTGAATTGGAACTGAAGGTTGCTGTAGTCAAGGAAGTTAAAGCGCCTCACCTTGTATGGGCAGTTGTTGCTGCAGTAGCGAGTGCCGACGCATCGGTTGTAGACCATCTGGTTGAGGCCCTCATGACTGTGGACCGTTGCCCCTACCGGGCATACCGGCTCGCAGGGTGCCTTTTCGCACTGCACGCAGGCCACCGGCTGGACAAGTACTTCGCTTGGATTGTCCGGGTCGGCGCCCCCATAGTAGCGGTCGATGCGCAGCCACTGCATTTCACGACCCTTCATAACCTGAGTCTTGCCCACCACAGGGATGTTGTTTTCCGCCTGGCAGGCCGTGATGCAGGCATTGCAGCCAGTGCATAGATTGAGGTCAATCGTCATGCCCCACTGGGGAAGGTTCGTCGTCCAGATTTCCTCCGGATACATGTCGATATTTGGCTGCTCCGGGGTTTCGGTGGGCACTCCGGTATCCAAATCGCCCTGCTCGACGATGGGCGGATTCGCCAGCTTGTCTGGATTTAGACTCGGAACCCGCAGATACTCGGCCAACGTGCCTGCCCGAACGATGTCGCGACCTTCCATCGAGTGGTGAATCTGAGTCGACACCAGGGTTTCCGATTGGCCGGTCTTCGTCAGCGTGGCGCCCGTGACATAAGCCGCCGCACCGCTGGTCTTCAAGACATACGAGTCCACACCGACCGTTTTCGCATAGAGGTCGAAGCCCATCAGGCTCTGGTGTTGGGTTGGCATTCCAACGGATCCCGTCTTCGTGCGCCCGAATCCGGTGTGGATCAGCACAGAGCCTACGGGATGGCCAGGCTGCGGGAATGCCGGAATGGCCAACGTCTGCTTTCCGACGGTTACTTGCACAACGTCTCCGCGCTGGACTCCGAGGGTTTCCGCATCCTTCAAGCTGATGATCGCCGCGTTATCCCAGACGAGCTGCGTCATGGGTCGCGGCAGCTCCATCAGCCACCCGTTGTTATTGAATCGGCCGTCATGAAGGTTCGGATCGGGACGCAGCACCACTTCAAAACCGGTCGTCGAAGGCGGCGCAGCATCAAAGGTCTTGAGGGCCACAACGCGAGGGGCCAGCGTTGTATTGGGGACGATTCCCGCGTGCAGCACCTCTGCGAGGCCCTTATCAAAGTCTCCAGAGATGTGGCCGGAGGATTGCCAATGGTCGGCAATGATCTGATAGCCGTCGCTCATCAGGTCATGACCAGGCGCCCCATCCCCGGCAAGAGCGGCCACCAGTTGATGGGGAGAGCGCGCATCGTAAAGGGGGGCAGTCAGAGGCTGGGCCACGGTCGCGGTCCCATCGTAACCCCGAGTATCGCTCCATTGCTCCAAAAAGTGAGTCGCAGGCAAATGCCAAGAGTGCCCGCCATCAACCGCCGCACAGGCGTCGGTGGTCTCATCTTCGTAGAGGCCGTAACGAATCCGCAATCGCGACACCCGCTTGAGCGCCTCGCCAAAGTTGTAGTCGACAGGCGCATCGAACACGGGATTACCGCCGAGCATCACGAGCACGTCAACCTTGCCTGCGTTCATATCGTCAACGAGGCTCTTGAGATCACGGCCAGTGTGGACTGCGTGGGCAGCCCGGGGTTCGTGATAGGTGACCGTTTGCCCGACGGCGCCAAGCGCCACGTTCAACGCATGGCCGATGGCATGCACCTCGGGGGGCTGCTGGTCGCCCACTATCACCACTGCCTGACCTCGATGAGCCAGGAGATCTTGAACCACGGCGTTAAAGTCGGCGCCCGAAAGCTCCTTTGGTGGGCTTACCGCACCCTGAGATCTAACCGACTGAAGCAACGCCGTGGCGACCGCATGAACGGAGGACGGCTTCATTGACCATCGATGGTCGGATGTCGCCCCAGTGCAGGTCAGCTGGCTCTCAAACACATAAAGCCGGTTCATGTCCTCGGCCGTGAGCTTCCGACGGCCTTCGGCAAACTGTCGAGCCAGGACAACGCTCTCCAAACCATCCTGCAGGAAGTCGGAGTCGAGCGAGACGATCACCTTGGCCTTGGTGAGATGATAAACCGCCTCAACCGGCTGACCAAAGGCGAGATTCGCCCCATCGAACGCATTGTCCCGCGCGAATGGCTCGTACTGGTGCCACCGCGCGCCCGGATAAACCTTGAGGAACCCGTCAAGCTGAGCCTTCAGGGTCGGCGAGACCACCACCTCGGTCAGAATCCGGATTCCGGCGCCATGAACCGCCTTTTGGTTCGAAAACTCGGCGGCGACCGCGTCCATGAACGCATCCCAGGTGCTGCCGTCGCCATCGTTTAGGACCATCGCTGAACGGTCCGGATCGTAGAGGCTCAGAATGGCCGCCTGGGTCTGGGCGGTTGTCGCGCCAAGACTGCCCGGATGATCGGGGTTTCCTTCAATCTTGGTCGGTCTGCCCTCATGACTCTCGACGAGGAGACCGAGCCCCACTCCGCCGAGTGTCCATGCAGTGGCGTAGAACAGCGGCTTGCCGGGAACCATCTCCTCCGGCTGCTTGACATAAGGGACGACCTTCAGCTCCTCCAGCTCCATGCCACGACAACCCGCCAGGCCAGCCAATGCCAACGAGGCGCCCATGTACTTCAGGAGCGACCGGCGATCAATCTCCAGCAGGGTACGACGATGGGGAAATTCGTCATCGAGCCAACCTTGGAACTCAGGAGTCTCGGCAATTTCCTCCAGGCTCCGCCAATAGGCAGGCCCCCGCTTATCGGCCAGCTTCTGCCGGACGAGATCCATATCCAATCGGTTCGGGGTTTGATCTTCCATTATCGGTGGCACACCCAGCAGTCGGCGAGCTGCTGAACCTTGACGCCATACTGGTTCACGAGCTTCCGCCCTTCGGCAACGTCGGTCGAATTCGTTGAAATGGGATCTTCCCCGGTCGCGAGTTGCATTTCACGATCATTGAGCTTGTCCAATCCATCTTCCTGGATCTTCCAGTAAAGGTCGAACACCTTCTGCCTAGGTGTCCTGTCGGTTACCACATGGCCGGCAACATCCGTCTCTGGATAGAGATAATTCTGGGGGGCGCGGTGGCACTGCAGACACCACGACATCATGAATGAACTACCCTTAAAGGTGATGTTCATCTGCTCAACCGCGCCGTGACAGGTATTGCAGTTGATGCCACGCGCAATGTGAATCGAGTGGTTAAAGAAGACGAAATCTGGAACCTTGTTGACAAGCGTCCATTTGATCGGCGTGCCTGTCGCATAGCTTTGCCGAATTGGCTCGAGAAGGGGGCTGTTCGTCCAAATTTGGCTGTGGCAGCTCATGCAGATTTCAGTAGCCGGAAGACCGGCATACGCCGACTTCTCTACCGACGTATGGCAATAGCGGCAATCAATACCCAGCTCCCAAGCGTGGTGCTGGTGGCTGAAGGGCACCGGCTGATTCTTGGGCACATCCACCTTCGTATTGATCGGCGAACGCGACATTGCAGCGATGCCTAGCCCAATGACGACGGGCGCCGCAATAGAGAATATTAGGCTTGACTTTGCGTATGAGTTTGCGCTTGGCTTAAATAGCTGAGCCATTCGTGACCACCGTTCGAATTATCCCTTCCGACATCGTGCGTTCCGCATCCCGGCCCAAAAAGATTTCTGATACTACCTGACCTTTCGGGAGCGCGGCAGGTTGGCGACCGATCAGCGCTCGATCCACCGCCACCGTTAGGAATAGCAGAAATAGATAGGCTAGAGAGAACTTATAAAGCGACGCCGCCCTAGGTCGATCCACTATGCGATAGAGTTGCACACAGCGGAGGAGAAGGACTGCATTCAAGAGCACGATAACGCCCATGTAAAGCCAACCAGCCTCTCGTTCGACCAAAGGCAGCGCGCTCACAATGGCGGTCAGGACTCCATAGAAAGTGATCTGAACGACCGTCACCCGATCCCCGCGAACCACGGGAAGCATCGGCACTCCGGCACGCGCATAGTCATCCTTGATGAGAAGCGCCAGGGCCCAAAAGTGAACGGGAGTCCACATAAAGATAATCGCAAAAAGCACGATCGCAAGGGGCGAAAGCTGGCCAGTTACCGCCGCCCATCCGACCAGGGGAGGAAAACAGCCCGCAGCGCCCCCGATGACTATGTTTTGCCACGTTCGTCGCTTCAGGAGCAGGGTGTAAACGATGACGTAAAAGACAAGCCCTGCAAGGGAGAGCATGGCGGCAA
>Ga0302320_10013892_pt1 | contig 16723 bp, 15 predicted proteins | sample Bog_T0_3_FD_202130 | JGI IMG/M metagenome (GOLD analysis project Ga0302320, IMG submission 202130) | Peat permafrost microbial communities from Stordalen Mire near Abisko, Sweden - Bog_T0_3 | ecosystem: Environmental > Terrestrial > Soil > Wetlands > Peat | place: Sweden: Abisko, Stordalen Mire... | reverse complement strand
ACCGCGTGGCCACTCTCGACCGTTCCGGCGATTGCCAGGCGGAGCCGCCTGTCGGGATCGCTGTACTTGAGGGCGTTGTCGACCAGGTTGCCGAATACCTGGCTCATCTGGGTACGGTCTCCAACGCAGGCGGGCAGCGGGGCGACGCTCACCTCAGCCTTTGCCTCATCGATTTGGAACCGGACGGCCGCAATGACTTCAGCCACGAGCAGGTTCATGTCCAGCGGCTCGAGATTCAGGGCGATCCGGCCCAGCCGCGAGAAGCGCAGGAGGCCGTTGAGAAGCATGTCCATCTTGGCAACGCCCGCATTGATGAAGCGCAGAGCCTGCGGAATTGCGACTCCTGCAGGAGGTTGCAACTCCGCAGCCGGCACCGCGCCTCCGTTCGCCGCCTTCACCGCCTCGAGGATCTTCTCGCAGGCGCGGTTCAGCTGCCTGCTGAAGCCCTGGACATTCACAAGCGGCGAGCGCAAATCGTGGGAAACCGTGTAAACGATCGTCTCCAGCTCCCTGTTCTTTTCGGCCAGATCGGCCGCGAATCGAAGCAGTTCCGCCTCGTCGGCCTTCCGCTGCGTGATGTCGGTCCGGATGGCCACGTACTGGACCGGGTTTCCGGATTCGTTCAATCGGGGAAAGATGGTGGTTTCGACCCAGTAGAGGGAGCCGTCCTTTGCCCGGTTCAGAATCTGGCCGTGCCAGACCTGGCCGCGCCCGATGGTGGCCCAAAGGTCGCGGAAGAACACCTTTGGGTGGTGCTTCGAATTGATGATCCGGTGGTCCTGCCCGATCAATTCTGCGCGGCTGTACTTTGAAATCGCGCAGAACTTGTCGTTGACGTAGGTGATTCGGCCCGATGCGTCGGTCATCGCGACGATCGAGTGCTCGTCGAGCGCGGCCTTGATGTCCTGCAGCTCGCGGATGACCTCGGCAAATTGCCCGGCGGTTGCAGCCTGCGCGACGGCTGAAGCGTCTGAAGACTCCATGTTTGAGGGGCAAGATATGCACAGGGCCTTCGAGGGCAAGGCTCGCGCGCCGATGGTTTGGTTTAACCCGCAGAATCGGAGCCCGGTCACTGTCCTTCAAGAGCAGCTCCGTCGCCGGCTGGGTTTCAGGCGAAAGCATAGGGGATTTCCCTATCGAAACAGGGGACGGCCTCCAATTTCGGGAACAGGGCACTCGTGGTACGTTCCGCCCCATGCAGACCGAATCACCCGCACTCGCCGCCGCCCAGAACCCTTCCCGGGCGGATCAAGACCTGTTCGCCCAGCTTGAGAAATCCGAAATCTACCGCGAGTACCAAAAGGCCTTCGAGGCCGCGACCGGACTTCCGCTCGCAATCCGCTCCGTCGGGTCATTCCAGCCTCCCCTGCGCGGCTCGCGCCACGGAAACCTCTTCTGCTCTCTGATGGCCGGACGCAACAAGACCTGTTCGGCATGCCTGCAGCTTCAGCAGCAGATCGAAACAAAGGCCACGGACGGGGCCGTGACCCTGGAATGCTTTGCGGGATTGAACGACTCGGCCGTGCCGGTACGGGTCGGCGACCGCGTGGTGGCATATCTTCAGACCGGACAGGTGCTTCACCAGCCCGCGACCGAGGCCGGATTCCGCGCCGTATCACGCCGATTGGGCGCGATGGGCATGAATTCCGGCATGAGCCGGCTGAAGGAGGCCTACTTCGGCAGCCGCGTGATCACGCGGCTGCAGTACGAGTCGGTCCTGAACCTGCTCGTGATCTTCGCCCAGCATCTGTCGACGGTGAGCAACCAGATCATGGTCAAGGCCGCGGCAGCCGAAGCCCCCGCGGCGGCCAAGGCCCGCTCGTTCATCGCCTCGCACCAGGGCGAGGAAATCTCGCTTTCCCAGGTCGCCCGGGCGGTCAACATGAGCGCATTCTATTTCTGCAAGGTGTTCAAGAAGGCGACCGGCCTCACCTTCACGGAATATCTGGCGAGGGTGCGCATCGAGCGCGTGAAGAGCTCGCTCATGAATCCCCACTGCCGCGTCAGCGAGGCCGCCTACGAGGCGGGCTTTCAGTCGCTTTCGCAATTCAATCGCATGTTCAGGCGCATCGCGGGCGAGTCTCCCTCGGACTACCGGGAGCGGCTGCATGGAACGCCTGCCGGCGCCATCACGGCGAACGCGGCGTAGACGGCTGCACGGCGTCCTCCGGACGCCAAGAACCGCGGAGCGAAGGCCAATTCCTGCACAGTCAGGCCTTCTTTAAGTTGGTAGCTTACGCCCCGGCCCAACCCGCGTGCGGGACCACGCAAGCCTGAATCTTCCGGCACAATCTCCAAGCCGGCCGGCTCTGCTGCCGCACGCTCGGTGAGGCCCAAAGGGATCGGTCTGCATCGCATGAACACTTCCGTCCGCCGTCCAATCCAACGCCCATTGTCAGCCACAGCCACGCTGCATATAAAGAAAGGCGAGCGGATCCTCGACCGCGCAATTGCGGCCGACGCTCGAATGGTCATCAAGCGGGACGGATCGAGCGAGCGCTTCGACCTGAACAAGATCGTCCGCACGGTCGCGCTTGCGTTCTTCGACGTCCGAAACCCCGGCGTCGCCAATCCCTGCCGCGACGACCCGCTCGCGTGCCACGGCCTGGACGGCGAGACGTTCGCGGAGGCCCGCAAGATCGCCTCAAGCGTCTCGCAGATGCTCGAACTCTGCTACAGGGACGGGAAGCACCCGGCCATTGAGCAGATCCAGGACGCGGTCGAGAAATCGATCGCCGGGGAGGGCCACTGGGACGTCGCCCGTTCGTTCATGCTCTACCGGGCCCGCCACAACGAACGCCGGCTGACCACCTACCAGGACAACGGCCTTTCCGATTACATCGCGGTCGCCAAGTACGCCCGCTACCGGCCCGACCTGCACCGGCGGGAAACTTTTCCCGAGGGCGTCGAGCGCGTGCGGGACATGCACCTTCGCTTCTTTGCCGAAAAACTTTGGAGGACGGTGCCCTCGGAGCTGCCGGCCGCATTGTCGAGCCTGGCTGGCGACACTTCCCGGCTCCTCGCCTCGGCCTGCTGCGGACGCGAGCTCGGCCAGATAATCCGGGACGCCTTCGCTTCCGTCACGGCGCGAAAGGTGCTGCCAAGCATGCGCTCCCTGCAGTTCGGCGGCGAGGCCATCCTTAGGAACCACGCGCGGATGTTCAACTGCACCTTCTCCAACGTCGATCGCCTGGAGTTTTTCCGCGGCTATTTCTTCCTGTTGCTCAGCGGCTGCGGCGTCGGCTTCTCGGTCCAAAAGCACCACATTGCGCGGCTTCCCCCGCTGCCGGCGCGCCGCCCCGAGGCGGACCTGCCTGTCGTGCACCACCACGTCGCGGACACGATCGAGGGCTGGGCCGACGCGCTCGACGCCCTTATCACCTCCTTCTACGAGGGAAAGAAGGTCGAATTCGACTACTCGGCCATCCGCCCGCGGGGCAGCCCGCTTCGCATGTCCGGCGGCAAGGCCCCCGGCCACCTGCCGCTGAAGCGGACACTGGGAAAGATCGAGGCCATTCTCGACCAGGCGGCGGGTCGCTCCCTGAGGCCGATCGAAGTGTACGACATCAACATGTACGTCGCCAAGGCCGTCCTGGCCGGGGGCATCCGCCGTTCGGCCACGATCTGCCTTTTCTCCCCGGATGACGACGAGATGCTCAACGCCAAGACCGGCGACTGGTTCGAGAAGAACCCCCAGCGCACCGCCTCGAACAATTCGGCCGTCCTTTCGCGAAGCCCCGAGCACGCCGGCTTCTTCCGCAAGCTCTTCCAGGCGCAGAAGGAGTTTGGCGAGCCCGGCTTCTACTTTTGCGACAATCCGGACGCGGGCTGCAACCCCTGCGCGGAAATCGGCCTGCTGCCCATCGTCAACTGGACCCTCTCGCCCGATGAATTCGATCGCCTCTACGCCTGGGGCTACACCGGCGATTTCCCCGGCACGACCCGGCTGTCCGGCTTCCAGCATTGCAACCTGACCACGATCAACGGTGGCGCGGTCGCCTCCGCCGAGGACTTCTACCGCGCCTGCATCGGAGCGACGATCATCGGCACCCTCCAGGCTGCGTACACGCACATGCCCTACCTGGGGCCGGTCACCCGGCTCATCAACGAGCACGACGCCCTGCTCGGCGTCTCGATCTGCGGTTACATGGACAACCCGGCCATCCTTTTCGACACCGAGGTGCTTGCGCAGGGGGCCCGCCTTTGCCGCGCGACAAACCGTCTGCTCGCGGAGCTGATCGGCATCCGTCCGGCAGCGCGGATCTGCACGACCAAGCCCGAGGGCACGGCGAGCCTCATCCTGAATGCGGCGTCGGGCATCCACCCCCACCACGCCCGCCGCTATTTCCGCAGGGTCCAGGCCAACCGCAAGGAGCCGGTCTATGCGTTCTTCCACTCGGTCAACCCGCAGATGACCGAGGCCTCGGTCTACAACACGGACACCGACGACGTCATTTCCTTCCCGGTCGAGGCCCCGGCCCAGGCCATCCTCCGCAAGGACCTCAATGCGCGCCAGTTTCTGGAGATCGTGAGGCTCGTCCAGCAGGCATGGGTGCTCACGGGGGCCGCCGACGACACCCGGGCGCCCGAGGTGACCCACAACGTTTCAAACACTTGCACCGTGCGCCCGGACGAGTGGAGCGAGGTCGCGGACTTCATCTGGGAGAACCGCCACTACTTCACGGGGATCGCGCTCTTGCAGGATTCGGGCGACAAGGCCTATCCCCAGGCGCCGCGCGAGGAGGTCGTCACGGAAGCCGACGTCGCCCGGTGGAACTCGCTCAGGCCGCAATGCGTCGACTACACCCGGATGCGGGAGGACTCCGACGAGACGGAGTTGCGGGAGACGGTGGCCTGCGCCGGGGGCGCCTGCGAGATAAACCGGCCCGGCTGAGCGGCCGGGATCCCATGCGCGCTTACTTTCGGGACCGGCCCGAGGCCGGCGGGCTCCTGGCGCGAAAGCTGCTCGCATACGCAAACCGCGCCGATGTCCTCGTGCTCGCCCTGCCCCGGGGCGGCGTCCCTGTCGCCTACGCGATCGCCCAGCGCCTCCATGCGCCGATGGACGTCCTTGTCGTGCGCAAGCTCGGGGTCCCGGGCAAGGAGGAGTACGCCATGGGCGCCATCGCGAGCGGGGGCATAGAGGTCCTTCACATGCCGGTCATTTCGGCCCTGCAGATCCCGGTTGAGGCCATCGAGGCCGCCGTCGCCAGGGAGCGCGCCGAACTGGGGCGCAGGGAGAAGGCGTATCGGGGTGACCGCGCGCCGCCGCTCGTGCGCGGCAGGACGGTCATCCTGGTCGACGACGGAATCGCCACCGGTTCCACCGTTCGCGCGGCGGTCAAGGCCCTGCGGCACATGGATGCGCAGCGGGTCGTCATCGCTGCCCCGACGGCGGCGCCCTCCACCGTCCGCGACCTGCGCCACGAAGCCGACGAGTTTGTCGCCATCATCACCCCGGAGGACTTCTACGGCGTCGGCCAATGGTACGTCGACTTTGCGCCCACGACCGACGAGGAGGTGCAGGATCTGCTCGCCGCCGCCGCCCGCTCCTACGCGGGCCTGCGGCTGCGCAGCGGGCAGCCGGCGCCCTGAGGGCAGTGCCCGCAGATCCGCTCGATCTCGCGCTGCGTGACGACGTCGAAGGCGAGAAGCAGCTCATCGCGCTGGCGGTCGAGTTCGGCCTGGGAAATCTCCGCCAGGGCCTTTTCGCCCTCCCGGGCCGCCGACTCGAGAATCCTTTTTCCCCGTCCAAGGAACACCATCAGGGGTCCCACGCGGCACTCGCCCGTCGGCCAGACCGGAAATTCGATCAGGTACCCGGCCCTCGCCCCGTGCGCGGGCGCGGAGGACCTCAGGGTGGCCCAAAGCTCCTCGATGACGTTGGTCTGCAGGGCGTCGAGGAGCGCCGATGGAAAATTCTCGCTCCATGCCGGGTCGGACAGGAGCAGCGAACGCCAGCCCGCGCGAATCGTGGGGGTCAGCTTTTCGCAGGCGGTGCGATATCGCGCATTCAACCGCAAACGATAGAACCTGTTTTCAGAACTTTAGGCTACGCAGGCCTTGGTCAATGGCGCGCAGATCTTGCCGTCGGCCGTACCGCCTTCCGCGCGCGCGCGGCGTGGCGCAGGACGAGCGATGCCCTGGTGGCGCACGCGTACGGGTCGGACTTCAGCGCGAAGCCCAGGCTTCGGGCCAGCCCAAGCATCGGCGCGTTGCCGGAGTCCACCTGGCCCCAGATTTCGCGCAGGCCCCGGCGGCGGGCGGTCTCGACGAGCGTCCGCAGAAGGAAGGCGCCCATGCCGAGCCGCCTCTTGGATTCGCGTACGACCAGGGCGAATTCGGCCGAGAGGCCGTCGGCGCCCAGGCAATACCTGCCCACGGCGTGGATGATATCATCCTTCGCCTTGCGGCCGAAGATTCCCAGGGCCAGGTCGCGGCCCTGGTCGACGCTGACGAGCTTGGACGCCCGCTCCGGGCTCATGTCGCCAAGGAGGTAGCCGTACCGCTCGCGTATGGTCTCGGGAGAATGGGAGGCGAAGAATGCCCTGAGCCGCTCCCTGTCCCCGGGCCCGAGCAGGCGCACGACGTAGGTCCCCGATCCGAATTTCTTCCCCAGCTTCAGCATGCCGCGGTCTCCAAGCGAGCACCGGCCTTCGACGAGGCAGTTCCGGCAGAGCCTCTCGATCTCGCGCTGGGCGACGATGTCAAAGGCGAGAAACAGCTGCCTGCTCAGGCGCGCCAGTTCGCGCCGTGGAATGCCAGGGTCCGCCTGCTGCACCCTTTCGGCGGTCGCCGCCAGGATCCTCTTTCCCGTCCCGAGAAAGACCAGAAGCGGCTCCAGTCCGCACCCGTCGCCGTTCCATCCCGTCAGCTCCACCGGCGCCCTGTCGCGCAGCCACCGGGGCAGCGAGGGGGATCGCAGTATCGACCATGTCTGGTCGAGAAGCTCGTCCATCAGCTGCTGAAGCCCCTCGAGAGGGATACTCCACGTCCGCGCCGGATCAGACCGGATCAGGGCCGTCCATCCCGAGCGGATGTCGGGGTGGCACAGCTCACAGGCGCTCGCGAAACGCCAGTTCATCGCCCGGGGAAGATAATCAACGCCCGGCCGCCTTGCTGCGCAGGTCTTGGCCAATCGGGCGCACATATTGGTACTCAGGTTTCGCCCATCGCGCGCCGGACCAGGGCGACGGCGCCCGGATCGACGAAGGGACCGTCCTCCCTCGCATAGACAAGCGCGATGCAGCGGGCGCCGATCGAGTCGCAAAACCGGGAGAACGCGATGTTGAGGGCCGGCTCCAGCTCGGCCTCGGAGCCGGACGCCAGAAGCGCAAATTCGCGCCTGCGCAGCCGTCCGCCCAGCTGCCGGTGCGTGAGCTGCAAATCCGTGAACCGGTCGATGAAGCCCTTCATCACGGCGGAATAGGAGTACCAATAGACCGGCGTTGCAAACACCGTGACCGGCGCCGCGGCCATCTTGGCGATCACGTCCAGGAACGAGTCCGGGGTGTAGACTTGCGCGGGAGAGAACGGCGCGATCGAGATCGCGCCGAGATCGACAAGATCGCACGAAAGCCCCGCCGTCAGGCGCCTGACCAGCGTCGCCGTGTGACTGTCGCCGGGCGCGCTGCCGAGAATGGCAAGGGCCGGCGAGGAGGCAGTCCGGGCGCCGCCGCCCGGGGCCATTTTCGGCAGCCCTCCCATCGCATCACTTCGCGAGAGTGCGAACGTAGGCCACGAGGGCCTTGATGTCGTCGTCGCTGAGCTTGTCTCCCATCGCGGCCATCTTCACATTCCCGTCGGCGTCTTTCTCGCCCTCCTTCAGGTTCTTGAAGAGTTGGTCGTCCGTAAAGGTCTTCTGGTAGGCGGCGTCCGTGAGGTCCTTGATGCCGAGCTTCTTGGCGATGCGTGTGTGCCCGGCGCCATCCTTGCCGTGGCAGGAGGAGCACTTGGCCCAGTTATCCGGGGCATCGGCGGCGCGGACTATGGCCGCCGAAAGGAGGAGGCTGGCGGCGGCGGAAGCGATTAGGGTGATCGTTTTCATGGTTTTTTGACTGAACTTGATTGAACTTGCCAAGGCATCCGCCGCTGGCTTCAGCGGGGAACAGCCCCCATTCGTCCCGACACAGACCTTGGGGGACTGAGTCCGGTTTCCTGGGATCTTCACCCGGATTGGACTCCGGCCGCGCTATCGTGTCGACTTGCATTGCTGTGCACAGCTTGCGAAAGGGTGTGCAGCTTTTGCAATTGCGGGTGGCCGCCGCGCGGGCGGCACCTCCGCGACCGGGGTGAAAATCCCCGGAAACCGGGTCTCAGAAAATGCGGAGGCTAAGCCAAACGATGCCTAGCCCGCCGTCGTGCAAAGCGTTAGGCTTGGCATATGATCCAAGCCAATTCTTTCTGGGAATCCGCACGAAACCGCGCCGTGAGCGCCGCCGAAGCCGTAGCCGCCGTACGCAGCGGGACGTCCATTTTCGTTCACGGCGCCGCAGCCACCCCGACGCCCATGCTCGAGGCCCTGGCCGCGCGCCGCGACCTCTCGGACGTGCGGATCTTCCACCTTCACACCAATGGCCCGGCCCCGTTCGCGAACCCCGGCCGCGAGCGCGAATTCAGGTCCATTTCGCTGTTCACGGGGGGCCCGCTCCGCACGGCGATCGCCGAGGGACGCGCCGACTTCGTCCCGATCTTCCTCTCCGACATACCGGGCCTGTTCCTGTCCGGGGCGGTGAAGCTCGATGTCGCGATTCTCCAGCTCTCGCCGCCGGACCGGCACGGGATGTGTTCCCTGGGCACATCGGCCGACGCGGCCCTTGCCGCCTCCCAGATGGCACGGGTGATCATCGCCGAGATCAACGATCAGATGCCGCGCACGCACGGGAACAACATCGTCCCGTTCAGGAAGATTTCCGCCTTTGCCGCGACGGACCGGCCGCTGCACGAGCATGCGTCGGAACCCGAGACGCCCGTGGAGGCGCAGATCGGCGAACTCGTGGCAAACCTGGTCGAGGACGGTTCAACCCTCCAGATGGGCATCGGCGGAATCCCGGATGCAGCGCTGATCCGCCTTGTGCACAAGCATGAGCTCGGCATCCACACCGAGATGTTCTCCGACCGCGTGGTCGACCTTTTCGAGGCGGGAGCCATCACCAACCGCCAGAAGGCGGTCGGCCTGGGCCGCATCGTCACCAGCTTCGTCAACGGAACGCGCCGCCTTTTCGATTTCGTGGACGACAATCCGCTCGTCGCCTTCTACCCGTGCGACTGGACCAACGACACGTCGGTCATCCGCCAGAACCCGAAGGTGGTCGCGATCAACTCCGCGGTGCAGATCGACCTGACCGGACAGGTGTGCGCCGACTCGATCGGCCACCGCATCTATTCGGGAATCGGGGGACAGATGGACTTCATCCGCGGAGCGGCCCTCTCCCCGGGCGGAAAGCCGATCATCGCCATCCCCTCGACCGCGCGCGGCGGCTCGATATCCCGGATCGCCACCGAGCTCACGCCCGGCGCCGGCGTCGTCACGACCCGCGGCCACGTGCACTGGGTCGTCACCGAATTCGGCGCGGTCAACCTTCATGGCAAGACGCTGCGCGAGCGCGGCGAGTCGCTGATTTCGATCGCGCATCCGGACTTCAGGGCGGCCCTGCGCCGCGACCTCGCCGCGATCCGGCATTTCCCGATGAGCGGCTGACGAACCTCGCCGTCCCGCCGCGGACCTGTCCCGCCCGCGGGGATCGATCCCGGCGCCGCCGGAGCCGGAAACGGGGGCGCGGGAGCAAGACTTGCGCACCAAAAGATGCATAAGCTTTGCCAAGCCCCGCGGAGTCGGCGGGCCGCCCCGGGGCCATACTGACCCCATGCAAGCGATCTTCGTAAGCGCTCTCGAGGCGCAGCGCGTGCGCATCCGCGCGCGATGGGAGGACTTGCTTCGGGCGGAGCGCTTCACCTCGCCGCTCGCCAATCCGGATACGCTCGTCCACCTGATGGACCTGACGCTCGACGAGGTCTTCGCGACGCTTGCCGCAGGCGAGGGCCGCAGACGCCACTCGAGGTCTGGCGAGATCGTCTGCCGCTGCGGGCGCAATCCGCTGCTCGTTTATTTTTCGGTCGGCCGGCAGGCAATTCGCGAGGCGCTCGTCTGGGCCCAGATCGAGATGGCCGCGCTCACGGGCGCCGAGCGTGACGGCGCCATGATGGATCTGGACGCCGGATACAGCCAGATCGCCCGGCGCGAGATCGAGTCGTTCTGCGCCGTGTGCCAGTTCAGGGACACGGCCGACGCCCGCTCGGCCGCCGCAGCCGTCCTTTAGGCCGTTGTGGCCCCGTGCAGCCGATCCCGGAAGTATGACGGAGACTCGCCCGCCACGCGGCGGAATACGCGGTTGAACTGGGAAAGCGACTGGAAGCCGGCCTCGTAGGCGGCCTCGCTGACCCGCTTGTGCGGATTGAGCAGGAGGTTCTTCACCTTCTCCACGCGCACCCGCGCAAGGTAGTCCGTGAACGTGAGGCCGGTCGCCTTGCGGAAACTCTTGCAAAAATAGTAGGCGCTCATGTTCACCGCCCGGGCCACGGCAGACAGCGACAGCTCCTCGGCCTGGTGTTCGGCGATGAAGAGGCGCGCCCGCGCGATGGCCGGCGACTCGGTCGCCTCCTCCTGCACCATGAGCTGGTTGCTCATCGTAGCCAGGTGCTGGGCGAAGATGGTCAGCAGGCGCACGATCGATTCGTACTGCTTCCTGGTCACCACCCGGCTCTGGAAGTAGGCATCCTCGAGCTGCTTCATGTCCACTTCCGTCCCGAATTCGAGCAGCGCGCGGGTGGCCCTTGTGAACTGCGCCTTGCTCGGCTGGTGCAGCAGGATCTGCCCTGTCTGCAGAAACGCGATTAGGTTCTCCCCCACCCGCACGGGCACCGCCGAATCGCACATGCCGGCGAAGCACTTGAGCGTCTTCGGTTCCAGCCGCGCCTCCTCCTCCACCTTCTTTTGCAGCTGAAGGCAGAGCGAGCAGGTGTGGTTGGTGCGCGACATCAGGGCGCAGAACGGGTTCTCCTTCGGGTCGCCCCGGTGCGGCAGGTCGAAGGCCTCGAGCGCCCGGAGCGTCAGCGGCAGCCCCGTCGTGTCCCGGAATGCACGCTCGTAATCGCGGTATATCTGCGATCGCCGCAGCTGTTCGACGATGCTGCGTCTGTTTCGAGCGGAAGCGTGGGGATCCGGCATGGTGGCGCCGAAAACTACCTGCCGCCGCGATTCGCCGCAAGCGCGGATGTGAACCGGCCTCCCTGGGGCAAAACAACGGGCCAAAAAGCGCCCAGCAATGCGCAACTCCTGCGCAGCATGGGACGGAAGGGCGTGGTAGTTTCGGGCACCCCGAAGGGCAGACGGGGTTTCCCCCATGAAATTGCTCCTTGCCGTCATCCCCCTGGTCATCGCCGGCGCCGCATTTGCTGCGGACCCCTCGGACGCGGCCGCCGCGCGCAATTGGCAGGAGCACTGCGCACGGTGCCACGGCCCGGATGGCGCCGGAAACACGGCGATGGGGCAGAAGCTCCACGTGATGGACCTCACCAAGGCCGCCGAACAGGCGAAGTTCACCGACAAGGAGGCCTTCGCCGCGATCATGCAGGGCCGTGTCGACAGCCACGGGAAACTGCCCGAGCAGGTGTCCGACCTCGAGGCGCACGAGCTGATCCGATTTGTGAGGGGTCTCAGCAAGGAATAGGGCGGCAATTCGGTCGCGTTTGGCCGAAAAAACGCATATCTTGCGAATCGATGGGCGTATCTTGTTAAAAGCGCGGAGCGCTCTCGACGCGCCCCAGGATGGGGTCGAAGTTGAGCAACACTGGCATGCACGAGGTCGGAATCATGGAATCAGCGATGGCCGCGGTCCTGGAGCAGGCTCGCGCGCACGGCGCGCGAAAGGTCCATCGCATCGTCATCAGGGTCGGCGCCCTGTCCGGCGTCGAGCCCGAGGCGTTGCAGTTTGCCTTTGAAATCGTTGCCAGGGACACGGCCGCGGAAGGCGCCGAGCTTGTCATCGACACGGTGCCCGCCGTTGCCAGGTGCCCCGACTGTGAGCTGGAATTCGAAGCCTCCTCCGGCTTCATATTTGCCTGCCCCCGCTGCTCCCGCCTCAGCGGCGACCTGCGCAAGGGGCGCGAGCTCGAGCTTTCCCAGATTGAAATGTCCTGACCCGGCGCCGCCGATCGACCCTCTCCAACCAGCCCCTTGACCCGTATGAGCCGAGAAACCGAAAGCGTCCCCCCTGCCGAGGATTTCGACACCTTTGCGGTGAAGCCCATGGATGGCCGTCCCTCCGCCGTCTGGCGCACGCATAGCGACGGGACGAGCCACGCTCCGGTGGCGGCGGACGACCGGCCAGCCCTGCAGCGCATCGACCTCCAGCTCCCGATTCTCGACAAGAACGACCGGCTCGCCGCGCGCAACCGCGCCTTCTTCCGCTCCCGCGGGATCGCGGCCCTGAACCTCGTGTCCTCACCGGGATCGGGCAAGACGGCGCTCCTCGAACGAACCCTCGATGAGCTTGGCCGGACGGCAAAGTGCGCGGTCGTCGTCGGCGACCTGGAGACCGACAACGATGCGCAGCGCCTCAGGCGAAGCCATGCGCCGGTCGCCCAGATCACGACCGGTACGGCCTGCCACCTGGACGCCGAGATGGTGGCGCGCGGCGTCGAGGCCCTCGATCTGGAAGGCGTGCGGATCCTCTTCATCGAAAACGTCGGCAATCTCGTCTGCCCGGCCTCGTTCGACCTTGGCGAGGCCGTCCGCGTCGTCCTCCTGTCGACAACGGAAGGCGAGGACAAGCCCCTCAAGTACCCTCCCATCTTCAAGTCCGCGCACGTGGTCCTCATGACCAAGATCGACGTCGCGGAGGTCCTCGGGTTCGACCGCGCCGCGGCCGCGCGGAATATCCGCGCGATCGCGCCGCAGGCCCGGCTGATCGAGTTGTCCGCGCGAACCGGAGAGGGAATGGGCGCGTGGTATGAGTTCCTGCGATCCCAAACCGGAGGCGCGCCCCGCTGATCCCCCGATGGTGGCCGGCTCATCAACCCCAAATTGCAGTCAGTCCCCCCGCCCGGACACGGCCGCCGTTTGCGAATCCGGGGATCGGACCGACGTTCTCCTCCGCGTGCGGGGCACGGTCCAGGGAGTTGGATTCCGGCCCTTCGTCCTGCGGGCCGCAACCCGCCTGCACCTGGCGGGCTGGGTGCGGAACGACTCCCAAGGGGTCCTGATCCGGGCCGCCGGAGACCGCCCGTCGGTGGATTCCCTGGTGCGCGTCCTGAAGGCCGAGGCCCCGCCCGCCGCCCGCGTGGTTTCGGTCGAGCAGCAGCCGGACCCGCCGCAATCCTCCTGCGGCGACGCCGAGTTCGTGATCCTTCCGAGCGAGGCGGACTGCCTGGAAGTGTCGACGGCGGCGCCTCCCGATCTCGCCCTGTGCCCGGACTGCCGGGGGGAGCTCCTTGACGCGGCGGACCGGCGATTCGCCTATCCCTTCATCAACTGCACCCAGTGCGGTCCCCGCTACTCCATCCTCGAGTGCCTTCCCTACGATCGGGCCCGCACGACAATGCGCTCGTTCAGGATGTGCCCGCAATGCCAGGCCGAATATGACGATCCGGCGGACAGGCGTTTTCACGCGCAGCCAGATGCCTGCCCCGCCTGCGGTCCGCGCGCTGTCCTGACGGAGTCGACCGGGGCCGAGGTCGGGTGGCCGCAGGCCCTGCAGCGGGCCGCGGCGGTCATCGAATCGGGCGGCATTCTGGCCGTCAAAGGCGTCGGCGGCTATCATCTGATGGCCGATGCGACAAACCGTGCGGCGGTCGCGGAATTGCGCCGCCGGAAGGAACGCGAAGAAAAGCCCTTCGCCGTCATGTTTCCTGACCTGGCCTCCGCCCGGGAGCACGCCCAGGTCTCCGAGGAGGCGGCCGCCCTGCTCAATTCGGCGGCCTCGCCCATCGTCCTTCTTCCGCGGCTCGGCTCCTCGGGCCTTGCGCCGGAGCTCGCCCCGGGGAATCCCTGGATCGGGGCCCTCGTTCCGTACGCTCCGCTTCACCTGCTCCTGCTCCGAACCCTCCGCCGGCCCGTCGTCGCCACAAGCGGCAATCTGTCCGAGGAGCCGCTCTGCACGGACGAAAACGACGCGCATAGGCGCCTGGCCGCGATCGCCGACGCGTTCCTGGACCACAACCGCCGGATCGCCCATCCCGTCGACGATTCGGTGGTGAGAATCGGCACCGGAGGGCCTCTGCTGCTCCGCCGGGCCAGGGGCTATGCGCCCACGCCGCTTCAGCTGCCCGGCCGTACCAATGGCTCGTGGCTTTGCGTGGGGGCGCAGATGAAGAGCACGCTGGCCGTGGCCAACGGAGACCGCGTGGTCCTCAGCCCGCACATCGGTGATTTGGACGGCGCCGCCACCCGCGAGGCATTTCGGCGCACCGTGCAGACCCTCGGGACGCTTCACGGCGGTGATTTCAGCGCGGTCGTGTGCGACAAGCACCCCGATTACGCCTCCACGCGGTTCGCGGAGGAGACCCGGCTTCCGCGGATAGCCGTGCAGCATCACCTGGCGCACGTGCTCGCCTGCCTCCTCGAGCACCGGCGGAGCGCGGACGACATCCTCGGCGTCGCGTGGGACGGAACGGGCTATGGCGAGGACGGGACGATCTGGGGCGGGGAGTTCCTGCTGCTCAAGGATCACGAGGCCTGCCGCTTCGCCCGGATTCGGCCGTTTCGCCTGCCGGGCGCGGAGGCGGCAATCCGTGACGGACGGCGCACCGCGCTGGGGCTGGCCCACGCCGCAAACTCCGGCCGGTTCGACGAGATCGCCGCCGCCGGCGGCTTCCCTGCCGCTGAGGCTGCGACCCTGCGGCTCATGCTGGAGCGGGGCCTGAATTCCCCTGTCACCTCGAGCGCCGGGCGCCTGTTTGACGCAGCCGGGGCGCTGCTCGGCATCGGCGGGCGCAACCGCTTCGAAGGGCAGACACCGCTCGCCGTGGAGGCCGCCGCTTCGGGCGTCCGATCCGCATCCATGACATTGCCATTCCCCATCCGGCATGCGCCCCCGGGATCCGGCGCAAGTGTGGAGCTCGATTGGGAGCCCCTTTTCGGGGAGCTTTGGGCCGCACGCAGGCGCGGCGACGACCCTCGGGAGATCGCCCTCGCATTCCACCGGTCGCTTGCTGCGGGGATTGCCGCTGTCGCCCGCGCCGCGGGCGCTGGAACGATCGCCCTCGGCGGAGGTTGTTTTCAGAATATCCTCCTCCTCGACCTTGCGTCCTCCGCCCTTCGCGATGCGGGCTTTGAAGTGCTCATCCCACGCGAACTTCCGCCCAACGACGGGGCCATCGCAGCCGGCCAGGCTTTGGGCGCCCTCTGGAACCTGACCTCTGTCCGCCTGCCATGAACAAAGCTCCCAAACTGTAACCAAACCCACCCATGTGCCTCGCCGTTCCAGGAAAGATTCTCGATATTGCCGGGGACGACCCCCTGCTGCGTTCAGGCCGGGTCAGCTTCGGCGGGGTCGTGAAGCAAGTGAGCCTGACCTGCGTGCCGGAGGCGAAAGTCGGAGACTTCGTGCTCGTCCACGTCGGCCTTGCGATCAGCACGATCGATCCGGTGGAGGCCGAGGAGACCTTCCGGTACCTTCGCGAGATGGGCGACCTGGACGGCCTCGATGTGCCCCAAAAGCCATGAAATTCGTCGATGAATACCGCGACGCCGGCGTCGTGCGCTCCCTGGCCGAGGCGATAGCCCGCACAACGACCAAGCCGTGGACCGTGATGGAGATTTGCGGCGGGCAGACGCATGCGATCGTGAAATTCGGCCTCGACGAGCTTTTGCCGCCCGGCGTGACGCTCGTGCATGGGCCGGGCTGCCCTGTATGCGTGACGCCGGCCGAGATGATCGATCAGGCGGTCGAACTCGCGCTGCGGCCCGGAATCATCCTTTGTTCGTTCGGCGACATGCTTCGCGTTCCGGGCGCCGGCATCGATTTGCTGACCGCCAAGGCCCGGGGAGGCGACGTGCGAATCGTCTATTCGCCGCTCGATGCCGTGAAGATCGCCGCGGACAACCCGTCCCGGGACGTGGTCTTCTTCGCCGTGGGCTTCGAAACCACGGCCCCGGCCAATGCAATGTCCGTCCTGCACGCCCGGCGGGCCCGACTCGGCAACTTCTCGCTTCTTGTCTCACATGTCCTCGTCCCGCCCGCCATGTGCGCAATCCTGGCGGCACCGGACAACCGCGTACAGGGATTCCTCGCGGCGGGACACGTCTGCGCGGTCATGGGCACCGGCGAGTACGGCCCCATCGCCCGCGAGTACGGCGTGCCGATCGTGGTCACCGGGTTCGAACCGGTCGACATCCTCGAGGGGCTTCTGCGCTGCATCCGCCAGCTCGAGGCGGGAAAGGCCGACATCGAGAACGCCTACACGCGGGCAGTGCGCCAGGCAGGAAATGAGCAGGCGCGCGCAATCGTGAGGGAGGTCTTCGCGGTCGTGGATCGCAATTGGCGCGGCCTCGGCCCGATTCCCCAAAGCGGCTGGAACCTGCGACCCGAACTGCGGGCCTATGACGCCGAGCACAAGTTCGGCCTCGGCCCGGCCAAGCTGGGGCCGGCGGGCGAATGCATCAGCGGACAGATCATGCGTGGAATCAAGAAACCTCACGACTGCCCCGCATTCGGAGTCCGGT
>Ga0302320_10013888_pt1 | contig 16725 bp, 14 predicted proteins | sample Bog_T0_3_FD_202130 | JGI IMG/M metagenome (GOLD analysis project Ga0302320, IMG submission 202130) | Peat permafrost microbial communities from Stordalen Mire near Abisko, Sweden - Bog_T0_3 | ecosystem: Environmental > Terrestrial > Soil > Wetlands > Peat | place: Sweden: Abisko, Stordalen Mire... | reverse complement strand
GTCGAAGGCGCTTCCACCCGCTTATAATCAATGTATGGCTAACGGCGGGGAAAGCAAGTCCTTGGAAGAGCAGCAAATTGACCAGCAGGAGCAGATCCGTTCGCAGGAAGTTGTCGACGAAAAAGAGCGCACAGACCGACTGAAGGCGGAAGAAGCCCGCAAGGTTCAAGCTCTGAAGTTGACGCGTGCGCGAATCCGCGAGCAACTGTCGCGCACCAGCAATGAGCGGTATACCTTGCTCCTTAACAGCGAACTGCAGCAAATAGACGGCGAACTGGCAAAGCTGGTCTGAAGAGCAGGCTCACATGCGACAGTGACTGGCATCACCGAACGATGGTCGTTGCCGGCGGACAATTGCGGCGAGGTATCTTATGCCGATCCTGATCGTTGCCGTGATTCTTTTCGCGCTGTTCCTGGTGATGGGCGTGCTCGCCACGGTAGCCGTTGTGAGTGAAACGCGCGGCATGCCCGGTAGCGTTCTGAAGTTCAGACGCGTCCGTAATTTGCCGCAGAAGTAAACCAGGCGGCTATGCCGTTTCCCTCCCGGAAGACGAGAGCGATGGGTTTCGCTCCTTCCTCGGACTGTCTCGTGGCTGGCAGTTCCCGCGCATTTCCTGGTCATTTCTCCGAGGCCGCACCTTGGGCCGATCTGCGAGAGTGATGTTCCCCATTCATTGTCTAGAAGTGCAAGCCGGTCCAGAATGGACGCAGCACACTTAAGGGAGCCGATGGTCCCCAGGCAACTACAACCAGCATTCTTATTCCCCGTCTTGTCGCGGAGAAGGCGATGATCTCACCGCTCCTGCTGAGCCTGAAGCTCGCGCTGGTGACCGCCTCTCTGCTGTTCGTACTTGGGCTGCCGATGGCCTGGTGGCTGGCCTTCACCCGCTTTCGTCTGCGATTCCTGGTTGAGTCCGTGCTTGCTCTCCCCATCGTGTTACCACCGACAGTGCTTGGCTTTTATCTCCTGTTGGAATTCGGTTCGCGCGGCTGGCTTGGCGCGTCCTGGGAGCGCTTCACCGGACACACCCTCGCTTTCAGTTTTGAAGGGCTGGTGCTCGGATCGGTCATCTATAGTCTGCCCTTTGCCGTGCAGCCATTCACGGCGGCGCTGGCTTCGGTGGACCGTCGCCTGCTGGCGTCTTCGGCCAGCCTGGGAGCCTCGTCCTGGCGCACTTTCTGGCGCATCACGTTTCCCATCGCGTTTCCCGGAATTGTGACGGGCTTTGCCTTGAGCTTTGCTCATACACTGGGCGAGTTTGGCGTGGTGCTGATGCTGGGCGGCAACATTGCCGGGCGCACCCAGACGGCCTCGATCGCCATCTACGACAATGTCCAGATGCTTGATTATCAGGCTGCCGGGCGCCAATCCATCACGCTGCTTGCAATCTCGTTTGCTTTGCTGGTTGCCATCAACGGGCTCAACCGCAAGCGAAACTGGAGGCTGCAATGAGCGCCTCGGGCGCAGCCTTGAGCGTGGACCTTCACCTGCCGCTACCGCAGTTTCAGCTTGCATGCAGCTTCCGGGCCGAGGGCGAAGTGGTGGTTCTGTTTGGCGCCTCGGGCGCGGGCAAGACCTCGGTGCTCGACTGTATCGCCGGATTTCGCGCGCCGCAGAGTGGGCAGATAGCGCTCGGTGGTCGAACTTTGTTCAGCAGCGATCGTGGCGTGAATATCCCGGTTCGCCAGCGCCACGTTGGCTATCTCTCGCAACACCCTGCCTTGTTTCCGCATCTCTCCGTGCGCCAGAACGTTGAGTATGGTTTGCTTGATCTGCCGCGAACGGAGCGCGACGCGCGGGTGGACTCGATTCTGGAGCGCTTTGGCGTTGCAGCGCTGGCTGCGAGCCGTCCGGCTGCCATCTCCGGAGGTGAGCAGCAACGGGTGGCTCTAGCCCGCACCCTGGTCTGCGAGCCTGAATTGCTGTTGCTCGACGAGCCGCTTGCGGCGCTCGACCTGCGGTTGAAGTCGCTGCTTCTGGAAGCGCTGTTCGAGTGGCAGCGGGAGCGCGCGATTCCTCTGCTGTACGTGACCCATGAGCAAGAGGAGGCTTATTCGCTGTCGCGCCGCGTACTGGTGATCGAAATGGGACGCGTCGTTGCCGATGGCGAGCCGCATCAGGTCTTCCAGGCACCGTTCAGCCGGGCGCGGGCCGCGCTCTCCGGATATGAAAATCTCCTGGACGCCGTGGTCGAGGAAACACATTCCGCGCTTGGCACCATGACCTGCCGCGTTGCGGGAAGCAGCCTGTTGCTGGAGTCACCGCTGGCGAATAAGGCTGAGGGTGAAGCGGCGTGCCTCGCGTTGCGCGCCGGAGACATCCTGGTAGCCACCAGCCGGCCCTCCGGCATTAGCGCAAGAAACATATTGAGTGGCAGAATCAGGTTGATTGAAGACCGCGCCGGAATGGTTGAACTACGCGTCGGGTGCGCCGCTGGAGACGGCCCGGAGACTGAGTTCTGCGTTCACATCACCCGCGGTGCATTGCAGAATCTTGACCTGCGGCCGGAGCAAACCGTGTGGCTCGTCGTCAAGACCCACTCGATTCAGTTCCTGCGCAACTGACTGCGGTAGTTGTGCGGGCGATCGCTCAGAAGCCCAGCATCACCGGTTCAGGTTGCAGTTCCATCCCGAAGCGCTCGTACACGCGGCGCTGCACGAACTCTTTCATTAACAGCAAATCCGTGGCTGTCGCGCCGCCCCGGTTGACCAGGGCAAGCGTGTGCTTGCTGCTGATGGCCGCCGGACCGAGGACAAATCCCTTGGTGATGCCTGCCTGCTCGATCAGCCACGCCGCCGCCAGTTTGACATGTCCTTCGCCGGCTGCGAAATTCGGGACCTGTACTGCAGAACTTGCAGCAATCCGTTCGTAGTCGGCAAGGCTCACAACCGGATTCTTGAAGAAGGAGCCGGCGCTGCGGGTGTCCACATCGTTCGGATCAAGCACCATTGCTTTGGCGCGCCTGATCGCCAGCACGGCTTCGCGGGTCTGAGAAAGAGTTGGAGTTGCATGGCTGGCGTTGAGGTTCCGTTTTAACTCCGGGTAGGCAATCCGGGGCAAGCCGCCGGGCGTGAGGGCGTAGTCCACACGGGTCAGTATGTAACGGCCGCGGTCTGCTCCATTGAAACGGCTCCGGCGGTAATGGAAGCAGCAAGTGGCTCTGTCGAACTCGACACGCTCCCGGGTCGTCACATCGATGGCACAAACCCGCACGATGGTTTCGGAGACATCCTGCCCGTAGGCGCCCACGTTCTGCACCGGAGTACCGCCCACGCTACCCGGAATGCCGCTCAGGCATTCCACTCCAGCGCAATTGTCATCCACTGCGAGTTTCACAAGTGTGTCCCACGCGAGGCCAGCCCCGGCGGAGTAGGTGCGCTTTCCTTCATCATCGCGAACATCGATGCCGGCCATCGTCATGTGCAGCACAAGGCCGCCAAAGCCCGCGTCGCTCACAAGGAGATTGCTGCCGCCTCCCAGTACGAACACCGGTAGCGCGCGGGCGCGCGCCCAACCGAGAGCCTCGATGATCTCGTCGTCATTTGCGGGCTCGGTAAAGTAGCTGGCGGAGCCCCCCACCTGTAACGTGGTGTATGGGGCCAGCCGAACGTTCTCCTCTATCCTGATCATTCTGCTCCCATGATACTCGACGGCGAACACTCTGCGCCCAAACAGGAGCGCCTGTCATCCAACGCAGCAGGACCTGATTACTGGGAGGAGAATCGATGTATCCAGAGCTGATGGTGGTGCCGATGCGCGAGGAACTGACGCGCCTCGGTGTGCAGGAAGCGCGCACGCCGGAAGAGGTGGACGTGGCAATCGCCGGGAACAAGGGAACACTGATGGTGGTGGTGAACTCCATCTGCGGTTGCGCGGCAGGCAAGATGCGTCCAGCGGTGCGCGCTGCCTTGGCAAGCTCCATCAAACCGGACCGCTCCATTACGGTCTTCGCCGGGCAGGACGTTGCTGCAACCCAGCGCGCCCGGGAGTATTTCACAGACCAGCAGCCGTCTTCTCCGAGCATCGCAATTCTGCGCGATGGCAAGCTTGCCTACTTCATGCCGCGGGCTGAAATCGAAGGCCGGGACGCTGCCAGTATTGCTTCCTCGCTGCAGCAAGCCTTCGAGCAGGTTTGCCAACCCACCGCCAACTGATTCGCAGACGCCGAGCCAAGTGCCGGCAGTGTGGCGTTTCTGCTTGCGTGAGGAATGTCCCTACGGCGCTTGGGCTTGCTTCAGCAATCGGGTCACGTCCTGATCTTGAGGGTGCAGATCGTGCGCCTTTTGCAGGTAGAGAACCGCTTTGGTGTTCTCACCGTTTGCGATCAATATCAGGGCGTATTGCAAGTTCTCGTCGAATCCTTGCGGGTTCAGCGACACTGCCTTGGCCAGCGCGTCGCGGGCGCCGACCAGGTTGTGCGACTCGTAGCGCGCGCGCCCCAGATTGAACCACGACTCGGCTTCGCCAGGGGAGAGTCGCGCACCCTGTTCGCAGTTGGCAAGCGCCTCCGGCAGCAGTTTCAACTCAAGCTGCGCCACGCATAGATTGACATATGCCGGCCCGAAGTTGGGACGCAAGCGCGTGGTGCTAGCGAAGGGGCCTACTGCCTCCGCATAGCGTTGGGCATCCAGCAGCAGAGTTCCGAGCATGAATTGAGCGTGCGCATCATCCGGCCGAAGCAGTGTGGCACGCTGGGCGTGGGCAATGGCAGAGTTTGCATCGCGCCGCTGGTGTGCATCGGCGGCCTGGTCAATCTCGATGTAAGCCTGGTTGCGCTGCCGGGCAAAGGCTCCCGCTCCGGCGAATGCCAGCAACATCACCAGCGTGCCGGCCCCCACGCGCAATTGCCCGCGTCGTTCGTCGCGGTCCAAGCCGGTAGGGAAGGCGACGCCCAGAATCAACCCAGTCAGGAGCCCGCCAACGTGGGCCGCATTATCCGTGCCTTTTGAGGCGGCCCCAAATGCAAGATTATAGAAAACGAAGAGTGCGATGCTGATGAGCTGGCCTTTGAGCAGCGCGCGGAGTTTCGGGTTACCGTGCAAGAGCATGGCCGGAATCAGCGCTCCGGCAATGCCGAAGATTGCGCCCGATGCGCCGACACTCAATCCGTTGCCGCGCCAGCAGATGCTTCCCAGGCTGCCGCCGATGCCGCACATCAAGTAGAGCAGAGTGAAGCGCGAGCGCCCAAAGAGAAGCTCCGCCAGCCATCCCAGGCTGTACAGGCACCACATGTTCAGCGCAATGTGGACCAGTCCGCCGTGCTCGAAGGTGGACGTGAGCAACCGCCACCACTGGCCTCCGCTTGTCAGTGCCCCGGAATTTGCGCCCCAACTCAGCAGTAGTTCGGGACTGAAGGTGAGGAAGCTGCGGGCTTCCCATGCCATGATCAGATAGACCAGCGTGTTCAATGCGATGAGGATAATGGCCGGCGACTCAAGTAGCTCGCGCAGGCGGCCCGGTGCCGGCTCGAACGGTTTGGTGGAGAGCAGCTCCGCCGAGCATTGCGGACAAAGCGATTCGCTGTCGGAGGAGGCCTCGAACTCGCGGCCGCACGACGAGCAGATCATCATTGGGTGTTTGCCTTCGAGGCTGTCTTTACGGCAATCTGAGAGGGCCTTGCCCCGGTTGGAATCATCAGGAACAGGCGCGGCGGAGGAGCCTGCACTTTATTGTCGCTCCGTTTGTCCAGCAGGAGCACCGCTACGTCTCCGGAGCCCGAGTCGGCGACCAGCAACATGTTCTCGGCTGGAGTCAGCGCCAGCGCGTCGGGTTTGGAACCCACCTGCACCGTGGTAATCAGCTTGCGCGTGGTGGCGTTAAAGACAGCTACGCTGTTGGATGCGAAGTTGCTGACATAGAGCGTGCCGTTGTCAGCGCTGACCAGCGACCGTACGGGATGATCTCCGGCCAGAAAACTTTCGCCTACCTCGTCGGTATAGGGGCTTACTGCCGAGATTGTCTGGGCCTCATAGTTGGACACGAAGACCTCACCGCCGTCGGGCTTCATCGCCAAATCCACCGGCGTGCCGCCCACCCGGAGCAGCGCCTCCACGACCGCGTTTTTCAGGTTCACCGACGCCACCTGCCGCGAACCGGAGCAACCGACGATGGCCTTGGAAGCGTCGGGCAGAATGACCAGTGAGTCGGGAGTCTTGCACACGTGCAACGTCGCGCGAACGCTCATGGTGGGGCCGTCGATCAGGGTCAGAGAATCGTCGCCTCGATTAGCAACGGCCACGAACTTGCCATCTCCGGAAACCCGCGCGATGCCCGGCTGCCTCCCTACCGCAAGATGTCCGATGACGCGATGGGCATCGAGATCCAACGCCGTCACGGTATTCGATTCCGCATTGGCAACCCATCCGCGGCGGCCATCGGAGGTTACCGATATCGCGTGCGGCATCTTTCCAACGGCAATGCTGCCGGCGACCTGGTTGCTTGCAGCGTCGATGATGCTGACGGTGCCCGAGTCCGTGTTGACCACGTACACCTCGTCTTTGGTAGGACTCGAGGTGACTCCGCTCGGATTGTTTCCGGTTGCTAGGGTTCGCGCAATCTTCATGCTGGACAGGTCGAGCACGCTTACCGTGTTGGATCCAGAATTGGTGATATAGGCGAAGGTGTGCGGCGGCTCAGCGTTTCGTTTGCTGCAACCTGCCAGGGCCAGCACAGATACAAGCGCAAGGCCGGCAAACTGCCGGCCCGTTGTTACCCTCCACTGCTTGCTCACGAGCGTGCCGCCTGCGCCTCTGTCGCGGAGCGCTTTGGCGGCTCCGGACTCAGCCTGCGATGCACCACCGGGAGGATGGCGCGCAACTGCGACATCAGCGCCGCAAACTGATCGGGGAACATCGACTGCGCTCCGTCGGAGAGTGCGTGGTCGGGATCGTGATGCACTTCCACGATCAATCCATCGGCACCCACCGCGGCGGAGGCCAGCGCCAGCGGCGTGACTCGGTCGCGCTTGCCGGTGCCGTGGCTCGGGTCGGAGATGATGGGAAGATGGCTCAGCTTTTGCGCCGCGGGAATCACGCTCAGGTCCAGCGTGTTGCGACTGTGGTCGGAAAACGTGCGTACTCCGCGCTCGCAGAGCACGACGTTGCGATTGCCTTCGCTCATGATGTATTCAGCCGCCATCAGCAGTTCTTCCAAGGTCGCGCTCAGGCCGCGCTTCAGCAGCACCGGCAGCGGAGAGCGGCCGGCCCGCTTGAGCAGCGAAAAGTTCTGCATGTTTCGCGCACCGATCTGAATCATGTCGGCGTAGTCCTCGATGGCCTCCAGCGCCTCGGTATCCACCGCCTCGGTCACGATCAACATGCCGAAGCGCTCGCGGACCTCCGCCAGAATCTTCAGTCCCGCGACTCCCATGCCTTGGAATGCGTAAGGCGAAGTTCGCGGCTTGTAGGCGCCGCCGCGGAACATCCTGGCTCCGGCGGCCGCGACCTTTTCTGCAACGGTCAGTGTTTGCGCGCGGTTCTCCACCGAGCATGGTCCGGCAATGACGGCAAACTCCTCGCCCCCGATGGTGACATCGGAATTGGGGAAACGGACCACGGTGTTTTCCGGTTTTGACTCGCGGCCCACCAGCTTGTAGGGCTTGCTGATGCGGATGATTTCGGCCACGCCAGGCAGTTCTTCGAGTCCGCAGGTTTCAATCCCGCGCAGGTCGCCGGTTACGGCAACGGCATAGCGTTGGGTGCCCTCCACCGAGTGCGCCCGGAATCCCAAGGCTTCAATTCTTTCGCAGATGGCACGAATCTCGTCGGTTGTTGCACGCGGCTGCATCACTACTAGCATGGTTCCCTCGCAGAAACCAATAGTGTAGCGGAGGCACGGCAATGCGAGCAACGCGTGGACTGCTTCTTGCCACTGGAACCCTGGTCACGAGCCCAGTCGTCTTCCTGGGCTCGGCAGGAATCAGGCCAACTCCAATTCGATTTTCTTCCCAGCGGCGTCCAGTTTCACGATCCGGAAGCTGCGAATCTGGCCCGCGCGCACCGGCTCGGGCTTAGCCCCGCTGCTGACAGGCTCGCCCTTCCATTTTGCGTTCAGCATGGCGCTGAGGGATGACATGTCGAGCTTCTGCGCCTCGTCCTTTGGCTCATCCTTTGCAGCGGCAGCTTCTGCAATCCGGCACGTGGCCCGAATCCCTTCACCCAGTTCCACGCGCGCCCGCTCTCCAGCTTCCTCGATCAAACGGCCGGTTACGACATCGCCGAGTTTGTGTTCTGCGATGTACTCATCCAGACCGGTCGGAATGAGCTGCTTCATGCTCAGGCGCAACTGCCGCTTCTCCAGGTCGATGTCGAGTACCTGCGCCTTTACCACCTGCCCGAGTTTCAACACGTCCTGGGGATGCTCGATGCGTTTCTCGGCGCTGATTTCGCTGACGTGCACCATGCCTTCGACGCCTTCGGCGAGTTGTACGAACGCTCCGAACTTGGTGATACTGGTGATCGGTCCTTCGATGACCGTACCCACCGCAAATTTCTGCGCGGCCTGCGACCAGGGGTCACCCAGTGCCTGTTTCAATCCCAGCGAGATGCGGCGTTCACCGAGGCTGATGCCCAGAATGACGGCCTCCACCGTCTCTCCCGGCTTGGTGGCGTCGGCGGCGCGCTTGATCTTCTTGCTCCACGACATCTCCGAAACGTGAATCAGGCCTTCGATGCCCGGCTCCAGTTCCACGAAGGCTCCGAACTCGACCACCCGCGTCACGGTTCCCTGCACGCGCTCGCCAACTTTGTACTTATCGGCGACCGCATCCCAGGGATGCTGCTGCAACTGCTTCAGCCCGACGGAAATCCGGTGCTTGGCGGGATCGATCTTGAGAACCTTCACTTCCACCTGTTGCCCCACCGAGAGCACATCGCCCGGTTTGTTGACACGGCCCCAGGAGAGATCGCTGACGTGCAGCAGCGCGTCCACCCCGCCCAGGTCGATGAATGCACCATAGTCGGTCAGGCTGCGGACCGTGCCGCTCATGGTCGCCCCCTCCTGAACCTCGGCATAGCGCCGTTCCTTGCTGGCGCGCTCATCCTCTTCGGCCACGGCACGCCGATCCACGACCACGTCCTCGTCGGTAACGTCGAGCTTTATGATGCGGCAGCGGATCTGCTCTCCCACCAGTCTTTCCATGGCCGCGTTGTCGCGCTCTCCGCTGCGCGAGGACGGCATGAAGGCGCGCACGCCCACGTCCACACTGAGCCCGCCCTTGACGACGGCGGTCACCGTACCCAGGATCGTGGTCTTTTCGGCAAAGGCCTGTTCCAGCGCCGACCAGTCCTTTGGTAGCTCCACTTTCAGGCGCGACAGCTCGTAATAACCTTCCGGATCGCGGCCCTTGACCGAGACCGGAAACTTGTCGCCGACCGTTACCGTTTCGCCTGCGTCCTGGAACGGCGCCAGCGGCAGAATGCCCTCGGTCTTATAACCAATATCGAGAAATACCGACTCGGCTGAGACGGCGACGACCGTACCCTCGAGTTGCTTGTTGCCATCCGGAGCCTTGCGCGTGTGTGTCCGCTCGTACTGAGCAAGAATCTGCTCGAAAGACTCGTTGGATTCAGGGGTGGGCTTGGGTTCATTGCTGCTCGGGTTGGACATGGGAGGTGACAGCCTCATTCTAGCGTGATGCCGCTAGGATATCACCGCGCCAGCCTGGTGCGGAACTCCCGTGGATCCCGCGCCGCAAGGGAGAGGGGGGCGTTGGCTGCGGAGTGGGGTTCGCCTTACAATCTCCTCATGCCCAGAGTCGTCAAGAAGTCCGCAAGTAGCCCCGAACGAGACATCCTCAAGCTCATTCCCGCCTCCGGGCATAGACCGCAGTCTGCGTCGTGCCGCATCGGCATCCACACCTCCACCGCGGGCGGGGTTGAGAACGCAGCCGAGCGCGCCTGGCGCATGGGCTGCAATACCTTGCAGATATTCAGCTCCAGCCCGCGCATGTGGCGGCCGTTTGATATCTCGCCCGAGCAGTGTGAAGCGATGGCAGGCCTGCGCGCCGCCTACGATCTGAAGCCGCTGGTAATCCACGCCAACTACCTCATCAATGTCGCGGGAATCAATCCAGAGATATTGGAGAAATCCGTCTTCGCCCTCCGGGCCGAAATGGAGCGCGCCATCCTGCTCCACGCGGAATACGTGGTTCTCCATCCCGGCAGCTTTCGCGGTTGCTCGCGCGACGAGGGCCTGGCCAACGCCTGCGCGGCCATCGCTCGCGCCAGCGACGGGCTCAACATGGCGGAGAACGGACTCATGCTCTTGGTTGAAAACACTGCCGGAGCCGAGTTTTCGTTAGGTTCGAGCTTTGAGAGCGTAGCCGAACTCATCGCCGCTCTCGCCGTCCACATTCCCGTCGCCGCCTGCATCGACACCTGCCACACTCACGTGCGCGGCTACGACATCGTGAGCGAGGAGGGCTATGCCGAAACCCAGCGCCTGCTGGATGCCACCGTGGGGCTCGCCAACGTGCGGGTCTGGCATTGTAACGACGCCAAGGCAGCCTGCGGCTCCAAGCTGGATCGTCACGAAAATATCGGGAAGGGGACGATCGGCCTCGAACCATTCGGCCGCTTGCTCCGCGATCCGCGCAACGCGCACGCGGCCTTCATCCTGGAAACCCCTATCGACGAACCGCTTGATGATTTGCATAACGTGGAAGCTTTGCAGTCCCTGATCAATCAGACAGGTGGAGTTGCGGAGCACAAGTTGTAGAATAAAGGCTTATCAATTGGCCAATTTTCGACACTCTCAGGGCGAACCAATACTCATGGCAGATCCGCAGAAATCCACTCCGAAGCCGTCGCCGGATTCTCCGGCCAACATTCTTGAACAAGCCGCGGAGGTCGTGCGCGAAGCCGCGGAGGGCCTGGTGGAAGAGATCGCAGGCGTTGCCCGGCAGATCGGCCTTGCGGCGTCTCCCAAGGCTTCGCCGGAAGCCGCAGCCGAATCCCCCGCCGAACCGCGCCAGCGCGCCGCCGGTCGTGCGGAAGACGACACCCGCTATGATCCCACTCCGGTTGAGCAGAAGTGGGCCGCGCTCTGGGAGAGCGATCTTACACGCTACGCGCCCGAGCCTCCCTCCAGCGGCAAGCCCAAGTATTACGTGGTCGAGATGCTGCCGTATCCCTCCGGCGCACTGCACATGGGGCATGTCCGCAACTACGCCATCGGCGACGCCCTTGCGCGTTACATGTGGATGAGCGGCCACAACGTGCTGCACCCCATGGGCTGGGATTCTTTCGGTTTGCCCGCCGAAAACGCCGCCATCAAACACCAGCGCCAGCCTCGCGAATGGACGCTGAATAATATCGCGGCAATGAAAACGCAAATGAAGCGCCTCGGCTTCAGCTATGACTGGTCGCGCGAAATCGCAACCTGCCTGCCCGAGTATTACCGCTGGAACCAGTGGTTTTTCCTTAAGCTATTCGAGAAGGGACTGGCTTACCGGAAGAAGAGCAAAGTGAACTGGTGTCCGAACTGCGCCACGGTGCTGGCCAATGAGCAGGTGGTGGACGGTTGTTGCTGGCGACATGAAGACACGCTGGTAGAGCAGCGCGAACTCGAGCAGTGGGCGCTGCGAATCACGCGCTACTCCGAGGAATTGCTGCAGGGACTCGATCGCATGGAAGGCTGGCCGGAAAAGGTTCGCACCATGCAGCGCAACTGGATCGGACGCAGCGAGGGCGCCAATGTCGATTTCAAACTCGACGGCGGCTCCGCAACCCAAATCACCGTCTTCACCACGCGCATTGACACCATCTACGGCGCCACCTCGTTGCAACTTGCGCCGCAGCATCCGCTGGTCGCCGAACTGGTTGGCAACGATCACGCCAAACTTGCCAGCCTGGAGCAGATGCTCGCCGACCAGAAGAAGGCGCGCGAAGCGGGAGACATCGGCTCGGTCGACAAGAAAGGATTCTTCACCGGGCACTTTGCCATCAACCCGTTCAACCAGGAACGCGTGCCGATCTGGGTTGCCAACTACATCCTGATGGACTACGGAACCGGCGCCATCATGTCGGTGCCGGCGCACGATGAACGCGACTTCGAGTTCGCCAATCAGTATGGCATTGAAGTGCGCATCGTCATTCTGCCGCGCCGTGAGCAGGAACCACCGGAAATGGGTCAGCCGGAGCATCCCGCACTGCCCTTCGTCACCGAGGATTCGCTGCTCATCAACTCCGGCCCGTTCAACGGACTGGCCTGCGAAGAGGCGCAGAAGAAGATGGCGGCGTTCGCCGAGCAAAATGGTTTTGGGAAGGCTACCATCACCTACCGCCTGAAAGATTGGGGCATCTCGCGCCAACGCTACTGGGGAACGCCAATCCCCATTCTCTACTGCGAAAAGTGCGGCCTTGTTCCCGTGCCTGAGGATCAACTTCCGGTGCTGCTGCCGGAGAACGTTGAGATCACCCTGGCCGGTGGTTCGCCGCTCACCCGCGTCAAAGAGTTCTACGAGGTTGCCTGTCCCAAGTGCGGAGGCACGGCGCGCCGCGAGACCGACACCATGGACACTTTTGTGGATTCGAGCTGGTACTTTTATCGCTACACCAGCCCGATCTCGACCGCGCCGTTTGACAGTGAAATTGCCAACTACTGGTTCCCCATGGATCAGTACATCGGCGGTGTGGAGCACGCGATTCTGCACCTGATGTACTCGCGCTTCTGGACCAAGTTCATGCGCGACATCGGACTCATTCGCAATGACGAGCCGGCCGAGCGGCTGTTCACCCAGGGCATGGTCATCAAGAACGGCGCCAAGATGTCAAAATCGCTGGGCAACGTGGTGTCGCCGGATGACATGGTGGCCCGCTACGGCGCTGACGCCACGCGTCTCTACACGCTGTTTGCGGCTCCGCCGGACCGCGACCTCGACTGGCAGGATCAGGGAGTGGAAGGCGTCTATCGTTTCCTCGCGCGTCTCTACCGCTTCATCACCGAGACTCCCGCGCAGCTCGCGGTTGACGAGCCGCGCGAGTATGAGCTGGCCGCGCTGACGCCGGACGCGCGCAAGGTGCTGCGCAAGCTTCACCAGACGATCCAGCGCATCACCGATGATTTCCAGGGACGCTGGCACTTCAATACTTCGGTTGCGGCCATGATGGAGCTGCTCAACGCCTGCATGCTCAGGCAGGAGCTGTTTGCGGCAACCTCGCCCGCGCCGAAGGCCTTCCGCGCCGAGGTGCAGCGCAATCTCGTGTTGCTGCTCAATCCTTTTGCGCCGTATCTTGCCGCGGAACTCTGGTCCACTCTTGGCGAAGATCCGGACGCGCTTCTCCGCCACCCGTGGCCGAAGGCCGATCCGCTGCTGGCGAAAGAAGACGAGGTGGAGATCGTGGTGCAGTTCAACGGCAAACTGCGTTCGCGCCTCACGGTCGCTCACGACGCCGAAGACGAAGCCGTTCGCGAAGCTGCGCTCAATGATGCAAGAGTGAAGGAAGCGCTTGCCGGCAAGCAGATCGTGAAGGTCATTGTGGTCAAGAACAAGCTGGTCAATCTCGTAGTCAAAGGCTGATACGGCATGACCGCCAGCGCCAATCGCGAAGGCTTCCGCATCCTGCGCGGCGATCCGGCTTTATTTGCAATGGAGCTGCTCTGGCGCTGGAGCTTCGGGCTCGCACTGTTGGCCTTGTCGTTCATGGCCTACGCACACCTGCGCCAGGCCGTGTTTCTCTCCGACGCGGATGAGGTGGCCCTCAATGGGCAGGATCCGTTTGCCGTAGCCTCTGCCGCCACGGGCCTCATCACGCAGGCGCTGCCGCTGTTGCTCCGGACGCTGGCGCAGGTTTTCAGCGTGGCGGCCGTGGTCTGGATTGCCGCCGCCGCGCTGGGACGCGGAATCATCACTCGCATGATGGTGCGCAGCTTCGCCTCCGGGTACGGCGTCCGCATCGCTCCCGATGCGCCACGCTGGACTTCATTCGCAATTCTCAAGTTTGCGCGGGTGCTGATGCTGCTGATTCTCGCCATCGGCTATTTTGGCGGGACATTCATGGCCACGCTCGTCAGCGGCCCCGAGCCGAACGTGCTCGTTTCCGGGCTCATCGTCTGCGCTTCGCTCGCCATTTCCAGCGTGGTCTGGAGCTATGTCAACTGGGTGCTTTCGCTGGCCCCTATCTTCGTTGTGCGCGACGGGCTCGCGCCACTCGACTCGGTGGTTGCCGCGATTGCTTTCATCGGCCGTAGCCGCTCCCATCTCACGGCCATCGCGCTCTGGAACAGCACATGGCGCGGCGTGGCTGCCACCGTCATCTCACTCGCCGGGGTCTTCAGCGTCGGCCTGCGTGTGGCCCTGCCGCCCTGGACGATCACTGTGCTTCTCGCCTTGGAAACCCTCGTGTACCTGGTGGTCTCCGACGGTTTTATGCTCGCCCGCCTGGGAGCCTACGCCTCGGTCGCGGTTCGGGAACTGGTCTTGTCACAGGCCCGGCTGGAGCCGCCTGAGGGTTCCGGAACCTTCGCCCGCTAAGTGCTTTACAGCCCACCCTCAATTCTGCGAACATTGAGAGTGGAACACACTGCACTGCCTTCGATCGTTGTCCTGGACTTCGGTTCGCAATACACGCAGCTCATCGCGCGGCGTATTCGCGAGCAGAACGTCTTCTCCGTCGTCCTGCCCTGTACGGCCAAGTTGCAAGAGATTCGCAGCTACAATCCCGTGGGCATCATTCTTTCCGGCGGTCCCTGTTCGGTCTACGACGCTGATGCGCCGCCGGCCGATCCCGAGATTCTCCAACTTGGGCTGCCCGTGCTCGGGATCTGTTATGGACTCCAGTTCATGACCCATGTTCTTGGGGGCACGGTCCATGCGGCCAGCAAACGCGAGTACGGCCACGCCGAAGTCTCGGTCCTGGAAAACTCGGCCCTCTTCAGCGGATTGCCGGATACGCTGTCGGTCTGGATGTCGCACGGCGATGAGGCCGATCAACTTGCGCCAGGCTTCCGGTTGATCGCGCGCACGTCGAACGCCGTGGCCGCCATCGAAAACGTAGCGGCCGGCTATTATGCGGTGCAGTTTCATCCCGAAGTGCACCACACCAGCCGCGGCACCGACCTGCTGAAGAATTTTGTTTTCGGGATCTGTCACGCGCAGCCCTCGTGGACGGCGCAGAAATTCATCGACTCCACCATTCAGCAGATTCGCGAGACGGTTGGCGAGGGCCGCGCTCTCTGCGCCATCTCCGGCGGAGTCGATTCCAGCGTTGCCGCCACCCTGGTTCATCGCGCCATTGGAGACCGTCTGACCTGCGTCTTCGTCAACAACGGCGTTCTGCGCAAGGATGAGTACGCCAAGGTGCAGCACAATCTCCGCACCAAGCTGAAACTTAACATCGATGCCGTGGATGCCACCGATCGATTTCTTTCGAAGCTCGCCGGCGTCAGCGACCCGGAGCGCAAGCGCAAGATCATCGGCAACGAATTCATTGCTGTATTCGACGAAGAATCGCAGCGCATCAAGCGTGAGTATGGCGAGGTTCAGTGGCTGGTGCAGGGCACTCTTTATCCCGATGTCATCGAATCGGTCAGCGTTCGCGGTCCCTCGGTCACCATCAAGAGTCACCACAATGTGGGTGGACTGCCCGCCAAGATGAAGCTCAAACTCATCGAGCCGCTGCGCGATCTTTTCAAAGATGAAGTGCGGCGCATTGGGCGCGACCTGGGAATGCCGGACGAAATGATTCAGCGGCAGCCCTTTCCAGGCCCGGGCCTGGCGGTGCGCATTCTCGGTGAAGTTACCGCCGAGCGCATTGCGCTGCTGCAGGAGGCCGACGAGATCGTGGTCACCGAGATCAAGCGCGCCGGACTCTACGAGCAGATATGGCAATCCTTCGCCGTGCTTCTGCCCGTGATGTCGGTGGGCGTGATGGGCGACCAGCGCACCTACGCTTACACTTGTGCGATCCGCGCCGTTACCAGTGAAGATGGAATGACCGCCGACTGGGTGGCGCTGCCGCACGAGGTGCTGAAGTCGATATCGAGCCGGATCGTGAATGAAGTCACCGGAATCAACCGTATCGTGTACGACATTACTTCCAAGCCTCCGGGTACGATCGAGTGGGAGTAAGGCAATGCGGCCAACCCTGTGGTTGGTGCGCGGAAACTCCGGATTGTTTTCCGCTGGCTGAAGTTCGTACAGTCCAGGCCTGCTGGTGCTTCCATCCGATGGCTCTGGACATGTCATTTTCCTGAGAGGGCAGGCTCAGTCCAGACGATGAACCGTGCTAACGATCAACTCGTCCTTGAACAGTCGGGCAGTGTATGGAAGGGCATCGTAATCGCGATGCTCTGCCAGTTCGCCCATCTGTTCTTCCTCTACAACCTGAGCTCGTCTGAAGTGCGGGTCCTCGGATATCTGCTGTTCGCACTGCTGCAGTTTGCCTACCTGCTTCCGCTGGCTCTGTTCTTCAGGAGGCGCAACCAGGGGCTCACATCGAGTGGGGTCATCATTGCGGGTGCGCTCTCGCTGCTTGCGGCAGCCGCATGGTTTGGCTTCGCCGCGGTGCACGGTGATCTTCCTGCAATTCCCACAAGCTGAATCTTGCGCCAAGGTCCGGAAAAGTGGAAGAGACGCCTCTGTTTTGCTTGCCGCCGCTGCTGCCTGATTGACCTGCTGCCGGAATTCCTTCCTAATAGAGAGTCATGGCTCAGTGCATTCGTTGTGGTCGTACGCTCTCCGGGTTCACGTTTGGCAAAAGAATCTGTGTCTGGTGCAAGCAGCA
>Ga0302320_10013886_pt1 | contig 16725 bp, 9 predicted proteins | sample Bog_T0_3_FD_202130 | JGI IMG/M metagenome (GOLD analysis project Ga0302320, IMG submission 202130) | Peat permafrost microbial communities from Stordalen Mire near Abisko, Sweden - Bog_T0_3 | ecosystem: Environmental > Terrestrial > Soil > Wetlands > Peat | place: Sweden: Abisko, Stordalen Mire... | reverse complement strand
TCCTAGGCGTATAACGCTGGACGATGGCGTCCTTGGGAATGCAGAATCGCCCATCCCGGTCGCGTTGCGAGGTCAAGAAGGCATAGATGACGCGGGCGAGCCCGGCACGCCGTTGCGTGCGCGTCAGGTGGGCATAGGCATCGAGGTCGAGTTCCTGCCAACGACCGGACTTGAGGGCCTCGATCCAGAGCGGTGACAGACGGGCATTGACGATGGTGCTGTTCCTCGGCCCACTGACAAAATCCGCCCCCTCGACGATGCGGTATCGCCGCGCATCGGTCGGACGGGCATCAATCTCGCCATCCCAGAACACCATGAGCGTCGACTCCAAACGCCGCAGGCTGGCACGCAATTCATCGTAGGGGGCCGTCAGGAGGTTGTCGTGTCCCATCCAGCGCAGGAGGTTCGCCTGAGCGACTTCAATGTCGTCGCCCTGCATGATCCAGGCGTGCGACAAAGCCATCACCACGTCGAGGTCGAGGAACCGCAGGAGCCCATGGGGGGAGCAACTCGAACCGGGTACCGGAGCGGTGGGATTCGCGACCTCCGTGTTCCTCTTCCACCGGGTGATCTTACCGCCTTGGTCGAGAACGTCCCACCAGACTCGGTGCATGGCGGTGGTGCAGGAGGCCGTCTTGGGGTTCAGCCAAATGGGGTGGGTAAGCAGCTGCCGCGGAACCACCGCCGACAGGTGTCCTGCCCGTGCTCGTGCCCCGACCACGTCGGCGAGATGCGGTACCGCCGCAACGACCGGGTTGATGACCTGCTCATGCGAAACGGTGGTGAGGTTCCATGGATCGGTCGGCATGGGTGTCCAGTTCGTGCGTTGATGTGACAGTATCGTGCGTTGATGTTCTGTCCACCAGTTCATGCGTTAGTGTGACATTATCGTGCGTTGATGATCCAGTTCGTGCGTTGATGAGACATTATCGTGCGTTGATGATTTGCGTGCAAGTTCGTGCGTTGATGGGACACTATCGTGCGTTGATGATCCAGTTCGTGCGTCGATGAGCCAAGTTCGTGCGTTGATGTTCCAGTTCGTGCGTTGATGTTCTAGAGTTCGGCCTTCATGTTCTCTTGGCTCGGCCTTCATGTTCCACTGGTTCGGTTTTCAGTGGACGGGAGTTCGGCTGGATGGGTCCCCTCTAAAGAGACTACAGGATATACAGCATCACCACGGGTTACCTCCACACATGGATGAGCCTGCTGGAGGTGTTTTCTCAAATAGGGGTATGGAAGCGGACGTGTTCGGGAACGAGCCGATTGGCCAATAGCGGTTTGCACTTGGACGCAAAAACAAGAACGGTAGTTCTAGGGCAGCATTCACGGGTCTGCCAGCAACGCATGCTGACGGAACACCCTTGGGATTGTGCACGTCCGCCGTGGCGGACCAGGATGCGCGCCCACATGCTATCAGGGCAATAGACAATTCGCAGTTTGCGATGAGGAGATGGCGGACAACCGCGATCTTCTCATAAGCGATCTCCGCCACGTCCCGCAGTCAATCGGGCTGATTATGCGTTGAGAGGACCGCGACAGCATGTCCCTATGAACCATGGGCGAAGGACAACCGTTGAAGAGCGATGCACCCCGCACCATCACAGCTGCGCTATTTCCGCTTCTCCCACGTACAGCGAGCTCCCAGCGCGAGCGCGATCATATGCAAGGATTTCACCGTGGGATTCGCGCGACCATTGACCATGATGTCATACATTTTGGAACGCGGGACCTGGCTCTCCCGAATCAGCTCAGAGAGCGTCATGTCGCTGTTGTACCAGATCTCCTGGAGCCCACGGAGGATGGGGTTCTGACTCCAGTGCGCGACCGTTATGTGCGGCTTCTCAGGCAAGGACTCTCCTCCTTTACTTTCCCTTTTAAGGGACAAGCTAGCCACCTTATCGGGGTAGTCGTGCAGCTACTAGCACCTTACGTTCTGATTCTCCTCGTGCCAGGGGCCATCGCCTGGGGGGTTGAGTATGAATTGGCGTCCGAGCCGTTATCAGCGACAGCTGCAACGATAAACTCAAAAGAGTTTGTCGCTGTCGACTGGGGGGCAGTGGCGCCGGCTATCGCACGAAGTGGCGTGGACGTAGAGCAGAGTGTCAAACAGTTCAAGGACTACCTCAAAGGACCTGAATTCACCGCGTTCTACAAGCAGGCGGAAAAGGAGGCAGGGGCCAAGGAGCGCAAGCTGGCCAAGGAGAAATGGGAAGCGATCGACCTCGCCTACCGCACGCAATCCCAGGACCCCGGCTTCCCCATGCTCCCAGGCAAGGACGAGCGGACGCTGCCACTTGATCCCTGGGAGCAACGCTGGCCCGCTGACGTGCGGAAGTCACTTCGCTTTGCCATCGTCGATCTGCGAAACACCGAACAGGTCGAGTGGGCGGTCGCCCAGTCGACCAGGTACGATTTCATCGAGGTCATCGCCATCGGCTGGTCGAGCCAGGCGGACATCGAGCGCATCATCAAGGAACACCCCATCCTGTCGCGCATCGGAAAAGTTCGCGATAGCGATGTGCCGGGGTCTGAGGAAAAGACGGCCCGTGATTGGGCCCTCCGGCTTCACATCACGGGCTTGCCTGCACTCATCGATTTCCCCGAAGGTCTGCACCTGCACATCACCGAAGGGCTCACGCCATGAGGCCATTCCTGAGGCTCATGGTCTGTGCGGTACTCATCGCCGTCAGCAGCAATGCTCATGCCGTCGACCTGATCGTCTATGGTCCCCGACCTGTGCATCCTGCGCTCAGCACCGCCTCCATGTTGGTCACGGGACAATTGACCGTCAACCTCGGCGCCTACGAAACGCTCATAGCCCCCGGCAGCACGTTGCGCGCAGCATTCCAGGTGCAGTTCAAAACCAACACGGCGGGCCTGACGGTTGATGCCAACGGCAATCCGACCACGGTGCCGTCACTGATGGTACCAACCGGGAATTACGGTGTCCTCCTGCTCTCGCAGGACTCCATTTCCGGTGCGACGCCCATCGCTGATTGGACCACCAGCTCGAACCCGCCCGTTCTCACGCCCACCGCGATACCCATCGGCTACGAATACTGGTACAACCCGCAGCCGACGTTGAACTACATCACGATCACGAATGGAACCGCCTTCGTCGATCAGACGAACCTGCTGGCTTTCAAGCAGACGGAATTGATGGGGGGGCCAAGCCCGATGGCTCGCCAAAGGGCCATCTACGACACGAGCATCCAAGCCTACTCCCTGCCGGCGCTCGGACTGGCCATTTCCAATCCGGTCGCCACGGCGCCGGTCACCTCCATTCCAGGCGCCTGGATATTTGATCAAACCGTCACGAATCAGAATTACGTCTTCCAGGAAATGGACCTCACCTTCCTCGACCCGACGCAAGATGACCCCTTCATGCTGGATGGGTGCTTGCTCACCGTCACCCAGAGCGTCCTCGATGCGGGCGGCCTCGTCCACCTGACCTACAATCGCGGCGATGGCATCCAAGTGATGGCCACGGTCCCCGCATCCAAGGATCATGGCGTTGCCGCTCTGCCGGCATCCATGCAGGCGCAAGTCAACCCGCTGTTGAACGGCTATCCCCCCATCGTCGTCATCAGCGCGACCCCCAATCGCGATCCGGCGGTACAGACCCTTGCAGACAATCTCGATGCGGCAGATCAGACCGCGACCAACACCGTGAACCCGGCGCTGGGACCAAATCTGAATGCCACGGGGTTGTTCACCGCCAACGGCAATGACCCCAATTCGGTAGGGTTGGTCAATAACGGCAATTTCTCCAATGGGACGGGAACGCCTTCGTTTGACGCGACGCTGGCAGCTCTGCCGACCGGCGAGCAAATCACCAATTTCCAGCAAGTAACGCAGAACGCGAACCTGGTCCAGGTGGCTCCCACCATCGACCAGCTCCCACCACCGGCGACCGAGACGGCCCTGCTCCAAGGCCCTCCGCCCTTGGTCAGCTCGCTGACTGACCCCACCGCGCAAAGTCTGCGGCAATCCATCGTACAGGTCGAGGCGTGGATGGCCTTGCAGGGGCCAGCAAGCGGGCCATTGCGCGGAGGCATCCCGACCGTGAAGGCGGAAATGGACCCAGCGGGTATTCGGCCCTATTACCTGCAAGGGAACCCAGTGCCAGGCGACGGGACGAATCCCGTGCAGCCGTTGCCATCCGGAGTGAGCCCCACGGGCGCACCAGCGTATGATCTCGACGGCAACGGCTCTTTGGACCGCTACAACACGACGGACCCGTTCGGCAACGGCTATGCGAGCTTGGAGCTCGATTGGGATATCACTGAAAATAATTTCTATCTCGAAAATTACGACGGCATGGGGTGCATGTTCGCCGTGTACGGCATTAAGGACGACGGCACGAAGGACTTCCTGTTCTGCGGTCGCGACGGGCGCTGCTACAGCTCATGGAAGCAGAGCATCCTCTCTGGCCGCATCATCAAGAGCAAGAGCGTCTACAGCTATGCGCTGTCCAGCCTGCTCCAGCCAACGGGCAATCCGAACGAGTACCTCTTCAGTTTGGTCTACAAGGGAACCGCCCAGCCGTCACTCCCGGCGACGGTGCCGCCGGTCCCTCGGGTGGTGACGGCCAATGGCACCATCATGCAGAGCGTGACGATCGGAAACACCGCCATCAGCGGACCCCAGGAGATCTGGTCGGAGACGGCCTACTTGTACGACAACCTGGTGGTTCAGGGCTACCTCACCGCCGCATCGCTCGTTGGAGCAACCTACTCCGATCCGACCTTCACACCCCGCACCATCACGGGAACACCAGCGGCAGGCGCGAAATTCGTGCGCGTCAGCACGCCGTATATCTTCCAGAATGGGCAGTTCGTCGCGCAGCCGCAAATCACCGAAGTCGTGTACTACCCTGCCGATTTCCGTGAGGACCAGCTGCAGCCCGCCGATGTCACTCCGACGATCACCAGCGTCCAGAACGCATTCGATTGGGGTTACACGCTTGGTTCGGACGGGATACCCTGGAACTACACGAAGGGGGATCGCTTTGTCACCGGCATCAACGGGGTCATCTTGAATGAGCCGACTATCGTCCAGCACTGGGGGACCACATCGCCCATGATGACGGTGCCCAGCATCATCACCTCACCGACCAGCTCGATAAGCTTCATCGTCAGGGAAGACCCAGCGATCAATCCGCCGGCGGCCTTGCAGGACTGGATCAATGTGCGGTCGATGTACCACACCCCATTCGACGGTCGCACCGACATGAGCCCCGGTCAGAATTGGGGTAACCCCAGTGGCAGGCGCCATTTTACCATCGTGCAAGGTGTCGGCTGGTACATCTACAAGGGCCAGCAGGTGTACTATCGCAGCACCGCAGAGCAGGAGGCATTGCTCGCAAAAATGTGGGCATGGAGGACGGAGCAGCCCTCAACGGTGTATCAGATCATGCACGCGGGAAACGATCCGACCAAGCCCTTGCTCAATACCGTCCTCGGTGTGACGGACGCCAATTCCTCCCAAGTGAGCGGGTTGAATGGATCGCTGGAAGCAGAGGTCACGGTCAACGGCAGCTACAACCAGGTCGACGTCAAGCGGCGCGATGATCTGATCAATTACCAGTACATGTTCTTCTCAGCCGCTCGTGGCCGCCAACACGAGATCGAGTATGCGCTGGCAGCACCGGTGTCGACACGGCTCTTCTGTGTCGAATGGGATGATTTCGATTCGGTGCAGAAAGTATTCGCCAACAGCGGGCATCACGTCAATTACATCTTCAACAAGGACGACGAACGGCGCCTCAAGGGCGCCATCAATGAGTCGATCTTCGGAAGTGTCGCGGTGCAAACGCGCTTGTCGGCAGGATACCCGGTCACGACGGTGGTCGGAGATCCGAATGTCTGGAACAACATGCAGACGGTCGGGGGGCAGTATTTCTTCAGCACGCAGGACATGCTCTACAACGAACCGGCGTGTTTCCTCCCGAATGTCGCATTGCTGAACGACGGCCAATATGGAGCGCCAACGACCAACCAGTGGGTGGGGCCGTACACGATGCAATATCGCCATCCGATGGTGATCGCCTACAACGACCAGACATCGTCGCTCTTCGTCGCCTACGGGGCGAATGCAGACCCCATGGTGTGGGTGCCGCTCTGGTCATCGTATGCGCCGACCACGGAGGTGAATGGCCCTGGATACAGTGTGATCTGTCGACAGCAGTTTGAGAGCTGGGCCAACAGCCAGAATCTCTCCACGATCTATGACGCCTTGAATCAGACGTTGTACCAACAGGTGGTCGCTGGAAGCGCGCCGCTGCCTGCGGCTCCGACCTCGGTGCCTGTGCCCATCCAACCGACGCAGCCGGCGGCATGGTCCGGTGGATCGCTCATTCCACCTGCCGTGGTCGATGCTCCCGGAGCGGAACCAACGCCCCCCGTACCGCCGTGGGCGGGACTGCCAGGGTATGACGGGCTCGATAACGTCACCGCGCAAAACATGTACGTGGGGCCGCAGCCACCGACGAATCCGCAAGTCACCTGGTCGTGGGATTATTCAGATTTTTACGGCCGTCCTGGGAATGTCGGAACCCTCGGCGGCGGCGACGAGGGGAACGGATTTGGGGCGATGGCCGTGGAATACAATAATGGGTACACGGGACCAGGGAACATTTTCCTGGGCACGGTCACATGGACACAGCCAACGACCACCTTCCAGCTGACCTGGTACATCGACAATTACGCCGTGTTTTATACGGCTCCGTCGCCATTCCCAAGCGGCGACACCCCATTTTACCAGAATTATCTGCCAGGCGGAACAACGGAATTATTCCAATCAACGAACCAGTATTACTGGCAAGGGACGGACACGCTCACCTTTGTGCAGGGGCAGAATTATTACTTCCGCCTCGATTTTGATGGAGAAGGCCAGCCGAACGAATTTTACCTTAAGACCTTCAACCCGGCGTATCCAGGTTGGCTTGCACGGTATAATGCGGCTCAGGCGTTCGATGCGGCGTACGCCCAGTGGCAAACAGCCGACGCAGCATGGCAGGCCAACAACACGGCCTATAACGCCTACGTCGTCGCTCTGAACGTCTATAATACGACGGTGATTGCCTATGCGGCCTGGTTGAACGTGTACCAGCAGGAGCAGCAAGCCTACGAAGCAGCCCTGATCACCTACCAGGATCAAGTGGCCGCTTATACACAGTACCAGGCTGCCTATGCAGCCTGGCAGCAGCAAATCGCCGCGCTGCAACCGCTCGTTACGCAGTGGCAGGCGTATGAGAATGCGCGGTCGAGCTGGATCTACCTGGTGATATCCGAGATCAATCAACCAGGGGTCAACTGGAACAGCGGCGACCCCATCTTCGACGCCTACAACTACTGGTACAACTCCATCAATTGCGGAGCCTGCAATGGATAGACTCATGCGACGCGGAACCCTGTTGCTGATCATGGCGATGGTTGCCATGAGTAGCGCGCGTCTTGAGGCGGCGGTACCTGACAGCGCCGGCGGCGGCAGTTTCGGAACAGGCAAGGGATTCGGAGAGACGACCACGCTGAACGTCATCGACGACCAGACGGTGAACCAAATGATCATGGAGGGGGCGGTGAACAACTGCTTCCTGGAAACCATCAAGTTCGACACCGTCGATGAGTGCCAGATCCTCTACATCCCCATGATCTGCCTGCGCATGCGCAACAATGTGCCAGGGAACATCATCGAGGCGGTCGATAAGCGCAATCATTTCTCGGTCCAGACGCAGGGAACCAAGCAATACTTGCAGCAGAACGGCGTGACCACCGCACCGCTCAACAAGCATCTTGGCATTGACGACATTAGCGGTGCCAGCGGAGGATCAGGACGAGGAATGGCGCGCACCATCGCATCTCCCATTCTCTTTTCCACCATCTTCCAGATCGCGTCGGGCGTGGCCTATGACGTCCTGTGCAATCCGCCGATGTTCGGCAACTCCTACATCTACTTCGCGGAGGGTGACGAAACGGATTGGGGTGAATCGATCTGGCGGAAAATCATCAGCCCCTATTACACCGATCAAATGACATCCGGATTATCCTTCTTCGCCACCAGCCTGGAGACGGCAGGGCTGTGCGGCCTCGACCTCGATTTCATTGTGTGCTTCGGGGGGTGGGGGGCGAAGTACCCGACCTCGGGCCTCTTCCCCGCGAAGAGCCCCGAGCTGATGGTCATCACCGCCATGTGGCGGGCCCAGGAGATCCATGCAGCGGTTGCGGAACGGTACGGCTCCTATGACACCTCCCTTGGCATTGGTGTCCATTCGCGGCTGCACAATCAGAAGGCGGTCGGCCAGGGCGAATCGGCAATGCTCGCGCCCTATTCGCCGGCGAGCTACATCCAATGGTTCCAGCCCGGGGTCGTTGCCGATCCGTATGGAAATCCGCAAAGCGATTGCGGCGTCCTCGGACTGGATGCGGGAACCAATTACCAGGTCGCAACACAGATTCTCAACGAGACGTTCGACAAGACCTGGATCGAAGAGAACAGTGTGTCGTTCTTCTACTGGCCCCGATTCGTCTGCTGCAACTGGTGCTCGCTGTCGAACCAGACGGCGGCCAAGCATGTCATCCCGGAAGAGAGTTACGACGCGACCCTGACGAGAAAGAAGTGAGACGACGGAATCTCATGACGGGCGTCTTGCTCATGGTCTCCGTGGTGCTCCACGGGGTCGATGAACCGGCATCGCCCGCCGCCGTCGAGGACGTGCGACGAGCCATTGCCGCGTACCAGGCCGAGTCGAATCGGCTTATGGCCGACCCGAAGAAGGTCGCTGAGGTGGCCGACATCGCCTCCAATTTCTTCACGCAGGTAGCGAAGCTCCGAGAGTCGGAGGCCAAGCAGGAGAAGATCTTCACCCAGGCGGTAGCCCAGCACACCATGCAGGCGATCGGCAGCGATGAAACCCATCTCCATCAAGGACTGGTGGACGCCTTGACCGAAGCCATCGGTAAGGACAAGGCGGAAGCCGTGGTCGCAGAGTGCTACATCCCCCACGGGCGTGATTACACTCCGACCTCCAAGAATGCCTTCTCGACAGGGAAGGACGGAACCTTGTGGATCTTCTGGAGCCAGGATTGCCCCCAGGTCGACTACCTTGCCGGCAAGATCAACACCTTCCGCCGCGACCATCCCGAGATTGCCGTCTACGATGTCCACATGATGCCGCTGATCGGCTGGTATAATGCGATCAAGTATTTGGCGAGCGTCCGCGCTCAACTCCTCCAGCTCGATCCAGCTCGTACCCCAGAGCAGCAATACGATGAGAAGCTGGCGATACGCGACAAGGCCATGGCAGCCTGGACCGGATTCAACGCGATGTGCCGGTATAATCGCGACGGTGGCTACATGATGGTCGAGGATATGACGGCCGCCAAGGCGTACGGAGTCACCAACATCCCATGCTTCCGCTTCATCTCGCCCGGAGGTGCCATGCACAAGCTCGAGGGCGTCAGCTCGACCCTCGATCTCGGCGAATGGGTGCGGCGAATCGCTGATTGGGAAAGCAAACACCTGGAGGAGGAGAAGCAACGTGTGCTCCATCACTAGAAATATCCTCCTCATGCTTGTTGCGACCGCCGCCGTCGCCGGCGAGGCGGATTTCTTCGCGTCGCAGCCATACGATGACCAGATCATCTACGTCATCCGGACACGGAAAAACGAGCAGGCAATGACAGCCACGACCGCGGTGGCGCCTGTCGCCGTCGCGGAAACCCCGGCGCCTTCGATGACGAAACGCGATGGCATGTACGATCGGTTCTGGAACGATCCGGAGCAATTCTATGTCGACTCGCCCGATGGTCCGATGCCTCTGTGGGGGCACGACCTGGTGTACGACAAGGACGGCAAGCCTGTCCCGCGCTATCCCGATCCCTTCACCAAGCGCCTCGTCGAGCATCCAGACGATGATGACGCCTACCGCCAGTACCTCGCCTTCAAGACGGTGCAGGCGCGGCGCGCGCAAGTGCTCGGTGAGAAGCTGGCCCCCAAGGCGGCCGAATTCGGCATGCTCGACAAGGATGTGCTCCGAGTAGAACCAGGTGAACGCAAGGGATCGATGGAAGTCGGCAAGACAGACGGCATTGATCCCGAGAGCCTGGGAACACCGGCACTCAGCACTGAGCAGGCGAGTAAGCTCGGCTACAAGCCCAAGCAGGTGCCTCGCACGCCGGGCGAGGCGAACCAGATCGAAGTCATCTGGATTTGGAACTATGACTGCTCGGTGTGCGAGTCGATGGCGCGGGACTGGTTCTACTTCGCACGCGATGTGAACCAGGCCGGATATAAGGCGGTGTCGGTGAGCCTCAACGACGACACGGGAGAAGTCGCCGCACGGCTGAACTATTGGGGCATACGCTGGCCCGTGCGCGACAGCTTGAACCTCTCCGATTGGACGCATCTGCAAGAATCGCTCAACATTACCGCCACCCCGACCTTCTTCCTCGTCAATCGCCGTACGGGAACCATGATGCGGGAGGAAGGCTATCGGAATGAAGAGCAGCTGCGGACTATGTTCCGCACGGTAGCCGGAATGGGCCCTGGAGCCTGGCCACCGGAACAGAATGCGAAGGCCAAGGCGATCGGCAAAGCCTTGGCGATGGAAGAGGAAGCGGCGCAGGCAACGCACGCGGCACCCGCACGAGTGCCGCAAGCGGTACCACCAGATGCCCCGGCAGGGACACCAGCGACAGCAGCCCCAGGGACCACGACGACGCCGGCTAAGCCAGTGACGACTCCCTGGAGCCCCAAGAAACAAGATTCAAACCTGAGAGGTGAGCCATGAATACGATCCATCAGCAGCACGAATACAGCAGCGGTGCGATGCGTCCTCGGCGACGGGGTGCGCTCGTCCGCACCATGATTGCGAGCATGGCGGTCATGGCGGCGGCATTCGCGGCAGATTCGGACACCACCATGGCAGGTGGCAACGTGGTGCAGCCGCTGACAGCGCCAGACAACAGCACTTTGTCCCCTGCCGACCAGGCCCAGGCGCAAAGCGTCACGGATCAGATCAATACCGATCTCAACCTGACGTTCCCGGTTGGTGCCGACCCCAATTCAGCATCGTTCGATACCATCCAGGCGCGCATGAATGCCAAGCGGATGGCCGATCTCGACAAGGGCAACGGCAACGTCAACGGCATCCTCGGTCAATCGTCGATCCCCTTGTACGATACCCCATTCTTCGGATCGGCTCATCTCTCGACCTCATTGATCGCATCGCCGTCATCCTACCGCTCGGATCGCGAAATGGGTGCGGTGACGCACTTCGACATCATCGATGGCAGCCACAACATGCTGGGCGACGTCAATAGACGCCTCCAGCGTGCGCAGAAAGCGGTGAGCAAATTCGCATGCGGCAATTTTAGCTGGGTAGCCCAGCTCGGATTCAAGTTCCGCAGAGATGCGCTGATGAATTACGTGCAGGCCCTCGAGGCCAATGCGCTCCCGGCAGCGGTCATGGCCCTTATCGCCACCTGGTCGCCAACGCTGTACGAAATCATCAAGTGGCTGCGCGCGCTGGCGACCACGGAGCTGTCGGCTGACAGCGCCAAGTGCGGTGCCATGGAGGCGGCTATGACCGGCATGGGCCAGCGCATGTTGCGTGGCCCCGGCTATGCGCAGTGCATGCAGGCGAACTCGAACATGGATATCGGCGCAGCCCATCAGATATGCGATCCCGGCAACACGGGCACCTGGGATGGTGTCGAGAACTGGGCCGGACAGATCAAGAGCTTCGGCGCCGACACCGGCTCGGTCGATGTGGTGTCGCAAATGGGATCGTTCGTCGCTCCCAGCAACTATCCGCAATCCGACGCCGATGCCGTGGCGCAGCGGTCGCAGGATGTCGCCGCAGAACAGGCGAATCTCGCTGCCAATCCCATGCCTGGTCCTGAGCCGACCGGCGAACCGGCGCATAGCCAGTGGGTGACGCAAATGGACGCCTACAACCAGGCGAACAGCCGCTACAATGATGCGGTGTCCAACCAGACGTCAGCGCAAGACAATCTCAATAATAACACGAGCACCTGGGACAGCCTGCGCTACGCCGTCTCCAAGAATGTGACCGATCTCTTTGGCCATGTGACGATGAACATCCGTGGCGACCTGGAGTTCGGCAAGCAGCCGAAGGTGATGATCCGGCTTAAGCTCGACGACACATCCTACCGCGCATCCTTACTGCTCCTCGATCAACTCACCACCCATTTCGGCTTACTGCAACAGCGAAACAACAATCCGGCATCGCAACAGGATGCCTTCAACGCGAGCTATCGACAGCTCCACATCATGCTGCTCGACTCATTGTCGCACTCGTGGAAGAATTCTAACATGAAGCATGAGCCATTCAACGATCTCACCATCGATAAAATGGCGTACATGTATGCGCTGTCGCAGGCCACACCGGCAGGCCAAGAGAGGACCTCGTTCGAGAACGTGAATCGCATCAACGAGCATCTGAACAGCGTCATGCACTACGAGGTGTACGCTTACGCCTCCAAGGAATGGGAGGACAACAAGGAGAATTTCCTCGAAGCCGCTAAAAAGTACACGGTCGGTGGCGCCAATCCGATGCCACAGGTGTACGACACCTTGCAGAAGCGAGCGGATGACAACAGCAAGATTCTCCAGGATGGCATGAACGAATGGGAGGCGCATGTGTCTGAAACGCTTCCCTATATCAATTCCTTCAAATTGCCGACGCATGGAACCTATACGGTCGGACATGGCACGACGAATTACGGAACACCCGTGACCATACCAGCGATGTATACGCCGTAAAAACGCCGCCTGCACTAAAGTGGACCGAGCATGATTACACGTCTTTTATTGGCCTGCATCTTGATGGTGGTGGCGGCAAGCGTCGGGTATTCCGCCGACTCCACCGTGGGGGGGACGGTCAGCAGTCTCTTCCTCGTCCTCCGGGCACCCATCATATCCATCGTGCTTGGGGTCCTGGTCATCTACATCATGATCAGCATCATGCGCATGCGGTACGCGCACGCCATGACGGGCGGCATAGCTCTCCTGTGCATCTTTTTCGGCATACTCTACACGCAAGGTTCTGCGAGTGGCACCCCAGGATTCTATTCGTCCGACGCAGCGAACGGGCGAGTCGGCGAGGCGGCCCAGGCAAGTGTGGCCTGGGAAGTCTATGGGTCGAATCCAGCAAGTCCGCTCTACCAGGTCGAGCAATCACCGAGCTATGCCATCGTCAAGGGTTTTGCACTGCATGCATCGCTCATATCGTATCGGCTGTGGATGTGGGGCTGGCATAATGGTCTCGTGCCGCTCGTGGTCCTTGGATCGATCGTATGGGGGACCTACCTGTCCATGGCCAAACGCGAGTGGATGCCCGTCGTCATGGCGACGTTGATCGCCCTCATCTATGGAATATTCGCCCTCTGGCCGAATGTCGAAATCCAAAACGACGCCGGAACATTACCGTTGTTGACGGTGTACAACCAGATATCCGGCGCTGATCCAGCCTCTACGACCAACCCGCGTATTCCGGAGATCGAAGCATGGGCTTTCTCGGGAGGGAATGAGATCGCGGAATCCATAGGAATGGCGATCACGACCCAGGACCAAGGCGCGAATAACATCATCCTCCAGGCGGCCCTGCACGCAAAAATGCCCGACGATGCGTTCCAATACTATCTACCCTACAGTGAGAATTGTTTTACCTCAGCGCGCAACCTTCTGGCCATCAACCCCAACACCTTGACGCCCAACGGGCAGGCCCTGCGCACCGATGTGCAACAGAATCGCGGCGCCAATTGGATAAACGAATACAATTACAATCATCATGCTCTCAGTAAGGCGTCGGACGCACTTTTCTTCAACGTCGATTACAACAGCTACATATTCAATTCCGTTACGGATGTACCGAGCGAAGGATCGGCGGAACAGAGAAACGCCTACTGGAAGTTGATATCTGATAGACTGCAAGGGACAGAAGTCGTTACCAAATTACCGGCGGAACGTGAAGAGAATGCACGACCAGATCGCATTAGCGGGCGCACCAAGAAGTTTGATTCCATCCTGGTGAAGTCCGTCGTCGATTCCGAGAACACGCAGCATTCCCTGCTCGACTACTCTGGTGCCATTGATCTAGAGAATTGGATGACGCTTGATCGTTCGATACAGTCTCCGATCTACGATGAGATCACGGCGCGAGAGGTTTCCTTCTTCGAGGCCATCGCCGGCGCTGATATTGGTTACAGCCCGAAAATACTAAGGCCCTTTTGCAGCTGCAACTATACCACCGATTACGCGCAAGGAGTTTCGGCAGCCGGCATCACATTCTTGCTCGATCACCCCTTCACGGGTGGCGTACCAGGCGGCACGATATCCGACTATCCGCCCACGATGACGGACACTATTAATTTCACGACCGATCCTGGTCTGCTTGGGCATCTCCAGCCGCTCAATGCTGGTGATTACGTGCGGTATTTCATCGCAAAGCCATTCATGTCGGATGCGGATGGGACTCAGCAATCGACCTGCATGGAGGCGGCACGCGACAAGGAAAACAAGAATTTATGGGGATGTCTTGTCGCTGGCTATTACAATAATCTGGGCGCCGACGATCAGAACACCTATGCCCCAGCGTATGCTGCACAATTGCTTTTCGACGGGAGTTTCCGGGCCGTGCTGGCCGGACAGTCGGCGCGTAATCCAGGAAGTTTGACGCAATTCTCCGATCGAGGACCGGCAGCGAATTGGAACGGGTATACGGGCAATTTCACGGGCGTCGGAGCAACCTTTTGGCAGGATATGCGCACTTTTAGCGACATGTATATGTTGGCACCCGGTGTTCAGGTACAGATAGGGCTTTATAGGGGAACAAAAACGCCTTCGACTACCGCGCAGGACCAGGATTGGTCTTGGTCGAGGTTCGTGTCCGGTCTTGAAAGCATGGGAGGCACAGCAGCGACGGGTATCATGGGGGTATTCGGATTCATCGCGGGGCTCATGGCGAAATTAGCATCGCATTTATGGCCCTATGTGCTCGGCATGGCAGAATGGTTGCTCATCCTCTCGTTCATGCTGTATGCGCTCGCATCCATCATTCCCGGCAGGCACTTCGTAATCGCGGAATGGATCAAGGCGGTTCTCTGGGTATCGCTCTGGCCACTCTTCATCATGTTTGGAATGGCCTTGATCACGGGGGCCGGATCATTCGGTATGGCATCCTTCTTCCTGCAAACGGAGGCAGATGATTTCGGATTATCCATGATGAAAATGTTTGGCGCTATCTTGGTAATTGGAGCACCGAGCTTTACCGCGATGTTCATCACCCTCGGCTTTGGGGTCCTTGCTCAGGGCATCAATTCCGTTTCGGGTGCGACATTCAAGGTTGCGGGCATGGGAATCGCCCTGGGAGCCATGGCCGTCACCGTTGGGCTAGAGTTCCTGGCGGGACGAATCGGATCACTCGGGTCGAAATTCGTCGAATCAGTGAACAGCCTGGGGAGACTGGATGGCCCTCGTGGCGGAGGTACTGGAGGTGGGAAGGGTGGCGACGATAATCCACCAGATGGTGGCGGTGGAGGGGGGCGCAGGATCGCCTATGCTGGAACACCCGGCGAACGGCTCGATGCCGATACCCGTCTCAATCCTTCGACAACGGCCAATGTGACGTCAACCGAACAGGGACCAACCGAGGTGGGCGGTACGCGATCACCAGGACCAGCTCGTCCGCTTTCGCCAGGACCAGGTATGACATCCCAGCGCATCATCGGCTCCACCGCTGCGCTGGTGACGACAACGGCCGCATCAGTTCTCGAGACGGTCGGCACAGAAGGGGCAAGCGCTGGAAGCGGTATGCGCAGCGGGCAAGCCTTGGCCGCAGCGAGCGAGAGCGTCGTCAATCTGCGAACTATGGCGAAGCGCAATCCGTCGCGAACGGATGCAGGAAGCCCAAACATCGAGCCACGGAATCCAGGTCGAATCGAATAGCATCTCCACACACAGGAACGGGACACTATGAAACGGATTATTGTATTGCTTCTGATGGGAATGATGGCCGCGGCACAAGCGGAAGTCATCACCTGGGACGCTGCGCTTGAAAGGCTTCGGACGGACAAGGATCCGCCCTATATCGCTGTCTACGTCGGGCATTCAGATACCAGGGTCATGCGTGATATCAGGTCAGGGCGGATCAACACCCAAGGAGTCGTCATTGTCGATATCACGGCGAAGGGACAGCTCACAAATCCATTCACGAACAAACCAGCGACTGGAAGTGAATTCATCGGATTTTTCTCAGGCATCGTCCAGGACTATGCCGCAGGAACCTTCTTCTTCCTTGACAAGAACGGCATTCTCCAGCCCCACATGGTCCTGCCGCACGGCATCCACCGCAACCGAGCGAAGGTCATTGAGCTCTACTGCGCCATGGCTGGCAGCGGAATGAGTCAGAAATTATCCATTGCCGAGTTCGGGGTACTCCACGGAATGAAAGACATAGCCAATGAACTGGCTATAGAGTTCCGATCTGGGAAAGCGGTTGATTTCTCGCACATGATCAAAGGCTATAATGAGAAGGATCCCTTTCTCATCGCCGTGGGAGCGGATCAGCAGACCGTCAATCCCAAGGTGAATCCAGCGATCTATGTGCTGACCAAGGACGACAAAGATACCACTTTCGAATCAACTAAGAAATGGCGGATCAAATCCGCCCCGCTATAATCAACAATGAGCCGGCCGGAG
>Ga0302320_10013884_pt1 | contig 16726 bp, 9 predicted proteins | sample Bog_T0_3_FD_202130 | JGI IMG/M metagenome (GOLD analysis project Ga0302320, IMG submission 202130) | Peat permafrost microbial communities from Stordalen Mire near Abisko, Sweden - Bog_T0_3 | ecosystem: Environmental > Terrestrial > Soil > Wetlands > Peat | place: Sweden: Abisko, Stordalen Mire... | reverse complement strand
GCAATCTTGTTCTCAACCATGCCCGGAGGGTCAACCAGAGCCGCAAAGTTGTCCAGTCATTTCTTCAACTAACCAACCGCCAGCCCCCTCCGCTTACTCCAGATGAATCAGCCGTGGCTCAGCCCCCGGGGAGAGGGTGATTCTTGCGCGGCTTTCCCGCCCGCAACACCCGCAACGAATATCCCCGCCCGTTCTCAAACGGTTCCACCGTGGCGGTGACTTCCAGGACGGGATAACGCACCGTCGCCAAGCCGTAGCTTTTATAGGTTTGCGCGAACAATTCCGTTTCCACCATGCCGGTCCAGTCCGCCAGCGTCAGGAATTTCATCGGCTCTCCGGTGATTTGGTGATGCGTGCGCTGCTCCACCACCAGCCCGCACGTGACCACCGTTTCGCCCACGTGTTCGCCCAGCCGGGCCACCGGGCAATAGGTGTGCCACGCCACGTCCGCATATAATTCCAGCGGATGCCCGCTCACTGCGTAACCGAATAATTCCGTCTCGGCCTCCAGCCGTTCGCGGCAGGTCGGCTCGCGCAACCAAGCCGGATTCCGCGTAAAAAAATCCGCCACCGGATTCCGGCCCGCGCCAAAATCGAATTCCGCATTCCGCATTCCGCATTCCGCACTCCGCACTCCGCCTTTTGCCAGCCGCTGCGCCTCCCAAAACTGCCGTGTGCGCGTTTCCCCGAATTCATCGAACCCGCCTGCGCGGATGATCGCCTCCAATTCTTCCGGTGACGGCTGCACGCGGCGACAAAAGCCGGCTAGCGAATCAAACGCGCCGAGTTCGCGCTCGGCCAGCAATCGCTCGACGGTGCGCTCCGTCAGTCCTTTGGTGCGCGTCAACGGCACGCGGATGGTTGGGCGGGTTGAAGGTTGAGGGTTGAGGGTTGAGGGCTGAAGCCGAAATCCGAAATCCGAATCCCCGAAATCCGAACTCCGAAAAGAGCTTTCCGTCGTTCTGGAAAAGTGCGGGCGAAATGCCTCGCCAACCCTCTGATTCGGGTTTCGGGCTTCAGATTTCCTTCGGATTTCGGATTTCGAGCTTCGGTTTTCGGATTGCAGCGGCGGAATCCCATCGCCGGGCGGGACGCCTGCGCTACTATCTTCCATCCTCCATCCTCCATTCTCTACTTTGAAAGCCGGCCCCGGTGCGTTGACGGCCGGCGGCAGGAATTTCAGACCAAGCCGGTAACACTCCAAAACATAAACCAGCGGGTCATAAAATCCCTTGCCGTGGGTCAACACCGCAGCCATGAACTCCGCCGGATGATTCCATTTCAGCCACGCCGCCTGATACGCCTCCACGCCGTAAGCCGTCGAGTGCGCCTTGCAAAAAGCGTAGCCCGCAAAGCCGGTCACCAGATCCCAAACCTCGGCAATCTTTTCTTCGGCGTGTCTGCGCGCCCGCGCCGCGGCAAAGAACTCGTCCTGAATCTCCGCGATAACGGCGCGCTTTTGTTTGGTCAACGCCCGGCGCAACACGTCCGCGCGGCCCGGTGGCAAGCCCGCAAACGCCTCGCAGATTTGCAAAATGTGTTCCTCATAGACCACCAAGCCGAACGTGTCGCGCAAGACCGGTTCCAGCGACGGATGCGGATAGGTGATCGGCTCAAGCCCCTGATAGCGGCGCGTGAAGGCCAGTTTCTTGCCTTCATTGGCCGCGCCGGGCCGGATGACGCTTACGATGGCAATCAGCGCGTCAATGTCGCGCACGTTGCACTGGCGGCACAGGCCGGTCATGGCCGGACTTTCAATATGATGCACCGCCCGCGCGCCGCCGCCGGAAATCATGTCCCAAACCTGAGAGTCATCGTATTCAGCAGGTAAATCCACTTCGAGACCGCGCGCGGCCAGCGTCGCTTTTGCGTCCCGCATCACCGCCAGCCCGCCTTGCGCGAGCACGTCAATTTTCACCAAGCCGATAACTTCCACGGCGTCCATGTCCAAATGTGTCGTGGCATAGCCCTTGTTGGAAACAAACGTCGGGGTCAGTTCGTGCATGGGCTGGCGCGACAGCACGACACCGCACGGGTGCATTTTGGGGTGACGCGGAAAGCCGTCGAGGAACTCCGCCAAATCGAGCGCGGTCTTGAAGGGTTCCTCGTTCAAGGGGAGGTCGCGGTTTTCGGGACTGGCGGCGAGCAATTCACGCAGCTTCGCCCCGCCGCTGGGCGTATGCTCATCCGGCACCCAGCCGCCGCCGAAACTCCACGGGAAATGTTCGGTGAACCGGCGCACTTCGCGTTCGGCCACGCCCAGCACCTTCGCCACGTCCGCAAAAGCGCTGCGGGCTTGAAACGTCGAAAAGCCGCCGACCACCGCGCAATGTTCCCGGCCGTATTGGGCGAAGATCAGGTCCACCACATCGTCTTTGCGGTCATGCGGGAAATCCACGTCAATATCCGGCAGTTTGTTCAGCGCCATGCGCTCCGGATTGAGAAAACGCCGGAAATAAAGGCCAAAGCGGATGGGGCAGACATCGGAAATGCCAAGACAATAGCAAACGAGCGAGTCCGCCGCGCTGCCGCGGGTGATCCATTCAATGCCGTGCGCGCGGCAGTTCTGCAGGAGGTTCCAGACCACCAGAAAGTATTCTTCATAGCCGACGGCGCTGATGATGCTCAATTCCTGTTCCACCTGCGGGCGCATGGCGGCGGCGCGCCCGCCGTAGCGTCGTCGCAATCCGTCCCAAACCAGCCGGTGAAGAAACTCGTGCGGGGTCGAGCCATCCGGCGGCGCGAAGGCGGGAAACTGCGGCTTGCCGAAGGGCAGGGTGAAGCAGCAGCGCTCCGCGATTTCCAGCGAGTGTGCCAGCCATTCGGGATGGTCCTGGCATGCCCCGGCCAATTCCTCTGCCGTGCGGAAATGCAGCCGTCCGTCCAAGCGTTTGGACGGATGCTCCTGCCGGAGCAACGTCCGCGTGCGGATGGATTGCACGACGTCATATTTCATCCGGTCAGCGGGCGTGGCGTAATGGATCGCCGGACAGGCAACGGTGGGAAATTGTCTCGCCTGCGGGAGCGGGAGAGGTGCCAAGCTGCATGGCACAGGGCGTAGCGCAGGCTTTCCAGCCTGCGGGTTTACGGGACTTTCCCGTCCCGTGTTTTCAGAACGGGCGACTGGAAAGTCGCCCGAACCCGCAGGCTGGAAAGCCTGCGCTACGGTTGCCATCTGATAGAACCGTCCGGGAAACCGTTCGGCGAGCCGCAAGTCCGGGCTGACGGCAATCAATCCATCGGTAAAGTCATCCAGCCATTCAGCCGGAATGGGCCGGCGTTGTTGGGCGGCCACCGCGCCGGCTTCGCGATCCGGCCCGGCAAACCCGGCCGGAGAGAGCAGACGGTTGAGGTTATGATAACCGCGCGCGGATTCCACATAGAGCAGCAGCGGGAAGGATTCAACCTGCAATTCGGTTCCAATGATGGGTTTGATGCCCGCGCGCTGTGCCGCCTGCGCAAACTCGACCGCTCCGTGCAGGTTGCCGGTGTCGGTTAGTGCAATCGCGGGCAGTTGATGTTGTGCGGCCAGCTTCACAATGGCGGCGGGCGAAAGCGTGGAATCCAGAAAGGTGTAATAGCTGCGCACCCGCAACGGAACGTAACTGCCGGTCCATTTGCGATTTACGATTTGCGATTTACGATTTGGGGAAATCACCCCCGTTATGCCGCCCTCCGCCTTCTGCCCCGGAGCGCGAGTTGTCTCAACTCGCAGCGCGTGAGCCAGGCCCGCGTGCTGCGGACTGGGACAATCCGCGCTCCATTCCGTCCTCGGAGCGTCGCGCAGGCGCAAGTCGTGTCCGCGCAGCACCACCGACCAGCCCCGGTTCCGCCGCAGTTCGTCCAGCACCACGGCCAGCCGTTCCCGCGCGGCGTGGTTGCGCGCGCTGGTTTCCAGCGCGAGTTCGCCGCGGAACACGCCCTCATAGACGTTCGATAATTTCAGCGACACCATCCGCAAACTTACCCGCCGCTGCCACGCCTCGCGCAACAGCCCGCGCAAACGCCCGTAAATGTCCGTTTCCAGATCGGTCGGCTCGCGCAGGCTTTCGGCGCGCTGGTTTTCGTCCCGGTCATTGTAGCGTACCTTCACCGTCAGGGTGCGCACGCTCCGCGCCTCATCTCGCACCGCGGCAAATAAATGGTCGGCCATGCGCCGCAGCACGGCTTCCACATATTCCTCGTCCGTCACGTCCTCGCTGAACGTCTCCTGCTGGCTGAAGGATTTCTGCGGCGCGCTCGCGGGCAGCAACGGGCGCTCGTCAATGCCATTGGCAAACTGCCGCAGGACCGGCGCCTGGCCTCCTAGCAGCAACGCCAGCAGGTCCAGCGGCAGCGCGGCGATTTGGCCGATGGCCGCCAGCCCCGCCGCATTCAACCGGACGGACGTTTTCGGCCCGATGCCCGGCAGCCAATGGTTCGGCAGCGGCTGCAAAAACTGTTTCTCCTGGCCGCCCGGCACCGCTTGAAACGCGGCGGGTTTGTGCAGCTTGGACGCGATCTGGCTGACGAGCTTGTTGGACGCGAGGCCCTGGCTGACGCTGATTTTGAGCGATTGGCCGATGGCCTTGCGGATCGTCAGGGCGATTTCGGCCGGCGGCTTTTTGTGGTTCGCCGTCAGGTCGAAATAGCCCTCGTCAATCGAGGTTTGTTCCACGTCCGGCGTGAAGTCGTAAGCGTAGCCGAACATCCAGTTGGAAAATTGCTCATAGCGTTCGTAGTCGCCCGGCAGGACAATGAGCTTCGGGCAGAGTTTGCGCGCCCGGGCCGTGGGCATGGGCGTATAGACGCCGAATTTCCGGGCTTCATAGGAGGCCGAGGCAATGATGCCGCGGCTTTCACCGCCCACGGCTATCGGCCTGCCGCGCAACCGCGCGTCGGCGGCCTGTTCAACGGACGCGAAAAACGCGTCCGCGTCGAGATGCACAATGGTGCGGAACATTGTTCATTCCTTGGCTTTTCGGATCAGCGCCTTGAACACGCCCTGAATCATCAGCTCTTGCGCCGGAAGCAGGTCGGGATACTTCGGATTCTCCGCCCGCAAATACGGTTTCCCGCCTTTGACCAGGAAAGTTTTGAGCGTGCTTTCGCCGTCAATCAGCGCGGCCACAATCTGTCCGTGGCGCGGCTCCGGCCCGTGTTCCAGCACCACGAAATCGCCGTCGAGAATGTGCCGCCCGATCATGGAATCCCCCGTCACCCGCAGGGCGAAGGCGTTGCGCGTGGGCTTGTAGCCGAGGCTCTCCACGTCCACCGAAACACAGCCCTCGGCGTCCTGCTCGCGGGTCTGCGGCGGACCGGCCGGAATCGAGCCAAACCAGGGAATGTCCACGATGCGGTTGCGGAGTTTCCCCAGCGGCGAAATGATCCGCAACGCCCGCGCCTTGCCGGGTTCGGATTCGAGAAAACCCTTTTGGCGCAACAGCCGCACGTGTCCCGTCACGGAATTGAGGCTGCGAAAACCAAACTCGTCGGCGATTTCCTGGTAGCTGGGCGTCGTGTCCCGGGTCCGCTGCCAGTGCCGGATGAAATCCAGGATTTCCCGTTGTTTGCGCGTCAATGTCGTCATACTGTATATGTGTACAGTATTCCGGAAAACCCCGCTGTCAATAGTAATGCATGACATCGGACAGTCGCTTGGTGTAGTTTGTGGGCGCTATGAATGATCCACATCCGCTCACCCAAGCCATCATTGCGGGCAAGCGCAAAGAAGTTCCCGAGCTGGTCCAGCAGTGTCTCGCCGCCGGTGAGACGGCGGGCGACATCGTCGAACACCGCCTGGTGCCGGGCATGATGGTGGTGGGCGAGAAATTCAAGCGCAACGAAATCTTTGTGCCCGAGATGCTCATCGCCGCGCGCGCCATGAAAGAGGCGCTGAAAATTCTGGAGCCGTTGCTCGTGGCGGCGGGCATCAAACCCGAATACACCGCCGTCATCGGCACGGTGGAAGGGGACTTGCACGACATCGGCAAAAACCTCGTCGCCATGATGTGGAAAGGGGCGAACCTCGAGGTGGTGGACCTGGGGGTGAACGTGTCGCCGGCCAAATTCGTCGAGGCCATCCAACAGCACCACCCGAAGCTGGTCGGCCTTTCGACTCTGCTCACCACCACGATGCCCGCCATGCGCGACACGGTGCAGGCGATCCACGCGGCGGGGTTGACGCCTAAGATTGTGATTGGCGGCGCGCCCATCACGCCCGAATTTGCGCGGGAAATCGGCGCCGACGGCTTTTCGCCGGACGCCGGCAGCGCGGTGGATACGGCGATGGAATTGTTGAAGGGACACGCGGCATGAAGAAAACCGATCGCCTCACGCGCCGCCGCTTTGCCGGCGGCCTGTTGCGCGGCGCGCTCGTGGCCGCAGTGGCGCCCAATTTCATTCCGTTGCGGGTGCTGGCCGGCGAAAACACGCCGTCCAAAAAAATCCAGCTTGGCCATATCGGCGTGGGCGCGCAGGGTTCCGCGTTGTTGCAGAATTTTCTCAACGCCACCACCGCTGCGTCCGTCGCGATTTGCGACCCGTTCCGTGAGCGCCGCGAAAACGCAGGCCGGCTGGTGCAGTCGGACCGCAAGCTGGCGCCGAAACTTTACAATGATTTCCGGGAACTGCTCGCGGACCCGGGCATTGACGCCGTGGTCGTGGCCACGCCGGATCACTGGCACGTGCCGATCGGCCTCGCGGCGGTGAGCGCGGGCAAAGATATCTATCTGGAGAAGCCGCTCGGCCATAGCCTGGCGCAAAACCAGGCGATGATCGCGGCCTGCCGCAAGCACCGGCGCGTGTTCCAATACGGCACGATGCAGCGGGCGCAGGAAATTCTGAAGCGCGGCGTCGAGTTGGTGCTCAACGGCTATATCGGCCGGTTGCAGCGGCTCGAAGTCTGGGCGCCGGCCGGCGCCAGCGGCGGATCGCTCGACGAAATCCCGGTGCCGGAGGGTTTGGATTATGAGCTGTACATAGGCCCCGCGCCGATGCGTCCCTGTTCGAAAGACCGCATCACCAACCTGGGTTCGTGGTATTGCGGGGATTATGCCCTCGGCTTGATCGCCGGCTGGGGCGCGCATCCGCTCGACATCGCCATCTGGGGCATGAACTCGGACACCAAGGGCCCGATCTCCTTCCGCGGCACGGGCGATTTCCCCACACCCAACGCCTTGTTCAACACCTGCGCGACGTGGGACGTGGACATCCAATTTCACGACGGCATTCCGCTGCATTTCATGAGCGACAATTTCGCGAAACCCCTCGTGCAAAAATATCGCCGCAACTGGGATGGCAACGGCACGACCTTTTTCGGCGATCAGGGCTGGGTGAGTTTGAGCCGCAACGCCTGTGATGCGAGCAATCCCGAATGGCTCAAGCTCAATCCCTGCCAGGGCAGCCGGCGGGTGCTTTACCGCAACCAATATTACCAAGCGTTCGTGGACAGCGTGCGCGACCGCACTGCATCGGTCGCGCCCATCGAGGACGCCCTGCGCTCCGACGCGCTCAGCCATCTTTCGCTCCTGGCCATCAAGTCGGGCGGCGAAGTGGTCTGGGATCCGCACAAATACAAGATCCAGTCGCCCAAAGCCCTCAACGACCAGATGCGCTGCCCGGTGCGCGGCGAGTGGAAACAAAGCTGATTTAATCATTCAAATCCTCCCGCGCGAATTGCTGATGAAATTGACAAAGCCATTCTGCCCGGCCCGATTTCTTTGGAATGGGTCTGCGACCGCGATCAAACCATGGTTATAGTCATGGTTAGCGCGTCTTAAATATTGCTTCGGGGTGTTGATAAGTGCTGAATGTTGTGTTAAGGACGCGGGAAGCAAAGGAATCATATGCAGCCATTCAAACGCCTTAAGCGCGGCGAATGGATTGGGAGGATCATCTCCTTCGCCGGCGCATGGACAATTTTTACCGCGGGGATTTCGCCCGTGGAACCAGCCAGGGCGGGCGGCACGGTGACCAACTGCACCGAATCCAATTTGCGTGCGGCAATGGCCGCCGGCGGCACAGTCACCTTTGCTTGCGACGGCATGATCGCGCTGGTCAGCACCATTTCGAATTCGCTGAATATCTCGCTGGATGGCAGCGGCCATCAAGTAACCATCAGCGGCAGTGGCACCTGTGGGGTTTTTTTGGTGAACCCCAATGTCAGTTTCACAATCACAAACCTGACCATCGCCAATGGTTGGAGCGATAGCGGTGCTGGCATTTGGAACAACGGCGGAGTCGTGACCGCCGCGAATTGCAATTTCATAGACAACCGCGCCCAAGATTACGGCGGTGCGCTCTACAACGCTGGCAGCGCCATGCTCATTAATTGCTCGTTGATTTCGAATTCAGCCGTTGGCGAAAGCAGCGCGGGTACCGTTCCCTTTCCTTCGAGCGCAGGAGCGGCAGGCGGGGATGGCAACGGCGGTGCGATCGCTAATGTTGGCACTTTGATCATGAGCGCTTGTTTGCTGGCAAACAATTCCGCCAGTGGCGGAGCGGGCGGCGTCGGCTCGGATGGGAACATTGACGTTACTTATCCTGGGAACTCTGGCTACCCGGGTGGCATGGGGGGTGGGGGTAATGGTGGCGCTCTTTTCAACAATGGCTCCGCCAGCCTCGTCAACACCACCTTCGCGCTGAATTCGGGTATCGGCGGTCAGGGGGGCGATGGTGGAGATGGTGCCGTGCCGATAGTTTATGATGCCTGGAGCGGCAATGGCGGCACTGGCGGCAGCGGTGGTTCCGGGTGCAGCGCGGTTTATGATGTGACTGGCGAATTATATCTGACCTATTGCACCATGGCGCTAAACTGGTCAACCCTTGGAGCCGGCGGCTCTGGCGGGTCGCCGGGACCATCTCCCAACCCCCCGCTTCGAGGCAACCCGGGAGCAATCGGTCCAAGTGGCGATCCCGGCAGTGCTCTAAGAACCATCGGCGCTCATCTTTTCAACACCCTGTTGTCAGTCAATACTTCGAGCAACTGCGCCGGGACCATCACGGACACCGGCTACAATCTTAGCTCGGATGCGAGCTTCTTTTTCACCGCCAACGGCAGCATGAACAACACGGATCCAAGACTTGGTCCGCTGGCCAATAACGGGGGACCCACGCTGACGATGGCTCTGCTCCCCGGCAGTCCGGCAATTGACGCCGGTTCGAATGCCGGCGCACCGGCGACCGACCAACGCGGCGTCGCGCGACCCCAGGGGTCGGCGGTGGACATTGGCGCGTTTGAATTTCAATATATTCCTGTTTTTACTGGCACAACGATTCAAGCGGCGACCAACTGCTGCCTGCAAATGGCCGGCTTGCCGCCGAATGAAACCCTCTCCTTGCTCGAATCCTCCAACCTTGTGAATTGGCTCATCGTCACCAATTTCATGGCTGGCACGAATGGCTCGTTTCAGTTCACTGATTCGGTGCCCAACAATTGCCGGGCGCGCTTCTACCGGCTCAAAGCAGCGAGCCCGTAGCCGTGACTTCGCGTTCTCGTCACGCGCCATGCCCAAATTGTTGCAGAGCCAAACCCGGACTCCAAAATGGCTGTAGGATTCCGGTGGTGTCGCAGGCCACTGGCTGGTACCGAGCGGCGACTCGCCGCTCGGAACGGGGAGCGTGCGCGAGCATTTTCGGATGACTATTTCCATAGCCAACGTCCGTTTCGTTGTCGGATGGCACATCTCCGAAAGCTTACGGGGCAGTACCACCGTGTTTCTTACGGGGGGTGCCACCTGGTTCCTTTTCGGAGTTCGTTTCAAAAACGTCAACGCGTTTCCACGGCTCGCCCCGCATCACGTTTCACGCGTTTTTTTGATTGATCTTGTTCATGCGTATAGACATAAAGCCGGATGTTCCGTCACCGCTTAATTAAACTCCCGGCTTTGCTTGGCCTCCTGGCGGCCGGCTCTGCTCTGGCCGCCGACAATCCGTTGTCAGGGCAAGCCAACACGAATCTCCCAAGCCAGGTCCGCGAGATTATCGTGGTCTTCAAAACGCATTATGACATCGGCTATACCGATTTGATCACCAACATCCTCACCCGCTACCGCACGCAGTTCGCGGACAAGGCCTTGGCGGTGATTGACCAGTCGCGGTCGCTGCCGCCGGAACAGCAGTTCGCCTGGACGGTTCCGGGCTGGCCGCTCAAGGAGATGTTGTGGCCGGGACAGTCGCCCGAGCGGCGCAAAAAGCTGTTGCAGGCGGTGAAAGAAGGCCGGCTGGCGGTCCATGCCATGCCGTTCAGCCTGGAAACCGAGACGCTCGATCTGGAGGATCTGGTGGAAGGTATGACCTATTCCGTTTACCTCACTCATGACAATGGCCTGCCCCTGCCGCGCGCGGCGAAAATGACGGACGTGCCGGAGCACACTTGGGCGGTGGTGACCCTGCTCACTCATGCCGGCGTGAATTTCCTGCAAGTCGGCTGCAACGGTGGCAGCATGCCCATGCAGGTGCCGCCGCTGTTCTGGTGGGAAGGCCCGGATGGTTCTCGCCTGCTCACCTCGTACTCGCCGAATTACGGCACTCCGCTGCTGCCCCCGCCAGACTGGCCGTACCACACCTGGCTAGCCGTGATCATGACCGGCGACAACCACGGGCCACCCACGGCCGAGGAAGTCCACAAGCTCATTGATAAGGCCGCCAAGGAAATGCCCGGCGTGAAGCTCAAATTTGGACACCTCGAGGATTTTTACGACACCCTTATGGCTGAAAAAAATGTCAATATCCCGGTCGTGCGTGGCGACATGCCGGACACCTGGATTCACGGTTTTGAGGCGATGCCGATTGAAACCAAGGCCGGCTGCGATGTGCGCCCTTTGGAAGGCGCGGTGGCGACGCTTGACACGGAACTCAAAGCCGCCGGTGTGCCCACTGCGCCGCTCGCGCAATCGCTGGCGCGCGCGTATGAAAACAGTCTGCTCTACAGCGAACATACTTTCGGTTACCACGGCAGCCAGCCCGGCGGCTTCTGGTATGGCGACGAATGGAAGCAGAAATTGGCCGAGGGCAAATACGCCCAGTTTCTGCAATCGTTTGATGACAAGCGCGCCTACATTCACACGACAGAAAACATCGTTACCAACGCGCTCAATGAGCGCATGCAACTGCTCGTCCAAAACGTGGCTGCGGAGGGCCCGCGCATCGTCGTTTTCAATCCGCTGCCTTGGGCACATGATGGCGAAGTGACGGTGCCACTGCCGCCGGGCGATTGCTCCGCAGTGCAGGATTTGTCCACCGGCAAGACGGTGGACGCGTCGGCAGTGGACGGAACCACGCTGCATTTCTTCGCGAGCGACGTGCCAGCCGGCGGCTACAAGACGTTTCAGCCGATGGCGGGCAACCCGCCTGCCGCGTCTGCGCCGAACCAAACGGGCGTGATTGCAAACGAGTTTTTCCGTCTGCAGGTGGACGCGGCTCGCGGCGGAGTGGTGTCGCTGGTGGATTTGAAGTCCGGCCGAGAATTGGTGGCGGCGCAGGACGAGAACAGCCTGGGCTCTTACTGGCACGAGCGGTTTGCCAAGACGAATGTGGACGCGTTTGTGCAGGCGTATTGCCGGGGTTGGGCAAAGTCGCCGGCCAGCGATTTCAACAAGCCCATACCGGTGTCCCAGCAGTTTCCCTATGCCGCGGTCACGCTGACGAACTGGACCGTCCTGGTGCAAACCAGCCCGCTGGCGAAGACAATCATCCTCCACTCAGCCGACGCCGTGCCGCTCGCGAAAGCGGTCACGCTGAAATACACGCTGTACGATGCGCAGCCCTGGCTCGACGTGGAATGGGCCATTGACGGCAAGACGCCCGATCCAATGCCCGAAGGCGGCTGGCTGTGCCTGCCGTTCAATCTTGAACAGCCGCATTTCGAGCTGAGCCGGCTCGGCTCGCTGATTGACCCGGCGCGCGACATCATTGACGGCGGCAACCGTCATTTACTCTGCCTCAATTCCGGCATGACGGTTACCAGCCCGGACGGCTATGGTGTGGGTCTCTGCCCGCTCGACTCGCCGCTGGTCAGCCTGGACGAGCCGGGCTTGTGGAAATTTTCCCTGCAATTCACGCCCAAGCGCGCGCGTGTATTCATCAACCTCTACAACAATCAATGGGACACGAACTTCCCGCTCTGGCAGGACGGCTCGTGGAATTCCCGCGTGCGCCTGTGGGTGGTGCGCGGCGGCGACGCGGAGAAAGACCTCATCACTCCGTCCTGGGAGGCCCGTCTGCCGCTGATCGCGGCTTATGGCAGCGGCCCGCGCGGAAAATTGCCGGTCCTGAAAACCGGGTTGAAGTTGTCCCGTCGCGGCGTGCTGGTCACGCTCTTTGGCCCTGATCCCTACAGCGACAAAACATTGTTGCGGGTTTGGGAGCAGGCCGGCCATTCCGGCAAGCTGACGGTGAACTTGCCGGTGGATTTCCCGGCCTCCCGCGCCGTGCCGGTGAACTTGCGCGGCGAGCCGGCAGGTGATCCAATGACGATTCGCCACAGCAGTTTCGCGTCCCAGCTCGGCGCATTCGCCCCCGCGAGCTTCCGCCTCGAATGAACCAGACCTTGGTCCCGGTTGGACACAGGTGAACTCAGAGGCTAACCTCAAAGAACACGGAGAACACAACGGCAGAAGCGCTGAGATTTTTTTCTCCATGCTCTTTGTGTTCTTTGCGGTGAGACATTTTGCTTTTCCATCTGTGTCCACCTGTGGTTGAATTAACCACCTCCATGAATTTGGCCAACGCAACCAAAACCGAAATCAAGATAAAATGAAAAATCAAATATCTCGCAAAGAATTCCTCGCCTTGTCGGCCATGGGCGGACTCGGATTGATGGCAGGTTGCGCCTCCGCCCCGGCGTCCCGCCGCGTCATCCCGCCCGACGGCAAATTGCGCCATGCCTGCATTGGCGTGCGCGGCATGGGCGGCGTGGACCTTCCATCATTCCAGTCGCATCTCCGGCTGGAGATCGTCGCGATCTGTGACGTGGACAAAAGTCATCTTGCCGAGGCGGCCAAGGACGTGCCGAACGCCCGGCAATACACCGACTGGCGCGAACTGCTCGCCAAGGAAGGCGACCAGATTGATTCCGTCAATGTCGCCGTGCCGGATCACATGCACGCGATCATTGCGCTGTCCTTCATCCGCGCCGGCAAGAATGTGTATTGCCAAAAACCGCTGGCCCACGACGTCGCGGAGTGCCGCACACTCGCGCTGGCGGCGAAAAAAGCCGGCGTGGTGACGCAGTTGGGCACGCAGTTTGCGGCCGGCATGGGCGACCGGCTGGCGGTGCAGCTGCTGCGCCAGGGCATTCTCGGCAAAATCCAGCGCGTGGTCCTGTGCTCGAACCGGCCGGGCGCGGAAGCCTATCGGCTCCCCGGCCCACGCCCCGCGCAAGGCAGTTCGGCGCCGCCGGAACTCGATTGGAACTTGTGGATTGGCACCGCGCCGGAACGCTCCTACGCGCCGCACATTTATCATCCCGGACTTTGGCGCTCGTGGCAGGATTTCGGCACCGGCTGGTCCGGGGACATCGGCTGTCACATCTTCGACGCCGTGTGGAAAGGCCTGCGCCTTACCGCGCCGCTCTCGGTGGTGGCGGAGGTTCAGGAGTCATGGCAAAATTCTCCGGCACGCCGCGCCGATACTTGGCCGCAAACCGATCATATCACCTGGATTTTTCCTGGCAGTGACATCACCGACGGAAAGGAATTGCCCGTGGAGTGGTTCGACGGTGCCAAGTATCCGCCGGCAGACGTGCAGAAACTTGCCTTGTCTGATCCCAAGGTGCCGGAATATCCGGCCGAGGCCTCGATGGTCATCGGCACGGAAGGCGCCCTGCTGCTGCCGCATCAATCCATGCCGGTGCTCCTGCCGCGCGAAAAATTCGCGAACGTGCCCCAGAGTATCGCGAAAGGCCCGAGCCACTACCATCGTTTCGTTGACGCGTGCCTGGGCGGTGAGCCTACAGAATCGCACTTTATGCAAACCGGCCCGATGGCTGAGACGATAATTCTCGGCACCGTGGCCATCCGCGTGCCGGGACTCGTGCTGCAATGGGATTCCAAGCGCCTGCGGATTCCCAACCATCGTGAAGCTGAACGCCTGCTCCGCCGCACCTATCGCCAGGGTTGGGTGGTGCGTTTGGAAGCATGATGGGCTCGCGGGCGTTGGTGGGCGACGACGTGAAGAGTCGTCATCAGGTTGAGCACTGCGTTTGGAACGCATGCGCCCATGCCTGCTCATGGTCGGACAATCAAGCCATTTATTTAGTTTGTGTTTAACCCGAACTCCGAAATGGCGGCCGCGATTCCTTTGGGTGGCACAGGCCGCTGGCCTGTACCGAGCGGCGACCCGCCGCTCGGAACGGGGAGTGCGCCCGAACTGTTTCGGACGGCTGTTTTCATGGCCAACGACGGATTCGTTCCGTCCGGTCCCGAAGGACCGGGAATATCACAGGTTTTTCAAAGCGACGGCGCATGTTTTTCCCTCTCCTCGGGGGAGAGGGCTGGGGTGAGGGCGGGCGTTATTCATACTCATTTCCCCCTGGGGCTCATGGGGAGGGCGGGCTTCCTCCATGCCGATCCTCCGCTTTTCGGTCCATCGAAAGGGTCGTTGGCCACGTTGTGCCGCTTGATGCTTCATTGCGTCGCCGTGGTCATTCGTCATTGGTCATTGGTCGTTCGTCATTTTGCGCTCTACCGATTGCTCCTCTTTTGCGCCACCGCGCTTCCCGCAGCGGCACATCTGCCGTCCATCGCGGCGGCGTTGGTGACTGTCCAGCCAGACGGGAAATACTCTCTAGACTTGACGTTTGATGTGCCGCCGTTCGTGCTGAGCGTCACGCCGCAGGCCGCGACCGACGACGCCATGAACGCCTGGCTCAACGGTTCGACCAACGCGCTGATTGCAAGCCTGGCGGCCGCCCAGTCGCGCTTCTCCCGGGAATTCACCGTGCTGGCGGACGCTGGCACCAACCGGAGCGCCGGCCTTCGATTCGGCTCGATGAAATCTGGCGTGACCAAAATCATCTTTCCAACCGCAGCCGACTTGGGGCGCTACAAGGAATCCGTCCCGATCGTGCAACTACCCGTGATGCTCATGCTCTCGCTGGAAGGACGGTTGCCGGCGGGGACGCGCTCAGTGAAGTTTCAGTTTCCCGCAGTGATGGGTGTCGTCGCGGTTACCGTGAATCGCCCGGGACAAGAGCCGGCCACTTTGGTCGCCAATTCAGGCGAGGCCACCGAGCCGATTCCGGTGCAACTCACCTCTGTGGCTGCCGCGCCGAGGCAAATCGATGTCGGCTTTGTCGTGTCAAACCAAACCGCCGGCGGCCCTGCCGGATCAACGCAAAGCCCCACCGGACTTGCCGCGCCGAAACTAAGCGATGGCGGGAGCGTCCCCGAACCCGGACGCTGGCTCGTGGCGCGGCAATATCTGAGGTTGGGTTTTGAACACATCCTGCCCGAGGGCACGGACCACATTCTTTTTGTGCTGGGATTGTTTCTGTTGAGCTGCCGCCTCAAGCCGTTGCTGTGGCAGGTGACGGCCTTCACGGTGGCGCATTCCATCACGCTGGGACTGGCAATGTACGGCATCTTTCGGCTGCCGTCATCGGTGGTCGAGCCGCTGATCGCCGCATCCATTGCCTTTGTGGCGGTGGAAAACATCTGCACGCCCGAACTGAAGCCGTGGCGTCCCGTGGTGGTGTTTTGTTTCGGGCTGATTCACGGGCTGGGTTTTTCCAGCGTACTCCTGTCGCTCGGCCTGCCGCGCAACGATTTCGCGCCGGCGCTGGTGGCGTTTAACTGTGGTGTCGAACTGGGCCAGCTTACCGTCATCATGGCGGCGTTTCTGTTGGTGGGTTGGTGGCGCAACCGGAAGTGGTATCGAAGGGCCATCGTCATTCCGGCGTCGGCCCTGATCGCAATGACCGGTCTGTTCTGGACCGTGCAGCGAATCGCCCTGGCCATGCGTTGAGGGCCAACCTCCAGTGGCCGGGCCAACGCAAAGGTGCGAAATCCGGCTACGTCAGAGGGCTGGATTTTGTCATGGGCCAGCCGGCGGCCACCAAGCCTTTAAAGCCGCCGATGAGCGAATGCACCTGGCGGTAGCCCAGTTTCTGCGCCGCATCGCAGGTGAGCGCCGAGCGGAAGCCGCCGCCACAATACATGATGATTTCCGTGCGGGTGTCGGGGTATAGCTTTTCCAGGTCGCGCTCCAGAATTCCCTTGCCCAAATGAACGGCCTCGGCGGCATGGCCGGCCTGCCATTCGTGGTCCTCGCGCACGTCCAGCAACACCACTTTAGGATTGGCGGCCAGCTTGGCGCGCGCCTCGGCCACGCTGATTTCGTTGACCTGTCGTTTGGCCTCCGCGACCAATTTAAGAAAACCGGGTGAATGTTCCATGCCCAAAAACTAAGGCCTATGCCGCCCCGGTCAAGTCAAACCCCGCAAAGCGCTGCCTGCGGGCGCGGGTCATTTCGGTGGAGTTAAATCTTTAGCTTGTCCCGCTGGCGTGCCAAAGCCTGGGCTCCAATGAGCCGCACCAGTGGCTGGCGCTGAGCTTGGCCGAAAAGCACGCGAGTATTCCGGCGGGCGCGCCCTGGAGCGTGCTTAGATCCTGAATCGTGAATCGGGGGTCTCAAATTCAATAGGGCGCGGCTTTTGAGACCGGAGCGCCGTTGCAGTGGAGGGGTTTAGCGCTTTTTGCGGGACATCCCCGTTCCATTTTTCTATGCTCTGGGAATGGCCAAATCA